>PDWI01001005.1_pt1 | contig 45718 bp, 38 predicted proteins | sample 1430891 | NCBI WGS metagenome assembly PDWI01 (sample SAMN01162508, study PRJNA174530) | Oral metagenome, whole genome shotgun sequencing project. | biome: Marine environment; feature: Marine mammal; material: Swab sample of the gingival sulcus; isolation source: swab sample of gingival sulcus...
AATAAATTAATCAAAAGTCCGTTTTATTTCGGGCTTTTGTTTTTTTAGATTAAGTGCTAGTTTGGAGTTGCTGTAAATCAATGTAAAATAAATGATTTAATGCAAATAAAAATTAAGTTGTTCACATTTTGAATACCGAATTGATTTAAAAGCAATAAATTGAAGTGTAATTCTTCATTGTATATGTATTCTTATTCTACTACGGTGGAGTTTATATGTTTTTTAATAGTGATGATAATGATCATTTTGAAGATTTTGGGGAATTAGATTTTTCTGAAGAGTTGTCTATTTTTCTCAAAGATATAAAGGGTGGAGAGATTGAAAATTATTTCGATTTGTCAAAAGTTGAGAGGCTTACGGAGTATTCGATAATGACCGAAAATCTAGAAGCTGCTCTAGAACTTTGCCGTTATTGGCTTTCCAATATTCCTGATTCAATAGATGCTCTGAATAAAAATGCTTTTGTTTTGCTCAATCTTGATAGAACTTCCGAAGCATTATCTGTGATTGATAAGGCTATTTTGCTGTCTCCTAATGACCCTGAACCCCTACTGATGAAGGCACTAATTTTGGATAACGGAGGACAGCACAAAGAGGCATTGGCTGTTATTGAGGAGGTTCTAATTATTAATCCAGAAGAAGAAGACTACCTTTTCGCATATGCAAATATTTTACAGGCATCTGGAGAGTACCGTAAGGCTCTTGATATCTACTTGCATATAGTTGATAAAACTGCCAGTATGGGATATGAAATTGTTAATCTCTATCAAGAAATTGCCTTTTGCTATAACATTATTGGTGAACCGGAAGAAGCTGTTGATTATTATAAATTAGCTCTTGACCAAGATCCTTACGATGCAAATCTTTGGTACAACCTTGGAGTGATATATTCCACTTTGAAAAGTATTGATGATGCAGTTGAAGCCTATGAGTTTGCGGTTGCTATTGACGATGATTTCTTCTTAGCCTGGTTTAATCTTGCATACTCCTATTCTGAAAAAGAAATGCTTGATAAATCAATTTCTGCATACGAGGAAGCAATTCGAATCAAGCCGAAAGATTTAGATTCTATGCACAATCTTGCAACAGTCCTTGGGGATAATGACCAATTAGAAAAAGCAAGGGACGTATTTGAAGAGGTAATTGAGCTTTTCCCAAACCATATTCCCTCTTTGTATGGCCTTGGCCTTGTACATGAATCTCTGAGAGAATATGATAAGGCAATAGAATACTTCGATAAAGCTATATCTCAGCCGGAAGGGTGTTTAGAGGCTCAGCACGCTAAGGCGGTTTTATTTAGCAAACTAGGGAGGATTGAGGAAGCGGCAGATGCCTTTGAAAAAGCACTCGTTGCCGAACCCAAAGACCGTCACCTGATTTTGGACTTTGTACGATTTTCATTTGAAACTAAGCAGTTTCTATTACTCGAAAAATATTTGGTATCAATTAAAGATAGTTTTGCTGACGAGAGCGAAGTATATCCTGAATTATTTTTCTATCTAAGTGCTGTTTATACGCAATTAGATGAAATTGGGTTATCCGAAAAATATTTGAAAATAGGGATGAAAGTCAGCAAGAAAACAATCAATAAACTCAATGAATCTCTACAGAAAATGCTCACAGAATTTTCTAATGCTTATTTCAAAACATACCGCAATAACTAATGCAAAAGTTAAGCTACGAAAAATTATTAGAAATAAGAAAAACTCCCGAAGAAGCTATGTCTTCTAAGAGGCATCCTATAACACTTATTCTTGATAATATCAGAAGTGCCTACAATGTAGGTTCAATTTTCAGAACCGCCGATTCTGCTCTCGCAGAGCAGGTTATTTTGTGCGGATATACTCCATCTCCTCCACAAAAAGAGGTTTTGAAAACAGCACTCGGTGCAACCGAATCTGTTCCATGGAAATACTATGAGAATATCACTGATGCAATTAAGAGCTTGAAAAATAAGGGAGTGAAAGTTTTTGCTTTAGAACTAACCGATGATTCCATAAGCTATACTGATTTGAAAATTGAAGATTATCCAATCGCAATTATACTGGGTAACGAGATAAGCGGAGTATGCGATGCAGCACTAGAATTGTGTGATGCTGCCATAGAAATTCCTATGTATGGAGTTAAACATTCTCTGAATGTTGGAGTCTCGACTGGAATTGCTTTATTTGAATCTGTTCGTAAGTACTTAGAATCTTAGATTAATAATTATAATCAATCATACTTACTTTATTGATGCGGTAGTCATCTAATTTTAAATCAGATTCAAAGCCGTAGCCCGTTACTATTTGGTCAGGGCGTGTGATTTTTACAAATTCCGATGAATATACCCTTTGTTTTTTATTATGCCATTCCAAAATTTCAGTTTCCAATCTGAAACTGTTTGAATCTGATATTACTATCACGTTCCCCAATGCCAACATATCTTTGGTTCTATCATCTATTTTAGCACTATCAGATGTCAATGTACTTAATTTTTTTCCTGTTTCCTTTGAGAAAAAAATTACATGTACCGAGCTGTCTAAAAGTGTTTCGTAACGGTTTTGGTAAATTCTTGCTCTGTCTGCTTTTAAAATTGCAACGACCTTTCCCTGATCCATGAATGTTGCTTCGAAATTACTTGCAATTTGGTCGGGAATTTCTACTGTAGATTGTTCTTCGACTGCTTTTTTCTTTTCCTCTTCCCGTTGTGAGCATGAGATTATTGAAAAGCTGATAATTAGCAGTAAAATCGAGTATATCCATTTAATTTTTTGCATGGGTTAGTATTAAAATCAAAATGAAATTCAACGCATAATATATTACAATATTGTATCATATCAGCGTCTAATTAGTTTTCATTTATTTTTAAAAATTGATATACAGAATGCGAACTGATAATTTCCCAGAATTAGACATAGAAGATTTTAATTACGATTTGCCGAAAGAAAGAATATCATTATTTCCAGAGAAGAATAGAAATGAAAGTAAGTTAATAATTTCTAATCCTTTAACAAAGACGATTTCTCATAAAAAGTTTTCGGATATAGTTGATATTATTCAGGGTGATAGTTTGCTTGTGCTTAATAATACCAAAGTAATTGCTGCACGTATTCCTTCCCAAAAAGAAACGGGGGGGAAGGCCGAAATTCTATGTACCAATCCGATACTCCCTTCGTATGACCCTCAGATAACAATGCAGGCTTGTGGAAAATGTTCTTGGCAGGCCATACTCGGAGGTAGAGCAATCAGAGTTGGAAGTATTCTATTTCCTAATTTGACAGATGAAAGTATAAAGATTCAAGCAGAGGTCATTTCTAAAAATGGTATGGAGGGAGAAGTTGAATTTAATTGGCAACCGAAAAATATGTCTTTTGCAGAAGTTTTAGAGAATATAGGGAAAGTTCCACTTCCGCCGTATATAGATAGGGAAAACGTAGAGTCTGATAAAGAACGATACCAAACAGTTTATGCGGAAAATGATGGCTCTGTGGCTGCACCAACTGCCGGGCTACATTTTACAGATGAGATTTTAGATGAGCTGAAGAAAAAGGGCGTTGATAGATGTTCACTTACCCTTCATGTGGGCCCAGGGACATTTCGTCCTGTGTCCGAAAGTGATATTTCAAACCATGATATGCACAAGGAACAAATCATCGTACCTATAGAACAAATTGAAAAATTGATTGATGCTTATCAAAAAGAAAAAAATGTTATTGCAGTTGGTACGACTTCGCTCAGGACTTTAGAGTCTATGTATAGAATAGGCGTGAATTTATTCAATGATGAGAATCGTAATATTAAGAAGGAAGATGACGGAAGTATATTTTTTGAGTTGGAGCAGTGGGAAGCGTATAATCAAAAAACACCTTTGCCTACTCCACTTAAATCACTTACATACTTACGGGATACTATGTTACAAAATAATATAGATACGCTGATAGCATATACGCAGTTGTTCATCGTGCCCGGCTATGAAATCAAAACAATAAATGGAATAATTACCAATTTTCATATGCCTAAATCGACGCTTATAATGTTGGTCGCTTCTTTTTGCGGCGGAGATTTTTGGAGGGAAATATATTCTCAAGCTATGGAGAATGATTACCGATTTTTATCTTACGGGGATTCTTCTTATATATCAAAAGTTCTCAATATTAGATATAATTAATGGAGTGATTGTGAAATTCCGTATCGTTTTTATACTTAATTTTTTGCTGATTGCAGGGCGGGTTTTTGCACAGGAATTCATAATTGGGGATATTAATTCTAATAACTTTCCTGAAATGAAAACGATATTCTATGTCCTTGATAATCATGGAAAGCCACTTCAAATATATGATAAAGATGATATAAAAATTTACGAGAATAATAAAGAAATTAACGAACAAAATATATCTGATTTAGATTGTGGAACCAATTACACTTCTGCTCAAATTCTTCTGACATTCGATGTAAGTACTTCCATGGATGATGAAATTGATGGGATTACTAAGCTAGAATGGGTAAAGAAATCTATTTTAGATTTTATAGCTACGATAAAAATTGATGATTATACAAAGATTGCTGTAACCGTTTTTAGTAGCCGTGCCTTGTTAATGCAAGATTTTACTAATGATAAAGAAGTTCTAAATGATGTGATAGAACATCTTCCTCAGCATATAGCTACTACCGATTTTAATCCCCCGTTTTTAGATGAATATGCTGGAGCAGAGGCTTTATTATCTAAAAGGCCAAATATAAACAGAGTAATGATTTTCTTGACCGACGGAATTCATGACGCTACTTGGAGAGGACCTGTCCAAATTTCTAAGATTTCGCAATTATTAAATCAGAATCATATTAAATTACATACCGTAACATTCGATAACCAGATAAGTCCTGAGCTTATTGATATAACAAGAAGAACCGATGGTAGTAATTATATAGTTCGTAGTGGAGAGGGATTGCGAGACTTATACAAAAAATTAGCCGGTGAAGTGGTCAAATCAGATGTTAAATATTGCGAGATTAAATGGAATAGCGATTTATATTGCCAAAGTAGTCCAAGATATACGAAATTAAATTTAGTTTATGAACCATATAATATTGAAAATCAAACAAGTTATACAGCTCCTTATTGGAGTATTTTTGATGATGGAATTGATTATTCATCACTATATTTTGGTAGTCCCGTTCCTGAAAGTAGCGAAGAAAAATACATCACGATAAAACCGAAACCTTATGATTATGAAATTGAAAATATTGTCATTGATGATACAGAGTATTTTGAAATAATTGATTACGGGTTCGGAAATTCAAATCCTCTGGGGGCATTTACCGTGCAATCTGGGAGTAGTCATACTATAAAAGTTCGATTTACTCAACATACTGAAGATATTCTTAGAACTGCTCAGTTGAAAATTTTGGGATCCCCTTGCGATAAAGAAATAAAATTGTCAGGTGGAAGAGGAGAACTTGTGATTACTGATCCGTTTAGTTTGCAAGAGTTTATCAATTGTGACGATATTGAAATTAGATGGGAAGGTGTAGCCGAAGATACGAAGACAGATCTATACTTCAAGAATGTAAAAACGAAAAAATGGTATATGATTGCTGAAGGTGTAACGGGCTTATCCTATATTTGGAAGCAAAATAACCCCACAGGAGACTATCTCGTGCGTGCCGTATCTAAAATTGAAAATGGGAATGATGACGTTTTAGAGGCGGCTTCTGATACGTTTAAGCTGATTGATGCAGAGTTAGCGATACTCGAAGATGAATTAGAGCATGATGTTCTATTAGTCGGTGAGGAAAGCACTCGAGAATTCAAAAATATAGCTATGAACCCGACTTCACAGCCTCTGAAAATCATTAATTATTATTTGGAGGGTGGCACAAAAGATGATTTCAAGATTGAGAGTATTTCGACTGATTACCTCATGCCGGGAGATTCAGTTTCTGTAGTAATTACTTTTGACCCTGTTGATGATAATAGAAGGGCGACAAATTTAGTTCTTGTAAGCAACTGTAATTATAAGAATATAATTAACTTGTCCGGATATGGACTTTGCGAAACGAAATCACTTGATACTATTGATATGGGCGATGTATATGTCGACGAATATCGTGATTCTTTGATTTCTCATATCTTTTATAATCCTACAGATTTAGATATTACTTTCAAATGCTACATAGTTGGAAATAGCGATGAGTTTATGCTCCATAATGTTTTTTCTGACCGTGAAATTACTGTGCCAGCAGGTGGGTTTTATGATATTAAAATACGTTTCAGACCTAAAAAAACGGGCATAAAAATTGTAAAATTGAGATTTGCAGCAGAATCTTGTGAATCCACAGAGACAATTTTAAAAGGAATTGGGGTACTCAAAGGTCTAAAAATAAATGATTTAGATTTTGGACGGAAGCTGTCAAAATCAAAATTTGATACCCTGCAAATTGAATTAGTAAATCTTGATAAATATGCGGTTAAAATTAAGGATTATAAATTATCTAACGGAAAGCAAGGTTTTGAAATAATTAAAGATACAATTCAGTATCCGTATGAATTTGCAGGGTTTGATACTCTTAAGCTGGATGTAGTGTTTCATCCGAATCAGTTAGGTTTGAAAAATGATGAATTAGTCTTTCAGCTTGTCGATGGAAGCGAGTTGATTTCTAATTTGAAAGGTGAGACCTTTCTACCAGAATTTTATGTTGAAACCGTTTGTCCTGAAGGAGTGGAAATTGGTGATAATAGTTTAGCTAAGTTATTAATAATTAATAAATCTACTACCGAAAGAATTAAAATTGATACTTGTTATTTAACAAGTGGTTTTGATGAATTTTTCGAGATTGATACTTTGCCATTACCTGCTCATAAAGAAATTGAAATTGGTGATACTTTGGTTAGCTATTTAATCTATAATCCTATTGAGGGGGGGAATCATTCGGCTGATATTTCGATTTGGGCTAATAATTTCGATGCTGAATTTGATAGTACTTCCAAAGAAAATTTTGTGTCGTTTGAATGTGATATTGTTGATTTTTCATATATTTATGATGATTATAGTCATTTGATTGTATGCGAAACAGATACCCTTCAAGTAGTAATTAAAAATCCTACGGATAACTATTTGATTGAAGTCTATTTGCCTCAAGTGGCAGGTACGGGATTTTCAGATTACTATTCGATTATTAATCCTGAGAACTTGATTGTTTTACCAAATAGTTCTGCAAGTTTTTCAATTATAGTAAAACCTACTGCCAGGGGAGAATTTTTCGCTAATTTGATAGTGCCAACTTCTACTCTCCAAGATATTGAATTAGAACTTTCTGGTATTGCTCAAGAATATTCTTTATCAATGAGTTACGATTCTATTTACTATTCTCCTTCTGATAGATTTTCACAGACAGTTGAGATTGATATTCCTAAAACCGAGAACGGGTATATTTCTGAAATTAATTTGATAGTTGATTATGAAGTTTCGATGTGCGATATTAGTGATACAGATATTATTTCATTGATTTCTAATGACTTGCAGGACGAAAATCATATGATTTGGGATATTAAAAATGAGTCTCAAAGTGGAAAAATTACCATTTTCGGTCGTGGAAGATTAATAGATGATAATTCATATAAGATATTAAAAATTAATATGTTTGGATTACTTCCAGATAGAAAAAATGGGGATATGTCTTGCAGGTTGAAATATAATTGTAATGAAAACTTTGAAGCTGATACATCATATCTTGTTTTGAATCCAAACTGCCTCGGTGAACGTAGGTTTATTGAAAGTACGGGTGTTGATTTTTTCTGTAATCAGCCATATCCCAATCCGAACTCGGGGGCTATAACTATTGATTTTGGAATTGCCTATGACTTCAAAACCACGATAAAATTATTTTCTAATGACGGTAGAGAAATTGCCATTCTCTTAGAGGAGTTTTTAACTGTCGGAAGATATAAGAAAGAGTTTTCAATTCCTCAAGAAATTGCAAACGGAGAATATATTTTGGTCTTTACGTGCAATGAGTTTACTAAGTCATTCTCGATAACTATTCAAAAATAATAATTTTATACTATTGATTTGTTAAATAGTTAGATTGGTATTTACTTGATATGATGTGATGTGAGATTATTCTATGCTTATTTCATATAACTTCAAGATATGATGCAATACTTCGATGCACTAGGTCTTGCATCATATAGGGGCACGGCTTGCTGATGATATACCAAGTCTGTCGCTACGCTCCGTACTTCGTATATTATTGGCTGTCTATAACTTCTTTCACAAAAATGCTTGAGTGTTCTCGCTTAGGAACTAACAGATATTCGCACCCCATCATTACATAGTAAAAATTAGTATTATAATTACCATGTTATTTACAAATAAATATCTTTGCTTCTCAAGAGTCCAATATTATATTCTCAAGAACGTTATAAGTTGTGTGTTGTTGTCGTGAAGAGATATATGAAGAGATGGAGTCTTTGGGTCGTACTTATGTTATTCTGCCGCTCGTCTATGACGTTGGGAGAAAGTTATTATCATATAGTTCCGACAGAATATAGAATTGACTCAGTATCATCGAAAATTTACGCAAATAGAGTGCTATTAAAGCCTAGGCAGAGTATCGAAATAAAGTTTAAAGCGGTAGAAGATTCTATTTTAAATCATATAAAATCACATGAATTTTTAATCTGCCATGAGAAAGATACAGTACTGATTGAAAAAGAAGGTATGACGCTGTATTTTGATAAACTGAAAGTCGGTAAGCACATAATTAGCCCGATATTCAAGGATGATTCTGGAGATTTGATTAAATCCGAAGATTTATTGATAGATGTTTCCGTAAAAAAATCACATCTCCTAAATGCTCTGAACGAAACCATAGAGAATAAAAAACTTGAAGAAAGAGAAAAACTTTTCAAAACCAAGCATAATCTTTTGTTCGTATGGAAAGCACACAAAATTGTTATCGTTAGCTTACTTAGTTTGTTAGTTATATTTTTGATAATTTTGGGAAATAGGAGAAGCAAGCAAAATCAACTTACCAAAAGACTCAAAAAGGAAAAAGAAGAACAAGAGCATACACAAAATAAATCAGATGAGGCAATCATGTCAAAGTCAGAATCTAAAATTTCATATGAAGAGTTGTTAGCCGAGAATGAAAGGTTGAAGGCAGAAAATGCCCTCTTCAAAAACCAAATCCAAAATATTGAAAAGCGGACACAGGGATTGAAAGACGAGAATGCAATTTTATCTCAGAATGTAGCTAAACTTTCATCGAAAAAAGATGAACTTGAAGCTCTTCAAAAGCAGAAAGATGATATTCTTGCTCTCATGCTACATGATATTAAAAACCCAATTTCGATTATTAAATCATTAGTCGAGTTGCTTACTTCATACGACATATCAGCTAATGACCAGAAAGAAATTATTGGTGAAATCGGTAAATCCACTTCAAGGATTATAAAGTTATCGAAAGAAATTAATCGAGTTTTAGTTCTGGATAAACCTAATATTTTGATGACATTTGTAAAAGCAAATGTAAATGATGTAGCAAAAGATGTGATGAGTAGAAATCGTGTCAAAGCAAACGAGAAAATGCAAAATATGTATATGAAATTAGATCCACAAATGGAAGCAATCGAAATTGATGTTCAAAAAATAGATGAGATTATTGATAATGTCATATCGAATGCAATCAAATTTACTCATAAACGGGGGAATATTACGCTATCCACAAAAATGGAAAAAGATAGGGTGATTATCGAAGTAAATGATGATGGTTTAGGGTTATCTGACGAGGATTTAACGAACCTATTCAGTAGAGGTAAAAAACTTAGTAATGTGCCAACTGAAGGTGAAGATTCAACAGGATTTGGATTATGGATTGTTAAAAAATTAGCTGAAGCACACAATGGTCGTGTTTATGTTAAATCGAGAGTGGGAGTAGGTTCTACATTTTCAATAAGTCTTCCGCTGTCGCAGTATGCTGAGGATGCACCTGACTGAATGCTAGATGACTTCCTTAAGGCTATAACAAAAGAAAATTAAAAAAATAAAAATAAATATAAAAATAAATAAAAATAAGGAGAAAATATGGCTGCCAAAAGAGATTATTTGAATCCAGATTTAACCATTGAACATATTGATATTAAAGAGCATAACGTCATTGGGTTGGTTGACGCTATGGGAAAAATGGCTTTTCAAGCGAGAAACTTAAATTCAGCGGCGAATATCTACGATATGATGCTTAAAGAAACTGAATGTGGTATTTACCTAACTTTGGCGGGTTCGCTGTTTAGTGCCGGTTTAAAAGATGTAGTTGTCGATATGCTAAATAATAATATGATTGATGCTATTGTTTCTACTGGGGCAAATATTATTGATCAAGATTTCCTTGAAGCATTAGGTTTCAAGCACTATCGTGGTACTCAATTTGTAGATGATAATGTGCTTCGTGAACTGATGATAGACCGTATCTATGATACGTATATTGATGAAGAAGATTTGCGTGTATGTGATATGACAATTGCAGAAATAGCTAATTCTATGGAAGAACGTCCTTATAGTTCTCGTGAGTTCTTGATTGAAGTTGGGCAATGGCTAGTTAATAATAATAAAGGCGAAGGTTCTGTAATCCGTACTGCTTTTGAAAAAGGTGTACCTATTTTCTGTCCGGCTTTCTCTGATTGTTCGGCAGGTTTCGGATTGGTTCATCATCAATATTTCGCAAAAGATTCGGAAAATGTTGTTACAATAGATAGTGCGAAAGATTTCTTGGAATTGACTCGTACAAAAATTGAAATGAAAGAAACCGGTATTTTCATGATTGGTGGTGGAGTTCCTAAAAACTTTACACAAGATGTGGTTGTAGCTGCGGAAGTTCTTGATATTGAAGCATCTATGCATAAATATGCTATTCAAATTACAGTTGCAGACGAACGTGATGGAGCATTATCAGGTTCTACGTTGAAAGAAGCATCTTCTTGGGGAAAGGTAGAAACAACTTACGAGCAAATGGTATTCTCTGAAGCGACAATTGCTATGCCGTTAATCGCAGGTTACGGATACCACAAAAAAGGCTGGGAAAACCGTCCTGAACGCCGATTGAATGATTATTTGGAACAATTTTAATTACTCCAACGTAAACAATGACGAAAGACATAAATTTTAAAAAATATCCTTATGAGCAGAAAATAAGGCATCATGTTTCTGCTCATAATTATTTACCATATAAAGATTTAAAAAATGTACCGGATACGTATCCACCTCTTTACAAGCAGTTGAGATGGGAGAAATATTATGATAATGGACAATCTCCTGATGTTATTGATATTGGTTGTGGAAAGGGGCATTTTTTATTGGATATGGCATTTACATATCCTGATAAAAACTGTTTAGGAATTGAGGTTCGTTCATATCTGCCTGAATGGGTAAACGGTGTATGCAAGGGTGAGGGTCTTAAAAACTGCCACGCACTTTTCTATTCTGTCGCAAATGGTTTAGAGTTTATCAATGATGATTCTATAGAGTCTGTTTTCTATCTTTTTCCTGATCCATGGCCAAAAAAACGACATTTCAATCGTCGGGCATTTAACGAAGAATTTGTGAAAGAGGTATATAGAATATTGAAACCAAATTGTGGTAAACTTTGGTTAGCAACAGATTGCGACTATGTTGATGAATATCAACGGGAAATTTTAGATGAGTTCGGAAAGTTTAATATTCGCAGAATTGAAACAAATGAGTGGAATTTTCCGAATACTAATAAGGAGCGTTTTTGCATTAGGAAAAATATTGAGGTCTTTAGATGCGTTTGCGAAAAATAAATTTACTTATGGTATTAATCGGAATTATTTCATTTAATTTTGTAGGGTATGCACAGTCAAAACTAGACTATTCAAATGAACAATTTCGCTATGTTGAGAATGAAGCATTTGGTTTTGGAGAAACACTGATATATGATGTCGGATATGGTAATCTGACTGCGGGACATGGATATATACGTATTGCCAAAAATCCTGCAAAAGTTTATAACAGAAATTGTTATGACGTGTCGTTTAGTGTGAAATCAGCGAAAATGATTCAGAAAATATATTATATTCATGATCAGTATAAATCTTATATTGATTGCGATGGTCTGTTTTCATGGAGATTTAAACAGAAAATCCATGAGCAAAAATATAAGAGAAAAGATTGGGCAACTTTCGATCAAAAGAAGCATTTAGCTTACACGAAAGATACGACCGTATCTATTCCTAAGTTTGAGCAAGATGTTATTTCAGCTTTTATGTATGTCCGTACTATGGATTTGAAATCAATGCCTGATGGATCAGAATTTCAAATATATAACTTTTGGAAAGACTCCACTTATGGAATAAATGTAAAGGTAATAAAACGTGAACAAATAAAAGTACCTGCCGGAACTTTCGATTGTATAGTTATCGAACCTACTATTGAGGGCGGTGGACTATTTACAAATGACGAAAAAATTTGGATTTGGCTCACAGATGATGACCGAAAAGTTCCTGTAAAAGTTGGAACAAAACTATTTTTTGGATACGTAGGAGCTGAATTGAAGCATTATGCGGGGGTAAGAGGAAAGATTGATGCTAAGGTTAAAAAAGAGTAGAGACTGCTCGGCATTAAAATATAACAGCAAGGCTTTTAAAGTTTTAAAAACTTCGAAAGTCTTTTTTTTAGGTGCTAACTATATAGGTATTTAAGATAATACACACAATTTTTTGAGTAATTTTATTTCAAATCCTTAAAAACAAAACCTTCTTTTACAAGATTTTCTGTTTTCATTATTTCTTTAAGTTTCGTTGGGGAGATGAGATTTAGTTTACTATTACATTCAAAAATTGATTTTTGGGATTGGGTGATTTCTTTTGCCAAAATACCTGCTTTTTCATAGCCGATATAGGGGAGAAGAGCTGTCGCTGAAGCAGGGCTTTTGTAGAGATTTGCTTCAGACTTAGCAGAGTCAATTTCTAATTCTGAGAATAGATTTTGACGCAGAGTTTGGTTTGCAGCAATCAGATATTTTAGGCTGTTAATCATCGCTGTACCTATAGTTGGTAGGTAGGCGTTCAAATCTAAACAGCCTTGACCTGATAAAGAAGAGATTAAATTATCATTGTTATAAACGATATGTGCGGTAGATACTGCATATTCAGCGATGACAGGATTGACTTTACCTGGCATGATTGATGAACCTGCCTGTTTCTGTGGGACTTTCAATTCACAGTCTAATCTTACATCGGCTGCCAAAAGACGTATATCGTTCGATATTTTCTCTATATTTACAGCATGGGATTTCAAAATAGCATGAACCTCAACGAGTGAATCTAAATTTTGTGTAGCATCGGTAAGGTTTTCGGAACGGGTTAGTGGTAAATCTGTTAGTCTGCTAAGTTCTTGTGCCGTCTCCATTAAAAAATATCTTGGTACTGTCAGAGTAGTACCCACAGCCGAACCACCAATATTTATTTGTTTGATACGCTCGAAACACTTGGAAATACGCCACCAGTCGCGGGAAAGAGCCTCGTTATATGCAGAAAATAATCTACCGTATGTTGATGGAACAGCCTGTTGCATTTGAGTATAGGCTATTCGTAGGGTGTTTCTGTATTTGGTTTCTAATTTTTCGATTTCGGAACGTAAATTATTGACTTCTTCTTCCAGTTCATTCAGAAGAAACATTACCGCTGTTTTCAGAGCAGTTGGCATTACATCGTTCGTGGACTGGTAGATGTTTGCGTGCTCAATTGGATGAATTTTTCCATAGTCTCCATGCTCACAATTTAGCAATTCCAATGCACGGTTTGCGATGATTTCGTTTATGTTCATATTTTGACTTGTACCTGCACCACCTGTATTTGCTTGTACAATGAAATTCTCAAAATGCCTTCCTTTACTGACTTCCTGAGCTGCTATTGATAGCACTGTAATTATTTCATCATCAAAAAATGAAATCGGTAATTCTTCCGGGGCGAATTTTTTAAGGGAAACAGATTTATACTTAGCATAAATATTATAAATCGCTGATTTTACGTAACCTACAGCCTGATACCATTCAATTGGAAAGTCCGAGCCAAGAGGAAAATTTTTCATCGCACGGTAGGAATGAATACCATATAAGGCCTCTTTGGGAATATCCACACTTCCTAAAAAATCGCTTTCTTTTCTCATGGCTTACTCGTTTAAATTTTGTCTCAATTCGTCAATTTCATTTGCAAATTTTTCTTTTTTGTCTTCTGTATATTCAATAGCTTTTGTGAACATTTTAATAGCTTTTTCAGTTTTACCCATATCTTTATAAATCAATGCGTAATGCTCATATATTGCTTCTAAATTCTTTTCTTCAGCGTATTCTAAGGCTTTATCTAAGTATTCGATAGCTGTATCATAGTTTTTCATTTTGTAGCATACCCATGCGTAGGTATCCAAAAAACTTGAATTTTTCGGTGAGTATAAAATCGCCTTTTTTGCTAATGAATGGGCGTAAACTAAGCGTTCTTCACGTTCTGCCAAATAGTAGGCGTAATCGTTATTTGTTACTGGATAGTTGGGATTGATTTTCAACGATGTGATATATGCGGAATCAGACATTGCTAAATTTCCTACTTTATGGTGGATGTAACCAAGGAAGTTCCAATAGTCAATATTGGTAGAATCCAATTCTATAGCCTTAGTTAATGGTTCAATAGCATCTTTAAATTGCTTTTGAAAGAAAAAATTTTGTGCTTTTGTGAATAAAAAATATGGATCTTCCGGGTGAATATCTATACATTTTTCGGCAAGCTCAAGGGAGTGATTTAAATCATCTTCATCATCAAACGAAAATTGTAGAAAAGACATTTTTGCAAGAAGAGGATTATCTAATTTATTCTCAATTATGAAATCGCTGATTTGTCGGGTTTTAAGTGTGTCCTGATTCTGCCATGCGTAAGATAAGGTATAAAATGTGAGTTTATCGTTTTCCAGCAAATCGAAATCAATCAAATCTACAAATTTTGGCATAACTTCTCTATATTGATCTGCATCAAGAGAATCCATGAAAGTTTCCACTATATCTGCGAAAATCATTGAGTACTGTGTATTCGGTGCGATTGACTTATAGTCTTGCAAAGTTTCGAAAATATTATCAAAATCCTTCTTCTCCCAATAATACATCATTACATCGCTTACCAATACCGCTTGGTCAGGGTCTTCACGATAGGATTTTTTTGCAAATTCAAGATACTTGACAGTATCTTTTTTTTGCAGGTGAATATGTGCAATATTAATTAGTATAATTGGTTCTGCTAACTTTTCATATAGTTCATTATAGTAGTGCAGAGCTTCATCATAGTATTCAAAATTATGATACATTCGTGCCAAACCATATATATTGTCATTCGACGGTTTACGCATTGTAAATTCTTTCAGTGCATTCAACCCGTCTTCAGTCCGGTAAGTAAACAGAAAAGCAGTAGATAGTTCTTTATATGCTTCGGCAAGATCAGGATCTTTTTTTACTGACTCTATAGCAAATTCAATAGCAGGGTTATACAGCCGTAGTGCGTTATAACAATGAGAAATATCATAAAGAATTATAGCCGCTGAATCATACTTCAATGCTTCTTGATATTTCAAAATTGCTAAAGCGTAATTGGACTTTATTTTAGCTTGATTTGCTTCTATAACGTATTGGTAGGCTTCTTCGGCAGCATCGCTTCTGTCCTTATCTAATATATTATCGGCATATCGGCTTCGGATATCGTCAATATTATAATTGCTCTTGTAGCAATTACACGAGACTATAATGCTGATACTTGCTATTATTAAAAATAATTTGATTGCTTTCATATTTGCTAAGAACTAGTATTTAGTATAATCTAAAATCTAAATCGTTTGAGTAGATGCCACGTCATTGCAGATTCGATATGTTCCACATAATATTGATGCTTAACTGGAACTGTAACATAAATATCATAATTAGTTTTCAGTTCTTCTACTGCACCATGTGGTGAAACTGTAACTTCATAGGTTGCAGAGCCTTCTATAGATTCGGGTGTTAAAAGCATATCGATTTTATATGGAAGAATCCTTCTGTTTACTAATGACATACCTAATGATTTTCCTTCCAATACATATTTTTTTGTAGTATAGGTTTTCAATTTCAATTCTACTGTGTCTATAATATGGATTCCGTTTACTCTGTTTCTGATTACCGCAGTCCATGATGAGTCTTTCGCAATTCTTCCCGTAGGTGGGAGAATATCTTTTGAAACGTCAGCGATAAATGCCATGTTATCCATGTCCACTCCATCGACCCAGATATGTTTTTGAATTGTATCCGTTATTCTTCTTTTTGATTTTTCGTTAGTATATTCCCAAATCATTTCACGGTAGCGGTCGCCGCTGATGTCCACAATTTCCTCATATCCTGAGTATGTCAGATAGGCTTCTTTTCCATTTAATACTAATGATTGTAGAAAATGTTTAAATGAGAATGGGGGTACACCTTCGTCCCAGTTTGTATTGTACTCTACATATTTTTTTGCTGATGAATCAGTGAATTTATACTCTAATGAATCTATGGAGACCAATAAATCAAAAAATCCTTCTTCGTCTTTTCGGCTTGGTGCTTTTTCATTGAAATTGAATACCTGCTCATATTTATACTTGTGCTCTGAACTATCTGCAAAAATCCTATGAACATTAGTTGAGTCATACAGATAATATTTATGAACTATGTTTACGGGGAATTTTTGCTTTATTACAAATATTAATTCCTCTTTTTCTTTCTTTTCCAATCCGCTTGCTTGAGCAAAAGTAGAATAGTTTCCCATTATAATGATTGATAATACTACTAAAAGTATTTTACGCATTTCTCTACCTCTAATTTAAAATACAAAATTATCCGTTATAGAATATAAATTAAGAAGCATCTTGGTTACTCATCGACCAATAATTTGACAAATTATTTTTTTCAAATGTGTCTAAAAAGTCAAAAAGCATATCGTGAGCTTCTCTTGTAGATGAATTAACAATTACATTTTTTGTTTCCAATATTAATGACGGCGAGACACTTAGTTCCGTAATCCCTATGCCCAATAAAATCGGAATCGCATCTGTATAAGCTGCAATTTCACCACATATAGTAATCGGAATTTGTGAGTCTTTTGTTTCATCGACTACTCTTTTTATTAATCTAAATACAGCAGGGTGATATGGATTAAATAGGTTAGAAACCATTTCGTTACCTCTATCCACTCCCATTGTGTACTGTGTCAAATCGTTTGTTCCGATACTGAAAAAATCACAAATATCAATATAAGTTTCAGCCATAATTGCTGCAGCTGGAGTTTCTATCATTATCCCAATCGGAATATTTTTATCAAATGGAATCCCTTCCGCATCCAATTCTTTTTTGCATTCTTCTATACATTTTCTTGCATTTACGACTTCAGAAACTTCGCTTACCATCGGTAGCATAAATTTTATATTTTTGTTTATTGATGCCATCAAAACCGCTTTGATTTGCTGATTGAAAATATCTTTTCTTTGTAGTAGAAATCTAATTCCACGACAGCCCAAAGCCGGATTATTTTCTTCATGTGGGAGAGCTTCGCTGAACTTATCGGAGCCAATATCGAACGCACGAATAGTTACCTGATTCGGGTAAGAAATTTCGGCAACCTCTTTGTAAAATTCTAATTGTTCTTCGAATGTTGGAAACCTTCCCTTTGTAACAATTAGACTTTCTGTTCTCATTAATCCGACCCCGTCGCTTCCGTTTAATTCTCCGAAAATTACGTCTTCTCGTAAATCTATATTTGTATAAATTTTGATACGTTTTCCGTCAGTTGTAACACATTCTGTATCTTTCAGTAGCCCTAATTTTTCTTTATGTTCTTCTATCTTTGCAATTTTTTCTTTGTATTCAGATATTAATGTTTCATTAGGATTAACGTAAAGTGTTCCCGTAAAACCGTTTACTATTACTTTATCTCCAGTTTTTACCTGACGTAGTATATCTCTTAGTCCAATAACAGATGGAATTTGGCAAGAGCGTGTAAGTATTGAAACATGTGAAGATATACCGCCGATTTCAGTAACAATACCTGTAACCTTACTTTTTCTGAAATTAATAATATCACTTGGCATTAGCGATTGGGCAATTATTACGGCATCTTCGGCAATCTGAAAATCCGTTAGTTTACGACGCAAAATAAAGAGCAGACGTTTTCTGATATGCTCCAAATCTTCAGAACGTGTACGCAGGTATTCATCATCAATATTTTTGAAAAGAATTATTTGTTCTTCAAACGCATCAAAAATTGCAGCCTCCACTTTCATTCTTGATTTGATATTTGAAACCACCGTCTGCTTCAAAACGGGATCAGTTGTAATCATCAAATTAGATTCAAGAATATCCATGATATTCCGAGATTCAGTTTTTACAGACGATATAAGGTCGTTAAGTTCTTTTGTCAATGCAGTGACAGCTTTTTCGTATCTGTCGATTTCACTTTTGATACGAGATTCAGAAATTTTATCATAGTTGATATCCAATGATTCCGGTAAAATTACTTTCGCCGTACCAATAGTAATTCCCTGTGAACAGGCGATTCCCTTGCAAATAATTTCTGCATCTGACAAATGACTGTCTATCATATCGGCTCTCCGAATCCATCTCTAAATAATTCGTCTAATGCAGCGAAGCATTCTTCTGCATCGTTGCCATCAATTTTTAAGGTAAGAGTACTATTCTGCTCGGCAGCTAAGGTCATCACCCCGATTATACTTTTACCATTTATTGCAAAACCGTCTCTTACTATCTGAACGTCTGACTTGAACCTAGATGTTAATTTTACAATAGCAGCAGCAGGACGAGTATGTATGCCTGCTCTGTTTACAACTTTTACTTCTTTCTCTAACATTCACTTTCTCAAATTCAAAAGAATATACAGACTACAAAAATAACATTATTTAATGATATATCCAAATCTTTAAGAGATAAGAGCATCGCTAATATGATATAGTGATTGAGATAGAGATATAAACAGCCCATTGTTTTTGTTATAAGTATATTATAATAGGGGGATTAGAAAAATATATCATACTACGCGAAGTATAATATAAATTGTTTTAATTGATAAGTTTTGAATATCAATTAAACAATATTTATTCGTATTTTTATTTGTAATAGTTATTCCAATCAATTATATATATAAGAACTATAGAATTGATTTTGAAAAAAATCAAAGAAAATCTAAATTTTTTTTAGTTGCTTTTTGGCCATATCGCAAAAAAGCATTAATTTTGAATTCTCTTTTTGAGGGGGCTTAGAAAGAGAAAAATTATTCCTGAGTAGCTCAGTTGGTTAGAGCATCTGACTGTTAATCAGAGGGTCCGCGGTTCAAGTCCGTGCTCAGGAGCAATATTTGGCTTATACTAAACGTTCTTTGTAACATAGCTTGATTTAAGCATTCCTGAGTAGCTCAGTTGGTTAGAGCATCTGACTGTTAATCAGAGGGTCCGCGGTTCAAGTCCGTGCTCAGGAGCAATATTTGGCTTATGCTAAACGTTCTTTGTAACGTAGCTTGATTTAAGCATTCCTGAGTAGCTCAGTTGGTTAGAGCATCTGACTGTTAATCAGAGGGTCCGCGGTTCAAGTCCGTGCTCAGGAGCAATATTAAGATAGAAGCTGTCCGATTTAGGATGGCTTTTTTTGTGCCCATAATATCAGAAAAAATTTGGAAATGTTAATTTAAATGATTTAAGAATCTCTCTAAATAATCGCTTATAAGCGTTGAAGAAAGATATGAAAGTGGTTTAACTGTGAATAAGTTATCGAATATAAGACCGTGTGAAATGTTCAAAGAAGAGTTTTTAGAACCATTTGGAATAATTGCATATAGATTGTCTAAAGAAATAAATATATCCCGGACAAGAATATTATAAATAATCAAAGGTAAGCGGAGAATTACCGCAGATACAGCCTTACGTCTATCTAAATTTTTTGGAAATTCAAAACGACTATGATTTAGAAGAAGATAGGAAAAACATAGAGATTGAAGTAAATGATATAAAAAAATCGTAATAGATTCGTATAACGTACCAGAGGTAAAAGCAGTAGCAGCGAAACAAGTAAAAAATAAAACTTTACACTGCATTGAAAAAAGCGAACAAAGTTATACTCCGACCGGCCAAATTCTCTATTGCTTTTTTATACCATGCTACACCAGTACTTATTTTATTCTCAATTTTCTTAGCCTAGCGTTGATTGAAGGGACGTTTTCATTTTCAATTGTTTGAATTGTTAAAGAAAAATCTCTTTTTAATTCTTCATTTTTACTTGCTAAATCAAATAATGCTTGAATGGAATTTACTCTAACAATTTTACTTTCTTTTTTGTCCGTTGCCCAAAATGTTAATTTATCCCAAACGAATCCTAAATCTTTCTCCAGCAAATCTAACCTTGATGAAATCAATGCTAAATGCCATTTTAGTTCTTTATCAATCGCCGCATTCATCAAGTTTATAATATCTTGCGTATATTTATTTAAGTATTTAGAGTTTTTCAGAGTTACTTTTTCAATTGCATCAGCTGCCCTCATAACAATTAATCTATCGTTTGAATATAAGTATTGAAACAATTCATCAAAATCTTTCTGAGATTTTATTAAAATAACAAGTTTGTCAACACCTGCAATTGACCTTAAATCCCCACCCTCTAAATATTTTATTAAATCAGTCATTGTTGTTTCACAGGCTGTCTTAAAATTGTTTTCAGTTTTTCAGGAACAGTTTTCATTGGGTCAGAAAGATAAATTTCGTGATGCAAACCATTTTCAACAAGTTCATTTTCTTTCATATAATTTTCCATCTGTTTTATTGTCACCGGTTCTGTTGAATATGGTCCAATGTGCATAATTTGCACACATTCCCCTTCTGTAATTTTTTCTAATATAATTTCTTTTATTTTCTCTATCCCTTTCTTTTCAATTACGCTTACTTTTGCTTTTTCAAAATTTTCCGTTATTACAAATTTAGGCATTCTAATTAATAATTTCCAATTCCACTCACTTCTTGGTATTTCCAAAGCATTCTTTTCCGAATTAACCCACCAAAGCCCTTCAAGTTTTGGAACAGCAAAATCCATTCCTTGCTTTTTATAAATATTTTTTATTCCGTAGGCAAGAGGATAAAGAGCTTCAACCGCCTTTGTAAATTCAATTCCGGCAGGTTCACCTTTTCCCTGAATAGTTAGAAAATTCAATTCAGAAAATTTCTTTATTTCAGGTTGCTTTTTTGCTGAATAATATTCTTTGTCTTGTTTTACTAAATCAGTTTTTTCCATTACGGTCTCCTTACATTAGTGCTAATATTAGTGTATAAGCAATATTGACCACTATTCATAACATATATGGGGCGTTGTTTTCAAACAAAATCCCCAAAAATCAAAATCTTATTTTTAAATTACCTACTGTATTCTACATCGATCCAATATTTTAATTGTTGGTATATGCAATGCTTCAATATTATCGATTCAATTTATAGTTTCGACGTTTCAGAAAATTTCCCATAACAATTCCCACTAATAAAACTAAAGGTATAGTAACAAGCAGACGAACAAGAGTAAATGGCAGTCCTAAAAAACTCATCTCAAAAATAGTCATCGGAATTCGGAAAATTCCAGCAAAACCGATATAGGCGAAAATAACTTTTAATGATGCCCCTTTTTCATAAAGTGATTCAGAGATAGGGAAGGCAACATATAACCCTCCCATAGTAAAGCCAGACAATAGAAGTACCCAAAAATATGACATAAATCCGCTGTTATTACCGAGATGTTTTTCGATACTCTCTTTCTTAATCCATGATTCAAATAATCCGATTAGAATAAAAGCCGGAGGAAGAACCTTAAGCATTTCTATTATTATTTCTGAAAATGATTTTGCTGTTGATTTTCCGGGAGTATAGTCAATGAAAAACGAAATCCCGATAAATACTGCGAATAGAACGATTAGAAGACGATTTAAAATTTTAATATCTTTTTTCATACTACTCCCCGAAAATTAATTTTACAACAAAAACAGCAACAATACAAACTAACAGGGAAAGGGCATTACGTATGACAGCAACAGACATTCCGAAAAACTTTTTTTCAAGTGGAAAGGTTGTTATTCCAACATTCATTAGCGACAAACTAAAAGCTGCGATTATATAATAGGGGATACCTTCCATATGTAAAGCACCGCAGAGAGGGAATGCTGCAAATCCAGGCATAACAGTTATGCTTCCTATACCAAGAGCAATAGCAATGCCACGTAATCCTGAATCTATACCAATATACTTCTGCATAAATTCGGGTGGTAGATACGTAACCAATAACGCAAATCCCATCATTACCAGTAGGAAAAGAGAAGCAATGTTAGCGAATTTTTGGTAGGCTATATTTAGTGCCTTTAATGTTTTTTGCTTACTTTTGATTGCTGAAATAACCAGCAGTACTATTGATAATACCCAAATTACTATGTTCATATTCTAATCTTTTATGCTATTAATGGGTGAATTACTTTTGATATTTAAAAAAAATGAACTCCACTTTTGATGTAGAGTTCATTCTGAATGATACCATTTTTTTCATTATCCTTTCAGTGCATCTGCACCAGAAACTATTTCAAGCATTTCATTTGTAATCGCTGCCTGACGAGCTTTATTATATTGAAGATTAAGATTATCAACCAGTTCGTTTGCGTTGGTTGTGGCATTATCCATTGCCATCATACGAGCAGCCTGAACCGCTGTGAATGATGATAGATAGTACGTCCAAAATAACACATCAATATAAAGCGGAAGAATATCATCGAGGATACCATTTTTATCTGGTTCATAAATGTAGTGAACATTTGATGCAGTTTCTTCTTCTGAAATATCGTAGGTCATAGGAAGAATTACTTCATGCTTAGGCTCTTGTCGAACTACGTTTACGAAGTCGGTATAGAAGAAAATTACCTCATCATACTTGCCAGTTGAAAAAGATTCTACTACATCATGGAGAATAGTTTGTGCCTTAGTGAATTCCATCCCTCTATAAATATCAGGGTGAGTTGCTCCTAATTTTTCTGAATGATTCTTTTTGAAATAATCAGTAGCTTTATTTCCTAATGTGATTACTTCGTAGTCAGCACCTGGATATTTTGTAGGCATTTCGTTTTTGATGAAGAACTCTACCTGTTTGAAATTATTAGAATTAAACGCTCCGCAAAGTCCCTTATCACCAGCAATAACAAGCATAGCAACTTTTTTAATTTCGTCACGTTTTTCGAGTAGGGAGTGTCTGTATTCTTCACCTACTGATTGCAGTAGGTTATTCATCATCGTATCCATTCTGTCAAAATACGGTCGAGCTTGTCCCAAATATTTTTGTCCTCGTTTCAAGCTAGCAGCTGCTACCATTTTCATCGCCGCAGTAATCTTTGACGTTCCCTGTACGGAAATAATTCTCTTTTGTATATCTCTTAATGATGGCATAATTATCTATCTCATTTTTTCAAATTTCCGATACGCACGAACTAAAAATTTAGATTCGCTTGTATCCCTTCATCAAATAATTTTTCACGTAGTCATCAACTGATTCTTCTAAACTTAGCGGCTTATGAGTAATTCCGGCTTTAGTAATCTTTGTAGTATCAGCTTCTGTAAAGTTTTGATATTGTCCGATTAGTTTTTCGGGCATATCAATATAATCAATCTTTGATTCTCTATCCATAGATGCAAAAACAGCATTAGCCAAATCGTTCCAAGAGCGAGCCTTACCTGTACCCACATTGAAAATACCTGTGATTTCGGGTTTCTTGATAAATTCCCAAATTATATCTACAGCATCTTTCACATAAATAAAGTCTCGCATTTGCTCACCGTCTTCAAATTCAGGGCTATTTGATTTGAATAGATTGAGCCGCCCTGTTTCCAAAATTTGTTCGTAAGCTTTGGAAACCATGGAACGCATATCTCCCTTGCTGTACTCGTTAGGACCGAAGACATTGAAGAATTTTAAGCCGATAAATTTTGAGTCCAAACCATTCTTGATTACCCACATATCAAAAGCATGCTTCGAGTAGCCATAGCAGTTGATAGGAGTAAGTGGCTCAAAAATTTCATCTGAGTACCCATGTTCACCTTCACCGTAAGTAGCGGCAGAGCTTGCATAGATAAACGGAATATCATATTCAGCGGCAATATACGCTAAATCTTTGGAGTAATTATAGTTATTATCCATGAGATAATCAGCGTCTCTTTCAGTTGTGGCAGAGCAGGCTCCAAGATGGATGATCGCATCACAGGAACCGAATTCCATTGCGATATAATCGTTCCTGAAGTCTTTTTTGTTAGAGTAGCTTTCGTACTTTTTACCGACAAGATTTTTCCACTTGTTGCCGTTACGTAAGTTATCCACAACGAACACATCATCTATTCCCTCACGGTTCAATTTATTTAACATAACTGAACCAATGAAGCCTGCTCCGCCTGTTAATAGTATCATAACTCCTAACTGAATGATTTATTAAATTCTTCAAATGCTTTATTAAGCAATTCTTTAATATCATCGTTCATAACTTTTTCATCTGCGATTTTATCCAAAACGTCTTTGTGCATATTGCCCATGAACTCGTGGAACTCTTTTTCATAACGCATGATTTGGTCTTCAGGCACTTCATCAAGGTAATGATTAGTTGCACCGTAGATAATTGCGATTTCGTTTTCAACAGGGAGGGGTTGGAACTGTCCTTGTTTCAAAACTTCTGTCAATACTCTACCACGTTTCAATTTCGCGATTGTAGCTTTATCCAAGTCACTACCAAATTTTGCAAATGCTTCCAATTCCCTGAATGCTGCTAATTCCAAACGCAATGGACCTGCAATTTTCTTCATTGCTTTAATTTGTGCCGAGCCACCCACGCGAGATACAGAAATACCAATATTCAATGCTGGACGAATACCCGAGTTGAATAAATCAGGCTCAAGGTAAATCTGACCATCTGTAATCGAAATTACGTTTGTCGGAATATACGCGGATACGTCATTTGCTTGAGTTTCAATCACAGGCAACGCTGTCATTGAACCGCCTTTTTTATCATCGGAGTACTTCGCAGCACGTTCAAGTAATCTTGAGTGCAAGTAGAAAATATCACCTGGATATGCTTCACGTCCTGGAGGACGACGTAACAAGAGTGACACTTGACGATAAGCTGCAGCTTGTTTTGATAAATCATCATATACGATTAGTGAGTGCTGCCCACTATCTCTGAAAAATTCACCCATTGAAGCACCGCAATATGGAGCTACATACTGCAAAGGAGCAGGGTCAGATGCGTTTGCAGTTACGATGATTGTGTATTCCATCGCACCGTGTTCTTCCAAGTATGAAAGTACATTTGCAACAGTAGAACCTTTCTGACCAATCGCTACATAGATACAGTAAACAGGATCAATACCACGTCTTTTTGCATCTTCCGTATGGGTATATTTTTGATTAATAATCGTATCTAAAGCAACCGCAGTTTTACCTGTTTGACGGTCACCAATGATAAGCTCACGTTGTCCTCTACCAATTGGAATTAATGCGTCAATCGCTTTGATACCTGTTTGAAGAGGTTCTGTTACCGGCTGGCGTTCCATTACGCCGGGAGCTTTTCTTTCTATAGGTAAGAAGTCTTTTGTATCAATAGGTCCTTTACCGTCAATCGGAAAACCTAACGGGTTAACTACACGTCCCAAAAGGGCATTGCCAACAGGAACAGAAGCAATACGTTTCGTTCTCTTAACGGTATCACCTTCTTTCACAAGGCTGTCTTCACCAAAGAGCATCACACCCACATTATCTTCTTCCAAGTTAAGTACCATACCCATTACATCATTTGGGAACTCAACCAGCTCACTCATCATCACGTTATTCAAGCCGAATATACGAGCTACACCGTCACCGACCTGCAAAACTGTGCCGACTTCCAAGACATCTACTTCATTTTCAAATCCGGCTAACTGCTTACGCAATATTGCCGATATTTCTTCCGGTCGAACTTCAGTCATAGTTTAACCTTCCATTATTATTTTCTTAAAATTTCAATTCACTGCCAATAAAGGCTATGCAGCTTTCAAACTGCTGTGCAATTTCTCTAATTGCGATTTCACCGAAGCATCAATAAATAAATCATTGTAAAGTATGGTTATACCTCCGATAATTGATTCGTCGATTATAAACTCCGGAATAATAGTTTTACCTGTAATTTCTGCCATCCGCTTAACTGTTTTTGTTTTTACATCTTCAGTCAATTCAATTGCGGAAAAGATTTTTACCGGCAGTTTATTATGTCTTATATTGTAGTCTTTTTCAAATTCCTCGAAAATATCACGTATGATGTCTTCACGGTTTTTCTCTTCGACCAACAATAAAAAGTGCATCATCAATTCGGATACTTTTGATTCAAAAAGTTCCTTGAGAATTTGCTTTTTCTTGAATGAACTTACCACTGGGGAGGCAAGCATAACTCGCAACTCTCGCGATAAATTCATTACAGCGAGGATATAGTCTTTATCTTCGACTACCCTGTCTTCAATATTTTGCTCGAGTGCTAGAGTGGTTAATGCTCTTGCATATCTCGAGGAAACTCGATGTTCTCTCATTAACCTATATCCGAATAATTTTTAAAATCCGACATTTCGCCAAAATTATAGAACAAAGGTTCTTAGTTTTTGCGAATGTCATCAATGCTTTTTTCAATCAGGCTGATATCCTTATCTTTACTCAGTTTTTCTGAAATTACTTTTTCAGTTGCAAGTATCACCAAATCAGCTACTTCGTTGCGAAGTTCTTTAACCGCATTTTCTTTTTGGCGGTCAATTTCTTTCACTGCTTCTTCGACTTTTTTTCTTGCGATTTCGCTTGCATCCGCTTGGGCTTTAGAAATTATTTCTTCTGCCTGTTTGCGACCTTTCATGATTATTTCTTTCATTTCGTCCTGAGCATTGGCAATACGTTCCTCGTTTTCAGCGAGCAACTTTTGAGCATTTTTATTTGCTTCTTCTGCCTGATTCAATTGTTTATTAAGGTGTTCTTCACGGTTAGCGATTGCCTTAATAATTGGTCCTGCTCCAAACTTGATGATTAAAAAAATCAAGATTGTAAAACTAACCAAAGTCCAAATCATCAAACCTGGATTCGGATTCAATAAATTCTCCATTTTCGTCCTTTTGTTTTTATGGAAAAAATCCGTTTTTTACATTTGAGAATAATCAATGTAAGGGTAATATCATCTTACCCTTACAAAAAAAGATTGTCTCAATTAAGATTTGAATGACAATAACATACAAACTACTACGCCAAAGAACGCCACACCTTCTATAAATGCAGCTGCGATAAGCATAGCTGTTTGAATTTTGCCGGCTGCTTCCGGTTGTCTTCCCATTGCTTCCATAGCAGCTGCTGCTAATTTGCCAATACCTACTGCAGCACCAATTACTGCTAAACCTGCACCAATACCGGCTGCCAAGAATGCTAAAGCTGTTGAAGTCATTATATTTCCTCTAATTTAATGTTTATGAAATATTACTATATAAATAAATTACTTGTTTTCTCTTTAATGATCATGCGATGCTAATCCTACAAATACTGCGGTTAGCATTGTAAATACAAATGCTTGAATGAATGCTACTAATATCTCCAATGCGAAAATAAAGATTGTAAATCCTACAATTAAAGGTGAAACCATAATTGATTGGAATACAAACATCAATCCCAATAGGCACAAAATTACAATGTGGCCTGCTGTCATATTTGCAAACAAACGAATTGCCAACGAGAAAGGTTTAACAAACATGGATATTATTTCGATTGGAACCATTATTATCCCCAAATACCAAGGAGCACCGCCAAGAAGATTTTTCAACCAACCACCGAGTCCAATTTGTGTTACAGATGTTATCTGTATTACGAAATAAGCTACTATTGCAAGCATAGCCGTTACAGCTATGTTACTCGATGGAGTGTGTCCACCAGGAACTAATCCCAAGAAGTTCATTACCAATATAAATGAGAATATTCCCAAGAAATATGGTAACAATTTTTTTCCTAATTTTTTTCCTAAGTTTGGATATACTATGTCATTTCGTACAAATAGTATAATTGATTCTACCATGCCAGCGAAACCTTTTGGAGCTCGGAGTGGATTTTTATCATAGTGCTTCTTAGCTGAGAAGAAAGCAATCGCAAGTAAAATTACTGCAATAAACTGATACACAACCAACGAAGTTACTGATAAATCTAATTGCGGTGCTTCATGGGTTTCAGCATTTACAATCTTATGATGAGAGTAGGTATATAAGCCCTCTGCTTCCATAGATTCTGTATTTTTGTAAACATGGACACCGTCATCAATGATGATTTTCGGCAAATCAATGTGCAAAACATCGAACCAACCGAACTCGTTGTGGTCGCCTGTATTTGCATTTAATAAATCTCCAAAACTGAATTCACCTGAATCATCACCATGATCACCATGGTTTGCTTCTGCGTGAGCATCATTATTTTCTTGATGTTCATTATCAAGCATCGCCAAATCGAAAGTATTTGTTTCTGTCATATTTGTTTCCTGTCAATTTTTTGCTGTCTCTTGTGAAGGAATATTATTTCCAGTCCAATACCGACAGCCGTCGATAGAAATAACGAAATTGTAAAATACAACTTATTAAAACTACAAAATTTCAATGTAATAAACAACAAAATGAGTAAAAAAAAGAATTTTATTGTCAAACCGAGGTAGTAGGTATTGAAGAAATTATTCTCTTCTTTTTTAGTTGCAATCCACACAAATATTAATGATATAAGCAGATACAGTACTCCGAAAGCAATCCCACACACCACCGGAAGGAAAATATTCCAATTCTCAGTTGTCATTATCTTGTTTATCCAATCTTTTGACTTCTTTTATAAATGAGTAAAACCCGACGAGGATACCAAGTAAAGTTAATATCAAAGTCCATTTGGGTATTCCGTCATCTCCTTGGTCGAGTTTATACCCGCCCCAAACTCCCAATCCAATTGGGACTGTCAAATGAAAACTAAGTCCTATGTATGAGTACCCGGCAGAAATCTTCTCTAGCCTCTTTTTATCATCATTGTTGTTTTTACTCATACAGCTTTCCTAAAAAAGAACTTTTCTCATTTGACTAACGCCAAAAATCAAAAATAGTAAAAATTATTATAAAATGCAAATATATTTTTCTCAGATAAGAGAAAACTTACTTTTTTTTCATTCTTTCGAGATAGCGGAGTTTTTTCAAAGAGTCGGCTGTAGCTTCAGCTCCAGTTCTAATCTCAGACAAAAACTTGACAAAATCTTTTCGGTCTTGAGATAACTCTAAGAATGTTTTACGGAATTTCTCTTCTGTATATCCATTATTTTCAAGTATTTTAGCAACTTTACGGTTTGCTTCAAGTGAATCGGGTTCGATTTCACGTGTAATTAGTATTTCTTTATAAATTTCACCAAATTCTTCTTTATTGATTGTTTCCTTCTGACAAGAAACGGAAATAAGTAGCGAGCAAATTATTAGAATTTTTTTCATGTTTTTCAATATTTAGATATTTTATAAAAAAAGGAGGAGGTCAAAAATTGCCCTTCCTCCTTCGAAATTTGTAATAATCAGGTTAGAAACCCAAGTAAGCTGGCTGTGATGCTTTGGCTCCTCCACTAATTGTAACCCACTCCATTTCTTTGCAAGTGCTTTTCATCTTAATTCTCAATCCTTGGTAGCCTTCAGAACTTGGAATGTATTTCACAATTAATAGAGCTTTGCTGCCAGGTTTAATCTTGAAGTTATCTTTCCAATTTATCTGCAATCCTTCGGTAAGTTCATAATTACTGAACGTAACTGTTTGTTTCGTTTTGTTATAAACGGTTAATTCCGTTGAAGATACCATCCCAACTTGAGCATCTTTGAAACTAAGATAAGACGTAGGTTTGATAATGATTGGTTTTACAACATTACATTTTAATATCATTTCACGTTCAGGTTTTTTGGGGTCATTGGAATAGATTTTGACGAATTTCTTCATTTTCCCGTTATCTTGATTCGATACAGTTAGGTTTACTTTCATGGTTGCATATTCTCCTGGCTGAACCGTATTTTTATCAAGTGGGGCAGATGTACAACCACAGCTCGGTTTAACTTCGCTGATATAAAGTGGTTTATCTCCATTGTTATAGAGCTTAATCTTTGCATGCAAAACTTTTGGAGGAGTGTTTCCCCAGTCATAAGTATCTCCGCCTTCGATAACCAAGCGAGGCTGTGCGTAAGCGAAAGTTGTTGCAAAAATCAAAAATAATCCGAATGTCAAAACCTTTTTCATTTGAATAACCTATCTAATTATAAAACACCTATTTCTTTGATGCAGTCCATTATATTATTGAATGTTCTTTCTACATCTTGATCTAATCCCATTGAGAAACGAACTAATCCTGGAGTCATACCCATTCTTTCTTGTTCTTCTTCAGGAATTTCTGATGAAGTTGAAGTTCCTGGCGATGAGAATAAAGTTTTGTAGAAACCAAGAGAAACTGCGAAATAACCGATACCTTTTTTCTGCATCAATTCCATGAAGCGGTTAGCATTTTCTTTTGTTTTCATATCAATAGTAATCATGCCACTATAACCATAGTCATGATTAACCATTGATTTGATTAATTCGTGTTGTCGGTGAGAAGGAAGCCCAGGATAGATAACCGCGATACCTGCTTTTTCTAAATTCTCTGCCATATACATTGCATTTTCGCTGTGTTTTTTCATGCGGATATGCAATGTGTGTAAGTTTTTCAAGATATTTGCAGCACGGATAGTATCCAATACAGGGCCTAATAACATTGCAGCACCATCATTTACATTTTTCAATGAGTTGATAAATTCTTGGTCAGCAAGTACAGCACCACCTGTAGTATCATTCATACCGTTGATGAATTTGGTCATTGAGTAAACTACTACGTGAGCACCCAATTCGTAAGGGTTACAAACCATAGGAGTAAATGTATTATCAACGACTAATTTGATACCGTATTTGTCGGCCAGTTTACGAAGTTTAGGAACATCTGCGATTTCTAAAAGAGGGTTAGAAATTGTTTCGCAGTAAATCATTTTTGTTTTGTCGTTGATTTTGCTTTCGATAGCTTCCAAGTCGGTAATATCAACGAAGTGTGTGTTGATATTGAATTTTGGAGCAAAGTTTTTCATGAAAGCGTAAGAACCACCATAGATAGTTCTTGAAGAAACGATTTCATCACCTGCACCACAAATTTGCATGATTACGGAAGTGATTGCACCCATACCTGAGCCCATAACTTGTGCATCTTCAGTACCGTCCATCAAAGCCAAACCTTTTGAAAGGTCTGCCGTTGAAGGTGCCACGTGGCGTGAATAAAGGAAACAGCCCTCTACTTCGCCATTGAAAACGTCTGTCATAGTTTCAGGTTGCATGAAAGTATATGTTGCAGAGTCAGTTATTGACGGATTTACGCCGCCGTGTTCGCCGAATATTAGATATTCTTGCAATCTAGTTGCTGGATCTTTTACCATTATCAAATCTCTCTAAAAAGTTTCAAAAAATATAAAAATACAAGGAATACAAAAATGCAAATATTTTTTGAAACAACGTTAATTAATATTTATTTCGCTATATTGAGTTCGCATTTTAAGCTATAGACAGTCTCCATAATTTCTGTCTCCACAAAAACTAATTATTAAAAGTCTTCCGATAAATGTATAGGTCAAACTTATTGCCGTGAACATTCTCGGCATTATATTTCGTTTCGATTATCTCGAACCCTAATTCTTCTGCTACAAGACAACTACGGGCATTTAGCGTAATTGCATGAATGTCGAATTGATTGATTCCCAGTTCGTGTAGTTTATTTATTAGTGCCTCTATTGATAGGAGTTCAATTCCTTTATCGGTATGATTTTTATCTATCCAGTAGTTTATTTCCGTTGCTTTATTTTCCAAGTTCATATTACGGGTTCCGATTAGGCCGACTTTATTCCCATCAAAAAGAATAAGTTTCAATTTATTGTCTGTTTCACGGGTACTTTCGATAAACTTTTGCATCTCATTGAGGTCAGTAGCGTAATCTATCATATTTGTCCATCTTCCGATATACTCTCTTTGTGTATCAATTATATTAAACAAATCTGGAGCATCGCTTAATTCTAAATCCTTTAATTCGATTGAATTATTAACTCGTATCACTATCAATACTTTAAAAATTAAACATACCTATAATATTTTTAATACGTTTTGTTTTGCCAAGAGTTTCAAAATAATTACAATAAACATAGTGGTAGAATATGAGAAATTAAGTGGTCTATGACTAATTTGAAAATTCTAACCCCGTTATACGGTAATTATTACAATAGCGGTATAACTATAAGTTATTATTGATATTTATATCTGTTTGTTAGATATGGAAAAGCAAAAAAGATACACAATGACTAACATTTTAATTGCCGCTCGCCAACTCAAGATAAAAAGTCATTTTTTAAAATTAACAAATGACTATAGATTTTATAAATCTCAACTATCGCAACGGCCTTGATTTTCTGTATGGGGAGTTTATACAAAAGATGGTATCAACCTTTAAGGTGGATTCCATCTTTCATTATTGTTTAATTGAAATTTATTTTATCCTGAGCTGTGTCGATTTCGTGAAACCGTCTTTGCTGATTAGTCGAATGTAATAAACTCCTGATTGCAAGTTCGTATTCATCGCAAGGCTTTGGTGTTCGTTGATAAATTCTTTTTGTTCGTGGCAAACTCTTCCAATTACATCTACTATTTGTATAGTTAATTCTTGCGGAGTTATACCCTCGATTTTTAAATTGAAATTTGAGTTTGCAGGGTTAGGACTAACCACTATATGTGATTGATGTATTTCATCACGCACAGAAACATCATCATCAGTCAATAAATCTGTTACCCATATCCCACGCCCGAAAGTACTTGTGAATAGTTTATTTTGTTTCGTATCAATTTCAATTTCGGTACAAATGACATTTGGTAGGTTATTGCTGTAAGATTTCCATTCATTCATATTGTCTGATTTGTACCAAATACCTAATTCTGTTGCTGCATAGACTATATTATATTTTGAGCCTGGTTGGTGCCGAACACAGTTTATTGGAACATTCGGCAAATTGAAACTGATATTTTCCCATGTTGCTCCTGAGTTTTTTGTTTCATAAACTTTAATACCATCATAATAGTGACTCATTGCAACCCAAACGTGTTCAGGGTCGTTATCATCAACAGTGATATAATTAAAATAGCATTCTTTTGCGGGAAGTCCGGCCGTTACATCTTCCCATGATTTACCAGCGTCTGATGTCATATACAAAGAAGATTCATGCAAGTCATATTCATGAGCCGGTGCTTTTGAAAGATAAATATAGTTTGTATTGGTTCGACACATTTCCATTGCATAAATTACTCGTCCGTAGTATCCCATAATATCCTTAGGAAAGTTACTGATTCCCATTACTTGATCTGTATAGGCATCATATTTATAGACTTGTGATTTTGCTAAGTATAAGGTGTTCGGATTTTCTTCATCCATAATAAATGGGGCACACCAAGCTGCATTGTCATAGGGAAACACTCTCATTGGGAAATGATTATTGCCATAGTCGTATGATACGAATGGGTTGCCTCCCTGTGAACAGCCGTAAACAATCTTAGGATCAGTTGGGTGAATTATGGTTTCGAAGCCGTCCCCCATGAACATATTAGTAATATTATCATTGTGTATGTAATAACAGCTATTATCCTGACAACCACCTGCTATATAGGAAGAATTATCTCGGTGTATTCCGATTCTGTAAAATTCGTTATTTGCTAAATTCCCACACATTTTTTTCCAATTAGTATTATTGGAATACGTGAATTCATTGATAGAATCTGTTTTGAAAATACCGCCATCGCAGCAAACGAAATATTCTCCGGTATGTGGGTTGACAGAAATATCATGAATATCGCAGTGTATAACACAGTTGTTCATCAATAGCGAAGCAGGCTTCCAGTTTATACCGCCGTCAGTAGTTTTCCAAATATTAATACCTCCTGTATATACGATGTTAGGGTCTTTAGTATCGACAACCATAGCCAAATCATATAGTCCCTGACCTTGATATACAGTAGTATTGCTTATTCCTTTTTTGTCCCACCCTAAAATATTAGGTTTGAATTGTATTGTTTTATTCCAAGTTTTCCCGCCATCAGTTGAAATACTAAAGTTATTTAAACCAGAACCTTGGATTTTGTTAATGGTTGCGAGTGCATACATAATGTTAGGATTTGAGGGAGAAATTGCTAATTCGATACGACCGGTATATTCGTTGGTAATTTGATTGTACTCTAATTCTGTCCAAGTATCACCAAAATTTGTAGATTTCCAGATTCCTTTATCGTCTATACCGTATTCGGGAATAGAGCCGCTTGTTGCAAAAATTGTATTTGGTTCTGTTGGATGTTGGTCTAAATCCCAGATAAATTTGTCGTTTTTTTTATCCCAAGTTTTTCCGCCGTCAGTGGATTTGAAAATTCCCTTCGCTCCAGCCGCAATAACAGAGCCGTTACTTTGATGAACAGCAACAAAACCTAATATTGAAGATTCTTTGTCTAACTGATTCATTTCCAATGAGGTCGGGAACCAAGTTTCTCCGCCATCGGTAGATTTGATAATACCTTCGCCGAAGCATGAGTGCCTCCCTCTTTCTAAAACATTTATAGCTATATAAGCGTAGTCACCCGTAGCGGCATATAGAATATTCGGGTTTGAAGGATCATAGGCTACTTGACTGACTTTCATATTATACAAGTCATCGCCTACGGGATACCATGTTTCAGCAGCATTAGTTGTTTTCCAAATGCCTCCGTGTGGAGCAGCAGCAATCATGATATTCGGTTTGTTCGGGTGATATGTTATAGTATTCATTCTCCCGACACCTTCTTCAAATTTTGGGTTGCTGTGTTGAGCATTTTCTAAACTTGGAAGGGGAGACCATGCTGATTGTAAATCTAATAATTCAGCCTCCCTTTTGTGATTATAATTTTTTAATCTCGTGTCGATATAATCTTGTAATACTTCTTTGGGTGCATCTTGATAACGAGTTTGATTTTCGTAAATGATACGTCTCAACCATTTGTTTCTCATCTTTTCGTTTGGTGCAAGTTTAGAATCTTCAAGAAAAACTTTTTTCTTGACATCGTAAAAAGTGTTCTCTTGTCCAAATGAGAGGGATACCGCCGAAAGGCTGATTATTATAGTCAGAACGGAATATACAATTATTTTATTCATTTTTGTATTCCTAAATAAATTGTTAAATATAAACCATATATACACATAGCAAATGTAGCGTTATTACATATACGGTCAATTATTTTCGACATTTTCCTGTAGTTATACTTGGTAGCGAAAACTCTAAGCACACACTATTTTGAAAATATGATTTTATAGCATACTAAGCATCAAGATATTTCTTGACCAGTTCCGTAACAATCTTAGGATTTGCTTTGCCTTTCGTTTCCTTCATTACTTGTCCGACAAAGAAACCCATGATATTAGTTCTGCCACTTCTATACCTTTCTACAGATTCAGGATTTGCTTCGACGATACGTTTTACTATTTCGTCGAACATTGCAGTATCATTGACCTGTGCTAATCCTTTTTCGTCCACTATTGCTTTTGGAGATTTTCCTTCAATTACTTCAGGAAAAATTTGTTTCGCGATACGGCTTGATATAGTATCCTCTGCAAAGAGTTCTACTAATTCAGCGATGTACTTAGGTTCTACTTTAAAGTCTGTGATACTCATATTTTTATCAGTAAGGACACGTAGTACTTCCGTCATTACCCAATTTGAAACTAATTTATAACGCTTGTCATCTTGTTTGTTTAGAGCATCACAGCAGGCTTCGTAATAGTCTGCTAATTCTTTTTCTTGCACGAATATGGTTGCATCATAAGCAGGGATTTTGTATTTGTCAATTAATTGTCTTTTTCTTTCAAGAGGTAGAGTGGGAAGTTCGGATTTCAGTTCTTCTATCATCTCGTCTGTAACGATTACAGGTGGTAAATCTGGTTCAGGGAAGTAGCGATAATCGTGGGCATCTTCTTTGGAACGCATAGTACGCGTAATGTTTTTCGTACCGTCCCACATACGCGTTTCTTGAACAACTTCGCCACCATTTTCGATCAGCTCTATTTGTCGGTTGATTTCATATTCGATTGCTTTTTCGACGTTTCTAAAGCTATTCATGTTTTTAACTTCGGTACGTGTTCCGAATTTTTTAGAACCCTTAGGCATAACTGAAACATTTGCATCACAACGCATTGCACCTTCTTCCATATTACCGGTACAGATGCCAAGATACATGACGATTTGTCTTAGTTGCATGAGGTATTTGTAAGCCTCTTGAGCAGTTCGCATGTCCGGTTCACTTACGATTTCAATGAGTGGTACTCCAGCTCTATTCAAATCAAGTAGTGTATCAATATCTAAATCGTGGATAGATTTTCCAGTATCTTCCTCAATATGAATACGAGTGATTCCAATTCTTTTTGTTGTATCATCATCATTTTCGATTTCCAAAAATCCTTCATAGCAGATTGGATCTTCGTATTGAGTAATCTGATAACCTTTTGGCAAATCATGGTAAAAATAGTTTTTGCGGGCAAAAGTTGAAAATTGACGGATACTGCAATTTGCAGCTAAACCAGTTTTCACCGCATATCTAACCAGATTTTCATTCACCACCGGCAATGCTCCCGGGTGTCCTAAGCTGACAGGAGAGGTGTTCGTATTTGGGTAGTCGCCAAAGTTCGTTGAGTCGCTTGAAAATGCTTTACTTTTTGTCAATAGTTGTGCATGGACTTCTAAGCCAATCACTGCTTCATAATTTGGATTCATAATCTGTATCGTATAATTAGAAATCAAAAATACAAAAATACGAAAAATCTTGTTAATAGTATGGCAATATAATTAAAAAGACGGTTAGTGATACAACACTTTGTGGTGTTGCAAAAAAATAATTGATAGAATTTAGAAAAAAATACTTGTCTCTAAAGAAAAGTTTTGTATATTTGCAATATGAAATATGTTGTTTTAAAAAAATTATAGGTAGAATATGGACGCTATATTACTATCACGTATTCAGTTTGCAGTAACAATCGGCTTTCACTACATATTTCCTCCTCTTAGTATAGGTTTGAGTTTACTCATAATCTATATGGAAGGTATGTATCTGAAAACGAAAGACCCTGCTTACAAAAAAATCACTCGCTTTTGGGTGAAAGTCTTTGCTTTAATCTTCTCATTTGGTGTTGCATCTGGTATTGTAATGGCATTGCAGTTCGGTACTAACTGGGCAGCTTATTCCCGATTCGTGGGTGATGTTTTCGGCTCCCCTTTGGCTGCGGAAGCTATTTTTGCATTTTTCTTGGAATCTGCATTCTTGGCAATTCTTGTTTTTGGATGGGAGAAAGTGAGTGCAAAAATCCACTTTTTATCCACTATTTTAGTTTCAATCGGTGCTCACATTTCAGCATTTATGATTATAGTTGCTAATTCATGGCAACAAACTCCGGCTGGATATACCTTGGTTGAAAGTCCTATAGGACTCAGAGCAGAGATTGTTGATTTTTGGGCGATGGTATTTAATCCCTCATCTCTTGATAGATTTGCTCACGCTATTATTGCAGCTTGGATAACTGGTGCATGTTTGGTAGCAGGAGTTTCAGCTTACCATATTTTGAAAAAACGTGAAGTTGAAATTTCTAAAAAAATGTTGAAAGTCAGCGTTATCGTATTATTGATTACTGCGGTTCTTCAATTGGGGAGTGGGCACTCAAGTGCTAATATAGTTGAAAAATACCAGCCAGCTAAATTAGCGGCTATCGAAGCTCACTATGAAACTGGACCAGGCAACTTGTATTTGTTCGGTTGGGTTGATGAAGTCAATAAAAATACTTATGGGCTATATTTACCAGGCTTTCTTTCGTTCTTAGTAGATAATAATTTCGAAACCGAGTTGAAAGGTTTAAATGATTTTGATGAGGCTGAACTACCTCCTGTTAATTTTGTTTTCCAAACTTATCACTTGATGGTTATGTTGGGAATGCTGTTTATCACAATAGGAGTAATTGGTTTAATCTTGATGATTGAGCGGCGGCTTGGAGTTTCTAAATGGTATCTGTATTTACTTATTCCGATGGTTTGGCTGGCAGAGCTTGCAAACCAATTCGGGTGGATGACTGCTGAAATTGGAAGACAACCTTGGATTGTATATAATATGTTGAAGACTTCAGATGCAGCATCTGCAAATGTAACAAGCGGAGAAGTTATAGCTTCAACAATTATATTTACCGCTATTTATGCTGTTCTTTTTGTAATCTTTATTGTTTTAATGAAAAAGAAAGTTGTAGAGTTCGGTAGAGACGATATTGAGGAAGTTTCAGAAGCCTATTAAAATTTCATTTTATTTACTCCTCAAAATAATCCTGCCCTTTAGGGTGGGATTTTTTATATTTTATGATATACTTACGTATTAAATAAAAATATTTTAAATAAGTGTTTATACTTATATTGATTGACGTATTGTGATTAGATGCTTGATCTTCTCATCAAAAAGATGCTTGATCTTCTCATCAAAAAATTAAAAAATAATAGATAAAAATAAGTAATTAAGTATTAATACTCATAGAAGGCAATAAACAATTCATTATTTTTGGATTGTCATTTTGTGACGGATATAAGAAAATAGTTTTTCTGTACTGTATATCTGTACTGTATATAGGTGAATTTGGTCCTTATTGGGAATGTAATTATGTTGGGAATGTACTTAATAGATAAAAAAAAGCCCCCGCCGAATGATATTTGCGAAGGGCTACTAACGACAGCGGGAATTTCACCCACTTAGAAAAGGTAACACATTAGACGAGTTTTTTGATTTTTGATTGTATTAAATATCAAAAAAAATGAAAAAAAGTTTGTAGTCAATTTGTAACACTTTAAAAAACAATGTAATAACTCGAAGCAATTATCCAAGTTTGGGATTTTGTTTGTTCATCGGTGGGGTGTGATAAGCATCCCTTACCGATTTTAAAATATATAATTTTTGTCTGAATATTGATTTGTTCAATTTTGTTAAATTGGTAATACTTCAAATTCAAAATAATCAACAAATAGGTGGACTGCGTTTTGAAAGCGTAGTCCACCTTTGTAATAAATTATAACAAATAATACACCTATTTAATGTACTAATAGTCAATATTTAATATGTAGCTTGTATCTATTAGCATGATGTTAGAATGTTGTGCTTGTTGCCATGAATATAATGAAAGTAAGTAGATTTATTTCTAAGGAGCAACTAGATATATTTATATATTCCCCTTTAAATAATAAATAAAGATGATTTGATAAAAAAATATTAATTAACGACAATTAATAAAAAAATCGACATATTATTACAAGAAAAATTACCTAATACGTTCATAACGGATATAAATATTACAATATAGATTTTCAGTAGCTATGTTTTTTTATTTCATAACCTTATGAGCTTATGGAATAAAATTATTGATAAAATTATACAATTGTGTAAAATTATTTTTTTTAATTTTTTTTAAAATTTATCAAAAATCTTTTTCTATATCAAAAAAAGTTCTTAATTTTGCTCACGTGAATGTTGTTACGTTAATTTTTTCTCGGAGGAAAGAGATATGATGAACACACTAGAAATTCCAGAACCAACGGTCAAAAGACTGTCAAGTTATTTGTTGGTTCTATTACAGCTACAAGAGCAAGGTAAACGTTACGTATCAAGTAATGAGTTGGCTGATGAGTTATTCATCGAAAGCGGTAAAGTACGTAAAGACTTCCAATATGCTCGCATTAAAGGTCGCCCTAAAAGAGGCTATGAAGTTCCTTATCTAATCCAAGAAATCGACAGAATCCTTAACTGGACAGGACCTAAACCTGCGATTATCATTGGTGCCGGTAGTTTGGGTACAGCAATGCTTGGGTATGAAAACTTCAATCGTTATGGCATTAAATTTATGGGTGCATTCGATGTAGATCGTCGCAGAGTCGGAATGGATATACATGGAGTAAAAATTTCACATATTGATGATTTAGAATCAGTCGTTAAGAGTAAAGGCATTAAAATTGCGGTTATGACTTTGCCAGGCGAAAATATACAAGAAATTACAGATAGATTAGTTAAAGCAGGCATTAAAGGTATTTGGAACTTTGCACCGGTACGTTTGGGGGCTCCTGAAGGTGTAGCGGTTGTAAATGCTCAATTCTCTGAAAGTTTGGCTGTGTTGACTCAACAAGTTGACTAGTACTAATAACACATAATACATAAGTGACAAGAAATTAATTAGTTTTGTCTTTTTGAAATATTTATAGAGAGAAGGATATGGGAAACGTTCTTCAAAATTATGAAGATATCAAAAAGGATATTGGTTTTGCTTCAACCGATGCGGATAGCATGGGAAAAACCATTATCCAAATTGGGTCAGCTACTTGTGAAAAAGCTGCTGGCTCAGATTTGGTAAGAGCTGAGTTCGAGAAACTCATAAAAGCTTCAAAGCGCGATGATATTATTATCAAACAAACCGGATGTACCGGTCGATGTGCTCAAGAACCTATAGTAGGTGTAATCGTTCCAGGACAAATTCCGACGAAATATCAAAAAGTAACTGTAGATGCAGTTTCTGAGATTTTCGGCGAACATGTATTGGATCACAAACCTGTAACTAGAATGATGCTCGATAAAACAACTGAAAAGGTTTATGAGCAAGTTGCAATGATTTGTACTACTCCTACTTGTGATGACGATGATGCTGAAAAATGGAAAGCTATCATCGAAAAGAAATTAGATGAAAGGAATATCGCTGATAAAGTTCAAATCTTGAAAGGCGGACACATTGATTTAACTAAACAGAAAAATGCTAAAGAACACGATTGTGTCCTAATGGTATATCCTGAAAACGTTATTTATCAATTCTCTGCTGAGACAGGATTGGACAAAATTTTAGATGCACACTTTGTAAATGGTAAAATTTGCGAAGATATGGTTGTGTTTACTGATAAATTCACCGAAGCATATTTCAAAATTTATGGCGATGTAAAATTCTTCAACAAACAGTCACGTATAACTCTACGTAACTGTGGTATTATTGACCCTGAATCTATCAATGATTATATTCATGCTCAAGGTTTTGAAGCCTTAGCTCGTGTATTATTCAAAGGTAATTCATCATGGGTTATTGATGAAATTTCAAATGCTGGTCTTCGTGGTCGTGGTGGCGGTGGCTTCCCGACTGGTACTAAATGGAGATTGACAGCTGAATCATCATCAGATCCAATCAAATATGTTATTTGTAATGCCGATGAAGGTGATCCTGGTGCATTCATGGATCGTGCAGCACTTGAAGGTGATCCATTCTCACTTATTGAAGGTATGACTATTGGTGGTTATGCAATGGGAGCCTGCAAAGGTTACATCTATTGCCGTGCTGAATATCCATTGGCAATTCATCGCTTAAATATTGCGATTGAAAAAGCTAAACAATTCAACCTATTAGGTAAAGACATCTTAGGTTCAGGATATGATTTCGATTTGGAAATCCGTCTTGGTGCAGGTGCATTCGTTTGTGGTGAAGAGACTGCTCTTATACACTCAATCGAGGGTCGTCGTGGTCAGCCTACATTGCGTCCTCCATTCCCTGCTGTTAAAGGTCTTTGGGGACATCCGACATCAGTAAATAACGTAGAAACTTGGGCAAACGTTGCTCCAATATTACTATATGGTGCAGACTGGTTCAAAAATATTGGTACTGAAGGTTCAAAAGGTACTAAAGTATTTGCCTTGGCCGGTAAAGTTGTTAATACCGGTTTGGTTGAAGTGCCAATGGGTACATCATTACACAATATCATTTTTGATATTGGTGGTGGTATCCCTAATGGTAAAAAATTAAAAGCAATTCAAACCGGTGGCCCTTCAGGTGGTTGTATTCCTGCAGATAAAATGAATACTCCTGTAGATTATGAATCCTTGACTGCATTAGGCTCTATGATGGGCTCTGGTGGTATGATAGTGCTTGATGAAGATGACTGTATCGTGAGTACTTGTAAATTCTTCCTTGAATTTACTACAGATGAGTCTTGTGGTAAATGTCTTCCTTGTCGTGAAGGTACGGTACGTATGTTGGAAATTTTGGAACGTATCACTAAGGGTACGGCAGAAATGGAAGACTTGGATAAATTGGAACGTTTGGCGAAAGTAATCAAGAAAACTTCACTCTGCGGGCTTGGACAGTCAGCTCCAAATCCTGTATTGAGTGCTCTTGCTAATTTCCGCGAAGAATTTGAAACACATATTAAAGAACGCCGTTGCCCTACGCAACAGTGTCAAGACCTTATTACTTACCACATTATACCTGAAAAATGTACTGGTTGTACAATGTGTGCAAGACGCTGCCCTGCGAATTGTATCACTGGTGCTAAACGCCAGCCGCATGAAATTATCAATGAAGATTGTGTAAAATGTGGTGAATGTTATAATACTTGTAAGTTTGACGCTATCGAAAAATACTAAGCGGCAAATAGATTAATTAATAATTATTATAGAATTTAAGGTGAAATATGAAATATATTAATGCTATAATCGATGATATACCAGTTTCCGTTCCAGAGGGAACTACGATTATGGAAGCTGCTGATTCGATTGGTTCTCACGTTCCAAGGCTATGTCATCACCCGTTTTTATCTACTGAGGGTGCTTGCCGTATCTGTATCGTTTCAATTGAAGGCTGGAATAAATTCATGCCAGCTTGTTCGACTGCGTTAGTTGAAGGTATGAAAATTAAAACTAATGACCCTGAATTACGCAAAACTCGTCGTGATTTGGTTGAGTTATTAGTGGATAACCACCCACCAGAATGTTTAACTTGTGTGCGTGATGGTAACTGCGAATTGCAGAACTTAGCCTATAAATTAGGCGTTCGGGAAAGACTTTATGAAGGTAAACGTAAAATGCACGAAATCGAAGATTCTTCTGATGCAGTAGTACGTAATCCTCAAAAATGTATCTTGTGCCAACGTTGTATTCGTGTATGTTCCGAAATCCAAGGTGTGAATAATCTTAGCCAAACATTCCGTGGATTCAATACAGTTGTATCTCCTGCTTGGGGGGCAAAAATGGATGACTCCGTTTGTATCAAATGTGGTCAATGTATCAATGTTTGTCCAACTGCTGCTTTCGTTGAGCAAGATTCAACAGAAGATGTTTGGGAAGTTCTTAATGATCCTGAAAAACACGTTGTTGTTCAAATTGCTCCGGCTATTCGTGCTGCAATCGGTGAAGGTTTCAATTACGAACCAGGTACTCCTTGTACAGGTAAAACTGTTACAGCATTACGTCGTTTAGGTTTTGATCAGGTATTTGATACTAACTTCGGTGCCGATTTGACAATTATGGAAGAAGGAACAGAGTTCTTACAACGCCTAGAAAAAGGCGAAAATCTTCCTATATTGACTTCATGTTCTCCAGGTTGGATTAAGTTTGTGGAACACTTCTATCCTGAACTAGTTCCAAACCTATCAACATGTAAATCACCAATGCAAATGACTTCAACACTGGCAAAGGCTTGGTATGCTAAACAAGCTGGTATCGATCCAGCAAATGTAGTTTCAGTTGCAATTATGCCATGTGTGGCTAAAAAATTCGAAATCCGTCGCCACGAACACTTTGATATGGAAAATGGCTATCCATATACTGACGCTGTATTGACTACTCGTGAGTTAATCAGAATGATTAAAGCTTATGGTATTGACTTCCGTAACTTGCCAAATAGTGATTTTGATTCTCCTCTAGGTGCTTCGACAGGTGCTGCCGATATCTTTGGTACTACCGGTGGGGTAATGGAAGCAACATTGCGTACTGCTTTGGAAGTGGCAACAGGTGAAACAATCGAACAATTCGAATATGAAAATGTTCGTGCTGTTGAAGGTCTTCGTGAATCAACAATCAAAGTTGGAGGTTTAGAATTAAATGTAGCTGTAGCTAATGGCTTAAATAATGCTAAGACTATCCTAGACAAGGTGGTAAAAGGTGAAAAACAATATCACATTGTCGAAGTTATGGCTTGCCCTGGAGGTTGTATCTCTGGTGGTGGTCAGCCGTTACTTGAAGTCGGTATGGATAATTATCCGCTTAAACAAGAAACCATTGCTGCACGTCGTAGTGCTCTTTATTCAATTGATAGTGGTAAAAAACTCCGTAAATCACATGAAAATCCGGATATTCAAAAAGTATATGAGGACTTTTTGGAAAAACCAGGTAGTGAAATTGCTCACCACTTACTACATACTACTTATTCACCACGTATGCCTAAAGGCATCTTAAAAACAGGTAAGGGGGTATAATCATGGCTGTTAGTCCTTTAAATCAAGATATTGAAAAATTCATTGATGATTGTTTAGCTAAAGAACATCCGGAATCTTACTTAATCGCTGTCTTACACCGCGTTCAAGAAGAGTATGGCTATCTATCTGTAGAACACATGGATAGAGTTGCTCATCGTATGGATGTACCAACTGCGGAAGTATATGGTGTCGCAACGTTCTACCACTTCTTCCGACTCACTCCTAAAGGTAAATATGCAATTTCTATTTGTATGGGAACTGCTTGTTTCGTAAAAGGTGCTGACAAAGTATTAGAGACTTTCAAAAGTGAATTAGGTATTGAAGTTGGAGAAACTACTTCTGATACACTTTTCTCATTAGAACAAACTCGTTGTATCGGTGTTTGTGCATTAGCTCCAGTTGTTACAGTGAACGAAAAAATTTACAGTAATGTTACTGTTGATAAAGTTCCTGAAATTTTAAATAGCATCCGTGCTGAATATAGAGAAAAACAAGAGGTATTGGAAGAGGTATAAAACCAATATCACATCAAAAATAGTTATACTAAGGGACGCGATTTCGTGTCCCTTTTTTTGTAAAAAACTCCTAATAATATATATTTTATCAAATTAAATCTATAACTCAACGATTGTAATTCCCTCGCCACCTTCCACTAAGTCTCCCAATCTATAAGACTTAATAGATGGGTGAGTTCGTAGCATATCATGTACTGCAACCCTCAATGCTCCAGTTCCTTTTCCGTGAACGATTGAGATACTTGTTAAATTTGCCACAACAGCATCTGAAATAAATTCATCTACTTTTCGCAATGCAGGTTCTGCTCTTTCTCCTCGCAAATCTAATTTTGTTTCTGCTGAAAAATCGGATTTGACTTTCGTCATTTGGCGTTTTATTTCACGAACTTCTTTATTTGAGACATTTGTCAGTTTGTTGGTTTTGACGTTGAATTTCAGCCCATTGAATTCTACTAATGCCGTTTTTCCTCCGTCAGAAATTGATAGTATTTCTCCTGTCGATTCTGAACCGTCCATTGTAACTTTGTTACCAATCTCGAATTTATCATTGGATTTTTTATCGTTCTTTTTAGGGTTCGGTTTATTTTCAATTTTCTTAACTACTTTATTTTTCTGGACTTCAAATTCATGCTTTATTTCAGAAATAGATTTTTTTTCTTCGCGCACCTCTTTAATTGCACGCTCAATAATAGAGTTCGC
>PDWI01001006.1_pt1 | contig 45693 bp, 37 predicted proteins | sample 1430891 | NCBI WGS metagenome assembly PDWI01 (sample SAMN01162508, study PRJNA174530) | Oral metagenome, whole genome shotgun sequencing project. | biome: Marine environment; feature: Marine mammal; material: Swab sample of the gingival sulcus; isolation source: swab sample of gingival sulcus...
TATATGCCAGCCACTTGGGCAAATACCTTGTGTTCCTTCTGTGGTTACATATTGCATCGCTTCTGTCCATTCGTATAAACCACCATATTTTGTACAGTTGTTTTCATCGTTATCATAACAATATTTTTCTATTACTCCATTATCTGTTTGCAAATAACCTCCTTCGTTGCTTTCTATCATTGTTCCTATATTTAGGTTCTCCTTAAACCAGCATTGGTCGCCTATTTGTACTGTATTATAAACTTGTCCGCCATAGGTTACTGTTGCTTCTCCACATGGTTTAGAATCTTTTGGCTTAATTACTTCTTCATTGCAACTTGTAAAAGCTAGAGTTGAAATGATTGTTAATAATACAAGTAGTATAATTTTTAGTATTTTCATGATATTTTTACCTTTAATTGAGTTTTATGGAACTATTATTAGTTATTATTTTTACACATATATTATTCCAATTTTAGAATTCTTATTGTTTGTAATAAAATGGCTTAATAACAAATGATTTTATTTATTTATAAGAAGAATTGATGTTTGCCATTGCAATTTTTGCAATATATTTTAGTGGTGGTTGTTGTACTTTTTGCAACGGTTGAGGGAATGAAAAAGTAGAAAGTAGTTAGTAAAGAGTTGAAGTGGAAAAGTAACTTAGCCTTTCCAGGCTGAGGAGAGAACAAGCTCGGAACAACAAAAGCAAACACAGACTAGAAAATCTGTGCTACATACTACTATTCAAGATAAAAAGTAATTATTTCAAACAAACTAAAGATGTGTTTGAAAAATAGGTTAACCAATTCTTATTTGTCTAGATTTGGATAATGTTCCATTATTCGTTAACTTTGTAACGTGAACAAAATTAGAGAGATCATATTTTATAAAGATTATTTTGAACTCTTTTTTGAAAAATTAGATGAGAAAACAAAAAATAAAATAGATGAAGTTCTTTTTATGCTTACGATATTAGAGCGTATTCCTGTAAAATTTTTCAAAAAGCTTGAAGGAATTAAAGGGCTTTATGAGGTTAGGATTGAGTATAAGAGTAATGTTTATCGTATATTTTGTTGTTTTGATAAAGAGAATTTGGTTGTTTTGTTCAATGGTTTCCATAAAAAGACACAAAAGACACCTTTGAAAGAATTGGAAAAAGCAAAAAGAATAATGAATGAGTATTTTAATGAGCAAAAAAGTAAATAAAATGAAAACAAATAAAAACATTAAAACTTTCTCAGAACATCTTGATGATAGATATGGAGAAATAGGAACAGAAAACCGTTTAGCTTTTGAACTGAAAGCAAAATCTTTTGCTATTGGCGAGTTGATTAAAGAAGAACGTAAACAAGCTAAAATGACACAAGAACAACTTGCTCAAAAAATAGGTGCTAAAAAGAGTTTTATATCAAGAATTGAAAATGGAAAAAGTGACATCCAACTTTCTACTTTTTATAGATTAGTAGAATTAGGTCTTGGTCGTACTGTTACACTGAAGATACAATAATTTAGCTATATTTCAATTGCAACTTAGCCTTTCCAGGCTGAGGAAAGAACAAGCCAAAAACAACAAAAGCAAACACAGACTGGAAAGTCTGTGCAACAAAGTAACTTAGCCTTTTTAGGCTGAGGAAAGAACAAGCCACAAACAACAAAAGCAAACACAGAGTGGAAAGTCTGAGCAACAAAGTAACTTAGCCTTTCTAGGCTGAGGAAAGAACAAGCCAAAACAACAAAAGCAAACACAGACTGGAAAGTCTGAGCAACAAAGTAACTTAGCCTTTCTAGGCTGAGGAAAGAACAAAGCCACAAACAAAAAAAATCCACACAGAGTGGAAAGTCTGAGCAACAAAGTAACTTAGCCTTTCTAGGCTGAGAGAAGAACAAAGCCACAAACAACAAAAGCAAACACAGACTAGAAAGTCTGTGCTACTAAAAGCCCTACAAAAAATGTGGGGCAAATAGAAAAATAACTTAATCCTTAATCTAATACTAAAAACTGTTACTTGGTTTTATATCCCAATTTTTTTATAGAGAGTTAGTTCCTGTTGAAATTAAATTGATATAAAAAGGCTCCTTCAGTTGGGCATTTTACCACTACTTAGGGAGCCTTTTAGGGGGTAGGAACTTTAAAATTTCAGTTATAGAAAAACTAATTTTTAGATAATTTGTTAATAAATACTTCGAAAAATTTATAGTGTTTTATAAAATATATTTTAGCTTTTAATGAAATTTTCTATTCTATAACTATTACTTGGCATTAATCATTCCAAAAATAAAATGCTTGTTTTTATAATAAAAAATAGAATAATCAATAGTTTTGTTCGAATATCTATAATATGCGTTGCAATTATTACAACATACTTTAATGAAAGTGTTGTATTTTTTACAACATTCTACAAGGCAAAAAACAATGATAGTATAAATTTTCTAACTGTTGTAACTTAGCCTTTCTAGGCTGAGGAAAACTAAACATCAAGTAACAAAATAAATATAGATTGGAAAATAACTTAAATAATTAAGATTTATTAAGAGGATAGAAACAATCCCTATCAAAAATTAAAAAGGAAAAAACGTAAGACGTAAAAAAAAGAGTAAAGGCACATATTCAGATAACTTTGTTGCTACCCATTTCAAAAAAAAAGGGATTTTTTGAGTAACTCAGCCTTTCCAGGCTGAGAAAATTAGCAACTGCTAAAAAAATATTTTCATTGCAAGCTTGACCCGCAATCAAAGACTTTAAATAGGTGAAGTATCTTATTGGGAGCCTAACCCTGCTTATTGGCTTGCCGCTTGCTAAAGCCCAGTAAGCATATAGTTCATTCAGTATTTTTTATTTTGGACAAATGTGATATAAAAACAAATTTCAGTAATTTCAATTATGAATTTCTTGTTATTTTTCTAATATTTTGATATTTTTAGTGTTCTGTAAAAAAACTATGGCGAGGTAGCTCAGTTGGTTAGAGCAGTGGAATCATAATCCACGTGTCGGGGGTTCGAGTCCCTCTCTCGCTACGAATATTTAAGGGATTAAAATGTATACATTATTAATAACATTATCTATCTTTATTGCTATTCTACTAATAATAGTAGTTTTATTACAAGCTAGTAAAGGAGATGGATTATCTGGTACTATTGGTGGTGGAGCAGGCGGTTTTGGTACTGTTTTTGGCGCTAGAAGAACTGCTGATTTTTTAAGCAAAGCAACTTGGTGGTTAGGCGGTGTATTAATTGTTCTTGCAATTGTAATTAACTTATTCTTTTTACCCGGACAAACAACAAGAGACGAAAGAGAAAGTATTATTCAAAGTATTGGTAATCAATCGGTTCCTTCTTCTCCAACTTTGCCTCCTCAAAGTACACAAGGTGAAGCCAGCTCTGTAGAAGATAATAAAGAGTAAAAAAAATTGAAATGAAAAGGGGAACAAATTTGTTCCCCTTTTTTTATTTTAAAATATATTTTCACATCTCATATCATCTAGAAAGCTCTAATAATATTTTATCTTCAATATTTTTATGAAAATGTGAACCTTTTGTTCTATATTCCATAATGATGCTAACAATATAAGTGTTATTATTCTTTCCGGTTAAATATCCCGAAAGGGCAGTTACTCCATTTAATGTTCCAGTTTTTCCGTGAAAGTTGCCTCGAACAAAATTGCTAATATATCTATCTTTTAATGTTCCGTCAATTCCACTAATTGCTAAAGATCTATAATAATTTTCGTACAGATTTCCATCATTATATACTTTGTTTAATAAACGAATTATAGAAGAAGTTGTAATTGTGTTAAAACGAGATATTCCCGAACCATCAACAACAGCAGTTTCATCATCAATAATAAATTCATCTTCAAAGGCAGAAAGAACAGCTTGCGTAGCATAAAATGAATTTCCTTCTTCACTACTGTAAAATGCTCCAAGTGATTTGAATAAACACTCAGCTAAATAATTATTACTATTTTTATTAATAAGTGTTATTAAGCTATCAACTTTAATTCCAATAGATGCAACTTCAACTTTATTGTTTTCAGCCTTTTCTGCAATGGCATTGCCATGTACTTTTATTCCTTCTTTCTGTAATTTTTCTTTTAATAATAGTGCAAAATAAAGTGGAGGATTATTAATATTTATTACATAACTTCTTTTAGATCTTCTTTTTCTTAAGCCTCCGGTAACTTTAACTTTTATTTTATTGTTCTTAAATGAAGATCTAATTCGTGGTCTCGATCTAAATTTAGTTACTTTAGCAGACATTTCTACTTGTATAAATGAGCATTCCGGTTTTATAGAATATTTTAGTTTGCTGCCAATCTTACCCGTAGCATCTAGTTTTATTACAAACTGATTTTTGTTTATTACCAATGCAGAAACCGGAGGTAGTTTTACATTTGCTCTTTCGTCAATAATCCAATCATCTCTTGTATATAGTTTATCAAAGTATGTATCATCACCAATAATGTTACCTTTAATTTCTTTTATACCATTTAGTTTTATAAGAGTTATTAATGAATCTAAATCTTTAGTTGTAAAGGTTGAATGACCAAATCCTTTTATATATAAATTCCCTTCTAAAACTCCATTCTCATTTATTTCTTCATCGGTAAAAATTTTAGTGGATATTTCATGTTTAGCCCCCATAAAATGTAGAGCTGCAGCAGTTGTAAATAATTTTGTATTACTCGCAGGAATCATAGCTTCATTAATATTTTTAGCAAATACTTTTTCTTTTGTACTTGCATTAAATATATACACAGAAGTTTTTGTGGAGTTTGGTATTAAATCTATTACTTTTTCAATTCTATTTTTTAGATTGTTGTTCCCTAAAAGTAAAGAAAATGGAAATAATATATAAAGTAAGGTCTTTTTCATTTTTACCAAGTAATTATTGAATATGGAAACATATCGAAATTATAAACAAAATTTGATCATATATTAGAAGAATTCCAGAATTATTAAATAAAAATACTCTATGAAATTTTAAAAATTAAGGTTACCTTAAAGGCTGGTTTTTTAATTTAAGAATTATTGGAGAATATGAAATATGAAAGATAACAATTTGCCTGAAAAAGCGTATAAGAATATTGATTTTTTAACCTCAAAAAGTGCTAGAAGTATTAGAATTCTTGCCGAATTTTTGGAGCCCCAAGCCAGATTTGAGCATGAAAATATTGTTGATACAATTGTTTTTTTTGGTTCTGCAAGATTATTATCAAAACGAGATGCAAATAAAAAGTTACGCGAATTTAAACGTGATACTAAAGAAACTTCCAGAGGATATAAAAAGAATTTAAAAAAACTTGAAACATTAGTTAAAATGTCTAAATATTATGATGATGCTGTTGAATTAGCAGAAAGATTAACTAAATGGTCAATGAGTTTAGGTACTGAAGAGAAAAGATTTATTGTTTGTAGCGGCGGTGGTCCTGGAATTATGGAAGCAGCAAACAAAGGTGCAAAAAAAGCGGGAGGATATTCAATTGGGTTAAATATTAGTATTCCTTTTGAGCAATTCGTTAATAAATATGTGAAGAAAAATTTGGCTTTTGAATTCCATTATTTTTTTATGCGTAAATTTTGGTTTGCATATTTGGCAAAAGCATTAATTGTTTTTCCCGGAGGATTTGGAACCTTAGATGAGTTTATGGAAATTTTAACTCTTGTTCAAACCGGTAAGATTAAAAAAGATATGAAAGTTCTTGTCTATGATAGAGAATATTGGGAAAGCATTATAAATTTCCAAGCATTTATAGATAATGGAATGATTGATGAGACGGATTTAGATTTATTTGATTTTTGTGCTAATGTAGATGAAATGTATGATAAGATTGTTTCTTACTTAGAGAAATATTATTTGAAAGATTAAAAAAAAAGTCCAGCTTTAAGCTGGACTTAAAAAAAAACTATGATATTAATTTTTTATCTATAAAACTCATATCTATTATCTTCAATATCTGCATTTTCTTTAAGAGAAGTAACCCAATCTGAATATACTCTATTTCTTTTTTGTCTAAGTAAATTATCTCTTAAAGAATTTTTCTGAACATTGTATATTGTAGAATCGATTTCTGATCTGCTTGTTACTTTTAATAAATAACTTCCTCTGTTAGATTTAACTGGACCAGTAATTGTATTTAATTCTGCTTGTAGAGCAGCTTGTGAAAATGCGAAATCTCTTCCAATTCCAGGAATAGTTCCGGAAGCAGTAAAGCTATTTGCAGAAGAAACTTTTGCTTTTTCGTAAACAGTTTTAGCAACACTTAATTCATTAGTTGTCGAAATTTTTTCTTTAATTTCTTTTGCTATGTTTAATGTTCTTTCAATTTTCTTTTCACGTAATACAATTCTCTTAATACTTTCTGAAACATCTTTAAGAGGCTTTGTAGTTTTGGGTAAAACCTCTATTAATTGAGCAACTACATATCCTGCCGGTACTTTAAAGGTTTTACTTATATCACCTATACTGTTATCAAAAGCAAATCTTAATAAAGCGTTGTTAGCTCCTAATCCGGGAATAACTTTTATTTCTTCACTAAATTCAGGAGTTTCTTTCACTTCATATTTCATTAATTTAGCTTCTGAATCAAAGTCGTTTTTATCTGCAATGTAAGCAAAATCATTAGCATTGTCATATGCTCTATCTAAAGTTGTAGCAGAAGCTTTAACTTCATTAACAATTTTTTCAACAACATAATTTTTGTTACTTCTTCCGGTAACCTTCACTATGTGATAACCAAATCGTGTTGAAATTGGTTTTTGAATTTTACCAATTTTTCCCTTAAAGGAAGCTTTTTCAAATTCTTTAACCATTTGTCCTTTTCCAAACCAACCTAGGTCACCACCTTTAGCAGCACTTCCATCTTCTGATTTCTCTTTTGCAATTTTTTCGAAATCTGCACCGGCCATTAATTCTTTATAAATTGCATCAATTTTTTCCTTCGCAGCATTTTTATCAGTTCCGTATTTAACTAAAATATGTGAAGCTCTTGCTAATGTTTTTTTACCGGATAATATTTTGTTTATTTTATAAACTACATATCCTTCACTTGATAGTTCCGGACCAACAATATCTCCGGATTTACTATTAGATAAAACTGTACCAATATTACCAGAAAGCATATCTAAGCTTACCGTATCAATAGAAAATGGTTTTTCTGAATAAATTTCTACATAGGTTTTAAAGGTAGATGTATCACCTTTAAGTTTTTCAACAATTGCTTGAAGGTTCTTTTTAACAGCATTGGTATCATCAATTGTTGGGGCATTACTAAATAATACATATTTTAATTTTCTTTGTGGAGCTACTTTATAATTATCTAAATTATCTTTGTAATATGTTTCCAAATCTTCATCGGTAACTTCAACAACACTATCTGGAATTGTATTTGCAGCAACTAAAACATAGTCAGCAGTCATTTTAACATTTTGTTCAACAAATTTTCTTTTAATTTCTTCATCGCTAACAATTGTTGAAGCATTTAAAAAACTAATTAATTTTTGCTGAATTAATTGTTGCTTTACAATATCTTCAGTTTGAATCATAGCTTCTTTGTTGTTAGGATCTAATAAAGCTTGGTCGTAAGCTGCTCTATTAAACTGACCGGTTGAATCTATAAAATACTGTGTGATAATTTGCGGTGGATTAGGACCAGTAATTGTACTTACTATTTCCTCATCAGTAACAATAATTCCAAGATCTTTTATTTTTTCGGCAATTAATTTTTGTGAAACTAATTGGTCCCAAACTTGATCTCTAAATAATTCCATTTGGTTTTCAGGAATTTCTTGTCCTGTTTGAGCAACTTGATTTGTTCTGTATTGCTCAACCAATTTGGAAAACTCTTGATAAGTAATATTTTTACCGTTTATTGAGCCTACGTTGTTACTTCTTGTAGAAACCATATCAGCCAATTTAGAGTCTGATAAAATCATAAATAAAACAAAAAGTCCACCAACAGCTATAATAAACCATGGAGCCAAGCTACGCATCTTAGCCATCATTCCCATATTCAAATACTCCTTTATTTCTCATTTTTAAAATAATCTAATTAATAAAGTTAGAAACACATAATTTGAAAAGCAATGTTTTAATTATGTCTTGAAAATTGTTGTAATAATGCAAATTATTTTTTTCAATTTATGGTTTATTCTTATGTGTTAATCATAAAAATCAGCGTGCTATTAACAAACAGTAAGAGAACAATGTTTTAGCTGATTAGTTATGAGTTTTTAAGATATAATTTCTTTTATTAAGAAAGCTTATTTAAGTTATTATTTCCCATCAGTTCAACAATAATTATTTTTTTCATTTTATTGCTTAGATACATTTGTGAATAATTATATAAAAAAATTGTATTTTGAAAATTGTTTGTTTCGAGTTGCTTGTTAATAAAATATTAAATTTTCTACAATTATTTGCAAGTATATCTACCCTTATGTAATTTTAGGATATATTTAATGTGGTTTGGTTTTGATAAAGACGTTATTCAAATTCTAATGTATTATGCTAACTTACTAAGCTGGTGAAAATTTGATTAACGATTAAAGAACTATCAATTTAAAATGTTAACTATTAATAATCAGCGAGGCAAAACATGCCCTCTTTTTTTGATTCATGGCTACCATTTCTGTATTTGTATGGAGTCGGTGGATTCTTCTTTCTTGTAGGAATGGTAATTATTAGAAAAAGTGGAGCAATTAATTTAGGAATTAAAAGACATAGATATTGGTACAAAGTATTAATATTTGGTTATTTCTATTTTGTTGCATTCCACGCATTATTCACAATTTTAGCACTTTATTGGTCATAATATGGAACATGCATCTCAAGATTTACAACAAACATTTCATAGTATTGGTTCTTCCATAGACTGGATTGTAATGGTCGTCTATTTCTTGGTAATTATGCTATTTGGTAGTTACTTTGGAAGGTACAATAGAAGTACAAAAGATTTTTTCTTTGGCGGAAGAAGATTTTCTTGGTGGCTTATCGCATTTTCAATTGTGGCAACAGGTGTAGGAAGTCACAGTTTTGTAAAATATTCGGCTAAAGGATTTGAACATGGTTTTTCTTCAACAATGACGTATATAAACGATTGGTTTTTCCTTCCGTTTTTCCTTTTTGGTTGGCTGCCTATCATTGTTTATACTAAGATAAGATCAATTCCTGAATATTTTGAAAAGAGGTTTAGTCCTTCAGCAAGATTTCTGGCAACAATTTTATTATTGTTTTATATGATTGGATATATTGGAATTGGATTCTTAACTCTTGGGAAAGCTGCTCTTCCTCTACTTCCTGAAAGTTTTACAATGTTTGGAAGTCATTTTCAAATAACATTAATGGGAGTAATAATTGTTATTGCAATCATTACAGGAATCTATATTACATTCGGTGGACAAACGGCTGTAATTTTTACAGATTTGCTACAAGGTTTTATTCTACTATTTGCCGGATTCTTACTTTTCTTTCTTGGTATTTCTTATGTTGGCGGATTCGATGTTTTTTGGAATCTGTTACCAATGGAATGGAAAATGCCGCTTGCAAAATTTAATGAACCTTCCAGTTTTAATTTTGTAGGTATTTTTTGGCAAGATGGAGTTGCCGGTTCCATAGGGTTCTTGTTTATGAATATGGGACTAATAATGCGATTTATGGCAACAAAAAGTGTAGATGAAGGAAGAAAAGCTGCTACATTTAACATCTTATTTATGCTTCCTCTTTCTGCAATTGTTGTTGGTAATGCCGGATGGATTGGTAAAGCAATTTCAATAACAAATCCTGAAATTGTGTCTCCAAATACTTCTCCCGATCAAATTTTTGTAGTTGTTGCAAATATAGTTGCATTGCCGGGTGTGTTCGGATTTATTATGGCAGCACTAACGGCAGCGTTAATGTCTACAGTTGATACTTTAATAAATGCTACGGCAGCTATTTATATAAATGATATTTACAGACCAACCAAGAAATTTTTGCAAAGTAAAATTGTATCAAGAAGAGTTAATGATAAACGTGAACTTGCTGCTGCAAGATATTCATCAATTGTAATAACTGCTCTTGGTGTTTTATCTGTTCTTGCATTTAAAAACTTTCCAACTGTTTATGAAGCACATGGGTATTTTCATTCAACTTTAACACCACCACTTGTAGTTGCAATTTTTTTGGGATTATTCTGGAGAAAATTTACTCCTGCAGCGGTAATTGTAACCTTTGTAAGTGGTGTAGCTTTAATGATTATAGGTTTGCACGATCCAAATGTGATTACACCTTTTAATCATGGTATTGAGATGAATGCAAGTCACCCTTATTCCTATATAAGAGCATTGTACAATATGTTTGTCTGTGTAGTGGTTGCTGTAGTTGTTACTTTAACAACATCTCAACAAGTTAGTATTGTTAAATCTTTAAAAGAAAAAGCAAATTCCAAAACTACCATTTATGTTTTACTGGTTGTTACGGTTCTAATTTTTAGTATTGTACTGTTTAATCTTGCTCCACTAGCATTGCAATTTGTTGGAATACTTATTATAATGTTTTGTACAGCGGTAATTTCAACTTATTTTATTGATTATGACCAAGAAAAACGAACTGAAGGATTAACAGTTTGGTCTGTTGCAAAAGCCAAGGAATCATTTAAAGGTGGTAAAGTAAATGAAGAAGAAGGTGAAATTGTAACAGTAAATTGGAAAATAAAAGATGGCGAAGATGATTTGGTAAACTTCTCCAAAAATGATATGCAAAGAATGAAAGCAAATGTTGGTGATTTAGTTTATCTGTGTGATGCTAGAAAGTATCTTGGTGGACTTAAATCAGTTCATGTCGTTTATGGTGAACCTCATGATGAAGATGGAATTGTATACATAAATAATGAAGCATTGTTAAATGGTGTTTTTGAAGAAGGACGATCTTTAACAGCAGAAAAAGAAATGTAATCTTACTTAAATAAGATTTATTAAAAGGCATTCTTTATAGGATGCCTTTTTTTTGAATTATAATAAAAACGAATTAAATGTTGAAAAGATAATTCTTTCCTTCTAAGTGCATGAACAATAATTACTAAATTTAAGTAAAGAGTTAATCTTATAGGGAAACAGCAATATTTATTGATTGTGTTGGTAATGATTGCAGTTGAATTATTGGGAGTATCACTTGATGAGCGTACTGGAGAAAATGGAGAGGTTGGTGTAGCGGTTTACGTTGAGTTAAATCAGAATGGCATTACAAAATTTAGAATAGAAAACTAATCCTTCTCTCTTAAGCACTTCAATAAAAAAAAACTTAATTTTGTGTTTATAAAAAATCAAAACTGAGTTTTATGGATTCTAAAAAATATAATAATATTAAACTTACTGTAAGTATCTTCAAAACAGTAATTTCATTTATTCTAATTTATTTGTTTCTTGTTTTTGGTTACAGTAAACAATTAAGTGATGCACTAAGTATTTATACTACAAATAATTATATCTTATTGCTTCTTTATATTCTAGTTATTGGGCTTATATCAAGTGTAATTTCTTCACCATTAAGTTATTATGTGGAATTTTATCTTGAACATAAATATAATTTATCGAATCAAACATTTCTTGCTTGGATTTGGGAAAATACAAAAGCGGCTCTAATTGGCGGTGTAATCGGATTGCCATTACTTCTTGTTTTTTATTATGTTCTCGAAGCTTTTGGAAGTTTATGGTGGCTTCCATTTTCAATTTTACTATTTATTTTAAGTGTTGTTCTCTCAAAAATAGTTCCCACACTTATTCTGCCTTTATTCTACAAAGTTTCTCCTATTGAAGATGAAGATCTTAAAGAAAGAATATTTATGTTATCGAAGAATGTAAACCTTAATGTTGAAAATATTTTTCAATTTGATATGAGTAAGAATACAAAAAAAGCTAATGCAGCATTTACCGGATTGGGAAAAACAAAAAAGATTTTACTTGGTGATACTTTAACAAATGATTTTACAAATGATGAAATTGAAACTGTAATTGCACATGAGCTTGGTCATTATAAGCACAAGCACATAATGATAAATATTGCAGTTGGTACAATTACAAGTTTTGTAACCTTATATTTATTATCTGTTCTTTACGAAATTTCTCTTCCGTGGTTTGGATTTTCAAAGATTACAGAAGTTGCCGCTTTACCCATTTTGAGTATTTGGGGAATGTTGTTGGGACTTATTCAAACACCTCTTACAAATATTTTATCTCGTAAACATGAATACCAAGCTGATGAATATGCAGTTAAAGCGACAAATAAAAAAGAAATTTTTATAAATACTTTAAGTAAATTAACTGAGCAAAACTTGGGTGATAAAGAACCTCATCCTTTTGTTGAATGGTTTTATTATAGCCATCCATCAATAAAGAATAGGGTAAATCATATAAATAAATTATCTCTTAATTAGGAAATGAAATGTCTGTTACTAAAAATGATGTAGAAAAAATTGCTAAACTTGCTAGACTGGAATTTACCGATAAGGAAATAGAAAATTATACCGGTGAAATGAATAGAATTCTTGAATATATGGAAAAGTTGAATACATTGGATACGGAAAATGTTGAACCTCTTTCTCATCCTATTGAAAACAATAATGTGTTTAGAGAAGATAAAATTAAGAAATCTACAGAAAGAGAGGAAGCATTAAAAAATGCTCCGGATGCTTCTATTGAACATTTTAGAGTTCCTAAAGTAATTAGCCAAAGTAAATAAAATGATTATTGGAATTATTCCTGCAAGATTTGAATCTACAAGATTACCCGGAAAGCCTCTTCTAGATATTGGTGGAAAACCAATGTTGCAACGAACTTATGAAAGTGCAAAAAAATCAAAGCTACTTACTGATGTTGTTATTGCTGTTGATGATGAAAGGGTTTATGATGTGGCAAAACAATTTGGAGCGCAAGTTCAGATGACACCGAAAGAGCTTGAAACAGGTTCAGATAGAATTGCTTATATTGCTGATAAATTATCCACTGCAGAAATTATTGTAAATATTCAAGGCGATGAACCATTTATTCCCGGTAAAATGATTGATCAGGCAATAGAACCTTTATTATTTGATAAAGATGTTAAAGTTTCAACCTTAGTTAAAAGGATTACTTCGGAAGATGAATTAAATTCTCCAGATATTCCTAAAGTGGTTTTTGATTATCATAATTATGCACTTTATTTTTCTCGCTCACCAATACCTTATGTGAGAGATGTCGCTTCGGATAAAGAGAAACTGAGGATTGCTGATATTTATAAACATATTGGGCTTTATGTTTACAGAAAAGAAAGTTTATTGAAGTTTACCTCATTAAGGCAAACGGACCTGGAAAGATTTGAAAAACTTGAACAACTCCGAATGCTGGAAAATAATATGAAGATAAAGGTTGTTGTTACAGAACATGAAAGTATTTCGGTTGATACAGATGAAGATCTTGAACTTGCAAGATTGTATTGTAAAAAAATAGAGAGAGATAAAAATGAAAATTCCCCAAAAGATTAGTTTAGCAAATATTCCAACACCCTTACAAAAAGTAGAATTTGAAGGGACAAAATTTCTGATAAAAAGAGATGAGTTGACAGGAGTTGAATTAACAGGAAACAAAGTTCGTAAGCTGGAATATTTATTATACGATGCCAAAAAGAAAAAATGTGATTATGTTTTTACTTCTGGTGGTGATCAATCAAATCATGCAAGGGCAACCTGTATTGCTGCAACAGCTCTGGGTTTTAAGAGTAAATTATTTTTATGGGGAAATCAAAATCAAAAACCGGACGGTAATTTATTCTTGGATAGATTAACAGGAACAGAAATTAAATTTCTTACAAAAAAAGAATATTCTAATGTATATAACATAATGGAAGAAGAAGCAGAAGTTCTAAAGAAAAAAAAGAAGAAAGCTTATGTAATTCCATCCGGTGGTTCTTCAATTACAGGAATTTGGGGATATATAAATTTTGTAAAAGAATTAAGTGAACAAATCAACTTGAAAAAAGTAAAAGGAATTATTCACGCAAATGGTTCTGCAGGAACTGCTGCCGGAATTTTAGTCGGTAGTGCTTTATTGGGAATTGATCTCAAAATTTTTCCTGTAATGGTGCTTGATACTAAAGAGCAAGTTTTTGAAGAAATTGAAACTTTGGCGAATGAATGTAACAAGAAATTCAAATTGAACATAAAACCCAAAATGAAGAATATAGAAATTATTGATGGTTATTCTAAAGAGGGATATAAAAATATTACACCGGAAAAGATAAATTTGATTAATAGATTTTTTAGAGAAACTGGAATTTTATTAGACCCGACCTATACTGGGAAAGCATTCAATGCATATTATGATAATTTCTTAAAAGGTAAAAAGAAAACAGATGTTATGTTTCTGCATACGGGTGGAATTTTTGGAGCATTTGCAAAACGAAAGGATTATTTAGCTTGAAGATAAATTTATTTTTAGCCAAAGTGAAGTTTCCTGTAAAAAAAATTATCTAAATTTAACATTCTTTGTTGTGAAAGAAATTTTATACAAATTGAAGTAATAACCTAAAAATTTCTTAAATTATTCAATAAAAATATTTAGGAAATATAATGGAAAGAAAAATAAGAGTACTTATTGCAAAAGCCGGATTAGACGGGCATGACAGAGGAGCAAAAGTTATTGCTGCAACTTTAAGAGATGCCGGAATGGAAGTAATTTATCTTGGACTTAGACAAAGTCCGGAAATGATTGTAAGTGCTGCTATTCAAGAAGATGTGGATGCTATTGGAATTAGTATTCTTTCCGGTGCGCATATGACCCTTTTTCCAAGTATTTTAGATGAATTAAAAAAACATGAAATTGATGATGTTCTCCTTTTTGGAGGTGGAATTATACCCGAAGAGGATTTAGTAAAACTAAAAGAAATGGGAATCGGTAAACTTTTTACTCCCGGTACAAACACAACAGAAGTTGTAGCTTTTATTAAAGATTGGGTGAAAGAGCATCCAAGAAAATTTGTGTAATTTTTCACTTAGAATAGATTTAACAATTTTTTTTAGTAACAAGCTACCTTGTTCTTAAATAAGTTAGCAAGGTTGTTTGTTATTCTTCTATTTTAATATCCTCACATTTTTGGTTATCTTTAAAACTTATAAAAATTTAATACAGAATGTATCTTGGTGTATCTTTTTCCGGTAAGTCCCTATTGGAAATTTTAATACTTTCTTGTAGAATTATGATAAAACGAACTTGAATGATGAATAAAATCTATTATAATGAATAACCAATCGAAAAGAATAATTTATGTTGATATTATGCGTGCTTTTGCAGTCATTATGATGATTCAAGGGCATACAGTCGATACATTTTTAGCAGAAGAATTCAGATCGATGGATAGTATTGGTTATGCAATTTGGCATACAATGCGTGGATTTACAGCTCCAATATTTATGTTTACTTCGGGCATGATTTTTACATATCTCTTAAAACCTGATCATTATGATTTTTTCGAGAATCCTAGAATTAAAAAAGGGCTTAAACGTGGATTCCTACTGATTCTTATTGGTTATCTTTTAAGATATCCTACTTATAGAATTATTGATTTTACTTATGTAACTCCAAGACAATGGGATATTTTCTTTGCTGTTGATGCTTTACACTTAATTGGTGTAGGTTTATTGTTCGTTATTTCTTCGGTATTTATTTCCAAACGAATTCATGTAAATCTTAATATAATTATTTCAATTATAATTACTGTTGTTTTAATTTCAAGTCCCATAATTACAAAAATTGAATGGAATAATTATTTGCCGCAATATTTATCTTCTTATCTAACAAGAATGTATGGCTCATTTTTTCCGATTTTTCCTTGGATTTCTTATGTGCTTTCGGGAGCTTTGTTAGGGAATTATTTATATAAAAATGACAATATCTTTCTTAAGAAAAGATTCTCATTTACAATTTCTGTAATTGGTGGAACTCTTGTTGCTTTTGCAATGATTATGTTTTCTTTGCAGTCATTAGCTAAAGGTGAAATGTCTTATTGGTTTTTCTCCAATGGAATTGTTTTTTTAAGAACTGGATATGTTATAATAATAAATGGAATTATAGCTTTAGTTGTTCGTAGATTTAGTTCGATTCCAAAAATAATTAATGAAACCGGAAAGAGAACATTATTACTTTATATTTTACATGTTGTTATTCTATATGGATGTGCATGGTTCCCCGGAATTTATAAATATTATGGAAAGACATTTAACCCAATGCAGACTGCAATTGCTGCAATAGTAATGATGGGCTTAATGTTGGCAATTGTTCAATTTAGTGAAAGATTTAGTATGTTCACAAGAAATGGTTTTACTTTTTTAAAAAAATTAGGTTTAAATGAGAGAATCTGAAAATACCAATCCTATTGGAAATGATGAAGAGAAAAAATTTGAGCAGACTATACGTCCTAAAATGTTCTCTGATTTTACCGGACAGAAAAAAATTACGGATAATTTAAAAGTTTTTATAGGTGCGGCAAAAAAACGTGGTGAAAGCTTAGATCATGTATTACTTACTGGTCCTCCGGGATTGGGTAAAACTACCTTGGCAAATATTATAGCTAATGAAATGGGAGTTAAACTTAAAACAACTTCAGGCCCTGTTTTAGAAAAACCCGGTGATCTAGCCGGCTTGCTAACTAATTTAGAAGAAAACTCCGTTTTATTTATTGATGAAATTCACAGACTAAGTTCAGTTGTAGAAGAATATTTATATTCAGCCATGGAAGATTATACAATAGATATAATGATTGATAGCGGACCAAGTGCAAGAACTGTTCAAATAAAACTGCCTGCATATACATTAGTTGGAGCAACAACAAGAGCCGGATTATTAACAGCTCCTCTTAGAGATAGATTTGGAATAAAATTTCGTTTGGATTATTATGATAGTAATTTATTAAGTAAAATAATTACAAGATCCTCAAAGATTTTAGATGTTGCTATTAAACCAAATGCTGCGGAAGAAATTGCAAGGCGTTCAAGAGGAACACCAAGAATTGCAAATCGTTTACTGCGAAGAACCAGAGATTTTTCTGATTTTGAGAATCTTGATTCTATTAATATTGATATAGCAAAAAAAGCTCTTACTGCTTTGGAGGTTGATGATTTTGGACTTGATGAAATGGATAAAGCGATAATTCTTACAATTATTGAAAAATTTAAAGGTGGTCCTGTTGGATTAAATACTTTAGCAGTTTCGGTAAATGAAGATCCGGGAACGTTGGAAGAGGTTTATGAACCATTTCTCATTCAACAAGGTTTTATTCAAAGAACACCTCGTGGAAGAGAAGCGACTGATTTAGCTTATATAAGGTTTAATAAGACAAGAAAAAAAACTGAAGAACAAAATAATTTATTTGATTAGAGAATTTGATGATTAAAATAAAAAATATTAATTGCGGTGATAAAAACCCATTTGTCCTTATTGCAGGACCATGTGTAATTGAAGACAGAGATATTACTTTTTCTACTGCTGAAAAAATTAAAGAGATAACTTCAAAACTCAATATTCCTTTCGTATTTAAATCAAGTTTTAAAAAGGCAAATAGAACAAGTATAAGTTCCTTTACAGGAATTAAATTTGATGAAGCAATAAAAATATTTGAAGAGATTAAAAAAGAATTTGAACTTCCTCTTATTACTGATGTGCATTCCGAAGAGGATATAAGTAAAATATCTTCAACTGTAGATATTTTACAAATACCTGCATTTTTGTGTAGACAAACAGATTTACTTTTGGCAGCCGGGAAAACAGGAAAAATTATAAATATAAAAAAAGGGCAATTTCTTGCTCCCGAAGATATGCAGCATGCAATAAAAAAAATTGAAAGTACAAATAATAAAAATATAATGTTAACAGAACGAGGTTCTTCTTTTGGTTATCATAATCTGGTTGTGGATATGCGCTCTCTAGTAATAATGCGAGAATTAGGTTATCCGGTGGTTATGGATGCAACTCATTCGGTGCAGATGCCAAGTAACTCAAATGTAACAGGCGGTCAGCCAAAATTTATTGAACCTCTTAGTAAAGCTGCAGCCGGTGTTGGAATTGATGCTCTATTTCTTGAAGTTCATCCGAATCCGAAAAATGCTTTAAGTGATGCGGGGAGCCAACTTCAGTTAAATCAATTAGAAGAAGTTCTTATAAAAGTACAACAAATTGATAAAGTTGTTAAAGGATACTAAATGACAGATAGCAATATACTTGCAAAAGGAAAACGCGTAATTGAAATTGAGTTAGAAGCAGTAAAAGCTTTATCGGAAAAATTAGATGAATCTTTTATTGAAGCAGTTAGGTTAATTTATAATTCTGCAGGACGAGTTGTTTTTACAGGAATTGGTAAATCAGGATTGATTGCTAGAAAGATTGTTGCAACTATGAATTCAACAGGAACTGCAGCAATTTATATGCATCCAACAGATGCACTCCACGGTGATTTAGGAATGGTTAGGAAAGGCGATATTGTAATCATAATTTCTAAAAGTGGTGCAACTGATGAATTAAAAAATCTAATTTCAATGTTTCAAAGAATGGGAATTAAAATAATTGGAATTCTTGGAGTTAAGAATGCGGTACTTTCAGCGGAATGTGATGTTGTTTTAGACGCGAGTGTAAAGGAAGAAGCGTGTCCGCACGATCTTGCTCCTACTTCATCAACAACAGCAGCATTGGTTATGGGTGATGCGTTGGCAGTTGCAATTCTTGAGTTAAGAGGATTTACAGCAGAAGATTTTGCTATGCTTCATCCAGCAGGAAGTCTGGGTAAGAGATTGTCCTTGAAAATTTCTGAAATTATGTATAAAGGTGATGATCTTCCAATTATAAGTGAAAACGCATCAATAAAAGATACAATTTTGGAAATGACAGCAAAAAGACTTGGTGCAACTTGTATAGTTAATGAAGATAATAAATTGGTGGGAATTGTAACAGACGGTGATTTAAGAAGGCAGCTTGAAAAATCACTTAATCTGGAAGACCTTAGAGCAAAAGATATAATGAGTAAAAATCCTAAAACGATTAATTCGGAATTACTTGCTTCATTTGCATTACAAAAAATGGAAAATTTTAGTATAACATCTTTAATTGCTGTTAATAATTATGATGAGCCTGTTGGTTTAGTGCATATGCATGATCTAGTAAAATTAGGGCTTCAACGCAGATGAGATATTTTAAGATTATAATATTTTTTTTATCAATTTTTATATTTACAAATTGTGGAGAAACAAAATTAAAACCGCAAATTGATAGTTCTGTTTCAAGCGATCAATTACCGGATCAAGAGAGTACTACTGCTACAATTACTTTTACTGAATATGGCAAGTTAAGAGCAATATTATATTCAGATAATATTAAGATTCTTAGAGATGAGAGAGAAAAACTACTTAAGAATGTTAGAATAGATTTTTTCGATGAGAATGAAAAGCAAACTTCAACACTTACTTCTTTGTTTGGTAAGATTGATGATGGAACCCAAGATATGTATGCAATTGATTCTGTTGTTGCTGTTGGCGATAGCGGATTAACACTTACTACAGATGAATTAATTTGGAAGAACAAAGAAAAAAAAATTGTTTCAGATAAGTTTGTAAGAATTGTAAGTGAAAAGGAAATTATTGAAGGTTATGGATTTGAGTCAGATCAGAACTTAAAGAATTATACTATATTCAATATTACATATATAACAACGGTAGAAAATAGTATTGAATAATTTAATAAAATATAGTGTGTTTTTAGTATTGGTAAGTGTTTGTTCTTTTGCACAAGATAATTCTAATAAATTAAAAATTACCGGAGAAAGTCTAAAAGGTAAAACTATTGATGGTGAAAGTATAAGAGAAGTTATAGGTAATGTTGTTATTACTCAAGAAGATGTAAGAATAACATGTGATAAAGCAATTCAATATATTGCCTCTAATAACGCCAAACTTGTTGGAAATGTTATAATTAGACAAGATAGCGTTACAATTAAAACTGAAAGCGGAAGATATTTTGGAGATCTAAAAATTGCTTATGGTGATTCGGCTGTGCATCTGAATAAGGGAGTATTGGATTTACATGCTGATAAAGGTAATTATAATATGAACACAAAGACTGCAAATTTTTTTGGTAATGTTGTGGTTAAAGATTCTGCTTCTCAGCTTACATCAACAAAGCTAGAGTATATAAAAGACTTAGAAAAGATGATTGCAGTAGGTAATGTTATTGTTACTGATTCTCTATCTTTAATTAAAGCTGATAGTCTTATTCATCAAAGGGATACGAAATTTTCTGAAGGTTTTAGAAATATTGAGATTATTAATAAGGAAAATAATCTTACAATTTTTGGTAAACATTTGCTTGACGATAAAGGAATGAATATTTCTAAGATTTCAGGGAATCCGTTCTTAACACAAATAGAAGAGCTTAGTGATGGTACGTTTGATACATTGTTTATAAAAAGTAAATATATGGAAGCTAGAAAAGATTCTTCATCTGGATTGTTTGCAATTGATTCGGTAGAAATTGTTCGAGGGAACTTTTCGTCAGTAAATGATTATACAATTTATGATCAAGATATTGAAAGTATTGTTATCATTAAACAAGAAGACAAAAAGATTCCGGTAATTTGGTATGAAAATAATCAGGTTGTTGGAGATTCTATTTTAATAAAATTAGATAGTAGTAGAATTAATAATGTGGATATTATTGAAAATGCGATAATGATTTCTCAAGACTCAACTTATGAGTTTAGATTTAATCAAATGTCCGGAGATAGTATTCATCTTTATTTTGATAAAAGTAAATTGAAGAAAACAGATGTTAAGGGAAATGTTTTAAGTATTTATTATCTTTTTGAAGAAAAAGAACCGAACGGATTATTGAAATCGAGTGCGAAAGAAATAATAATCAACCTTGATAGTAACAGAGTATCGGGAGTTAAAATGTTTGGAAGTCCGATTACTGAATATCATCCCGAAAATCTTGTTAAAGGTTCTGAGAAAAGTTTTACACTTCCTACATTTTTACTATATAATAACAGACCTAAAAAAGAAAACTTTAGAATAAAATTTTTAAAAAATAGACTTAATTAATATGAGCTCAAAATCGAATTTACGAAGTAAAGATTTAATTAAGATTTATAAGAAACGAACAGTTGTAAATAAAGTTTCCGTAAATGTTACGCAGGGAGAAGTTGTTGGTTTACTTGGTCCTAATGGTGCTGGAAAAACTACAACTTTTTACATGATTGTTGGAATGATAAAACCCAATGCCGGTAATGTTTATCTTAACCAAACTGATATAACTGAATTACCAATGTACAAACGTGCAAAAATGGGTATTGGATATTTGCCGCAAGAAGCATCAGTTTTTAGAACATTAAGTGTTGAAGATAATATTATGGCTGTATTGGAAATGCTTAATCTTTCCAAAGCTGAACGAAAAGAAAAGCAAGAAAGCTTATTAGAAGAATTAAGCATTACACATATTAGAAAAAGTAAAGGGTTTCAACTTAGTGGTGGTGAAAGACGAAGAACAGAAATTGCAAGAGCATTGGCTACTGATCCTGATTTTATTTTATTAGATGAACCTTTTGCCGGAGTAGATCCAATAGCAGTAGAAGATATTATGACTATTGTTGCAAATCTTAAGAATAAAGGAATTGGAATTTTAATTACAGATCATAATGTTCATGAAACATTAAGTATTGTTGATAGAGGTTATATTTTAATTGAAGGAAATTTATTTAAAGAAGGAAGTGCTGAAATACTTGTTGATGATGAAGAGGTTCGTAAACTTTATTTAGGTGAGAAATTTAAATTAGAGCGTTATACATAAAATTCAATTTTCTTGTTATACTTTTATTATAAAAAATCCGGTTCGCATTAAAAACTATGAAAACCGGATTGATAAAAAGTAAGATGTATATTTTATGAATTAAATTCTTTGATTATTTTTTGAATTTCGGTTTCACTAATTCCGTTACCTAATTCTTTTTTATTCCCAAAAGAAGTTGATCCAGATTTCTTCTCAGTTTTACTAAAATTATAACTAGGATTTCCTGCACGGGCTAATAGTCTATCTTCAATTTGTTTCATAAAATCGCCGTTATCCAAAGTTGAAGGTGTAACTTGAGAATTGTTAATATCATTAACAGAAGTCCCGGAATTTAATGGATTTACTTCAAATGCCAAAGTTTTAATATTCATTAAATGTTTAGCAGTTACATTTTCCGAAATAATTGAACCACCCCAAGTTCCAACACCAAGTGTTAAGGAAGGATTCAATGCTGTAGTGTAACCAACGGCTCCAAGTGATGATGGTGAATTTACGATAATTCTAAATGCCGGTTTTTCAAGTGCAAATTTCATTATTACTTCTTGGTCGCTGGAGTGAATTGACATTGTATGTCCTACTCCACCAAAATTTAGTAGCTCAATACATTTATGGCAACCTTCTAACCAACCATCAACTGTATAAAATGCTAGAACAGGAGAAAGCTTTTCAATAGACAAAGGTTCTTGTTTCCCTACCCAGTTACAGTCAGCAATTAAAACCGTGGTTGTATCAGGTATATTAAATCCAGCAAGTGTAGCAATGTATTTAGCAGATTTTCCTACAATGTTAGGATTTATTTTACCATTATTTAAAATTGTATTTTCTAATTTTCTTTTTTCATCGGAAGAAACAAAATATGCTCCGTTTTCAGAAGCGAACTTTCTAACTTTTTCTACAAGTGGTCTGTCTACAATCATAGATTGTTCAGATGAACAAAGAGTTCCATTATCAAATGTTGTTCCGGCAATTATATCTAAAACTGCTTTTTCATAATTAGCACTTTTTTCAATAAAAGAAGGAACATTTCCTGAACCTACACCATAAGCTGGTGTTCCGGCACTATAAGCAGCTTTTACCATTGGTGTACTTCCGGTAGCAAGAATAACAGCAACATCTGAATGCTTCATTAATGCATCGGTTCCTTCTAAAGTAGGAAGTTGCATGCAATGAATTAAATCTTTTGGTGCACCTGCTTTAACAGCAGCATCGCTTAATATCTTGAATGCTTCGCTTGTACAGTTTACTGCTCTCGGATGCGGACTTGCAACAATAGCATTTCTTGTTTTTAATGAAATAATTGCTTTAAAGAATGCAGTAGAAGTTGGATTTGTAGAAGGAATTAATGCTGCAACAACTCCCATCGGTTCAGCTATATTGATAATTTTTCCATTTTCTTTTACATCAATAACTCCAACAGTTTTTAAATCTTTTATGGAGTTATAAACATCTCTACTTCCGAATTGATTTTTTATAACTTTATCTTCCCATTTACCAAAACTGGTTTCTTCGTGTGCCATTTTAGCTAGCTTTTCACTTGCTTCAAAACCTGCATTTGCCATAGCTTCAACAATTTTATCAACTTGTTTTTGACTGAAATGTTTAAACTCTAACTGAGCAACTTTTGCTTTTTTTACAAGATCTCTAACTTCTTGGGTCGATTTTATATCTTTATCTAGTTCCATTACTTCTCCAACTCATTTTATCTCCAAAATATAATTATCAGATTTGTAAACTTCAAAGAAAAACAAAAATAGATTGACTTAGTATTCTGTTTTGTTATATTTGCTTAATAAAAATACCCCCTTGAGGTAAAATAATTTACTGGAATTTTATGCCTAAGAAAAAAACAGAAATCATTGAATTATTGATTGATCTTGGAATGAGTGAAAGAGAGTCGAAAGTATATTATGCTCTTTTAAATAAAAGTATTGCAAGTAGTTGTGACTTACAAAAGATATCAGGTTTGCCACAAAATAAGATTTATGAAGTAGTTAATTCTTTATTGCGAAAAGGGTATTGTACTGAAAAAAAAGTCGGACGAAATAGAATATTCGAAATAGTTGATCCTAAAATTACTTTAACTCCTTCTTTTGAAAAATTAAAGGAAAGATTACAAAAAGCTGAAGATGTAAAAGCTGATATTGATAATTTATATTCTATGGCTGATATTTCTGCGAATCCATTGGAGTATTTTGAAGTTATTCATGGTAACGATAATATTCATTATAGGTATTGTGAATTGGTAAGAAAAACTAATAACGAGCTTTTAGGTTTTGGAAGACGTCCCTATTCGTTAAATATGTTAGAGAAGTTAGAAGAACAAAATCTTGAAGAAAAGAAAATGCTTGATCGTGGTGGAAAACAAAGATGGATTTATGAGATAAACCCAGATGATGATAAAAAACTTTTAGAACAATTGAAATTTCTTGAAAAGAAAGGACTTGGAGTAAGAATAGCAGATACATTACCGTTGAAAATGATGATATTTGATAAGAAAACTTTATTTATAGCTGATGAAGAACCATATGCAGAAAAAGGTGAATTAGTAATGTCAATTATAAAACAGATTACAATTATAAATGCTTTTGCAACTTTATTTGAGTTCTTTTGGGAAAACTCCACACCATTAAGTGAATGGGAATCTAATTTGTAAAATTATTATGAGATGTAATATAAAATATTGTAATTAAGAGAGGTGAAGTTTTGAAAAATAAATTAAAAAATATACTAATCTTATTAGTTTTATTGCTATTACAGAATTGTGAAACTAATCCACCAAACACTCCTGAACCAATAAATAATTATGGTAAACTACTAGTTGTTTCAGAAATTGATAGTGCCGAAATTTTTATTGATAATAAATTTACAGGATTCTATACGCCAGATACTCTTGACGTTTTAGCGGGGGAACATGAAATCACACTCCAAAAAGATAATCTTACTTTTCAATCGCTTACTGTAAATATAACTGCTAATAGTTTTTATGAAGTTAAAATCCAGCTTCTCAATGAGGCTAATACTAAATTAGTTTTGCTTGAAGATTTTGCAAATGTAAGTTGTAATCCTTGTGTTGCAGCAAATATTGTAATTCAGTCTTTAGCCAAAAAGTTCCCGGAACAGTTAGCAATTATTAAATATTCTACAAATTTTCCTTCGTCAAGTGATCCGTTTTATTTAGCTGCAAGCAATATGAATGATTCAAAAATGAAGTTTTATAATATTTTGTTTGCTCCAACTGTAATAGTTGATGGGACGCTTAAACCTGTTCCGACAGATTCTACTGATATGATAGCTAAAATTAAAGGTAGATTAAAAGAAAATCCTCCTTTCAAGATTGAAATTTCTGACAATAAGATTGGTAATAAATATAATGTTCAAACAAAGGTTAGTTTAGTAGATGAAAGTTTTGATTATGCTAATTGTAAGTTACTTGTTGTAGTGGTTGAAGAAGAAATTTCATTTTCTAATCCGCCGGGATCAAATGGTGAAACAGTTTTTTATCATGTTATGAGAGATATTTTACCTGAAAGTGATGGATTGAGTTTGATATTTGATAATAAAGTCATGAATAAAAATTTTGAAATTGAAATTAATAATAATTGGAATTCGGATCAAATATCTAGCATCGCATTTATTCAGAATATTGTAACAAAAGAAGTATATCAGGCAAACAAAAGTAAATAAATTGAGGTATATATGAAAAAAGTATTAGTACTTATTTTATTAGTGCTTATTGTACAAACAACAAAAGGTTATGATAAGAAAACATTAATAGAGAGGTTTACCAATGTTTCTTGTCCTCCTTGTGCAAGCGTAAATAATAATTGGTATAATCAACTGATGTCTAATTTTATAGATGACTCATTAGTATCACATATAGTTTATAATGTGTCTTGGCCAAGCAACAATGATCCTATGTATGTACTTAATAAGAATGATAATTCCGGTAGAACAGAATACTATGGTATTAATGGGGTCCCTTCAATTATAGCAAATGGAGTGAATACTAATACCAAAGAGGAAGTAGTTCGCAATGCTGTTACTAATGGCAATGCTGAATTTTCACCTTTTATGTTAGAGCTATCATCTGCATATTATACATCTAATGTTTTAAAAGTTAATGCTAAGATTACAAGAGATGCAACCGATACATCTTCTTTGGGAAATTTAGTACTAAGATTAGCAATTACTGAAAAAACGGTTGAATATTCATCTGCTCCGGGCTCGAATGGAGAAAAAGAATTTTATAGTGTGAGTCGAAAAATGTTACCGGATCATCAAGGTACTAGTTTTGAAGCTCCAGATGTTGGCGAATCGATAGAATTTAATTATGAATTTACTCCAGGAGAAGACTTCCTTAAAGATGTTAATATGAAGAATTTGAGATTAGTAGCATTTATCCAAAATAATTCAACAAAAGAAGTCTTTCAGTCAGAAATGGAAGATATTATTTACTTAGAACAATTAGAAGCTGTTTTTTCGATTGAAGAGCATATTGGAATACCACCTTTTACAGTTAAATTTAAGGATCATTCAACTTCTTCTGATTCAACTCAAATTTTATCTTGGGAATGGGATTTCAATAATGATGGAGTCATAGATTCTGAAGAACAAGAGCCAACATGGGTTTTTGAAAATGAAGGTACATATACTGTTTCATTAACAGTAAAAGATGAAATTGAAACCTTTACAACAGTTGAAGATAATTTTGTAAGTGTAATTGGTAATACAGCAAATATTTTAGTTGTAAATGGTATTAATTATAATGATTTCTCAACAGAGATGACTGATTTTTATTCAAATTCTACTTGTTTTGCTGGTAATGAAGTTGATGTTTGGGATTTATATGGTGACCAGATGTTTAATTATGTTGCAAATCCAAGTATAAAAAGAACTCATTTATTTGGTCAATACATCCCTTCAGATGTTCTTAATTTATATGAAAAAGTAATTTGGATTGATCATTCCCATTTAGGTGGTACAGAAATAGAAGTAGGAGATCAAATAATTGATTATGTAAATCAAGGAGGCAATTTTCTATTAGCTTCAAGTAAAGCTGGAGATTTCTTTAATAACAATTTATTAAAATATTGTGGTGTTTCAAGATTTTCACCAGCAAGAGGGGTTACAGGTATTGTTTCTGTAGATCAAAATTTATTAGATCAAAATGTTACTTCAACAAATACAACTGTCCAATTTGCTCGCTTAAGCAATTCTTCTGCTGCAATTCCAATTTTCACAAAAAAAGGTAATAATGATTGGTTAGCCGGATTTACATACTACAAAGGTGCCGGTGGATTTATTTATGTTGGTGGATCCCCTTATTTATACAAAAATAATGAAGTTAAACAAAATTTTGATTATATAATAAAAAATTTGTTGAGGAACGATCCTATTATTGTAGGACCAAAAACATTTTTTGCAACTGTTGAACATACCGAATTATCCGATACATTGGGAAGTGAAATTATTTTTGAATTTGAAGTTGAAAATATTTCAGATTCTACAATAACCCTATACTTTAAGAGAGAATCAAATGTTCTTCCTGAAGAATGGACTTCTTCTTTGTGTTTTACTTTTTGTTTCAGAAATGATTTAGACAGTGTAGTTACTAATGATAATTTTGGGAGTTCTCCTATTGTTGCAGGTGAAACAAGACAATTTAGTCTTCATGTAAATCCTTTAATAAATGAAGGAACAGGAAATATTGAAGTTGTAATTGGAAATCTAAATGATCCAACAGATATGCAATCGTTCAATTTGTCGGCATCATCTATTATTGATGCAGTAAATTCTAATGATTTGAACGATAAATATACTTTACGTCAAAACTATCCAAATCCATTTAATCCATCTACAACAATTACATTTAGTGTAGAAGAAGCCGGATTTGGTTCGTTAAAGGTTTATGATGTTTTAGGAAACTTAGTTAAAATTATTTTTAACAAACGCCTGGCGAGTGGTGAATATTCAGTAAATTTTGATGCAACCAATTTATCAAGTGGTGTTTATTTCTATAAGCTAAATATCAATAATTTTGTTCAAACTAAAAAAATGATCTTGGGTAAATAATGAAAAAAATATTTTTGCTAATTGTGTTTATTTTAGTGTCTTCTTTATTTGCTCAGAATGAAGACACAAAAAAAGTAGTATATCAAAATTTCGTATTAGAGAATCTGGATGGAGATTTAATTGAGTTAGAAGAGGAAATAGGTGAAGGCCCTGTACTAATAAGTTTTTGGGCAACATGGTGCAAGCCATGTAAAGAAGAGCTGAAAAAGTATAATAAGCTTTATGAAAAGTACTCGGAAAAAGGATTGAAGCTCTTTGCTATTTCTGTTGATAATGAAAAAAGTATTGCAAAAGTAAAACCTTATGTAAAAACAAATAGTTATGAATTCCCTGTACTTTTAGATCCCAATTCAGAAGTTGCTAGATTATATTATGCACAAATGGTACCATATTCATTAATCTTGGATAAATCCGGAGAAGTTATTTATTCTCATTTAGGGTATAAAAAAGGTGATGAATTAAAAGTGGAAAAAATTATATCGGATTTATTAAAATAAATTTTTATTTAAATTAGAGAATCGTATAATGAAGAAAGTTTTTGTATTAGTCAGCATTTTAGTTCCAAATCTTATTTTTGGTCAACTTGGTAAAACAAAAAGGTTGAATCTGCCTAATGGTTTAAGAATGTCCGACCAGCTTGAATATTCTTATGACACAGATGAGAAAAGAGAAATAATGGAAAATTGGTTTAACTTAGATTATTCCGTTGGAATCTTTTCAACCGGTTTTAGATTTGAAGCATTTCAGCCAAATGATCCGAATCCTGCTGTAAGCAGAGGTAAAGATAAATATGCTGATATTGCTTATAAATATATTAGTGCAAAAATTGGTAATAGAAAAAAGGGATTAAAAATAACTCTTGGTAACTATTATACTTCTTTCGGAAGAGGAATGATTCTTAAGAGCTATGAAGATAGAAACGTAAGAATAGATAATAATTTAATGGGAATTCTATTAGAAGGAAATTATGCAAACTTTGCTGTAAAAGCTCTATCCGGTTCTGCGGCAAATATTGGAAATGAACGTAAAGATATTCTCCATGCTGCTGATTTAGAATATAGAGGAATGAAGAAATTAAAGCTTGGTGTTTCTTTTGCCTCAAATATTTCTGAGAACTCGCAAGATGCAGCCAATAGTTTCTTGGGATTTAGAATTGCCCCAAATTTTAGTTTTATGGATATTTACTCTGAATTTGCACTAAGATTTAATAATGATTTAAAGAAAAATATTTTTCAAAATGATCGTAGTACTGTTGGAGAAGCATTTTATACGAACTTGAATTTTTACTTCGGAAAGTTTTCATTTCTTTCCGAAGTGAAATATTATGATAACTTCAATTCTACAAGTAAGGATGGAACAATTCAGTATAATACTGCTCCGGCTGTAATAAGGGATTATGCATATATTTTATTAAATCGCCATCCTTATGCTCTTAACCAGAATAATGAAAAAGGTTTTCAGGTAGAGGGGAATTATGTTTTCTCAGAGAATGCAAATATTACTCTGAGTTATGGATTAACAAAAACAGTTGGGAAAGAGTCTATTTATAATAAAGTATATGGTTTGGAACAAGAATCTAAAGATTTACTTAAAGAATATTACGGACAATTTCATTACCAATGGAATTCTAAGATTAAAAATATCTTTACTTTGGGATATAATGAGGAAGCTTCGACAAATACAAAAAATATAACACCAATTTTAGAAACAATCTATTATTTTGATGACTCCAATACATTAAGATTTATTTATGAACATCAGAGTACTGAAAATACATTTTCAGATGAGAAATATTATTCTGATGTAATAACTCTTGAATATTTAAGATCCCCAAATTTATCACTTTCCTTTGTGGGTGAAATGAAAACCACTGAACCAACAAAAGGAAATATAAAAAGAAAATATTGGGGTTTTGTACAAACGTCTTATAAGTTGAATGAATATATTGATATGAGTGTACTTATTGGTTCTAGACAAGCCGGTAATATTTGTATTGGTGGTGTTTGTCGTTACGAACCTGAATTTGAAGGTATAGAATTAAAGATGGTAACAAGATTATACTAAAGTATTTTAATAACTCTTTTATTATAAATTGTTTCGCTTCAAGAATTTGTACTCTGTTTTTAAAAGATAGAAAATTAAGCAATATAGAAATATTAAAAAATAATATTTAATTTGATGTTTTATTTTTAGCAAAAGTTTTCAATGAAGTTTAGTAAAATACTTCTTCTATTATTATTTATTTGTCTATATTCCTGCAATGAAGAAAACCCTGTAATAACTGAAACAGGTAATGGCAAAGTTATAGTTTTATCGAATATAGAAAATGGTGAGATTTTTATTGATGATAAAACTACAAATAGATTTACCCCCGATACGCTTGAACTTCTTGCTGTAAACCATAGAATTAAAGTCAGAAAGAAAAATTATTTTTCAGACGAGCGAATTATTTCTATAAATAAGAATAAAACTATTACTGAAAACTTCATATTAAAAAAAAATGATATTGATAAATATGTATTGTTAGAATCTTTCACAAATTCTGGATGTGATTTTTGTAAGAATCAGAATGAAATATTTGATGAATTAAAAAATAAATATCAAAAGAGATTACTGATAATAAATTATCCTTTGGGTTATCCATACCGTGATGATCCAATGTATAATGATGCTTCTTCAGACGTAGATTTAAGAAAGGATTTTTATGGAATATTTGAACCTTCAATATACTTTGTTAATGGTATGCCTACTGATTTTATAGAAGAGAGCATCAGTTCTGAAATTGATAAAAAAACTAAGTTTGTTATAAGTGTTTATGATAGTTTGTTGGATGGTAGTTCGGTAGATGATACTACAAAGGATTATAGTTCATACAAAATAAATACTTTTATTGATGTTTATGATCTAGATGGAAATGATTTTAATCAATTAGATTTATATGTTATGGTAATTGAAGAAGAAGTAGTTTTTGACAAGGCTCCTGGTAAAAATGGGGAAACTCTATTCAAATATATCTTAAGAAAAATTCTTAAGAAGAGATCCCTTGGGGGAATTAAGGAGAGAGGTCGGGTGAAGTTTTATGATGATGTTTCATTATTCCCATTATGGCAAAGAAAACAAATAAGAACAATATCGTTTATTCAGAATAAGAGTAATAAAGAAATTCTTCAAGTCGCTATTAGTGATACGAATAAGAATATTTATTTTTAAGAAAAATCTTGAATTTGAATAGAATTCTACCAAAAAAGAGTAAATTATAAAACCAATAGCAATATTTTTCCTAATAGTAGGTTTATTATACCTATTGTATTTTGGCAGTTTCTTTTAGTTTCCCTGTTATATTAGTAGTCTCAATAATATTGTGGCAATCGATACCGATTATGAGAGAAACATATAAATTCCAATATCTCTTATCTCAATTCTTAATCCTAAAATCTAAACTCTAATCTTTAAAACTTTTTAAGATTTTAAACGTCTAACAATTCTCTACTAATAATATTATTTTTAAATAATAATTGAATAAACTTGGAGTACACAAATGAAAAAAATCTTTTCAGTTTTTGTTGTTCTATTGCTTTTATTTGTTGAAAGTAACTTTGCACAAATAAGTGCAAAACTGTTACAAACCCCTGATGTTTCAAAAACACAAATCGCTTTTTCCTACGGCGGTGATATTTGGATTGCTTCTAAAACCGGTGGACTTGCAAACAAACTAACTTCTGCAAAAGGATTTGAAGGAATGCCTCGTTTTTCTCCCGATGGCAGCAAAATAGCATTTAGTGCCAATTACGATGGTAATACTGATGTTTACATTATGTCTGCAAAAGGTGGTATTCCCAAAAGAATTACTTTCCATGGAATGAATGATAGGATTATTGATTGGACACCAGACGGAAAATATTTAATCTTTGCTTCTTCAAGAAAAAGCGGTAAGCAAAGATTTAATCAGTTTTATAAAATTTCTGTAAGTGGCGGACTTGCTGAAAAACTTCCAATGCCTTTTGCTGAATTCGGAAGTTTATCGCCTGATGGAAAGCAAATAGCTTTTACACCTCGTTCAAGAGTTTACAGAACTTGGAAGCGATATCGTGGAGGAATGGCTTCAGATATTTACACTTTTAACCTTGAAAATTATAAAACAGAAAACATAACAAATAACGATGCCAATAATGAATTACCAATGTGGCACAAAAGTAAAATTTATTTCCTATCGGATAACGGACCCAACAAACGTAACAATATTTGGAGCTATAATTTAGATAACAAAAAACTTAATCAGGTTACAAACTTTACTGATTTTGATATTCATTTTCCGGCAATTGGTAATGATGATATAGTTTTTGAAGCAGGTGGAAAATTGTATATAATGGATTTATCTACAGAAAAATTTAAGGAAATTAAAGTTGATGTAGTAACCGATAATTCATCATTAATGGCAAAATCTGTAAATCCTAAAAACTTTATACAAAATGTTTCGCTTTCTCATGATGGAAATCGTGCAATGTTTGAAGCTCGCGGAGAAATTTTTTCCGTTCCTGCCGAAAAAGGTCCTCTTTACAACATAACTCAAACTTCCGGTGTTGCAGAAAGATATCCTTCTTGGTCGCCTGATGGAAAATATGTTGCATATTGGAGTGATAAAACCGGTGAATATGAATTAACAATAAAAGATTTAGAAAATAATAATAAAGAAAAAACTTTATTAACAAATGTTCCCGGCTTTAAATATCATATTTATTGGTCGCCCGATAGTAAAAAACTAGTATTTATTAATAATGCAATGGATGTTTATTTTGTTGATGTTGAAAGTGAAAAAACAACCAAGGTTGATCATCAACTTTTTCTAATGGAAGGCGGACTTAGAAATTTTGCTGTTAAATGGTCGCCGGATAGCAGATATATTACTTACGGAAAAAATCTTCTTAATAAACAGAATGCAATTTCAATTTACGATACCCAAAAAGAAAAACTAAATGTTGTAACAAAAGGATTTTATAATGATGTAGCTCCTGTTTTTGATCCTGAAGGTAAATATTTATACTTTTTAACAAACAGATCATTCAAACCGGTTTATAGTGATTTTGATAACACTTGGGTTTACCCAAATGCAACTCAAATAGCAGTTGTGCCATTAACTAATCAAATTGCTTCACCGCTTGCTCCTGAAAATGATTCTACAACAGTTAAAAAAGAAGAAGCTAAAAAAGATAAAAAAGAAGATGATTCAAAAGAAAAAGATGAAAAGAAAAAAGATAAAATTGAAACTAAAATAGACTTTGCAGATTTTGAAGAACGATTGGAAATTTTGCCAATAGATGCAGGAAATTACAATAATTTAACTGCTGTTAAAGGAAAAGTTATTTATCAGAAATATCCAAACAGAGGTTCGGCAAGTAAAAAAAGACCAATAAAAATTTTCGATTTTAAAGAGCGAAAAGAAAAAGATATTGTTTCCGATGCAAATGGTTTTATGCTGAGTGCAGACGACAAAAAAATGCTAGTTGTAAATAAAAAGAATTTTTATGTAGTTAAACCCGAGGCAAAGCAGAAATTAGAAAAAACAATGCCTATTGCTCAAATGGAAATGACTATTATTCCAAAAGAAGAATGGAAACAAATTTTTAATGATGCTTGGAGATTGGAAAGAGACTTTTTTTACGATCCTAATATGCATGGTGTTGATTGGGAAAGTATAAAAGAACAATATTCAAAATTGCTGAAAAATGCCGTTACTCGTTGGGATCTAAATTATATTATTGGTGAAATGATTGGTGAAATAAATGCTTCGCACGCATACAGAGGCGGAGGAGATGCCGAACGTGCACAAAGAAAACCTGTTGGTTATCTCGGAATTGACTGGGGTAAAAAATCCGGAAAATATTTTGTTAAGAAAATTGTGAAAGGTGCAAGTTGGGATAGTGAAGTAAGATCTTCGATTGATAAGTCTGGTTTAAAAATTAAAGAAGGAGATTATATTCTTGCTGTTAATAATGTTCCGCTTAACACAAATCAAGAACCTTACGCAGCTTTCCAAGGTTACGCAGATGCAACAATTTCTCTTACAGTAAACAACAAACCAAGTATGGAAGGTGCTTGGGAAGTTTTAGTAAAACCTATGAGTAGTGAAACAAGATTAAGAAATCTTGAATGGATTGAAAATAACAGAAAAAGAGTTGAAGAGGCAAGCAATGGCAAAATCGGTTATGTTTATGTACCGAGTACAGGTGTTAGAGACGGACAATACGAGCTTGTAAGAATGTTTTATCCTCAAATGAATAAGGAAGGATTAATTGTTGATGAAAGATTTAATAATGGTGGTCAAATTCCCGATAGATTTATTGAACTTTTAAATAGAAAACCATTGGCATACTGGGCAGTTAGAGATGGAGCAACTTGGCAATGGCCGCCCGTTGGTCACTTTGGACCTAAAGCAATGTTAATTAATGGTTGGAGTGGTTCAGGTGGCGATGCGTTCCCAGATTATTTTAGAAAAACCGGACTTGGCAAACTTATTGGTGCAAGAACTTGGGGCGGACTAATTGGAATTTCGGGTGTACCAACTTTAATAGATAATGGCTTTTTAACTGTACCTACTTTTAGAATGTATGATCCAGATGGGAAATGGTTTAAAGAAGGTTATGGTGTTGATCCGGATATTGAAGTTGAAGAAGATATGACTGAACTTGCCAATGGTAAAGATACACAACTTGAAAAAGCGATAGAGCAAGTTATGAAAGAATTGAAAGAAAATCCAAACAATATGCCTAAACAACCTCCGTATGAAAAAAGATAGATTGTAGTTATAAGATTGTAAAAAAGGGAGACTGATAAGTCTCCCTTTTTTTCATTTGCAAATGTATATCTTATGATATAAGTACTTATATCACGACTTATTTAAGTTACCATAACAGAGAATTTTATATGATTACAGCAAGTTTTATCGAATTTAGAACGAAACTTTAAAAATATCTTGATACTGTTGAATTTGATAATGTAACATTGATTATTAAACGAGGTTCAGATAAAGGAACAGTTATTGTGATGAATATAATTCTATTATAGAGACAGTTTATTTATTAAGTCTTAAAGCTAATCCCGATAGAATATATGAATCAATTAAACAAGGTGAAACGTTTAGTAAAAATTTGATTGAAGAATAATGAGAATTATTTTATTTGAGTTCCACCTAGTTCTGTAATAATACTATTTATTAACGGGTGATCTAAATATTCATCTTCAGATGGTTCTTGTAGTTTTTCTACTTCAGTTGATGAATCAATTGAAGCATTTTTATTGTAAGAGAATTTTATTTTAAGTTTAGTGCTTAATAAATCATTAAGATTATTTGATAAAAAATCTATCGATTCCGTTAGAATACTTACATCTTCTTTTTGTGTTACATCAATAATTAAAGTATTATTGCTAATTGAAACGGGGATTGTGTGTGCTAATAGAGGACCTAAAGTAAATCTTTTTTTTGTTATTGAATCTTTAAAGTAATTCCAATTCGTTTTTATATCCTCAATATTATTACAAGTTGTTTCTACTTTTACATCTTTCTTTTCTTCATTTTTAACTGAAGTATTATTTTTTTTATTCGATTTAGGGACTGGAGTTTCATCTTTTTTAATATCAAATTTTGGAATGACAAAATTCTTTTTTTCTTCTACTGGCGGGGTTGTATTTATAATTTTAGTTTTTTTTTTAATCTCTTGTATAGGCGCACTATTAAAATTTGATAAAAGTTCAGAAATTGTTGAAGATTTTTCAAATCCAATTAAATGTGCTAAACCAATTTCTACTTTAAGTTTTTGATTTTGTGAAATTTTAATCTCAGATTGCATTTTGGATAAATAGGAAAGTATTCTTAAAATATCTCCTTTAGAAAATTTATCAACATATTCTTCATATTTAATTTTTTGAGATTCAGAAGTTTCAATATAGTCAGTAGAATTTGTAATTAGCAATGAAGATATATTCCTAAAATGTTCTAAAAGTCCGTCAATAAAATCGATAAAATTCCAACCGTTAGAATAAATCTTTTCTGTAACTTCGTAAGTTACTTTGAAGTCTTTTTCTAAAATTGCATTAGATATATCAAAATAAATTTCATCATCAATTAAATTTAACATAGATTTTATAACTGAAACGCTAACTTTATTACCACAAAAAGAAACTACTTGATCAAATATGCTTTGAGCATCACGTAAGGCTCCATCAGCTTTTTTAGCAATAAGTGTTAATGATTCATCATCTATTTCAATATTTTCAGCATTAGCAATTTTTTTAAGTAAGGATTTTATTTCAGCTAGTTCAATTCTTCTAAAATCAAATCTTTGACATCTTGAAATAATTGTTAGAGGAACTTTATGAATATCAGTTGTAGCAAAAATAAAAATTGTATGTTCAGGAGGTTCTTCTAATGTTTTTAGTAATGCATTAAAAGACTCGGTTGTTAGCATGTGAACTTCATCAATAATATAAACTTTATAGTTCCCACTTGTTGGAGCATATTTTACAGATTCGCGTAATGTTCTTATCTCATCAATCCTTCTATTTGAAGCACCATCAATTTCAATTATATCTAATGATTGAGATTTAAGAAAATTCTGACATGAAGAACATTCATTACAAGGTTCTCCGCCATTAGGATTTTCGCAATTAAGTCTTTTTGCAAGAATTCTAGCGGTTGTAGTTTTTCCAACTCCTCTAGGACCTGCAAAAATGTATGCATGGCTAATTCTATTATTTTCAATTGCATTTTTTAATGTTGTAGAAATATGTTGCTGTCCTACAACATCACTAAATAATTGTGGTCGCCATTTTCGTGCTGTTACTATAAATGTCATATATAATTAAAAGTTAGTTTTGTAAATTAAAATTTTCTAGTTTGAGTTTAGTTATCAATAAATTAATAATTTTCTCTAACCAAATTTTATCTATTTCATTAAAAGACGAATAATTTGTGCTGTCGATATCAAGAACTGCACAAATCTTATTATTTATTATTATTGGTACTACTATTTCTGATTTTGATTCAACATCACAAGCAATGTGACCCGGAAATTTATTTACATCTTCTACAATAATTGTTTCTTTCATTTTTGCAGAATATCCACATACACCATTGCCAATCTTAATTTTTGTGCAAGCAACTTTACCTTGAAAAGGACCTAAGATTAAGTTATTGCCATCTACAATATAAAAACCTATCCAACTAATTTTAGGAAAACTTTGATTTATTGCTGCAATTAAATTAGAAATATTAGTGATTAGTTGATCATTTTTATTTAATAAACCTTCAACTTGTTGAAATAAAAGTTCATATTTTTTCTCTATGGTTTCTATCATTTTTTAGTTGTTTTTCTTCTAGTAGTTACTCTTTTAAATAAAATAGGAATAACTTCTTTGATATTTTCAACCGGAATAATTTTTAATCCTTCTTTTATTGCATCTTTAATTTCAGCAAGATTTTTTTCATTTTCTTTAGGAATTACTACGGTTTTAATTCCATTCCTTTTTGCAGCTAATAATTTTTCACTAAGTCCACCAATAGGTAAAACATTACCGCGTAAAGTAATTTCACCTGTCATTGCAACATCTCCGCTAGCAGCTTTTTTGCTAATTGCTGAATACATTGCCATTGTCATAGTAATTCCGGCAGAAGGTCCATCTTTAGGAATAGCACCTTCAGGCAAATGTATGTGAATTTCTTTTCCTTTATGAAAATTAACGGGAAGGCCTAATTCCTTTGCATTAGATCTAAGATAACTTAAAGCAGCTTGGGCACTTTCTTTCATTACATCACCTAATTGCCCAGTTAAGGTAAGTTTACCTGTTCCTGTCATTATTGTTACATCAACACTAAGAATATCGCCACCAACACTTGTCCAAGCTAAGCCTGTAACACTTCCTACCTTTTTTTCGCGTTTGGATATTTGTGATCTAAACTTTGGTACACCCAAATACTTTTCTACTTTCTTTTCATCAATTTTATATTTGGTTACTCGTTTTTTTACAGAAGTTTTTGTTCTGTTTATAACTATTTCTTTAGCAGTTTTTCTAAAAACCGAAGAAATTTCTCGTTCTAAATTTCGTACACCTGCTTCTCTTGTATATTCAACAATTATTTTCATAAGTGCATCATCATCAATATTAACTCCAAGTTTATCTAAACCATGGGCTTCTAATTGTTTTGGAATTATATGACGTTTTGCTATTTCTATTTTTTCATGTTCCAAATAACCAGGTAATTCAATTACTTCCATTCTATCTTGAAGAGGTAATGGAATATTATATCTTACATTTGCAGTTGTAATGAACATTACTTTTGAAAGATCATATTCAACATCAAGATAATGGTCTGTGAAATTATGATTTTGTTCCGGATCTAAAACTTCTAGCATTGCTGATGAAGGATCGCCTCTAAAATCCATACTCATTTTATCAATTTCATCAAGAAGTAAAACCGGATTTGTTGTACCAGCTTTTTTCATTGATTGAATTATTTTTCCTGGCATTGAACCAATATATGTTCTGCGGTGTCCGCGTATTTCAGCTTCGTCTCTTACGCCACCTAAACTAATTCTTACAAATTTTCTTCCCAAGGCTCTTGCAATAGATTTACCTAAAGATGTTTTCCCAACTCCGGGAGGTCCAACAAAGCACAAAATTTGTCCTTTCATTTCTTTAACCAAATTCAGAACAGCAATATGTTCTACAATTCGGTCTTTAGGTTTATCTAATCCAAAATGATCAGTATCAAGAATTTCTCGAACATTTACTATATCTAAAATATCTTTGGTTTTTTTGTTCCAAGGAACATCTACAATCCAATCAAGATAATTTCTAATAACAGTTGCTTCCGGAGAGCTTGGAGGAGTTTTTCTTAATTTGTTAAACTCATCCTCAGCCTTTTCACGAACTGCTTTAGGCATTTTAGCTTTTTTTATTTTCTCAATTAGTTTAGTGAATTCGTTTGAAGCTTCTTCATCTTTACCGAGTTCATCTTGTAGAATTCTTATTTGTTCTTGAATAATAAATTTTCGCTGAGTCTTTGTAATATTTTCTTGAACCTTCGATTCAATTTCTTTTTCAACTTTAAGAATATCTACTTCTGAGTTAAGTAATTTTATTACATCGTAAATTTGTTCTTTTAGAGAAAATACTTTCAGAATAGATTGCTTTACTTGAATTGATTGATTGATATTTGCTGCAACATAAAAAAGCTTTCTATCTGGTTCATCAATATTTTCATAAGCACTTATTGCTTCTGCAGGAATGTTACGATTATTTTTTACATAATCTTTAAACCTTAAAGTTAATTGTCTAATTAGAGCATTCATTTCTTGGGTATCAAACTGTTCCGGTACAATTACTTCAACTTCAGCTTCAAAAAATTCAGTTCTATCTGTAAACCTTTTAATTTTACCCTGCATTACTCCATCGACTAAAATTTTCATTAAGCCATTAGGTAATTTTAATATTTGAATAATTTTAGCAATAGTTCCTTCTTCATAAATATCATCATGTTTAGGATCTTCGAGATTTGCTTTTTTCTGTGCAGAGAGAAATATAAATTTTGATGATTCTAATGAGTAATTAGCAGCTCTAATAGATTGTTCTCTTCCTACTAATACAGGAAAAATCATATATGGAAATATTATATTATCTCTTAACGGAAGAACAGGTAATAATTCAGGAATATCTTGAACTACAGTACTGTTATCTTCATTCTTTTTACTTTTTGCCATGTTTATTTTATTTAATAGTTTTAAAAATGCTAACTAACAAAATAAGCAATAAATAAGGTGCATTCAAGAAAAGGAAAATAAACACACAATTCTTAAGGAAATATTATGATTACTAAAACGATTGAAATTGCTAAAGAAGCAGGAGAAATAATAAGAGAAGGATTTGGAAATAATATATCTATCGAGTTTAAAACCGATGAATCTAATTTAGTAACAAATATTGATAAAGCTGCCGAAAAGAAAATAGTCGATTATATTAATAAAGAATATCCAACTCATTCAATAATTGCAGAGGAAAGTGGAGAGAGTAAAAAATTATCTGAATATACCTGGATTATTGATCCTTTAGATGGAACAACAAATTTTGCTCATAGTCTTCCAATTTTTGCTGTTTCTATTGGATTACAGAAAAACGGTGAAACAATTTTAGGAGTTGTTTACGATGTAATGCGTGATGTAGTATATTCTGCAGAAAAAGGAGCGGGGTGTTTTGCTAATGAAAAAAAATTAAATGTAAGTAATAATTCAAATTTAGCCAAAAGCGTTTTAGTAACCGGATTTGCTTACGATAGAAAAGATGGATATAAAGAAGCAGTTAAAATTTTTGGAACTCTTTTACCCAAAACCAGAGCTATAAGAAGATTGGGTTCTGCCGCTTTAGATTTTTGTTATGTAGCTTCCGGTGTTTTTGATGGTTTTTGGGAAGCTAATTTAGCTCCTTGGGATGTTTGTGCAGGAATATTATTAGTTGAAGAAGCAGGAGGAAAAGTAACTGATTTTAGTAATAATGAAATTAGTGCCTTCTCTAATTCATTTCTTGCAACAAATGGAGTTATTCATAGTTCTTTGATTGAAGAAATTAGTAAAAACAGATAATAATTTTTTATAAAACTCGAATATTATGGAATATTTGAGTTTTATCTATTCGTTAAGCTTTTTTCCAAGCCAGATTAAAACAACTGCTCCAAGAGTTGCAACAATAATGCTGTGGAAATTAAGTCCGGTTACTCCGTAACCTCCAAAGAAATTAACTATAAAGCCACCAACAATAGCACCTATAATTCCTAATAGAACTCCGGTAAAACAACCTTTTGGTTTTTGAGGTTTGATTATTTTTGTAGAAAGCCAGCCAGCAATTCCTCCAACAATTATCCAGCTAAATAAACCCATTTACATCCTTTCTTATTTAGTTAACATATTCAAAAACAATAAATTACAGAAAAAAATATTTTGATAAAATAGAATTAATTTCCTAACTTTACAAACTATGCAAAAATTCATAATAGTAGCGATTGATGGTCCCGCAGCGAGTGGAAAAAGTACTTTGGCAAAGTTTTTAGCTGATCAATTAAATTTTCTTTATGTTGATACCGGAGCGATGTATAGAGCAATAACTTATTATGCATTAGAAAATGGAATTGAAGAAAACGAAGAAGCAGTTGTGGAAGCCGTAAAAAATATTGATCTTAATTTAGAATATAAAAATGGAGTTACTAGAGTTTTTATTGATAACAATGAAGTTACTGATAAGATCAGAAGTCCTCGAGTAAATTCTAAAGTAAGTGATATTAGTAAGATTAAAGATGTTAGAATTGAGTTAGTAAAACTTCAACAAAAATTTGGGCACAACAATAATTTAGTTGTAGAAGGTAGAGATACTACAACCGTTGTATTTCCAAATGCCGATCTTAAAGTTTTCCTTACTGCAGATGTAAAAGAAAGAGCAAAAAGAAGACATTTGGAATTTCAAGAAAAAGGTGTTGAAATAAGTTTAGAAGATGTTGAAGATAGTATAAAAAATAGAGATAAAATTGATAGTGGTAGAGATGTTAGTCCTCTTACAAAAGCTGAAGATGCATTTGTTGTTGATACTACCAATTTAACTATTGAGGAAGAAATCAATAAAATTGTTTGTAAAGTTAAAGAGTTAACAGAGAAAAAAATTAAATAAAGTCATCATAATAGTAATGTTAAACTAAAAAACTACTGTAGTTATTTATCTTTGATGACAGATAATAACATACAGATATTTTAACCGGGAGGTTAAATGTCAGATCAAGAAATAAAAGAAGAAGTAAAATCAGGAGCAGTTGTTCCTACAAAGTTCATGAATGCAGATGAATATTCTCCTGAAGAACTTCAAACACTAGCCAAACTTTATGATCAATCATTCCAAGATCTTAAAGAAGGCGAAATAATTAAAGGTAAAATTGTTGGAATAACCGAAGATAATGTTGTTTTAGATATTGGTTTTAAATCAGATGGTTCTATTTCAAGAAACGATTTTTCACCGACTGAAGAAATCAAACTAGGTCAAGATATTGATGTTGTTATTGAAAGTACTGAAGATGAAGATGGTAACCTAGTTTTAAGTAAAAAACGCGCTGATTTCTTAAAAGTATGGGCTCAAATTATTGATGCTCATGAAAATGAAACAATTCTTACCGGTAAAATTCTTAAGAGAATTAAAGGCGGTATGGTTGTTGACCTTATGGGTATTGAATCTTTCTTACCAGGGTCGCAAATTGATATTAGACCTGTAAGAGATTTTGATGCTTTTGTTGGACAAACAATGGATTTCAAAATTGTAAAAATTAACAACGCAACTGAAAATGTTGTTGTTTCGCATAAAGCTCTTATTGAAGAAACAATTTCTGATCAAAGAAGAGAAATTCTTGAAGGATTAGATAAAGGTCAAATTCTTGAAGGAATTGTTAAAGCAATTACAGATTTTGGTGTATTTGTCGACTTAGGCGGTGTTGATGGATTAGTTCATATTACTGATTTAAGTTGGGGAAGAATTAATCATCCTAGTGAAGTTGTTAAACTTGATGCAAAAATTAAAGTTGTTGTTACTGATTTTGATATGGAGAAAAAGAGAATTTCTCTTAGTCTTAAACAATTACAACCACATCCATGGGAAAAAATTGAAGAGAACTACAAAATTGGTGACAAAGTTGCCGGTAGAGTTGTATCTCTTACTGATTATGGTGCATTTATTGAAATTGAAAAAGGTATTGAAGGACTAATTCATATTTCTGAAATGAGCTGGACACAACATATCAGTCATCCTTCGCAACATGTTTCAATGGGTCAAAATATAGAAGCTGTTATCTTAAGTTTAGATAAGAGTGAAAAGAAAATTTCTCTTGGAATGAAACAATTAACTCCAGATCCTTGGCAAGAACTTCTTGAAAAATATCCTGTTGGATCAAAACATTCGGGTACAGCAAGAAACTTAACAAACTTTGGTGTGTTTATTGAATTAGAACCAGGTATTGATGGATTAGTTCATATTTCAGACTTATCATGGACAAAGAAAGTTCGTCATCCCGGAGAAGTTGTTAAAAAAGGTGAACAACTTGAAGTTGTAGTACTTGGAATTGATACAGAAGAAAGAAAAATTTCTCTTGGTCACAAACAAGTTACAGATAATCCTTGGGATAATTTTGAATCAGTTTATACAGTTGGAAAAACTGAAGAAGCAAAAGTTGTAAGAATAATTGAAAAAGGCATTATTGCTGAATTGGAATTAGGTGTTGATGGCTTTATTCCTGCTTCACAATTATCACCTTCAAAAATTAAAAATCTTTCTATTTGTTTCCCAATTGATTCTAAAATTTCTGTAAAGGTTGTTGAGTTTGATAAAGAGAATAAAAAAATAGTTCTTAGTGCTCTAGCAGCTTATAAAGAAATGAATGATGAAGAAATTGAAGCCTATATTGCAGAACACAAACTTGAAAAAGTTGGTGTAGAAGATATTAGAAATGCAGATTCCGGAAAATTTGATGCATCAGCATTTACCGGTTTCAATGAGTCCGCTGCTTATGAAAAGAAAAAAGCAGAAAAGAAAGAAGAAGCTAAATCAGAAGAAGAAAAAACTGATTCTGAAGAAAATAAATAGTTAGTTATTATTCTAAGGCTGTAATAATTTTTTAAAAATTTATTGCAGCCTTTTTTTATTAATAAACATTTCTAAAACCTCTAAAGTTTATAAAACTTAAAAGGTTTCTTATAAGAAAGAAAATTAGATGACCAAAACAGTAGCATTCCATACAATAGGCTGTAAGCTGAATTTTTCGGAGACTTCTATTATTGCAAAAGAATTTGTAGATAATGGATTTTCAAAAGTGGATTTTTTTGATGAAGCTGATGTTTATGTTTTAAATACTTGCACAGTTACAGAAAATGCTGAAAAAGATTGTAGACAATTTGTTAGAAGAGTTTTAAGACAAAATCCGGAAGCTTTTGTAATAGTTACAGGTTGTTATGCACAATTAAGAGCAGATGAAATTGCTGCGATTGATGGTGTTGATGCAGTTTTGGGAAGTAGTGAAAAATTTAAAATTTTTGATTTAATTAATGAATTTAACAAAAAAGAAGTTTCTTGTATTCATGTAAATCCATCAGAAGAATTAGATGATTTTCACTCTGCTTTTTCAACAGATTCAGATGATAGAACCAGAGCATATTTTAAAATTCAAGATGGCTGTGATTATACTTGTTCCTTTTGTACAATCCCAATGGCAAGAGGTGGAAGTAGAAGTTTAAGTGAAGATCTTGCTGTTAAACAATTAGAAGGATTAATAAGCAAAGGATATAAAGAAATAATTTTAACAGGTGTAAATGTTGGTGATTATGGAAAAAATTCTAATGCTAATTTTTACAGTTTATTAAGAAAACTTGTTAATGTTGATGGAGATTTTAGGTTGCGAATAAGTTCCATTGAACCAAATTTATTAACTGATGAAATAATTGATCTTGCTGCAAGTACATCTAAAATTTGTAATCATTTTCATATTCCTTTACAAAGCGGAAGTGATAATGTTTTACGTTTGATGAGAAGAAGATATAATACTAAAACTTATGCAAATGTTATTGAAAAACTTGTTACTAGAGTTAAAGATGTTGGAATTGGAATTGATGTTATAATTGGCTCACCTGGCGAAACGGAAGATGATTTTTTAGAAACTTATAATTTTCTTAAAGATTTACCTGCTTCTTATCTGCACGTATTTAGTTATTCTGAAAGACCTAATACCAAAGCAATTTTAATGGATGGAAAAGTTTCACCACAGGAAAAGAAAAGAAGAAGTAGTATGCTAAGAATTTTAAGTGCTAAACTTAAAAATGATTTTTATCGAAAAATGATAGGAAAAGAACTTCGCGTATTATTTGAAGATACTGAAAAAGATTCAAACTTATATGGATTTACATCTAATTATGTAAGGATTAAATATCCCTTTCAATCTGACTTGGCAAATAGTTTCAAATTTGTTAAAATTAAGAGTGTTAATGATAATGTTTGTTCAGTTGAACAAATTACTCCAGAACTAAAATTTATAGAATCTATTTTATGAAAAAAATAATTATTGCTTCGCTAATTTCTGTTTTAACTACAGTTTCAATTGCACAACAGAATCAACTTTTAGAATTAAAGAGTAATACTCTTGTTAATAAAAATTTAGAAGATGTTTCTGTTCAGAAAAAACCGTTTAAAAAAAAGAGTCCCGGTTTAGCCGTTTTGTATTCATTACTTCTTCCGGGAATGGGTGATTTATATGCCGGTAATTATTCTACAGGAAAATATTTTACAATTGCCGATGGTGTCTTTTGGGGTGTTTTAACCGGAATGAATATTTACAAGAATAATAAAAAAAATGATTATAAAGATTTTGCTTCAGCTTATGGCGGTGTTAATGTAAGCGGTAAAGATGAAGAATATTTTGCCAATATTGGAAGTTATGTAAATATTGATGCTTATAATCGTAAGAAAGAATTGAGTAGAAATTTTGAAGAAGTTTATAATGAAAGTACTCACTATTGGGCATGGAATGATGATGACCAAAGAAATGAATATAGAGATTTATGGAGATCGAGTGAGAATGCAAGGAATAATGTAAGGTTTGCTGCCGGTGCATTGGTATTAAACCGAATTGTGAGTGCAATTTTTGCGGTAAGATCTGTAGTTGCATACAATAAAAAACAAAGTACAGAAATTTCTTGGAATCTAAATTTTGGTGTTGAACAAAAACCTACATTGCCTTCAACATTG
>PDWI01001008.1_pt1 | contig 45655 bp, 37 predicted proteins | sample 1430891 | NCBI WGS metagenome assembly PDWI01 (sample SAMN01162508, study PRJNA174530) | Oral metagenome, whole genome shotgun sequencing project. | biome: Marine environment; feature: Marine mammal; material: Swab sample of the gingival sulcus; isolation source: swab sample of gingival sulcus...
CCAAGGTCGTGGTACGGTAGTTACTGGTCGTATCGAAACGGGTGTTATCAAAGTCGGTGAAGAAATCGAAATCGTTGGTATCAAAGACACGCAAAAAACTACCTGTACAGGTGTTGAAATGTTCCGCAAGTTACTTGACGAAGGTCGTGCAGGCGACAACGTCGGTGTGCTTTTACGTGGTACTAAGCGCGAAGAAGTTCAGCGTGGTCAAGTTTTGTGTCATCCAGGTGTTATCAACCCACACACTAAATTTGAAGCAGAAATCTACGTATTGTCAAAAGAAGAAGGTGGTCGTCACACCCCATTCTTCAAAGGCTACCGTCCACAATTCTACTTCCGTACCACTGACGTAACTGGTGCGATGATTCTTCCAGATGATATCGAAATGGTTATGCCGGGCGACAACATCAAAATCAATGTTGATTTGATTGCCCCAATCGCTATGGACGAAGGCTTGCGTTTCGCCATCCGTGAAGGTGGTCGTACTGTTGGTGCGGGTGTTGTTTCTAAGATTATCGAATAATCTTAAGTGATACACTAACCATTGCCGGCTATTAACTGGCGATGAGTAACTATCGAAGGCCGAGCTAATCATTAGCTCGGCCTTTTGCGTTTTCAACAGAAAACCGCTACAATAGCGCCCGAGTCGGTCGGATAGTCGCTGCCGCCCCAGTTTACTGGGGTGGGAGAGGAAAGTCCGGACTCCGCAGGGTGGCGTGCCAGATAACGTCTGGGCAGTGTGAACTGACAGCCAGTGCAGCAGAGAGAAGACCGCCCTTCATTTTTTGTTGGGTAAGGGTGAAAGGGTGCGGTAAGAGCGCACCGCGCCACTGGTAACAGTTGGCGGCAAGGTAAACCTCACGCGGAGCAAGACCAAATAGGCGTACATCGGCAACCCTGTATTGGGCGGCCGAAACGGTGACCCGCCGTGTACGCGGGTAGGTTGCTGGAGCGCATTGGCAACGATGCGCCTAGATAAATGACTATCGTGGCTTCGGCCAGACAGAATCCGGCTTATAGACCGACTCATTTTCAGATATTTAAGCTAAAGTAGCTAGTTGCAGAAAAAATTTGCTTTTTTCTCTTTGAAATGAGCATTAAAATTTAGAATACGCTGTTCCCCCTCTTTCTAAAAGAGGGGGGTTAGGGGGAGATTTGAGAGGGTGGGAAAAGCCAACCCACGTCAAATCCCCCTCAGTCCCCCTTTTAGAAAGGGGGAGGCCGTTTGTTGTATATTTTGATTTTTAACAATATTCGAAGAGACAATTCGCGGTCGCTCAACTGCCGCTTTTAGATTTAATACCCCCATGCTGATTACCAGCTATCCAAATTCAAATGACCACAACATAACACCATGACCTACCACATTACTATCGCCTGCGCCAAAGGCACATCGCAGCTGTGCGAAATCGAAGCCAAACAACTCGGATTAAGCCACCACAAAACCACCGCGACCGTGGTGCACGGACAGGGCGATTTGGCTTGCGTTTATCGGCTGTGTTTGTGGTTGCGAACGGCGAGCCGCGTGTTGGTCGAGTTGGCAAATGCGCGCGTCAACAATGCCGATGCTATTTACCAAGCCGCCAAAAGCATTGAATGGGAAGACACTTTTGCGCCTGAAAGTCGCTTTTTGGTGCGCTTTTCCGGCACGGGTTCTGGCATTCGCGACACACAATTTGGGGCGTTGACGGTCAAAGATGCCATTGTTGACCGCTTCCGCGAAGCCGGCTTGGCGCGCCCCAACGTCGATAAAGACCACCCCGATTTAAAAATTGATGCGCACTTGCACAAGGGCAACCTCAGCATCGCCTTAGATGTTTCCGGCGCCATTCACCAACGCGGTTATCGCAGCGCTCACGGCGCCGCCCCCATTCGAGAAAATTTGGCGGCCGCCATGATATTGCGCAGCGGTTGGACGGGCGAAACGGCATTGGTTGACCCCGTTTGCGGTTCGGCGACGCTGTTGATTGAGGCCGCTTGGTTGGCGGCCGATATTGCGCCGGCTTTGCAACGTCAAAGTTTTGGTTTTGAACACTGGTTTGAACACGTGCCCAAACAGTGGCAGCGCTTGGTCGATGAGGCCAAAGCGCGCGCCGAGCAAGGACTGGCAAAGCTCAACGTGCCGATTATCGGCTACGAAGCCGACAGCCCGACCCTCAAGCTCGCCAACGACAATATCGAGCGCGCCGGTTTGACGGGAAAAATCATTTTACACCACGGGGCGCTGTCGCATTTCCGCTATCAACCAACGTGGGGCGAAGCCGGCTTGTTGGCGTGCAACCCGCCTTACGGGGCGCGCTTGGGCGATGTGCGCACTATTGGCGCGTTGTACGAGCGCTTGGGGCAGGCCTTTAAAGCTTTCCCCAGCGGTTGGCGATTGGCGGTGGTGTCGGGTTTAGACGAAACGCCGCGTCACTTGCACCTCAGCGCCGACAAGACCTATAGTTTGCCCAACGGCCCGATTGATGCCAAAGTTTATCTATTTGTGCGCGAAGATAAAAACATCGAACGCAAAGCCAAGACAGCGAAAGCCGCCGAGCCGGCGGAAGACATCGTTTTAGACGGCGAGGTGCTGATGTTTGCCAACCGGCTGAAAAAGAATTTAAAAACGCTAGGAAAAACAGCAAAAAAACGTGATATTTTCGCTTATCGCCTCTACGATGCCGACATTCCTGAATACGGCTTGGCGGTCGATGTTTATGAGGATATTGAGCGCGGTCAGCATTTGCACGTTCAATGTTACGACGCGCCGTGGTCGGTTTCAGAAGAGATGGTCAACAAGCGCAACAACGACGCCATTAAAGCCTTGACAGCGGTGCTCGGCGTGCCGCGTCACAAAATTTTTATCAAAAAGCGTGAACGGCAAAAAGGCCGGTCACAGTATGACCGTCAAACGCCAGCCAAAGCTAACGTGTCCGTTGCGATAGCCAACGAAAAAACCGCCAATGCCGGCAAGCGCGGACAATTGCGCGTGCGCGAAGGCCGCGGCGTTTTCGCCATTAATTTGGCCGATTATTTGGATACCGGCCTGTTCTTAGACCACCGGCCGATGCGCGAGCGCATCGCGGCAACAGCCAAAGGCAAGCGCGTGTTGAATTTATTCTGTTACACCAGTAGCGTTGGCGTGCACGCCGCCTTGGGCGGTGCGGCGAGCACTACCAATGTCGATTTGTCGCAAAATTACCTCGATTGGTCAAAGCGCAATTATCACTTGAACGGCATTGCCGGCCTTGACGAACAGCACCACTTTATCAAAGCCGATGTCATGGCGTGGCTAGCCGATGATGACGGGCAATACGAGGTGATTTTTTGCGACCCACCGACTTTTTCCAATACCAAAAAGACCGGCCGCGTCTTTGATGTGCAAAGCGCTCATGTCGATTTAATCGAGCGTTGTATGAACCGCCTTGCCAAAGGCGGCGTGTTGTATTTTTCCAATAATTTTAGAAAATTTATCTTGGCTAAAGGCCTAACAGAGCGCTACGCCGTCAAACAACTCAGCGATAGCATTGATTTTGATTTCAAACGCCGTAACAATATTCACCGCGTTTGGGCGTTTAGAGAAAAGTCAAATTAGAACAGGGGTCGGCAGATTAGTAGGGTGGATGGAGTGCCAGCGATATCCACCGTTCGCAGGCGTTTAACTTTTTCTTTGAATTTTAATTCATTGCAAACGGTGGGTTTGCCACAAGGGCATTAACAACGCTCGTGCCTCGCTAACCCACCCTACAAGTTAAGAGTCAACTGCGTTTTTTAGGACTAAATCACCGCCGGCAAATCGCGGTGGCGAACGTGAATGAGGCCGAACTGTTCTTCTAAGCGCTTGGCCAACTTTTCGGTAATGTAAACGCTGCGGTGTTTGCCGCCGGTACAGCCGATGCCCACCGTCAGGTAGGAGCGATAACTGTTAAAATAGGTCGGCAACCAGCGACTCAGATAGACCGAAGTGTCGGCGATAAAGCGCTCGCATTCGTCAAATTGGCCGAGGTAGTCTTGAATTTCGGCATCGCGACCGGTAAAGGCGCGCAATTCGGCTTCCCAGTAGGGGTTGGGTAAAAAGCGTACATCAAACATCAAATCGGCATCCACTGGCACGCCGTGTTTGAAACCAAACGACTCAATGGTGAGAAAAGTTTTGGCGTCTTTGACATTAAGCCACTCGCGAATGCGGCTCTTAAGTTCGTAAATATTGGTGGCGCTGGAATCAATTTGGAAATCGGCGTCAACCATCAGCGGCGACAGCAAATGCTGTTCTTTAGCAATGGCTTCTGGCAATGACAGGCCGGTGTCTGATAAGGGGTGTTTGCGGCGCGATTCGCTAAAGCGCTTAATCAGCGCCTCGTTACTGGCGCTGAGGTAGAGAATTTGTGTACGTGGCGCTTTCTCCTTGAGCTGTTTTATCATTTGAATAAGGTCTTTGGCACCCTCGTACTGGCTACGGATATCAATGCCGACAGCAACGGGTTGCGTAATGCGCTTTTGCTCTTCGAACAAAGCCGGCAATAGACTGACCGGCAAATTGTCGATGCAATAATACCCCAAATCTTCCAGTGCGTGTAGCGCCACAGTTTTACCTGCGCCAGACAGCCCACTAACAATAATCATAGACATGCGTTCATTCCTTGGTGTAAATTTTTCAGCTAACGAGTAGCCGCAACTGCTATAGTGAAGCCACATTCTAACATACAGTTCATTTTCTACAACCGTCGGCTGGGCATCATTGCAAGTTAGGTGTGTGATTTTTACGGCCCAAAAAACTCCCCCACGAGGAGTTGCGGGGGAGGTGTCACTCCATTGACAATGGCCAATCCATATGGCCGTCCATAAAAACCATTTAGGAGAGTTTTAAATTGCAAAGCGTGAACAATGCCAACCGCAAAGAACCCTTTAGTAACCAATAATAAATGACTTTTGATGAATATTTTATAGCACACACCGCATCCATTTTTCAGCAAAATTCGCTCACAAAGTGACAATTTTTGTTGCAAATAGCGACGAAACTTGTCTCGTAAAAAAACAGCCGCAGCAAAATCGTTTGGTACGGCTGTTTTTTTAAATGACGGATTAACGAACGGCCAATTGGCCGGTAGGATTAATCGCCTTTTTTCTCGGTTTTAGCTTCCGCTGGCTTATCTTCTTGCGCCTTTTTCTCCATGCCTTTGGCGATGGTATCCTTAATGGACTCGCTTTCTGGCGTGCGCAGGGTTAGCGCCGGGTTATGTTGGAAGAAGTTCATCGGCTGCAAGTGCACGGTAATCCACTCGGTGCTCATGACCGGCCAATCTTCGGTGCGCGGAATGTGGTGGAAACCGGTGGAGAACCACGCCACAATGTCTTTGTTGCGTAGGTCTTTGTCGGCCTTGACCCACTCGGCCAAGGTGTCCGAACCGTCGCTACCCAAGGCGTACTCGCCGCCGGCGTAACGGTGTTTGGGATCGTACTGCGTTGTCCACACAGTGTATTCCAAATAGGCGTTGCGGCGCATGGCCATATCCTTAACGAAATCGTAAGGGCCGTAGGAAACATTGGTGTGGTGCATCATCACGCCGGGGTGTAACTTCAATGGGCCGTGCTTGTTGGGGTTGACCATCATAAAGTATTGCGGTTTGAAGGACGTGAATTGCATTCTTCCGGCTAGTTCATTGTCAATCATGACGTTTTTGACTCGCCACATTGGACCGCGTGGGTTGTCTTTGCTGTTGGCGTTAAATGGCACGAGCTTGGTTTTCATCGCCACGTTGTTGCGGCCGTCCACGTCTAAGTCAACGCGGAAGTTGAAGTAGTGGTCGTGGTTGGCGGCCACCAAATTCGGGGCGATTAAGCTACCGTAACGGGTATCCTCGTCAAAGGTCTCGCTGTCGGCATCTTTGGAAGCCACACCTTTGGTGGCATCTAGGCCGGAAGCGCCGACTTTAATGCTGACGTCGCCGTTTTGCTTAAAGCGATAGTCGATGAGATAGTCGTAGTTGCCGACTTCTGAAGCCGAACGCAAGACCAATTCGGTTTCGGGGCGGCCTTCTGTCGGTACGAATTTGTCTGGGCCTTGTTGGAAGACTTCAAAGTGACGCCACGACGGGTTGCCGGTGTCGCGCTCAAACAAACAAATGGCATCGGGGATTTCCACTGGATTACCCATGTCGTCGTTCATGACGGCCGGGAAAAATTTGGCGTATTTTGGACAGTCCACACCGCGGCGCAGAGGCGATAAGAACACCCCAAAGCCGTACTCGCCGCTGTCCATATAGGTGCGGTAGTTCCACGTTTTGGCCGGATCCATGTAGGGAACAAAGACTTCGGACAAGTGCATTTGATAGATGTAGTTGCGCCATTTTTTGCCGTCGTTGACTTGTACATCGGAGAGGACTAAGCCGGGGCGTTTATCAATGCGGAAGTGGAATTTCCACATATCCCAAGTGACTTTGTTGCCTTCGACTTTGAAGTTAGGGCCGCCTTTTTGCTCTAGCTTGCTAGGATTCCATTTGGGGCGCAGGTCGGTGCGCTTGGCAACGCCTTCTTCGGTGTAGTCCCACTCGTCCTCGGGAATGGGGACAACGCCGGTATCGACGACTTCAATGACTTCGCGTTTCTCTAAGTCCACCGTGCCGTACAGGCCTTCGACCGGCTTAGAATAGAAGTTCGGGCCTTCGGGAATAACGAAACACGGCACTTTCATCAAGCGCTTGTTGTTGTCGGCTGGCGTGCCGAAGTTGCCGGCGGTAAGCGGGATACAGTTGACTTGTTCGGGCTTTAAACCGCGTTTGGCGAGGCCGGCGATAAAGTCTTTGTGCTCAAGCACTGACGAGGCGGCGGCAAAAAATTCATCGAGCAAAATCATCGGCTGACCTTTGGTCTGTTCGGCTTCGGCGACGGTCTTTTTGCTTAAGTTGACGACGGTTTTGTAAAATTTGTTGCCCTTGCGAAACTGTACTAAGGCCTTGCGATCGGGCATCGGGCCGTTGTTGTCGCGCCAAGCGTAAACGGCGTCTTTGGCCGGCTCAACCACCTCGAACAGTGGGTATAAGGTCTTGTCATCGGCGAGTTTTTTTTCAATCATCAACGACCGAATTTGTTTAATCTCGTCGGCGCTCAGTCCGTCCTGTGGGTGAGCGTTGCCGGCGTAGGCGGCAGTCAAACTGGCCGACATTAAACCGGCGAGCAATACTTTTTTAAACATCATGCTTTGGGATACTCCTTGAAAGTTATCTAAATTATACAATTAAAGGGTAAAGTCTTACGCTATGTTTTCAACTTAAACATGACCGCTAACATGTAGGGTGGAAGGAGCGAAGCGATATCCACCGGTTGCGAAGGTTCAAAATTTTTTTGTTAAATTTTAAATCACTGCGAGCGGTGGGTTTCGCTACGCTACACCCACCCTACAGCAGCACAATGCTACCAAAAATGATAGACTTCACTACTTATCATTATAAGTTGAAAAAATAGCAGGTAAAACCGAGTCCGGTATTTTAGTAGATATACACCCTGCAATCAATTCATTTTATCGCTTTTATTGGCTTTAGTTTGCTGGCCACACTGAAAAAAAGCGCTTTTCTTTGACTTTTTAAAGGAATTATCGACAATAGCGGCATCGTTTTTATTCTTGAGGTTGTTATGGACTTTATCCAAACCCTAATCCTTGCCGTTGTGCAGGGTATTACTGAATTTTTGCCCATTTCCAGTTCGGGGCATCTCATTCTCACCTCCCAATTTTTGGGTTGGCCGGATCAGGGCGTGACCTTTGATTTGGCGCTCAATGTCGGCACCTTGTTGGCGGTGGTGATTTATTTTCGCCGCGATGTCGGGGTGATTATCCGCGATACTTTGCTATCACTGCTGCGCCGGCAAAAAGTCGGGACGAGCTCGCTAGGGTGGTTTATCGCCTTTGCCACCATTCCGGCCGGCTTGTTTGGGCTGTTGTTAATGGATCACATTGATAACTTGCGACAATCGGACGCTATGGCGTGGATTATTTTGTTTACCACGGTGTTTTACGCCGTGCTGTTATGGGCGTCCGATAAATACGGCAAAAAAATCAAGCCAATGGAGAAAATGACCTTCAAAAACGCCATGATAATTGGCTTGGCGCAAGCCTTGGCACTGATACCCGGCACGTCGCGCAGTGGCGTGACCATTACCGCCGGCTTGTTTTTGGGCTATGATTTTAAAACGGCCTCGCGCTTTTCCTTTTTAATGGCCATTCCGGTGATTTTTTTGGCTACCGCCGTGAAAATTACCGATGACGCGCTGTCGTTGGACAACCTACCGTGGGGCGAGTTTTTCCTCGGCTTTGTCATTTCGTTTGTCACGGCTATGCTCGCTATTCACTATTTTCTCAAGTGGTTGGAGCGTTTCGGCATGATGCCGTATGTGCTCTATCGGTTTGCACTGGCCGGCGTATTGTTGGCGTTTATCCTAATGAAATAACGAAGGAATAAAAGTATGTGGTTAGATATTTTATACGTTATCGGTGGCTTGGTGGTGCTTCTGTGGAGCGCCGATAAATTTATCGACGGTGCCGCCGGCACGGCTATTTATGTCGGCTTGTCGCCGCTGATGGTCGGCATGTTGATTGTCGGCTTCGGCACGTCAGCGCCGGAGATGATTGTCTCGGCCTTTGCGGCCGCTGACGGCAGTCCGGGTATTGCCTTAGGTAACGCTTACGGCTCAAACATCGCCAATATTGGCTTGGTACTGGGAGCGACGGCGTTGTTGTATCCGCTGGTTGCCGGCTCGCGCATTGTGCGCCGCGAAATTCCGCTGTTGGTGTTGGTGTTGTTGGGCTGTTTGGGTTTTTTATCCGACGGTGAAATCGGCCGCGTCGAGTCCATTTTGATGTTGCTCTCCATTGCCGTCATCGTGGTGTTTAACACGTTTTACAGCAACGAAAATGACAGCTTAACCAACGAACTAGAAGAAAGCCAGCCGCCTGTGGACAGCCTGTCTACTTCCTTGTTTTGGTTGATTACCGGCTTAGTACTGTTATTGGTCAGCTCCAAATGCTTGGTCAAAGGCGCGGTCGGCATCGCCGAGGATTTTGGCGTCAGCGACTTAGTCATCGGTTTGACGGTGATTGCCGTGGGCACGTCGTTGCCGGAATTGGCCTCGTCACTGGCGGCCGCCAAAAAAGGCGAGTCCGACATCGTGTTGGGCAATATTATCGGCTCGTGCTTGTTTAATGCGCTGGCAGTCGTCGGCATCGCCGGTGTCATCCAGCCCATGCCGGTTGAGTCGCTGTTTTTGTGGCGCGATTTTTCCACCGGCCTCGTTTTGACGCTGATTTTGTGGGTGTTTGCCTTTGGTATCCGTCAGAAAAAAACCATTTCGCGCAAGGAAGGCGGCTTGTTCTTGGCGAGCTACGTGGCTTATACGGGCTATTTATTGTGGACGTTACAATAACGGAGGAAGAATGAAACGGTTTTTGTTAAAGTTGAAAAATGCAGTGAGTATCGTAGGGGCAGACCCGCGTGTCTGCCCTCGGTCGGGAGAGCCTATTCTCTCATTTTTTCAAAATGATTTCATCGACACCTTGAAACAACGGCTACTTCCTACCAAGGGCGAACACATGGGTTCGCCCCTACAAAAAAAACCAACGGCCGGCCTTTGCTTAACATCAACAGCCCGCCATATCGTCTTGTTGGCGCTGTGCTGGACTAGCTGGAGCTTCGCCGACGACAACGAGTTGTTGCCGATGACATCGGTGGGGCGCGATATGCGCGTCGCCGAAGTGCAACAGCGCGTCAATTCCACCACTTCGTCAACCGACAAGCTCTACACGGGCGAGCAGGCAAAAGTCGTCATTCCCAGAGTCAACATCGCGCACGTCAATGTGTCGGCAAAGTATTTCTTTTTAGACGACAAATTGGTGCAAGTCAACCTCAGCACCGGCATTATTTCCGAAGCCGCTGCCGCCTCAGCATTTGACAAAATTGCCCGTGTGATGATTAAAGCCAACGGCTTAGTACAAGACCACGACGGCCAAAACGACAAAGGCAATATCCAAAAAAGCCTCAACTGGGACAGTGCCACCCACCAAGATTGGCTGTTGATGTTGCCGGTGACGCACGGCCGCTCAATGGTGACCTTTGGTAGAAAGTTTAAGCCGTTAAGTGCTGAGTTGGGAGCCGATGAATAAGCACGACAACACAATCAGCGCCCGCGTTCAGTCGGCGTTGCAAGACTTTCCTCAGCTGGCACGCGACATCCTAATGGCCGGCGAGTTGAGCTATATCGAAGCGCCGCGCGTGCAACAACTGTGCGAACAACTCGGCCTAGACCGGTCGGCTTTGGGCTTGCGGTTGTTGCCGTTGGCGGCCGGCTTTGCCGAAGCGCCGATTTCGCACTTTCACGTTGGCGCGGTGGCGTTTGACAGCGCCGGCAACGCTTATTTGGGCGCGAATTTTGAATTCCGCGACAGCCACATCGGCCAAAGCATTCACGCCGAACAAAGCGCCATAGCCCACGCTTGGGCGTGCGGCGCGTTCGATTTGGCGTTGTTGGTGATTAATTACGCCCCGTGTGGGCACTGCCGGCAGTTTATTAATGAAGTTAACCTCGCCGAAGATTTTCGCATTTTATTGCCGGAACAGCCGGCTCAATCGCTGGCGACCTTTTTGCCTCACGCTTTTGGGCCGGCGGATTTGGGGGTGGAACAGCGTTTGTTGGGGCAGTCGGCTTTGCCTGAAAATATCACCGAAAACGCCAGTGATGATGAGTTATTGGCGCTAGCCCAAGCCGCTTGCGAGCGTTCCCACGCCCCCTATAGCAAAGCGCAAAGCGGCGTGGCACTACGCTTTGCCGACGGCGATTGCGTTGCCGGCAGTTACGGCGAAAACGCCGCTTTTAACCCGTCCTTGCCGGCTTTGCAAATGGCGCTGAACAGCCGACGATTACAGGGCAAAGATTGGCAAACAATAACCGAAGCCGTTATGGTTGAACACGCTGCCAACTTGTCACAACGCCATAATGCCGAGGCGTTGTTACAGGTGATTAATTCGGCGGCATCGTGGCGTTTTTTTGAAGTACAATAGCGCGGTGAAGATTGCCACGAACATGGGCTATCAAATTTCGCCTAATTGTCGTAATACTTGCGGTGCGTCTTTATGGCCTTGCTGTTTTGCTTTTTTCAGCCATTGAATAGCTAATGGCGTATTTTCATCGACACCATTGCCATAGACATACCGAATACCGATATTAAACTGTGCGTCAACGTCCTCTTGCTCGGCGGCTTTGAGAAACCACATTGCCGCAGTTTTCTGGTTTGCTTCTGTTCCCAGTCCCTTTGAATAATGAACGCCTAAATTGTATTGGGCATACCTATCACCTTGTTCAGCAGCTTTATGATACAGCGCCACGGCCAATGCTAAGTTTTGTTCCAGACCACATTTACCATGGGAATACAAAGAAGCCAATTCAAATTGTGCATCTGAGTTACCTTGTTCGGCATTTTGTTGGTATGTTTCTAATTGGTCACAATTGCTCGTTGCCAAGGCAGGGGAAGCTAAGCAGAGTGTAAGTGCTAAAAAGCATATCTGTCTTGCCATAAGATATGCCCTAGTAAGATATGGTGGTTCTTTTTTGTATATTTTTTTCCTCTAATAGCGCATCTAAGTCTTTGTTTAACGAACTAAGCGGCCTCAAAAAAGGATTTCCATTAATGTTGAGTGGTAACTGCTGGCCTGTATCATGGTAGTAATCAGCAACTTGTTGATAAGTACTGATGTCGTCTTGCACCTGTTTTTCAGTGATGGGAATGTCTGGCAAATAGAGTGCTAAAAAGCCAACGCGTTGGAAATTTCTTAGCTTAGAACGACTAATAAATTCCTTCATATCAGTGAAAAAACCAACACCGATAATGTCGGTCGTATAACCAGAAGCTAATAATCTCTCGCGGGCATAATTTGATTTTACAGAAATCCAAAGATTATTCGGTAAACACATTAAAACAAAATCTCCGTAAGATTGGATTTCTTGATTACTGGTTTTAAAAAAATTGATTCCATCAATTTTATCCTGAAAAGCCATCTCTAACAGTTTTTCAGATATTGAGCCGAGATTTGAAACCCCACTTTGCTGTTCTGCTTGATTTTGTTGCCTCGTCCAACTGCTTTTGTTTAAATCATCGACCACTTTCTTGATTTCTACAAAGTTATTGGCATTGACTGACTCACCAAACAATTTTTCAGCGGCTTTAATGCTGACGTTGGCATTAAAATTAATATTGCGTAATTGTAAGGCGTATTCAGGTAACAATGTACAAAAGCTGATGAGGATTTTTTGTAGTGGGTTAGTGGTGAATGAATTCTTCTGTAGCGTAGGTGTGGGTAATTTTCTAACAGCAAGTTGTTGTGTTTCAGTAAGTGAATTCCATATACTGACGATGTCCTTCTCAAAACTATCAGCGTCAAGTTGCATTAAATTTTGATTCTTTTCATCAAGTTTTTCAAAAAGTAACTTCGCTATAGGGGTTAGAAAAAAATCATGACATGGAAGTGATGAATCTATAGCGCTTTTATATTGGATTCCTTTAATTATTTTCATAAAAATTCCTGATGTGCATAAAATAGTTATACAGTGAAAGTTATACGATTTCACTGTATTTAATGTCTTTATCAGGGTAAAATAATGTACCAAAGGTATTTAAATTGACTCTGATTATGAAACAAATACATATAAAAATAAATGACAGTATACACCAAAAATTACGAATACAAGCGGCTGAAGAGGGTGTTTCCATGCAACAGTATGTTGAACGCCTATTGTGGCGTAACTTAAACATGAAGATGGATATTGGTTCTTCCCCCAAATTTATTGATTTGTTTGCCGGCATTGGCGGGATACGTTTGCCGTTTGATGAATTGGGTTATGAATGTGTTTTTAGTAGTGAAATAGATAAGTTCGCGCAGAAGACTTACCAGTCTTACTTCGATGAAATACCAGCGGGAGATATTACCCAGATAGAACCAGAGACGCTCCCTGATTTTGATATACTTTTGGCGGGATTTCCTTGTCAGCCATTTAGTCAAGCTGGTTTAAAAAAAGGGTTTATGGACACGCGTGGGACAATGTTTTTTTATATAGAAAACATTATTAAAATCAAAAAACCTAATGTCATTTTTTTAGAAAATGTTAAAGGTTTAAGAAATCATGATAAAGGGCGTACTTTTAAAACGATATGCAACAGTCTTGAACAGCTAGGTTATAGCGTTAAATCCACTGTTTTGGCAGCCAAGGATTTTGGGCTACCACAACATCGTGAGAGAATTTACATTGTCGCTTTCAAAGATAAAAATAAGGCTGAGCAGTTTAGTTTTCCAACGCCTTCAAGCATAGAAACGAAAGTCGGAGACATATTAGAAGAGTCAGTGGACGATAAGTACACCATCTCTGATAAATTATGGGCTGGGCATCAGCGGCGTAAAAAAGCGCATCGTGCTAAGGGGAATGGGTTTGGTTATTCTTTATTCAATGCATATTCTCCTTATACGAGTACCATTTCAGCAAGGTACTATAAAGATGGTTCGGAAATTCTTATCGAGCAACAAGGCAAAAATCCACGCAAAATCACCCCCACTGAAGCCGCACGGTTACAAGGATTTCCTGACAGTATCGTTGATAAAGCTAGGCTAAATGGTGTTTCAGATGCCCAGTTATATAAACAATTGGGCAATGCAGTTGCTGTCAGCGTAGTGCGTGCTATTGCCAAACATATTGATATGGCGCTTCATTCAGCTAACGCTAACAGTGTTAGTCGTGTTGTCGCTTAATCGTTTAAGTAACTTATTATGATGATATGAAAATAAAAACAACCGACCTCACCTCCCTCACCGACATTATGGCCAGACTGCGCGACCCCGTGGACGGCTGCCCGTGGGATTTGCAACAATCGCACGCGACCCTCGTGCCAATGACCTTTGAAGAGGTTGCCGAACTCGCCGATGCCGTGGCCGCCGGTGATAGCGCTAACCTGTGCGAAGAATTGGGCGATGTGCTGTTTCATCTGGTTTTCTACGCCCAACTGGCCGAGGAAGCCGGCGATTTCGACATGCAAACCGTCATTGACCAAGTGGCCGAAAAGATGGTTCGCCGCCACCCGCATATTTTTGCCGGCAAAGTTTACGCCAACGAGGCCGAACAAGCCGCCGATTGGCAACGCATCAAGGCCGAAGAAAAAGCCCTCTACCCCGATACTTACCCCCATCTCACGCCATTGCTGAAAACGGATAACTTACCGGCTATGGCGCAAAGTGTCGCTATGCAAAAGCAGCTACAAAAGCTCGGTTTTGACTGGCAACACGCTGATGAAGTCGTGCCGAAAATCCACGAAGAAATCGACGAACTCAAGGCCGAAATGCAAACCGGTGACACCGAGGCGATGGCCGATGAATTTGGCGATTTGTTGTTTGCCGTGCTCAATTTGGGACGCAAATTAAAGATTGACCCCGAAATGGCGCTTAGAAAAGCCAACCACAAATTTTACAGCCGCAGCGAGCAAATGATTGCCGAAATGGGCGGCACAGCGGCCTTTGCCGATTTGTCGTTGGACGAAAAAGAGGCGTTGTGGCAAGCGGTTAAAGAGAAAGTCAGCGAATGAGCCGTCAAAAAGCACGAAGAACCCGCAAAACGCGCTGGCTACTCGTTGCCGGCCTTGCCGTGTTGTTATTGGCCGGCGGTGGCTATTACGTTAAAAGCACATTAGACCAAAAAATGGCGGGGCAAGTCATCGACCGTTTCAACGGCGTAGCGGTGTTCTACAACGGCAAAACCGGCAATGTTAGCGGCCGCAATGTCACCGCTGACGGTTATAATTTGGGCTTGAAATTTCAGTGCGTGGAATTTGTCAAACGCTACTATCATCGGGCGCTCAACCACAAAATGCCCGACAGCTATGGCCACGCCAAAGACTTTTTCAATCCGCGCCTAAAAGATGGTGAAAGAAACACCCAACGCGATTTAATCCAGTACACCAATCCCAGCCGGAGCAAGCCGCAAGTTAACGATTTAGTGGTTTATTCCGGCACACTAGGCAATCGCTACGGCCATGTCGCCATTATTTCGGCCGTCAGCGATAATCAGATTGAAGTGGTGCAACAAAATGTCGGCTTAAAAACCAGAGATAGCTTTGCGTTAAAACGTGAGCAAGGCCGGTGGCGCATCGACAATTCGCGCATTTTGGGGTGGTTGAGAAAAGATTACTAGGGCGTGCCCTCAATTCAAACATGGCACTGCCAGAGGAGATTTTTTACGAGTACAAGGCAATGATTACGCGGTTTAGTCATTCTAAATAATACCAAACCCAATAGATACTATTTTGGAACGTAGAGACAGGGCGCGCCCTGTCTCTACAAAATGGCAAACTGTATATTTTGTGAATGGTATTACTTCACTTCCACTTCTACGCGTCGGTTAGGCGCTAAACAACGGATTAAGGCTTGGCGATTGCCGGTTCGCGGACACGACACGACAGGATAACTCTCACCATAACCGTAGGCCGTCATCGGCACGTTGACACCGCGGGCGTGCAAGTAACGCCGCACCGTCTCAACGCGGCGCTGCGACAAATTCTGATTGTAAGCACCACTGCCTAAATAATCCGTATAGCCGCGCAATTCCAAACCCTTGACTGCGCCGAGTTGCTGAATGTTGGCAATGAGATTGTCCAATTTCTCACGGCCGGCGGTCATGTGTGACAAATCGCTTTTATCAAAGGCAAACAAAGCATCGGCACTGAGGGTAAAGATTTTGCGCTTGCCACGTGGCGGACAAGTGGCGTTGGCTGGGTCAATCGGCTTCCAATAGTAATTTTGCGCGCGCAAGTCTTTGTCAAACAACACCTTGTATTCGCAAGTCGTGACACCATTAGTGCCGACATTCGGCGTGTTGAAATGGAACAAGTACGTCCATTCGCGGACGTGAAAACCTTCGGTAAAATGCGGCCGGCCAATTAAATCATAAAGCTGATCGCGCGACATATTGGGGCGGATTTTGCTCAAGTTTTCCAAATTGGGAAACGTGCCAGTTTGGTGGTCGAACTGTACGTCTTTGGGGTTTGGCCAGTGCAATTCACCGGCCGGTGAACCGTCGCTGTTGAGTTGTGTGCTCGTCGCACACGCCATTAACAAAAACGTGCCGGCTAATAAGGGAAATATTTTTTTCATGGTATTGTCCTAAAGTATCTCTTAAATTCTTTGAAATTTTGCTTACAAATGCTCTATCGAAGCGCGGACAGTCACCGGCCAGCGCATACCGCGCCGGCGACTGCCTGCTGTGATTAAGCTACCACTGATAACCCACGGCCGCACCAACGCCGGCGTTGCTTTGGGTGTCAATGGATAGTGAGCCTTTGAGAATCCATTTGCCATTATCCGAAATGGTGGAAGCCCCCACAGCCAAAGCCGTTTCACCTTCGTAGTAACCTAGGCCGGCACTGACCATGCTCTTGCCCGGATCGTGTGGCTGTGGCAAGTTGGCGGCGGCGATACCAGCGGCAGTACCGGCGTTGGCGTCCTCAGCCACATCGTTCAAGCGGTAGTTTAAATCACCTAAACGATAATTTAAATTGCCCACCGCTTGATAAAGCTGCGAGCCGTTAATGGCATCGGTGGAGGTCGCAGAAATTTCACCGGCGGCCACGTTTTGAATGCGTCTTTCACTACCTGATGCCCCCACAGAAACGACGCCGTGAGCTTCCGCACCGGCGAAACCGCCGTAAGTCAAGTCTCCAACGGTAGCGCTTTTCACTGTACCGGTATCACCTGCGGTAGTGGTGTTGCCTTCTGTGCCGTCTGCTTGGATGTTTTTTGTACCAATGGCATTACCCGCGGTAGATGCTGATTGATTACCTAAAATAACCGAATTTTTAACGGTACTGGTAACCGAATTACCGAAAACAAGGGTGTTATCGGTAGTAACTTTATTATCATTGCCTACTGCGTAACTGGCATTGCCAGAGACAACATTGGGGTCGCCGAAAGCACCAGAGTTTTTGCCGGAAACAACATTACCAGTACCGATAGCAATACTGTTTTCGCCACTCACTGTCGCGCCTTTACCAATGGCTACCCCGTTGGTTGCCGCCTTCCCAACCGAGGCTTGGTAGCCAATAGCCGTTGCATATTTGCCCGCAGCACTAGAGTCCACCGTATTGCCTGAATCATCAACGGATTTCACCACGCCATCGTTGACGTGGAAGAATTTAATACCTTGCTCATTCATATTCTTAACCGCTGATATGACTGAATTGTGATGGTACTCACCTTGCCCATCAACATTGTAGGTTTTCAGCGCCAATTGCCCTTCATCACTCAATGTGCCATCGGCATTGACGAAAGTATCACCCAACGTGTTTTGGTAATTGTTGGTGACATTGGTCACATTATTCACATTGTTTTGAACCTGCGTCAAATCGCCGATGGTCGCGGCATTGTTCCACTCAGGGGCGGTGTTGCCATCGGCCTTGATGGCTTCAATACTGCGACCGCCGAGGCCACTGGCGACATTGGTTACCTGCTTATTACCGGCATTAACGCCAGCGGTAGAAATAGACACCGCATCGTCACCCAAAACATCACCAATCACAATCGAATTCAGCCCTTTGAGGTCTTTATTGAGGTTATAATCGACGTCGTTGCTATTCGCAAATTTAGAAATCACGATATTGCCGTCGGTATTTTTCATATCGACACTTTCACCCGGATTGACCACGCTACCATTAGCACCGCTTGCCGTTAGGGTAAAGCCGGATTGATTCACCGCATCGGCCACTTGATCACCAGTGATAAAGCCACCGTCACCGCTAGCGCCGCCGGTGCTAGCGCTACTCACGCTACCTTTTGTTAGTCCAATGGTAATGTTGTTCGTTGTTCCGGAGGCATCGTGCTCGACGGTAATGCCGTTTTCACCTTTAAAGTTCACTGTGTCATAAGACTTCACAAAGTCTTTGGCCTTGCCGTCAACTTGTAAATTCCAACCACTATTTAACACATCATCAACGCTGGCGACATTGCTACCAACAACATCGGCTGGAGCGGCTTGTTGTGTGCTCTGGGTCGTATCTGGCAAGTTGCTCGCCACACCGGTGAACGTCGCGCCGCCCATATCAATAGCCGGCGTTTGGGTATTGCTATTGCCGGCATTGTCTAAGGCCGTCGTTGTGACCGGCTTCAAGTTAATAGCCGTTGTCCCTAAGCCAATTGTCAAGCCATCCGTCGCAGTCACTGCTTTGAAGACCGGCTTATCACTGACTGAGTAGATAAAGTTTTGGCCGTCTTGGGCAATGACCATATTGTCGCCGGCTGTTAGAGCAACGATTTCGCTAGGCTTAACCAACTCAGTGGTTTGAGTGCCGGCTTGTTGCCCCGTGCCCGTGATATCAGAGGTGATATTCCAACCTGAGTTGTTAATGGCTTTGGCAACAGTATTCGCGCTGACAACGCCATTACCTTTATTCGGGTCGTTGGCTGGGATAGTAACCGCACCGCTGTTACTATCCACTTCGGTGTTTTGCGCTTGGTTTTGCCACGCTTGGACGGTAATTTCACTGGCGGTTGCCAATTGATAGGTGATTGTCGATGTATTGCCATCAGTGGTTTTACTGGCGACCACACCGGTGCCGGCGTTAAATTCCACTTCGTTATACGGCGTGACAAAATCGACGTTTTCGTGGTTGGCCGTTGTCGCCCCGTTGTTAATACTGAGGTTCCAACCGGCATTGAGCACATCGCCCACCGTTGCCGCTTGATCTTGCATACCGGCGACATTGGTCGGTGCAATCGCTTGCTTCGTGGGTGCAACCGTGCCAGCTTTGGCTCCGTCGAAGTGACTTGCAAGGTTGTTCAGCACGGTGGGGCTACCTTGAGCATTGGGGCTAGCCGTTGGGCTGATGGTACTGGCGACCAAAGTGCTGGCATCGGCGACCGGCTTGCTCATATCCGGTTTGCCGTTGACGTCAACTTCGTAGTATTTGTCGCCAACTTTGGCCACCGGCTTGCCGGCCGTAGTCGTATATTGTATCGGTAAGCCGGTGACATTGAACGTCACCTCACTCACGGCATGATTGGCATCGACACTCACGACTGCTTGCGTGTTAGCGCCGTTGACAAAGTTTACCGCGTTGCCGGCGGTGACTAAATCTTTTTGCACCCCGTTATTTTGTACATTCCAACCGGCACTGTTGATGGCTTGAGCAATATCACCTGCCGTTGCCAAGCTATCTGGCTCGGCCGGCGTGTTGACACTGCCATTACCGGCGTTGGAAAGCGCAGTCGTCAACACATCAATTTGATAGTTTTTACTGCCATCGCCGTTAGTGATGGTTTTGACATCAACTTTGTTTGGGTCGGCACTACTAACAGTGGCAGTCGCGGCGTTGGTCAGCGTTTTTAACTGACTGACATTGACGGCATCCGTGTCGTCAACGCCGGCTTTTACGCCTTTGATTGACGTGCCGCCGGCATTGATGCCGCTTGTCTTGTCGATGCTAACCGGCCCGACTTTGACGTTGCCGGCAGTTACCGAATTAAAGTCCACCTCTTCGGCCGTTGACAATAAGAAAGTATCGCCATCTACTTTCAAATTGAGGTTGTTACCGGCCTCAATCGCCAAGGTTTCACCGGCTGTTATGACTTTCTTGCCATTTGCCGCTGTCGCCACGGCGTCAGAGTTCTTGCCGGCAATGGTATGGCTGGCACTATTAATCGCCTCGGCAACCTCTTTGGCAGTCGTCAAGGCATCAGGTTGACCACCAGCGCCCACCGTGCCATTGCTGTTTGTGAGGATGTCCCCCGTTACTGCCGTTAGCTTTTTGCTGGTCGGGTCAACGCGGAGCGTGGTGTTATCGGCATTGATGTCAAAGGTAATCGTGCTGACGTCGTTCGCCGTTTTTACCACTGCATTTGTGCCTGCGCCATCAATAAAGTCAACGCCATTGCCGGCTGTGACTAAATCTTGTTGTGCGCCGTTGTTTTTCAAATTCCAACCAGTATTGTTAATGGCGTCAACAAGGTTGCCGGCATTGACCAAATCGTCTCCACTACTTGAGCCAAGCGCGGCTTTACCGTCGGTGTTGTCGAGTTTGCCTTTGGCCACCACGTCAAATTGGATTGCGGTGTCGGTGGTGTTGTCGGACTTAACGGTGACATCGGTGTTTTTGCCATCGGCAAATTTGACCTTATCGCCTTGCTTCACTCCTTCGCCATTTTGTTCATTGTCATCAACAAACAAATGCCATGCTGAGTTTTCCAATTGACTAACATTAACGGCGTCGTTTGGTTTGACGCCATCTTTTACGTTAGTGATAAGCGTTGGCACACCAACATTACCCATAGTGGGGTCAATGGTAGAAATGCGAATGTCAGTCGGATCAGGCGTGACAACAACGCCGTTGTGCTTATAAACTACCTTGCCATTTTCGACACTTCTTTCCAAGGTGATGTCCTTATCATTGGCATCTTTGCCGATATAAGTAAATGGCGAGTTTTGTTTGACCAATGTCGCGTTAATTTGGTCTAGGTTAGCCGTGTAAGATTTCAGCTGTTCAAAGTTGACCGCATCCCCATTCTCCGTAGCCGCCTGCACGTTGGTGATTTTTTGACCACCAGCATCAATACCGTTGTTGTTGATAGTGACTGGGCCGGCTGTAACGCTATTAAAGCTAACGTCTTTTTTGGTGGCGATTTTAATGCCTTCGTTGCTCGGCGTTAATTCCATATTGTCGCCGGTGATGAAGTTGGCCGTGTTGTTACCTTGGGTCAAGGTTTTGACCGGCGCACCATCAATTTGCGTGACAATCTCTTGAATGGCCGTGTCGGCTTTGGCCAAACTCTCTTTGGCTTTTTGCCCCAAATCAATTTCATAATCCGTGATATTGTTGCTGTCTTTATTGCCTTTTTTGACGGTTAGGCGGTCATCACTGGCAGAAGACACGCTAGCGCCATCGGCATTGACGGTATAGATGTTTTGGCCGGCTGCTCCTGTGGTTTTATCCACGCTGGCTACATTGGTGCCGCCTGCCACTTCGGTGGTAGCGGCTTTTAGCTGTGAGAAATTAACCGCATCGCCGGCTGCTGTACCGGCCGCGACGTTGGTGATTTTGTCGCCGCCGATATCCAAGCCTTCGGGTGTCGAAGTCAATTTAGTGCTATTGGTAGCATCACCTAGGGTGATTTCACTGAATGTGACTGTGTCTTTAGTGGCAATGGTGAATTTGCCGTTGGCTTGCACAACGTCGATGTTTTTGCCTTCGTCAAAGATAACCGTGTCGCCCATCGTCACCAACTGGTTCTTACCGCCGTCACCGTTGACGGTTTTAACAGTAAAGCCGGCGTTGTTAATGGCACTAGCGACATCTTTAGCGGTAGTCAATGAGTTAGGATTAGCCCCCTCGCCTACCGAGCCGTCGGAATTTTCGACAATGTCGCCGGTTTTTGCTACGACTTTGCCATCTTTGAGTTCGGTTGTGATGTCATCAATTTGCACAGCGACTTCAAATTGAGCGCCGGCCGTTGCGGTGGCGTCTGTCTTGGTGACTTTTACACCCTTGCCCGCAGTGACTTCCTCAGTCAACAAGGCTTTTTGGATAGCACCCTTGGTATCTTGACTTAAATCAACGATATAATCGGTAGTGTTGCTGGCGCTGTCAGTGGCGGGTTTAACGCTAACCGCCGTAGAGCCGGCTGATACCGTCGTGCCTTCGGCGTTAATCGTCCACGTATCGCCTGTCGTGCCGGTGCCGGCTTGCTTGTCTATGCTAGCGATATGCGAACCTTTGACCAATGTCGGCTTGGCGTCGTTGACGGTGTCTTGTAGCTGTTTGACATTGACGGCATCGCCATCATCCGTACCGGCAGCGATGTTGGCAATTTTCTTGTTGCCGGCATTGATGCCGGCGTCTTTGTTGATAACCACGTCGCCGACTTTGACGTTGTTAAAGTCCACGTCGTTTTTGGTCGAAAAAATAAACTTATTGCCATCGGCTTGCAAATTGAGGTTTTTGCCTGCTTCAAAAGTGAGTTCCTCACCGGCTCTCAGCACTTTTTCACCGTCTTGAGCAGACGCCATAACATCGGTGTTTGTGCCTTTAATCTTATGGCTAGCTGCGTTGATAGCATCGGCAACATCGCCTGCGGTAGCGACTTTGTTTTCATCACCGGCTTTGGTTTTGACTTTGCCTGTGTTGGCGGTGTCTTCGACAATGTCACCGGTCTTGGCTTGTATTTTGCTGCCTTTGCTTGGGTCGCTGGCATCAATGGGCGCGAGTTCCAATGTGTTGTCGTCAACATTGATGTCAAAACTGACTTTGCTTTCTTCGTTGTCCGTAGTGACTTTGGCGGTTGTGCCTTGACCGTTGACAAAGTTAACCGTATCGTAAGGCTTCACAAAATCAATATCATCGGCATTATTTTTCAAGTTCCAACCCGCATTCAACACATCGTCAACCGTGGCGGCGTTGTTGCCGGCGGCATGGGTTGGCGCCGCTTGTGTCTTGGTTGGTGTGCCGGTGTTGGTTGTTGCCGGCAAGTTGCTTTTGACATTGGCCAACGTGCTCGGATTAGTGGTTGAACCGTCCGCCCCTTGTATCGAGGTGATGACATTGCCTTTAGGCACTTCCGCACCCGTACCGGCAGGGTTGTCGTAAAACTTATCCCCGACTTTATAGACTTTCGTGCCGTCCGCTTTAGTGTAAACCACCGGCTGTTGAGCGTCGTTGAGTATGGCTTGGTTATTGGTTTTGAAAGTGAATTTTCCGCCCTCTTGTTCGATGGTGACGTGCTCGCCGGCGACAAATTCTAAGGTTTTACCCGTGTTAATTAATTTGTCTTCGCTGCCAGAGGCCACACCGCCATTGGCTGTTGCTTTAGCGATAAAGCCGGCGTTGTTAATGGCGGTATTGAGATCGCCAGCGTTAACGGCTTTGTTAGCGTTATTGGCATCGGAAATGTCGCCGGCACTGGCTAGATTGTTGATTTGTTTGTTGCCGGCGTTGATGCCCGTGTCTTGGTTGATAACGACGTCACCGACTTTGACGTTGTTAAATTCAACGTCGTCTTTAGTAGCAAAGGTGAAGTTACTGCCATCACGAGTGACTTTGATATTTTTGCCGTCTTTTAAATCAATCGTATCACCGGCATGAATCAATTCACCGGCATCGCCGTTGGCTTTGGCGGTAAAACCGGCTTTACTTATCGCATCGGCTAAAGTGGTGGCATTAACTAGGTTATCACCCAAACCATCAACCGCAATTCCGCCTTTAGTATCGGCTTTAACCTTGCCGTCAGCTTTAACATTAATCTGAATTTCAGTGTCTGTGCCATTGTCAGAATTCACAACCACATCGGTATTTTTACCATCGACAAATTTCACTTTATCGCCCTGTTTCACACCGCCACCATTTTTTTCTTGTCCATCGACAAACAAATGCCATGCGGAATTTTTGAGTTGTGAAACATTAACGGCATCGTTGGCATCTTTGCCATCGGCTATATTAACAATTCGTTGAGGTGTATGGGCATCGCCTGTTGAGCCTAATGCAGAAGTTACGACTTTCTTTGCATCGACTGGATTTGCATTTGGTTTAGGTTGACCATTGTCTACGTCGCTCGCTTTATAAAACTTATAATCATTGCCATCTTTTACCCGAACTAACTGCTCTTTGCTACCTTCTTCTATAAAGGTAAATGGTGAGTTCGTTTCTAAATCGACAACATTGTTATTGACATTGTTGATTTTATCTTCTAGCTCTTTTAATTGTTCATAGTTAACGGCATCGGCATCATTTTCACCTTTTTTTACATTGGTCACTTTTTGACCACCCGCATCCAAACCAACGGCGGAGACTTTGCCAGCAAATGTCGGTGCATCGGCGAATTGAATGTCTATGTCACCATTGGTGACTATGGTTTTGATGTTGCTATTAGAAGAGTTTCCTGTTAGACCACCGTGGATTTTTAAGGTTTCTCCGAGCTTCCGTTGAGTGCCATCACTTGCTGTATTATCAGTATCGCTATTGACATTACCTGTAAAGGTGATTGGTTTAGAGGATTGGGTAACAATATCTTTTTGTAGTGCTTTTCCTAGGGACACCAGCTGAGAACCATTAACGGCATCCGTACTATCTGGAGCAACACGACCTGCTGCAACATTCTTTAATTGTCTTTCATAACCCGCTTTACCAAACGAGATATAATCCCCCGGCTGTAAATTATCTGCTCCGCCTGCAAAATCCTTATAGTGAATAAATTCTCCCGTTTCATTGCCATTGACATCTAGCCTTGCGATTACCGCCTCGGTTTCTTTTTTTGCGGTTACATCGGTTTGTGCACCCGCACCAATCGCCACGGCATTGCGTTTCGTCACAACCGCACCTGCGCCCAGTGCCAAACCCAAATGAGCTTTTTCCTCAACCTTTGCCCCGACGCCAAACGCTGTCGATAAACCGCCCAGCGCCTGAGTAGAAACACCAACCGCAACAGCACCATGTCCCGTTTTGGTTTGTGGCCATTTGGCGGCAATAACACCGGTTACGCCTGTGCTGTCTTCAAATAATGCTTTTAGGCTTTTGGTCACTGTACCTGTGGGATTGCCATCTTTATCGTATTCCGTATAGGTCATCTCATGATCTGATGCCGTCACCGTATCATCGCCACCAATGGCAATAGAGGAGTCGCCTTCGGCAAAGACATCGTTGCCGATGTTGATAGATTGAGCGCCCAACTTTGCACCATTGTCGGTATTGGGGTTTACCGTCTTAGCGTTGCCCAAAATAACAATCTGCCCGCCACCGGCATTAGCATACTGTGATTCAACCGTACCGGCTGGATTACTCGCATAGGCAAGCCCTCCCAAACTCAACGCACTCATCAATGCGAGCGCTATTTTGGTCAGTTGAAATCGCGGGGAAGTCGCTAGAAAATGTGAAGGTAAACGCGAAGTGCAACGTGATGATTTGCCTTTTGCCTTAGCAAATTCCGATACAGCGACAAAAGTTTGTGTCGCCTTACAGTAAACGACTTTATAGATTTTATTCATTAATCATTCTCCCTTAACTTAACAGTTCAATATGGTGCAATGTCGTCCATTCCTACTCGGTTATCTGACGGTAAAAATTTACTTACATCAATTTATTTTTGACACGCATTGTTGACACAATATGCACCAGCAAAAGCGGGAACTCTAGCACAAACAAAAAGAAACCGCAATATTCTGAATATTACAATCAATGAATTCATCCACCTACAGCGACCATTTGCCGTTGCGAGGCAATCGCTAAACGTAGCTTACCATCAACTACATTTTTAGGTTTAAACCGAATTTTTACTATCAAAGATTTAACATCGTATTATAATAACCGGCACAAATTTAATGAAACTTAGGAGCAAAACCATGACTAAAATCGTCAACTCTTGGAACGATTTCGATCCACTCAAGCACGTGATTGTTGGCCGTGCCGACCACAGTTGCATTCCGCCAGAAGAGCCGGCCACGTCGGAAAAAGTGCCAATCGACAGCGAAATGCGCGGCATGTGGGGGCCAAGACCCACGGAAACGGTTGAAAAAGCCAACATCCAGCTCGACAGCTTGACTAAAATTTTAGAAAAACGCGGCATCACCGTTGACCGCCCAGAGCCGTTGCAGTGGAATCAGCCGGTGATTACGCCGGATTTCAGAAACGATTCGATGATGACCTGTATGCCGCCGCGCGATACCTTGTTAACTATCGGTAACGAAATTATCGAAGCGCCGATGTCATTCCGTTGTCGCTATTGGGAATATTTGGCTTTCCGGCCGTTGTTGTCCAAGTATTTTGACCAAGACCCCGAATTTTTGTGGACGCAAGCCCCGCGCCCACGTTTGACCGATAAGTCTTACAAGCACAACTACTACGATGAGCGCATCACCATCGAAGAGCGCTTAGAGCGCACCGCCAACAAAGACTTCGTCACCACTGAAGAAGAAATTTTGTTCGATGCCGCTGACGTTATGCGCTTGGGTAAGGACTTATTTGTCCAACACGGTTTGACCACCAACCGCAAAGCCATGGAGTGGTTGAAGCGCAAGTACCCCAACTTCCGCATTCACGCCGTCAACTTCCCCGGCGACCCGTACCCCATTCACATTGACGCGACCTTTGTGCCGTTGCGCCCCGGTTTGATTATCAACAACCCGAACCGTCCATTGCCGGCCGACCAACGCCAAATTTTCGAGAAAAACGATTGGCAAATCGTCGATGCCGCGCAACCGGCGCACACCACGCCACCGCCGTTGTGTTATAGCTCGGTGTGGTTATCGATGAACTGTTTGGTGCTCGACCACAAAACCGTGATTGTCGAGGCCTCGGAAGTACACCAAATGGAGCAAATGGACAAGTTGGGCATGAACGTCATTCCGATTGCTTTCCGCGACGCCTATCCGTTCGGCGGCGGTATTCACTGTGCCACGGCCGACGTCTATCGCGAAGGCGACTGCGAGGACTATTTCCCCAACCAAGCTATCGAAGACGTGACGCGCGTCTAAACACAAAAACGCCGCGGCCGATAAAACAAATGCTTTATCGGCCGCGGCGTTTTTTATCCTAAATCCTGTCTGTCAGCTACTTGCTTTCAGCTTTCCCCCAACCGGCAACCGCAGCGCCTTTGAAGGCTTTTTCGGCTGCCGCTTTGACTTCGTCGCTTTGGTAGGCTTGGACAAATTGCTTGATGTCTTCTTTGTCTTTATCTTCTTCGCGCGCAACGATGATGTTCATATAGGGCGAATCTTTGCCTTCTGAAAAAATCGCGTCTTTGGCCGGTGTCAAGCCGGCCTCAACCGCAAAGCCGCTGTTGATAAACGCCAAATCCACTTCGTCGAGCATACGCGGTAACTGTGCCGCTTCAATTTCTTTAAAGTCGTAATTGTGCGGGTTGTCTTTGATATCCAACACCGAGGCTTCTAAATTTTTTGGGTCGGTTAAGGTGATTAACCCTTTATTGTGCAATAAAATCAAAGTACGGCCTTCGTTACTGGGGTCGTTGGGCACGGCAATGATAGCGCCGTCTTTTAACTCTTCGACTTTTTTGATTTTTTTGCTGTATGCGCCAATCGGATAGACAAAAGTGTCGCCCACGACAGCCAGTTTAAAGCCGCGGTCTTTGACCATGCGCTCTAAATAGGGGCGATGTTGGAAAGCATTCAAGTCAATACTGCCATCGGCTAAAGCGATGTTTGGCGTGACGTAGTCGTCAAAGCGCACGATTTCAATATCCAGCCCGTATTTGTCTTTGGCCACTTGTTGTGCGGCGACTAATAAATCGGATTCAGGGCCGTTCATGCCACCGACTTTTAATTCTGCTGCGAAAGCGCTTAGGCTAAAGCCGGCTAAAATGGCGATTGAGAGTTTTTTTAAGTTCATAAGTTTTACCTCTTTTTGTTTTTATAAATTAAATAAATAAAATAGTTAATTTGCAGTTATAGTGAAATCGTTTCATTTTGGATACGGGTCACAGGCCTCCCCTTTTCTAAAAGGGGTATTGAGGGGGATTTGAGATGGTGGGAAAGACCAACCATCTCAAATCTCCCCCTAACCCCCTCTTTTGAAAAGAGGGGGAGCAGCTCTGATTTTTATAATTCGCATGACTGTCATGATACGTTAACATGTTGAGTAGGATGGATTTACCGATGGTCTAATTTTTTTGCCACCCAGTCGCCGAAGCTCTGAATCAGTTGCACCAAAATCACCAATACAACGACGGTGTAGAACATAATTTCAGGATTAAAGCGCTGATAGCCATAAGAAATACCGACTTTACCCAAGCCGCCTGCGCCAACTGCACCGGCCATCGCGGAATACCCAATCAAGGCGATAGTCGTTACCGTCATGGCATTGACCAAACCGGAGCGCGATTCGGCCAGCAACACTTTGCGGATAATCTGTAGTGGTGTTGCGCCCATGGATTGCGCTGCTTCCACCAAGCCGCTAGGCACTTCATTGAGGGCATTTTCCGTTAAGCGCGCCACAAAAGGAATGGCGCTAATCGACAGCGGTACAATCATTGCCGTGTTGCCGATAAACGTCCCTACCATCATACGGGTGAAAGGAATAATCGCCACCACTAAGATAATAAAAGGAATCGAACGGCCGATATTCACCGCGATGCCAACGGGTAAATTAATTGCTGGCTGCGCGAGAAACTGGTCTTTGCGGGTCACAAACAACACGACGCCAAGCGGTATGCCGACCAATGCGGCAATCAAGGCCGCAGAAAGGCTCATGTACAAGGTTTCCGTTGTCGCCTTACTCAACAGCGACACCATTTGACAGCCGGCGCTGCCCAATTGGTCGCTGTATTCTTGCATACAATATTGTTTTAATGCATTATCCCAAGTTGCCATAACCTAAAACCTCCACGGATAAGGGTAATGTGTGTAGATAATCTAGTGCCCGTTGTGTTTGCTCGGGCTCGCCCATCAGTTCGGCAACCATGAGGCCGATATTGGTGGTGCGAATATGTTCAATTTTTGCCTGCAAGATATTAATATCCAAATTAAATTCTCGCGCCAAATGAGAAATAATCGGCTTTTCTTCGCTGCCGCCGTAAAAGGCGAGTTTGACCACGGGGTAGTCGCCTTCTGCTTTAGGAACCAATTGTGAAGTGATATGCTCTGGCAACTCAAAATGTTGGCTTTGGGCGACAAAGCGCTTGCCCAAATCCGATTGCGGGTTGCCGAAAAAGCTATCGACATCGGCGACTTCCACCAATTTCCCGTGTTCGAGCAAGGCCACGCGGTGGCATATCGATTTAACCACTTCCATTTCGTGCGTAATCATTAAAATGGTCACGCCCAATTGCTGGTTAATCGATTGCAGTAGCGACAAAATCGACTCGGTGGTTTTGGGGTCTAATGCCGAGGTTGCTTCGTCAGACAGTAGGACTTTGGGTTCACTGGACAGCGCTCTGGCAATGGCGACGCGCTGTTTTTGCCCGCCCGATAATTGCGCGGGGTAGTGTTTGGCTTTGTCTTGCAAGCCGGTAAGCTCCAACAACGGCTGTATTTTTTTAGCAATTTCAGCACGCGACAGCCCGGCAAGCTCCAACGGCAAGGCGATATTGTCAAACACCGTGCGCGACGACAATAAATTAAAGTGTTGGAAAATCATTCCCATATCGCGCCGCGCGCTGAGTAGCGCTTTGGCATTCATAGCGGTTAATTCACGCCCATCGACCGTGATCGTGCCGGAGGTTGGGCGTTCTAGCAAATTGACGCACCGAATCAGCGTGGATTTGCCCGCCCCACTTTGGCCGACCACGCCGTAGATATCGCCTTTCGCGATGTCTAGCGTCACTGCATCTAGCGCATTGATGCGCTTGCCGCGATGCGTGTAGGTTTTGGTAATATTTTGCAATTTAATCATGATAGTCTTTCTCAAAAATACAGTAAAAAGCTAAACAATACCATTGTAAGCTATGGCACTTTGCTACGGGTATTTTGTAGGGATGAGCCGATGTGTTCATTGCCCGCCAACACTTGAGCGCGATTGAACTCGTGGGCATTAGAAAAAAGGGGAAATCAGAAGGGAATGAGCCAGCACGATGGACGAGATTCTTTTGATATTTAACCCTTTTAGCAGTGCTTTTTCAAGCTCAACGCCCGCAATCTGGGAACAAATCAGCGTTGTGGGGCGTATTTTAAGGAGTGCCGGTCAGTTGGTCAAGCAAAATTGCAGCACCGGCTGTTATGTGTTATTCGATTTTCGTCTAAAGCGCATCCAACAGCGGCGTGCGGTGGGTTTCGCTTCGCACACCCACCACGCTACGAATTAACGCCGCTATCAAACGCGTTTTTTAGGGCTAAAAATCGTACTGAGCGCTGACGGCAAAGCTACGGCCAGCCGAGGTGGCTTTTTCGTAATTGCGGCTATCGCTGTTTTGATAATCTGCCCAAGTGGCGTATTCTTTGTCGAACAAGTTGTAAACGCCGGCATTAATGTGCAGGTTCTTACCGACGTTATAGTAAGCGCTCAAATCGACCACGCCGTATCCGCCCAAAGGTTTTAAAGGCGAACGGCTAGCCTTCAGATCGTTATCGTCGATTTGGCTAGCGCTTTTCTTAGCGGCAAATCTTACCCCTAGCTCGCCACCCCATACGTCATTAGGTTCATCGTAGGCCAAACCAACATAACCGTTAAACGGGTTTATCGGTGAGTACGGTTGGTCGTTGTTTTTGTTCTTGCCCTTGGTATAAGACAGCGAAGTCTTCAACTTAGCGCCGGCCGGCATACCCAATTGTGCGAGGTTGAGTGTGCCTTGGTATTCAGCACCGTAAACCACGACAGGAGAATTTGAGTTCATTTTCATATTGTTACAAACTTCTCCCCTTGGGCCGGGTCGGCAGTCAATTCTACCTTCTTTATAAATAATATTTTTATAGTTATCGTGGAAAGCGCTTAACGTATGGCTACCCCAGTCCGAGTGGTTGCTTACGCCGATTTCAAAGCCGGCAACTTCTTCGGGCTTCAAATTGGGGTTGGGTAGGCTTCTAGCCCCAAACTGCTTGTTATGGAAAATATCAGAGTTTAACTCGGCAAACGAGGGGGAACGCAAGCCGCTGTGATAAGAAGCAAATAGTTTGTTCTCGTTATCTAAGTGATAGGCAGCACCCAACTTCCAAGACAGTTTGGTGTCACTTAAATCCGTTGTCGGCGAATTGACGGCATCGTACTTATCGGTGCGCTCGTCCGCGTCAACCTCGTAGTGAACAACTTGCACGCTGGGCAAGAGATGCAAGGCATCGTTCATCAAGCTAAAGTCAGCACTGACAAAAGCATTGGCTTGTGTGACCGTCGTGTCGGGTTGGAATGGCGCGTCCATCAACCCATCGGTATTCCACTCAACTGCTGTATCGGTTTTTTCATAGCCCAAACCATAATTGATGTTATGTTCACCAATGGCTTTATTTAACCCAACTTCAACGCCTATATTTTTCACGTCATAGGCTGTTTTGCCTTTGGCATCAAGATAAGGTGGCATATAAAACGCTGGGTTCATATTTCTTGTTTGGCTATTTTTTTGGTAGTAAGCCTGCCAGTGTCCACTATCAAATAGCGGTGTAACCCTATTGAAATTATGGCGCAAACTCAAAAAATTGCGCTTGGTTGTAACATTGTCGTAGCGCTCTCTGCCGACATTGAGCGGCGTGCTATCGTAATCCTGCTTAAAATGTTCCACTTTGAGTTTAAGCTCATGTTGCTCATTTGGGTTAAAAACCAATTTCGCTAAGACATTGTTGCTGTCACCATCGACGGGATTATTCGCCGTTCGTTCGCTACCGATGACATCAACACCGCCCTCGTTCTTTAACTCATCAAATTGGCGATGCGTTAGCGACACCATACCCGATACATTGTCACTAAACTGACCGGCAAGCGTCGCACCAACGGCGAAGTTATTGTCTTGGCTATTGTAACCGGCGCGCACATTGCCACCAAAGCGGTTATTATCTTGCAAGTAATCGACAGGGTCTTTGGTAGTAAAATTCACCGTGCCGGCAATACCTGAATGACCGTTGCCGGCTGGGTTTGCACCCTTAATCACTTCGACTTTTTTCAAATCGGCGGTATCAAAGGTGGTGCGGTTGTTGCGAGTAATATGGCCGTAAGAAAAAGTATCGGGCAGAGCCACACCATCGACATTGACGGCCACGCGATTTTGCCCCGTACCATCGCCACTGCCTGCGCCGCCCATGCCGCGAATGCGGATATCACCCAAGCCGCCAACGGCGCTCTTCTCAAATTCGACACCAGCCATGTGGTCGAAAAGGACACCGGCATTATTAGACGGATTGTGATTGAGTTGACTTTCGTCAATGATGCTACTGCTATCCGTTAAATTTTCGACGGTGGAAATAACCGTTACGGGTTGCAATTGGCTGTCAACGGTTGCGTCTTGAGCACCCGCTGAACCGGCAGCACAGCCGAGCAAAGCGACGGTGAGCGCGCGGTATAAAGTCGTTTGTGAGGTTTTCATGATGTTGTACACCCTGTTAAGTAAAGTTAATAAGAATTAATTTGTGAATTATTATCAATATTCTTATTTTCTTGTCAAGTCAGAATATTATGAAATTATCCAACTTGTTTAATTGCTTATTAATAAAGATCATTTCCTTATGTTTTGTAATATATTATGAACAAAATGGCGGATAAGTTATGGGGTTTTATTTTAACTGCTTAAACTGACCTAATTTACCCCCGCAGAAAATTAATAGTTTCACTTGAAACTATCTGCTTTTATTGCTACGATAAGCCGCGCAAATAATAACAGCGAAGGCACAGACTTATGTTATCGACCTATCAAAATCCCGAATACGATTATATTCAATCTGCTGAACAACAAAGCGGCCAGCCGGCTAGACACGCCGTTGCCATCGTTGGCGCTGGGCCGGTGGGCTTGACGGCGGCGTTGGACTGCGCCCATCGCGGCATTGCCTGCGTGGTGTTTGACGACAACAATACCGTCAGTGTCGGCTCGCGGGCTTTGTGTTACGGCAAGCGCTCGCTAGAGATTTGGGAGCGACTGGGTGTGGCACAGCCGGTGTTAGACAAAGGCGTCAACTGGCGCGTCGGCAAGAATTTTTTCAAAGAGGACTTAACCTACCAATTCGATTTGTTGCCGGAATCCGGCCATCAAATGCCGGGTATGGTCAATTTGCAACAGTATTATTTAGAGGAATACTTAGTCAACGCCTGCAACCAAAATGACTTGATTGATTTGCGTTGGAAACACCGCGTCGAGTTAGCCGAACAGCACGACAACCACGTTGAACTCACCGTCAGTACGCCAGATGGCACCTTTACTTCTACTGCCGAATGGGTGATTGCCTGTGACGGCGCCGGTAGCAGTATGCGCGGCCATGTCGGAGCGCAATTCGAGGGTCGAGAATTCGACGACCAATTCCTTATCGCCGACGTAGTGATGAAAAACGACTTCCCCAAAGAGCGCTGGTTTTGGTTCGACCCACCGTTTCACCCCAATCAATCGGTGCTCCTGCACCGCGAAGCCGATGACGTGTGGCGCATTGACTTCCAACTCGGCAGCGATGCCGACGCCGACTACTGGAAAAAGCCGGAAAACGTCACGCCGCTACTGAAACAAATGCTAGGCGATGACGTTGAATTTGAGTTGGAATGGGTGTCGGTATATCGCTTCGCCTGTCGGCGCATGAAACAATTCCGCCACGGCCGCATTATTTTTGCCGGCGATGCCGCCCACCAAGTCTCGCCGTTCGGGGCGCGCGGCGCTAACACCGGCGTGCAAGACATTGATAACCTCGCGTGGAAACTGCAATTGGTGTTGGCCGACCAAGCGCCAGAAGCGCTACTCGACAGCTACAATGACGAGCGCATTCAAGTCGCCGATGTCAACATCGCCCACTCAAGCCGCGCCACCGACTTTATCACCCCGAAATCTAAAGCCAGTCGCATTATGCGCGATGCGGTGTTGTCGTTGGCGAAAAACTACGAATTTGCCCGACCGTTGGTCAACAGCGGCCGCTTATCGACGGCGACCAACTACGAAAACTCGGCGTTGAACACCCCCGACAGCGACCACTTTGAGGCGCCCAACACCGTACCGGGAGCTTTTTGTCCCGATGCCGCCATTACCAATGCCGCCGGCCAAGACGATTGGTTGCTCAAACACTTTGGCAACGGCTTTGTGGCTTTGATTTTTTCTGACGGTACCAATGATTACAACATATTGGACGTTGACGGCGTCGCCGTCACGCCCGTGGTGGTCGGCAAAGACATTTTCGACAGCCACGGCTATCTACAACAGCGCTACGACGGCAAAGCCGGCAGCGTTTACCTAATTCGCCCCGACCAACACGTTGCCGGCCGGTGGCGCCAGTTTGATGCCGACGCCATCAAGGCCGCCGTCAAACGTGCCACAGGGCAGTGCTTGTAGGGTGCTTTCTTTATAGAGATGCCCTAGAATGAAAGAACAACATAAACCACAAAACGAGAAAAATAGCGTGCAAAAACTGATTTTAACCCCAAATATAGCCGACCCCGATGCTTTTTATGCCGAGCTTATCGCCATGCAAAGCCATCTGGACGACGACAGCGCCCAAGCCGCCATCAGTCAATTGCTGTTGGTGCTCGCCAACCATATCGGTGATATGGACGTGCTGCGCGAGGCCTTGGCAGTGGTGGCAGGTGAACATCCGGCCAAGTGACCGTAAAAACTTTTTATTAACCTAAAAACGGCAGTTATGGGCTGAACGCCAAAGCCAAGTAATGCGTAGGGTGCGTTTCACGCACCAAATCGGCCTGTTGAAGCTAAAAAATGCAGTTGACATCGTAGGGGCAGACCCGCGTGTCTGCCCTTGGTTGGAGAAGCCAATCATTTTATTGTTTTAAAATGAACTCATTGAAACCTTGAGGCAACAGCTCTATTTCCGGCCAAGGGCGAACACACGGGTTCGCCCCTACGAAAACGCCCAACTGCCGTTTTTAGGTTGAACCGAAAATTCAACACCTGCAACGGTGGGTTTCGCTACGCTGCACCCACCCTACGGGTTAACGCCAACTTTGACCAATTAACTTTAATAACATAAACAAAACAGGAAAAAACATGAGTAAAAAACCCTTTGCCTCTTCAGCCGACCTCGGCGAGAAAACCGAAACTTTAGAAGTCCTCGCTGACGGCGTTTACGCCCTCACAGCCGAAGGCGACCCCAATATCGGCGCTATCGAAGCCGAAGATTTTATCATTGCTTTTGAAGCCCGCGCCACGCCGGCGGCGGCGCGCGAGTGCTTGGAAAAAATCCGCAAACACACCGACAAACCGGTGAAATATTTGGTATTGTCGCACTACCACGCCGTGCGCGTATTAGGGGCAGCAGCTTACGAGGCCGAGTCGATTATCACTCACGAAACCACCAAATTCCTGATTGACGAGCGCGGCCAACAAGACTGGGACAGCGAATACGGCCGCATGCCGCGCCTGTTCAAAGACCCCGACAGCATTCCGGGCTTGACGCACCCTGACATCATTTTCAACAACCGTTTGGAAATTCCTTTGGGTGGTGACCGTGGTAACTTGGTCTTGCAATTTATGGGACGCGGCCACACGGCCGGCGATATTATCGCGTGGTTGCCCAAGCACAAAATCTTGTTTGCCGGCGATTTGGTCGAAGCCGAAGCGGCCTTATACACTGGCGACGCTTTCCACATGGATTGGGCCGGCAAGACATTGGACAATTTAAAAGCCCTAGAAGCCGAAATCCTTATCGGCGGCCGTGGCGATGTCGCACGTGGCCGTGAAGCCGTTGATGCCGCTATTGAGCAGACGCGCGGTTTCCTACAAGGCATGATTGACAAAGTCGGCGAAGTTCACCGCCGTGGCGGTACGCTCAAAGAAGCCTTTGAAGCCACGCACGAGCACCTAAAACCGACCTTTGGCATGTGGCCGATTTTCGAGCACTGCTTGCCGTTTGACGTTCAGCGCCTGTGGGACGAATTCGACGGCATCGACTGGCCACGCATCTGGACAGCCGAGCGCGACCGCGAAGTCTGGGCGCAATTGCAGGATTAATTTGCCCATATAGTCAAGCCCGCCACAATCACTTGTGGTGGGCTTTGTTGTATTTTGGTTTTTCCAAAACCACACAAAAAGAGAAACTCCATGAAACCCACACTCCTTATTCATGGTGGCGCCGGTACGGTTGCCCGCGATAAGTTTACACCTGAACGCCAAGCCCAATTTTTGACCGCCTTGCGCGACATTGCGCGCGCAGGGCAAGTCAAATTGTTGGCGGGCGAATCGGCTGTCGATGCCGTTGCCCACGCGGTGCGTTTGTTAGAAGACGATCCGCTATTCAATGCAGGCATGGGGTCGGTATTGACCGAGGCACAGACGATTGAAATGGATGCCTGCATCATGGACGGGCGCGATAAATCCGCAGGGGCGGTGACCTGTGTGTCGCGCATTAAAAATCCGATTTTGCTCGCCAAAGCGGTGATGCAACACAGTCCACATGTGTGCTTTGCGCGCGAGGGGGCGGAAAAGTTCGCCGAACAGCAGGGCATTGCCTTGATTGACAGCGATGCGTTGGTTGTCCCCGAACGCTTGGCACAATTGCAAGCGATGCGCCACGCTGACACAATCGCCCTCGACCACGACGGCGAATACGCGCTGTCCAATCGCCAAGCCAACCCGATTGATGAAAAGGACAAATACGGCACGGTGGGCGCGGTTGCGCTTGACCAATTTGGCAACCTCGCCGCCGCGACCTCGACAGGCGGTATGACCAACAAAGCCCTCGGACGCGTGGGCGATACGCCGATTATCGGCGCAGGCTGTTACGCTGACGCCAGCGTTGCCGTTTCGTGTACGGGTGTCGGCGAGACCTTTATGCGCGGTGTGATTGCGCATGATATTGCCGCCAGAATGCGCTACGGTGGCGAAGATTTGCACAGTGCCTGCCAACACGCCATTGACGACACCCTCGCCAATGTTAACGGCGAAGGTGGATTAATCGCCATAGACAAAGGCGGCAACTTCGCCTTGCCGATGAACACCTCGGGCATGTATCGGGCGCAGGCGGTGGGCGATAGCGACGCGGTGGCAAAAATCTTTTGCGATGATTGAGGACACGCCTTAGATATGCGTACGATTACGCTTCGCTAATCGTACCTACTGCTTTAGCTGCTTTTTAGGCATCACAACAGAGTTGTTAGTATTTTCCCATTGCTTGCATACAAGTAACATCGACACATTCTGGCTGATGTCTAATTGTTAGCCAGTATTCCTCTCTGACGTCATTATCAATGCTGACCGTTGTGCTATAAAGGGCATCGCGACCGTCTTTGCGACAGCCGGAAATCCAGTAATGCTCACCGGTTTCTACATCGAAAAAATTGGATTTAAAACCGTAGCCTTTTAATGTTTCAAAAGTTTTTCCGCCGTAGTGCAACGACTTCCCCGAACGCGAAAATTTCACGCGCCCGATTCTGGCATTTCCTACTAACCCGTCCTCACCTTTATGTTCAATGTACATGATGCGCGAGGCGGGTCTTTTTTTGGCTGGCATTTACTGCGTGGCCTCATAAACGGCCAAGACTTCGTCGGCGCTGGGGTTGGCTTTGCCGTATTCGTTGACGAAAACCACCGGCACTTCGCCGTTCATAATTTTCATGGTTTTATCCATTTCGTCCATTTCCTTTTGCGACAGGTTGTAAGCTTCGTAGCGGAATTGGCTTTTGCGTTTGACTTTCAGCCCTTGGCTTTTAAGTCGGCGTTCCAAAGCATCGGCACGTTGGCCGGCGGCCTTGGGGCAGTGTTGTGGCGCGAAAATAAACACCGTGTTTTTAGCTTTCATATCATCGGGCAAACGCGAAGCGACAAAACCGCCGACATCTTGCGTTTCGCTGTTGGTAGCCTCGGCTGAGTTGTTATCACCGCCGCCACAGGCGACCAGCGATAAACTTAGTGAGAGAATCAGAGGGTGTAAGTATTTTATTTTCATTCTGCTATCCGAAATTTTTTCTCAACCAAAGAAACCTGTTGTCAATGGCTAAGGTAGGGTTAATTATTTTTGTACATGTCTGTAATGACAGCCGCACCACGCTATTGTCGCCCAAAACTTACAAATCCTCAATTACCTCGCGCACTTTTTACGCCACTTGCGTGTAGGCGCTGTCGCGTTCGTTGTCGCGCCACAGCTGAATTGGCAAGATTTTTCCGATACCTTTGTCTTCATCGCGGTAGTAGGGTAAGAACAGATAGCGACCGCATTCGGCGCCGCTGATTAGCTAATTAGACAACGCTTCAACTAAGGCTTTTAAGGTCGCTATTTCGCTATCTTTTTGTTTGATGAGTTCGTCTTTTTGCTTGAGTAATTCGTCTTTGTGGATTAAAGACTGGGTAAGTGTTTGGGGTGTTCCATAGTAAGTGTTATTGTTATTGCTGACATGTTCATTTCCAAAGAAAATAGCACCTTTTTTCTCAATAGATAACAGTTCAATCAAATCCATTTCAAAAATTTCGGCAATTTGTTCCAATTTGGGGGATATTTAAACGCGTTTTTCCGCGTTCTAGCTTCGCATAACCACTCACAGACATGTTCAGCTTATTTGCCATTTCTTCTTGTGACCAATCTTTCGTTTCGCGGACTAGGCGAATTTTATCGTTTACTTTCATTTGATAACACTTACTTTTTGGGTGGGTTATGGGGCTGTTTTGATACTTTCGGTATTTTAGCAAAAAGCATAAAATTTAGTAGCAAATTCTTTGTATTAATTTAATAGATATGGAAGGAGTTCATTATGAAAAAATTTGTTATTGTAAGTATGTTGTTTTTATCATTGTTATCTCAGCCAGCCATGGCGAAATCTTATGAATGGAATGATGTTACTAACACGTTTAAAACAGTAGGTGCATTCGCTGTAAAAATAACGGGGAAAGCTTTTAAGAAAGCTATCGCACCGGGTAAAGTTTTAATCTATACCGGAGCTGGTGCAGTGGAATGTTATGTAAATGATAAGCCAGTCAAAGAAGTCGCTATGTGTGGCTTAGAAGCCGGAAAGGAAGAGGCGTACAAAAATATTATAGAAAGCATAGAAGACGCTAAAAAAGTGATTGCAGCTGCGAAGCAAGCATACGACAAATGTAAAAGTGATTGCGGAGAAGTGGTAGATTACGTCAAAGACAAAAGTATCGAATTTGGGGCAATTGTGCTAGAAAAAGGACAAGTGCTTGGGAAAAAAGCCTTTGATACTGGAAAAGAACTTGGAGGAGTCGCTCTTGACAAAGGCAAAGATCTCGGAGGAGTAGCCCTTGACAAAGGCAAAGAACTCGGAGGAGTAGCCTTTGACAAAGGCAAAGAGCTTGGAGGAGCCACCCTTGACAAAGCAAAGGAGAAATGGAATAACCTGCCACGACCATGGGGTAAGAAAAAAGAGAGCAATTAATTGTAAAAATTGTCACACGCTGAGTGATTGCAATGATGCTGTTCAATTTTTATATTTGAATAAGTAAATAGCTTTATTATGGAAAAACAAGACAAAAACGCGCTGTTGTTTATTGTATTTTTCGTGGCAGGAATTATCGCTATAACCTATTGGATTATTAGTGAGTACAATGAAGCAACTATTTCTTGGTTTAGTGATACTTTCAATTCAAGTCTCGGATTTAAGCCAGCAGTTAGCATTGCTTTTATTTTGACAATGGTTGTTATTGTTATATTAGCAATGGTTTCTGACGGCGGAATTTTTGGTGAAATTCAGTATGTTTTAGGTGCTTTTTTTGTGTTTTTCTTGATGTTTACATTGCTAATCGCTTGGCTGTTTTAGGAGAAAAAATGGGAAATTATGTTGATAATCATCTTATGGCAGATGAAAAAGTTGTTTATGAAACTAAATTACATTGGGTGCTATTTTGCCATTTAAAAGCACTATTGACGTTATTTATTGCTCCACTTGTACAACGTGCAACCAGTGAATTTGTCATTACAAATAAACGAGTTGTAATAAAAGTCGGCTGGCTTAATAGAGATGCGTTTGAAATGAACTTGTCAAAAATTGAATCAGTACAAATACATCAATCTTTTATTGCTCGAATACTGGGGTATGGCACTATCGTCATTATTGGCACAGGTGGCTCAAAAGAGTTATTTCACAATATTTCTAGGCCTAGAGAATTTAAACGTGCCTTTATGGAATATGCTTCTTGAGCATTTCTTTTGCATGTTAGGCTCATTAACTCTTTGTCAAGATGTAAAAAAGCACCATGTTGGTATCAATCAACATGGTGCTTTTCCTTCAGATGTTGCGTCAATTGTTCTTGCATAATTTCTTGTTCGCGCTCAACTAACTCAGGTTGGGCATATTGCGCTAGGCAACCGGCCATAGTCAATTTAGCCTGCCGAACGCTATCGCGTTTTTGTTCTAACTCTTTTTCAATACAGGGCAATAAACCGCGCCGAGCATCGCTACAGTCGGTGACTTCGGGCATATCCGATAAATCAATGTCTTCTTCGGGCATCTCTCGCAAAGCTTGTAATCTGGCAATCTGCGCTTCGGTTAAAGCCGGCTTGCCGTTGACTTCGTATCTGATTATATTCATTTTCTTTTTCAAAATGAGAGGGCAAAACAGCTTTTCTGAGACGCATGCAATGCGTCTCTACACGGCGAATGCTCAAAATCAAACAAACCGCTCACCCAACAACGACTTGCCATTCAAAAAATCGCGTACGGCGAGGCGTTTTTTTCCGACTTCTTGTAACTCGGTGACGCAAACCGCGCCGCCTTGGCAAGCAATCATCAAGCCGTTTTTGTCCTCGGATAATACCGTGCCGGCCGGTTTATCGTGGTTGAGTGCTTGTGGCGTGGCGGCGTAAAAGCGAAAGCGCCAATTGCGCTCGGTAGCGCTGTGGGCGACCGGCACGGGATTAAAGGCGCGGATTTTTCGACAAATGCTGTCGGCGTCTTCGCTCCAGTCGATTTGTGCCTCTTGCTTGCTAAGTTTTTTGGCATAGGTTACGCCGGTTTCTGCTTGTGGTGTCGGCTGTTTTTCGCCGGCAAAAATCACTGGCAAGGTGTCGATGAGGGTTTTGGCGCCGGCGGCTTGTAAGTCATCGTGCAGTTGCTCGGCAGTGGTGGTATCGGCAATCGGCACACGCACTTCGCGCCAAACGTCGCCAGTGTCCAAGCCGATGTCCATTTGCATAATGCCGACACCGCTTTCGCTGTCACCGGCTTCAATGGCGCGTTGAATCGGGGCGGCACCGCGCCAACGCGGCAACAACGAGGCATGGACATTGATTGCGCCGTGCGTTGCCCAGTCCAACGCCCACTGCGGCAACAACAAGCCGTAAGCCACGACAATCAACAAATCGGGGCGCGGTTGCGCGTTTAAAAAGGCTTTGGCCTCGGCATCGAGTTTTTCCGGTTGAAAAACGGCAATGCCGTGGGTTTCGGCTAAGGCTTTGACGGGCGAGGGCTTGAGCTTGCGGCCGCGACCCGATGCGCGGTCGGGTTGCGTCAGCACCAGTGACGGCGTATAGCCGGCGTCGATGAGGGCTTGTAAATGGGCGCTAGCGAAGTCGGGCGTGCCGGCGAAAACGATATTTTTGTCGGCATTGGCGGTGTTCTCACTCATGGATTAGCCTCTCTGCTTGGCGCGTTTGGCTTCTTTGGCGAGGCGCTTTTCGTATTTTTTCATCTTGTCGCGCACCAATAATTGCTTGGCCGGCGACAGGTAATCAATAAATAATTTGCCGTCCAAGTGGTCAATTTCGTGCTGTACGCACACCGCTAACAAGCCGTCGCAGTCCATAGTAAACGACTCACCGTCGCGGTTGAGGGCGGTGACGGTGATATGGTCAGAGCGCTCGACATCGGCGTAATTTTCGGGAATGGACAAACAACCCTCTTGGTAAATTTTGCTCTCTTCCGATTTCCAAGTAATTTCGGGGTTGACGAAGGCTAACGGATTGGGTTCTTCTTCCTCGCCAGCGCAATCAGCGACAAACAGACGTTTGTGCACGTCAACTTGGGTAGCGGCCAAGCCGACACCGTTAAATTCGCGCATGGTTTCAAACATATCATCAATTAAAGTGCGTATTTTATCGTCAACGGCTTCAATCGGCTGGGCGACAGTGCGCAATTTGGGGTCGGGAAAGCGTAAAACGGGTAATAAAGCCATAATGGTTAAATCTCTTGAGTAAAAAGTTATTGTTATCGACAGAATATACGGTGAAAGTTTGGTGAATGCAAGTGTCAAATGGCGAGAGAAAGCGCGTATCCGCAATAAAAGCTATCATTTTGCTATCCTTTTTGCCCTGAAATCTATACAATAGTGAAAATTTTTCCATGAACGGGGTTGTTAGTGGCCCTACTAATTAACTAAGGAAAGGAGCATCATCGTGAAATATTGGTTATCTTCTAGTTTACTTCTCAGTAGCGCATTGTTGACGGCGTGCGTGAGCACCACCAAGCCCAACGACTTATCAAAAAGAAAAATGCGTCCCCCCACTTTACAAACGCCAGCCCAAGCCACGCGTGAAATCAAATTAACCGCACCTGAGTTCCGTGCCGATGCACCTGAACGCTACATCGTCAAGCGTGGCGATACCTTGTGGGGCATTGCCAATCGCTTTTTGAAAAGCCCCGCGCGCTGGAAGGAAGTTTGGCACGCCAACCCGCAAATTAAAAACCCCAATAAGATTTACCCCGGCGATATCATTTCCTACAAAACCGTTGGTGGTGTGCGAAAATTGCAAATTGCTGGCAGTAACAGTCCGGCGCGCAATCAATTCGCCGGCCGCACGCGCGATGGCCGCCCCGTTTACAACGTCCACCCAACCGTACGCACTGAGCCGCTTTACCAGCCCATTCCGACTATTCCCAAGGAAATCGTCTATCCGTTCATGACCAAAAACCGTATCTTTGAACCCGGTTTTTCTGATGACTACCCTTATGTGGTCGGACAGGCAGACCGCGGCTACATCGCTTTGAGCGGTCGCAACAAAGTCTATGCGCGTTCAGACTACGGCTTTGACGACACGCTTTACGATGTTTTCCGCGAAGCCAAGCCGATTAAAGACCCCGAAGCGGGTGATATTATCGGCGTTGAAGCTATCTATGTCGGACAGCTAAAATTGGTTGAACGCGCCAATGATGACGGCGTCGGCACTTTTATTCAAACGGATAAGGTCAATCCGCTGTACCCAAAAGACATCTTAATCCCGTCTAAGGCAGCCGAAATCGGTGGCGATTTGTCATTCTTCCCGAAATTGCCAGAAGCCACCGAAGGCGTGATTGTCGTTCGTCCAATGGGTAATTTTAGCCCGCATACCGGCAGCCAATTCGGTACCATGCTAATCAATGGCGGTAAAGATATCGGTGTTAGAGAAGGTGACGTATTTAAAATTGTACGCGCTAAAGAACAAATGGGACGCGGTCGTGACGGCGATGAATTCCGTATGCCCGACTACGAAGTCGGCATGGGCATCATCTACAAGGTCAACGACGAAACCAGCTTCCTGTTGGTCATGAGCGCCTACGATGTCATCTATCCGGGTGATCGCTTAGTTTCGCCATAGCAGCAGCTGATGCAAGAGTTAGAGAACTTACACGCTTGGTGCGCGTTGTGGCGCGTACCGAGAGTCGGCGCTAAACGCTATGCACGCATTTTACAAGCCTTCGGTTCGCCGAGGGCTTTTTTCGCATTGCCCGATAGTGAACGTCAACGCGCCGGCGTAACGGTGGATAGTGAGATGCTCGACCAAGCCAAACGCGGTGCCGACACCGATATTCGCTGGCTGCAAGACCACGACGATGCCCATATTTTGACGCTGGACAATGCCGCCTATCCTTGGCGCTTAAAAACCATCGCCGACCCGCCGCCGGTACTATTTGCGCGCGGCAAACCGGCTTTGCTGGCCGAACCACAGTTGGCCATCGTCGGTTCGCGCTCGCCGTCGCACGAGGGTTTGGAAAACGCCAAAAATTTCGCCAGTTATTTAACTGGGCAAGGGATTGTCATTACCAGCGGCTTGGCGCAAGGCATTGATGGTGCAGCTCACGAAGGCGCATTGGCGCAAAAAAACGGCGACCTCGGCGAAACCATTGCCGTTATGGGCACCGGCCCTGACCGCATTTATCCGGCCAAGCATCGCGATTTGGCCTATCGCATTGCCGAGCGCGGCTGCATCATCACCGAATTCCCAACCGGCACGCCGGTCAAACCACAGTCTTTTCCGCGTCGCAATCGCGTCATTAGTGGTTTATCGCTAGGTACATTGGTGATTGAAGCCGGCTTAAAAAGCGGCTCTTTAATTACGGCGCGCACGGCTTTGGAGCAAAATCGCGAAGTTTTTGCCATTCCTGGTTCAATTCACAATCCATTGGCGCGCGGCTGTAACCATTTGATTAGAAACGGCGCAAAGCTAGTCGAAACGGCGAAAGATATTTTTGAAGAACTTCGTCCTGAATTATTTGCATTTGTAGAAAATGAAAAATCTGATAGGCTAATTAGCGCCGTAACACCGGCCAAGCCCCCAATGCCAACGCGTCGCGTTCCTAACAGGCCGGCAGGTGCATCGACAGAGCCAACAATTGCCCCCGTGCAAACAGCGATTCAATTTGACGATGACCCCGAAAAAGCGGCATTGTGGGCAGCGCTATCACACGACCCACAGCCGGTCGATGTGTTGGTTCAGCGCAGTGGACTACCGGCCAATAAAATCTCCTCCATGTTATTGATGATGGAGCTGAATGGGCAAGTGATAAAACAGGCCGGTGGCCGCTTTCAGAAAAAGGGATAGTAACCATAAAAGTCGCCAATCGGCGCATTTTAAAGAGACATGTGAGGAAAAACCATGCAACAACCCGTCAGCTTATTAGATACGCTAGTGTATTTATTTGACTACTTGGTTTACGAAAAAGCAACGCCGCCGTCGGTGGATGAATTGCACGCCAAACTGGGCGAGGCCGGCTTTCCCAAAGCCGATGTTGAACGCGCTATGACGTGGCTATTAGATTTAAACGACTTACAAGAAAGCAACGTGCTACAAACGCCAAGTCACCAAGCCGTGCGTCAATTCACGCCGGCCGAAGCCGGAAAAATCGCCGAAGACGGTCGCGATTGCTTGCGCGAATTGGTGCGTTTGGGTGTTATCGACACGCGCCTGCGCGAGATTATTATCCATAAGTTGATGACCTTAGAAGAAATTGACATCACCGCCGATGAAATAAAATGGATAGCGCTAATGGCCGTCTATAACCGCGAGGGCAAAGAAGCTAGCGCCATTTGGTTAGAGCAGTCGCTGTTGGAAGAAGCGGATATACCGGTGGTGCATTAATCGCATAACTTTTCGATAAAATGAGGTAATTTAATGACAACGCAAGAACTTATTAAGCAAGTGTTACAGCTACCAAAGCCCGAGCGCCAAGCGGTTGTTGAAGCGGTTACTAAAGAATCAGAAAGCGATTATATTTTACTCTCTACCGAAGAATATCGGCAGTTGAAGGGCGAACCTAAAACCTTACTTGAAGCGTTATCTATGCAAGGATTATCGGATATTGATTTTGACCCGCAACCTATTGACTTTAAATCACAGCAGGTAAATTTTTAATGTATTTGCTGGATACCAATGTGATTTCCGAATTACGAAAAGTTGGCGATGGCAAAGCAGATAAAAATGTTGCTTTGTGGGTTTCTAAGCAGGATATTCTTCAGTGCTATTTGTCTGCAATTACCGTAATGGAAGTTGAAATTGGTGCACTTCGTATCGCTCGCAAGGATAAAAAACAAGGAACAGTCCTATTAAAATGGCTAGAAGAAATGGTTCTTCCTCAATTTTCTGAGCGCATTTTGCCCATTGATACGCGCGTCGCAAGGTGTTGTGCACGTTTTCATGTACCTAACCCTTGTTCTGAGCGTGACGCATTGCTGTCTGCTACGGCATTTTGTCACGGAATGACTGTCGTCACGCGAAATGTCCGAGATTTTGAAGCAACAGGCGTTGCCTTGATTAATCCATGGGAAACGACGGCGATTTAACAAATAACAAACTAAAATAAAAACAAAACTAACAAACTATGTCAAAACACGTATTAGTGGTGGAATCACCCGCGAAAGCCAAAACTATCAATCGCTATTTGGGTAGCGATTACACCGTTCTCGCC
>PDWI01001009.1_pt1 | contig 45633 bp, 43 predicted proteins | sample 1430891 | NCBI WGS metagenome assembly PDWI01 (sample SAMN01162508, study PRJNA174530) | Oral metagenome, whole genome shotgun sequencing project. | biome: Marine environment; feature: Marine mammal; material: Swab sample of the gingival sulcus; isolation source: swab sample of gingival sulcus...
GATTTTGATCTTCGATCAGAGTAGTATTCATTATAGCGAGATTCCTTTCTTTGATTTCTAAGTTTTTGGTTGAACTATAGTATATCATAGACAGTGAATCTCGCAATATATTTAAATAAATTCAAGATGTTAATAATTAAAAATTATATCAGAAAGTTGAGTTATGGAATGAATGGTTTTTCCACAAATGGCCCTTCTATATTCACGATGACCACTAATTTTAAGCTGAAAATGGTTTCTGTCTGCCGGATACCGGCAGACAGAAGTCTTTTTAAAGGGATCATTGCCTCATGGTTAAGCGGTGCATAGAGATATCCCGTGACGGGATGCCGTTTATTAAGACCCCTGCTCAAAATAAAAGCACCCATCTGCTTGTCTCTTAAGCGGCATTGCTGCGTTACGCCAACGGACACATATATCATATCAAATATGCATCCATTGGCATGCCTTCATGGAGACTTAAAATCCGGTGGATCTGTGGAAGATTTAATTCTGACCATGGGCTTAAACAGTTTGGTTTTAACAATGTGATCTGGTATAGCATTACCATGAACAACACCGACATTCTTATAAAGGAACACAACAACAGGGCCAGGATATCCATTGCCATGCTGGATATTGGACGATTCAGACATGATTTTTTGCAGCAGTGCATCCGATATTTGCAGGATAAAAACCTGGACATAATTTTCCTGCCGGACACATCCGGCATACTCACCCCCAATCAGGTATTTGATAAAATAGATCGATTGTCAAGCGGGAATACCCGGATCGCGATCCATTGTCACAATGATATGGGAATGGCCACTGCCAACGGCATTATGGGAATTCTTGCCGGCGGAAGGGTTCTTGAAGCTTCAGCACTGGGCATTGGAGAAAGGAACGGCATAACGGATCTGTATACGGCAGGAAAGACACTGAAAGAGCTGGGTTTTAAGATCCGCCTGAACACAGATGATATTGAGACTTTCAGGGTATATTACCACTATGTGGATAATATTGTGCGTGATCAAACAGGCATTCGCCTTTTTACTCCCTGTACACCAGGCCTGGGAAATGCCATCTCCACCCATGTGGCGGGCACCCATGCCGATGGTGACTTTGGCCGATCCCGGGATGAAGCGTTCTGTATAAATGTTTTGTGCGGCAACACTCTGGTAAAAAAAATCCTGGATCTTCATGGTATCGGGTGTCCCGGGGAAAAAATATCCGAACTGGTTTCTGCAATAAAAGACCAAAGCTCGCGTCTGAACCGTTCTTTGGCTCCTGAAGATATAAAAACGCTTATTTTATCATTTCCCGATTAAGACCCATGGTTAGAATTAAATCTGCCACAGCTGCACCGGATTTTAAGAGCCTGTTTAATAATTATTTACTGATAGGGGCTCGGAAAAAATAAATATGAATACGCTGATTATCTTCATCATACGCCTGATTATAGGCCTGGCATTGGGAATCATCCTTACCTGGCTGTTCAAACCAGACTGGAGCATCTACCACCGTGTTGCCACGGGGATTGTTCTTGTGGCGCTGGCCTATGGCGTGGGGTATTATAGAAAATTCAAAAGGTAACAGGCAGGCATTTGTGGACAATATAATTATAGGCACCGCAGGACACATTGATCATGGGAAAACCAGTCTGGTCAAGGCATTGACAGGCATTGAAACCGACCGTCTCAAGGAAGAAAAAGAACGCGGCATCACCATTGAGCTTGGGTTTGCCTCCCTGGATCTTCCCAATGGCCGGCACATCGGCATTGTAGATATGCCCGGTCATGAAAAATTTGTAAAAAACATGGTGGCCGGCTCTTCGGGCATTGATGTGGTGGTCATGGTGATTGCGGCGGATGAAGGTGTCATGCCCCAGACCCGGGAGCATATGGAGATCTGCAATCTCATGGGTATCAGCCACGGGATGATCGCCCTGACTAAAACGGATCTTGCTGATGAAGACCTGATGGAACTGGTCATGGAAGACATCCATGATTTTACTATAGACACCTTTCTTGAAGACAAACCCATTGCACCGGTATCCTCTGTCACAGGTCAGGGGATGGAAGAATTTTTAACCAACCTTGAAGAGATATCCACACAAATTCCACCCCGCAAACTTTCTTCCATTTTCCGACTTCCCGTGGACCGGGTATTTTCCATGAAAGGTTTTGGCACGGTCATCACCGGCACCCTGATTTCAGGCCAGGTGAGTGTGGGCCAGGACATCATGGTATTTCCACGAAAAATCACATCAAAGGTCCGGGGGCTTCAGGTGCATTCCAGTTCGGTGCAAACCGCCATGGCCGGTACCCGTACTGCCATCAATTTCCAGGGTCTTGACCGGGAAGCCGTACGCAGAGGCGATGTGCTCTCCACCCCGGGAGCCTTGATTGAAAGCTATATGGTGGATGCCCAGTTCCATTACCTGAAAAGCAATGCCAAACCGGCCAAGGCCCGGACAAGGGTACGGTTTCATTCGGGTACAAGTGAGATGTTGGGTTACATGCTCCTGCTGGACAGGGAAACGCTTTTACCAGGAGAGACAGCACCGGTTCAGTTCCGACTGGAATCCCCGGTCTGCTGCATCAAGGATGACAGATACGTTGTCCGCTCCTATTCCCCTGTCAGAACCATTGGAGGCGGTGCGATCCTCAACCCGGTATCCCGGAAATACAAGATTAAAGATTCGGCCATGATTGAAGGACTTGCCGGCCTTGCTGAACAGGATGATGAAAAAACCATTGCCTATTTTCTGTCCATCAAAGGATATTCAGGTCTGACCTTAAATGAATTAAGGGTTATGACCAATGTACCAGATAAAAAATTGATCGCCGCTTTGCAGAAAATGCTTGCAAAACAGGAAGCGGTCCTCACGGATAAGGAGAAGCAGACCTATGTCCATGGCAGTGTTTTCGACCAATTTAAGAAAAAAATAGAGGAACGGCTGACCACCTATCACCAGGAAAACCCCTTAAAAGAAGGTATGCCCGCCCAGGAGCTGAAATCCAAATTTCAATATGTGAATGATGCCCGTTTTTTCAACATCCTGTTCCACCGCCTGGAAAAGGATAACCTGATTGTTCTGGATAAAAACCTTGTGAAGCTTGCGGAATTCAAGGTAGACCTTGAGGTAGACCAGCATGAAATCAAAGAAAAAATTGCCGGCATTTACAAAAAATCCGGTCTGACGCCACCCTTTTTCCGCACCATATGCCAGGATCTTGACCTGGATCAGAAAACAGCCAAAGACGTGATGCGCATGCTTATTGATGAAAAGCAGGTGGTCAAAACAAAGGATGATCTGTTTTTTGATGACGGTGCCGTCAGTGATCTGGAAACAAAACTCATTGAATTCCTCAAAGCCAATGAAAAGATCACCACCCCCCAATTTAAGGAGATGACCGGTATTTCGAGAAAATATGTCATTCCCCTGATTGAATACTTTGACGCCATACACCTGACCATACGGGTTGAAGACCACCGGCAGTTAAGAAAAGGTTAAAGTCCATTCTGATTATCAAATTCTTTCAACAAAAGAGGCGATAATACTGTCCAGGTGCATCCAGCCTTCAAGGGTCAGAACAAAGCTTTGTTCAGCCTCCCTGAATTGAGCAAGCCCTTTATTTTCAAGATGGTTCATCAAACTTTGAAACACGGTTAAAAACCGGTTCTGCCACAAATTTTGCCCAGTTCTAATGTCAAGGCCCGTGGATGTCCGCAGGCCCACTATGACATACTCCATCTGACGCTGTTCCAGGTTAAGAGTTTCACTGTCAAATGGGGGAAGATTTTTTAACTTTAAGGCATTAATATATCCATTCAGGTCCGGCGCATTCCAAAACCTTTTATAAGAAGTCGATCCATCCGTACCCGATTTTACGGCATAGGAATGGGCGGCCGGCCCGAATCCATGGTAGGGGACCATTTGCCAGTACGCGAGGTTGTGCAGGGAGCCAAAGGAGGTATGCCTTGCAAAATTGGATACTTCATAATGATCCCACCCATACGCTTTCAGATATTTGGCAGCCGCACGGAACAGATCCACCTGATCCGGTTGTACCATGGGTAGGAACTTACCCTGTTCGTGCATGGCATACAGGGCTGTACCCGGTTCCAGGGTGAGCATATAACAGGAAAGGTGGGCAGGCATCAGTGCCAAGGCAGCGTCAATCTCCCGCATCAGGTGTTCTTCTGTTTGACTGGGAAGGCCGTAAATCAGATCCAGACTGATATTTTCAATACCTGCAGCACGGCCCTTTTCCACGACATGCACGGTATCAGCTGCTGAATGAATACGTCCTAAAAGGGAAAGATGGGCAGGCTCAAATGACTGAACACCAAGGCTTATACGGTTAATCCCCATACGTTGAAGCGATTTCAAATGCTTTTCGTCCAGAGTACCAGGATTGGCTTCCAGGGTGATTTCGGTCTGCCGGCAGAGGCCAAAAGCCTTGTCCAGGGCCTGGAGAATGGCGTCAACGTGTCGTGGTCCAAGCAGAGACGGCGTACCGCCTCCTATATATACGGTTGCGGCATTACCTTTGGGGTGTGATACCGTTGATTGTGACCGCAGCCGGATTTCCTGAACCAGGGCGGCCACATAATCAGGAATCAGGGACAGGTCGGTTTTGGAATAAAAATCGCAATACCTGCATTTTTTTATACAGAAGGGAACATGAATATAAAAGTGTTTGGGCTCAATCATAAATTGTTTAGAGATGTTGTTCAAATTCAAGGCGAAAAAGAATTTTTCCTTAGAGCCTGTTTGATAATTAGGGGATCGAAGCGAAATATCATGAAAATGAGAACCAATTTTCATGGGATTGCAGCCGATTCATCAATTATCAAACAGGTTCTTAGATGAATGTACGATATATTTTGAGGATTAAAAACAAAAATAGATCATTGGGTCAGACAAACCGCATCATTAACCGCTCAAGAATCTGATCCACATTTTTCGGGGTCACCCCGTAATTTTTACAGGCAAGCCGTACCTGGTCCATCCTGGGACTTTTATCCATGTCTTCGAGCCCTTTGAAAAACCCCATGCGTCGGCCAATTTGATAGAGGATGCGCTCTTGTGGGCCAAGTTCAAAAAACTGGTCAATGACCCCGATCATTTTCTCTTTGTCATGGGGCATCTCACCGGTAACCGTTTCAAACAGATTCAGAATGTGATCACTTTTTATGCGGGACTTGATATTGTCCAGAGCCTCAAGCATCAGACGCACTTCCGTGGCAATCATGGCATCACCGGGTTTTTCAAACATGCCCCGAACCTGCCAGTGAGCGAGTTCTGTGGACGGCGAAATCCCCAGGGTCCGAATTTTGATTACATCCGGATGAATGGCATTCAAGGCTTCAGCGGTCTCAAGGGCATGCTCAATGGACAGGTCAACACCACCTAAGCCCGGCATCACATAGGCATACAACTCAATACCTGCCTGCCTGATCCGCTTACCCGCCTCTATGTGGGTAAATCTGTCCGCGCCTTTGCGCATGCGGTTCAGCACTAGATTTGATCCACTTTCAAGGCCCAGGTGAATCTGTTTAAGGCCAAGTTCATGCAACTGTTCCAAAGTACCGTGGGATAATTGAAGGATGGTGCTGCTTCTTGCATAGGTGGCAATGGTTTTGGTTTGAGGAAAACGTTCCTTGATATGTCTGAGAATAAAAAGCAAATCTTTGGGTTTCATGATCAGAGGATTGGCATCCTGGAGAAAAATGGAGGTCATGCCCGCAGCAGACCACTTGACGGCGTTGTTGAATGCAACCCGGTCCCGGACCTCAAAATGGCTATAAATGGAATGAATCCGTTCCTGGTCAAAGGCAATGGGCAGGGCATTTTCTTTACGCAATCTGTCAATGTATGTGCGAACCAGATCAATATCTTTAATAATGTCTTCCACAGGGCGTATGGAAAATTTCTGCTTTTTATGTATCGGACAAAAAGCACAGCGGTTCCATGGACAGTTCCGGATCAGACGCAGCAGCAGGCTGTATGGATCATTGACCGCAGAAATGGGTCCTTGTTCATATCCCTGGTATGTCTGTGTCTGTTTATCGTCTGCCATGGCGAAAACGCTGTGATTTCTTCTTCATAGTTGAACCGTTCCCATAAATATGGTTATAAGCATTAGAAAAATGAAAGTCAATATTGGGTCTGCCTTGAAAACATATCCCGGATTTGATATTACTCCCTAATTTTTATAATCAATTATCGAAATTTTTCCCCACCAGGGCGAAGAAATTTGTCTAACATTAAGGAGAGCGCATGCCTGGCTTTGAATTATTTTCAGATGAAGAACGTAAACAGGTCAATGATGTACTGAAAACAGGTGTTTTATTCAGGTACGGATTTGAAGGGGCCAGAAACGGCCATTTTAAGGCTCTGGAATTCGAGAAAAAACTGGCCCAAATCACAGGCGCCGGGTTCAGCCATCTGTGTTCCAGCGGGACAGCAGCCCTTTGCACGGCCCTTGCCGCCTGCGGCATCGGGGCCGGGGACGAGGTCATTGTACCGCCGTTTACCTTTGTGGCCACATTTGAAGCTGTAATCCAGGCAGGTGCAATTCCTGTGTTTGTGGACATTGACCAAACCCTGTGCCTGGACCCGGACCGTCTGGAAGCGGCAGTAACGCCGCGGACAAAGGCCGTGGTGCCGGTACACATGTGCGGTGCCATGGCAAGGATTGATGAGATCAAAGCCTTTTGCGACAAAAAGGGGCTGGTGCTTCTGGAAGATGCCTGCCAGTCTTTGGGCGCACGTTTCAGAGGCAGTCATTTAGGCACATTCGGTAAGGCCGGCTGTTTTTCCTTTGATTCGGTTAAAACCGTAACCTGCGGTGAAGGCGGCGGTATTATCACCAATGATCAAAATATTTATACCCGGTGCGCCCAATATGCAGACCATGGACACGACCATTTAGGCGGACCTGACCGGGGCGCGGATGATCATCCCATCATGGGGACCAACTACAGGCTGTCCGAGCTTAATGCCGCTGTAGGGCTTGGCCAGTTAGGCAAGCTTGACCGTATCATTGAAATCCAGACAAAAAATAAAGCCGCCATCAAAGATGCCATGAAAAAGATTGACGGTGTTACCTTCCGCGCACTGCCTGACCCGGATGGGGATTCCGCCACCTTCTTGAGCTTTTTTATGCCCACACAGGGCCAAGCCGAGCAAGCAGCAAAAAAACTTGCGGAAAACGGGGCACCTTGTGCTTACTGGTATAACAATAACTGGCATTACTATAAAGAATGGCATCATCTCAAAGGAATGAAACGTGCTGCCAGGCTTCCCTTTGAGTTGAGCAGCGACCTGCCGGATTATGCCGGCCTTGTTCTGGAACAAAGCGACGATATCATGAAGCGGACCCTGTCCATGCAGATCATGCTTTCCTGGACTGCGGATGATATGGACGAACGTATTCAGGCTGTATTGAATGCGCTAGGTTAAGGATTAATAAATGTTCAGAAATTTTAAACTGGTTCCCAATATTCTTTTTGGCCGGGGGTGTTTTGCCCAGCTTGACGAGATCGTGGCTGGCCGGCGCAAGTCCGGTGGAGACTGGGCTGTTTTTGTTGTGGATGATGTATTTAAGGGCAAGGACCTTGAAAAACGTGTTCCCTTGCATGATAACGATTTTCTTTTGTGGGTCAATGTCGCCGATGAACCCAAAACCGACTATGTGGATAAACTGACCCTAGAAGCAAAACATTTCAACCCTGCCCTGCCCTGTGCCATCATCGGCATTGGGGGTGGCTCCGCCATGGACCTTGCCAAATCCGTCTCTTTAATGCTCACCAATGAAGGATCATCCACCCAGTACCAGGGATGGGATCTGATCAAGAATCCGGCGGTTTGGCATGCAGCCGTGCCCACCCTTTCCGGCACAGGTGCTGAAGTCTCCCGTACGGCCGTACTCACCGGGCCTGAAAAAAAACTGGGATTAAACTCCGATTATACGGTGTTTGACCAGGTTGTGCTGGATCCGGAACTGACCGCAGGCGTACCCAAGGACCAACACTTTTACACCGGCATGGACTGCTATATCCACTGCATTGAATCTTTGCAGGGCACCTACATCAATGAGTTTTCCAAGGCTTACGGAGAAAAATCCCTGGATCTGTGTCGCCAGGTGTTTGTGGACAACCACCCGGATTCGGCGGACAAGCTGATGATGGCGTCCTTTTTTGGCGGCATGAGTATTGCCTACTCCCAGGTGGGTGCCTGCCATGCGCTCTCCTATGGTCTGTCCTATGTCCTTGGTACCCATCACGGTGTAGGCTGCTGCATCACCTTTGACACCCTGGATGAATACTATCCCGACGGGGTGAAAGAGTTCCGAACCATAATGGAAAAAACAGGGGTGGACATTCCCAGGGGCCTGGCAAAGGACCTGACCGAAGATCAGATGGAGACCATGATCCGTGTGGCCCTGAATTTGGATCCGTTGTGGGAAAACTGTCTGGGTAAAGACTGGAAAAGCATTATGACCCGTGACAAGGCGCGCAGCCTTTTTGAAAAGATATAGCCGTGCCCATTGCAGTGATCCCCGCACGTTTTGGTTCCAGCCGGCTTGAAGGCAAGCCGTTGGTTAATATTGCAGGAAAGCCCATGATCCAGAGGGTGTTTGAGCAATCCCAGAAGTCATCCGTGGTGACAAAAACCATTATTGCCACTGACGACCAACGTATTGTAGATGCCGTAAACGCATTTGGCGGACAGGCTGTAATGACCCCGGACACCTGCCGGTCAGGCACGGACCGGGTGGCCGAAACCGCCAGGATGCTTGGTGCGGCTGACGAAGATATCATCATCAATATCCAGGGGGATCAGCCCGTGTTTAATCCCAAAAGCCTTGATGATTTGATCCGGCCCTTTGACGAGAATCCCGGCCTTGCCATGTCTACCCTGGCCTATCAAATTAAAAATCCCCGGGAGATTACAGACCCCAAAGACGTAAAGGTTGTATTCAACCACCAGGGCTTTGCCATGTATTTTTCCCGGGCCCAGATTCCCTTTCCACGGGATGGTCAGACAGATGTAGCCTATTATAAACACTTGGGATTTTACGCTTACACCAAAGCCTTTCTGGACAAAATTATTACCCTTGACAGCGGCACCTGCGAACAGGTGGAAAAACTGGAACAGCTCCGGGTGCTGGAATATGGATTCCCCATAAAAGTAGCTGTCACCCCGTATGATTCACCAGAGATTGATCTGCCCGAAGATATTGAACGTGTTGAAGCCGGCTTGAGCTGGTGCTGCTGATTATTCATGAATACATTCTATAAAATTATCCATACGTCAAGCCGGATGCGGTGGGGCAACAGGGAAAAACGGATCCTTTGCGAATCATTATGGATGAAAGAAAACGGCCACCAGGTGATCATTATTACCCCGGAGGACACCCCTTTATTTAAAAAAGCCAAACAAAACAGATTGCGGGTCTATCCCATCTCCTTTAAGCCGTTGGCCGGAATCGGCGAATATGGCCGGCTCAAACAGATATTTGCCGGCGAACACCCCTTTGTTGTCAACGCCCACGGCCGAAGAGATGCCAAGCTTTCGTTAAAGGCGGCTCAGATCACAGATGTCCCCTGCCGGATTATCTTTCGCCACAATGGGAAACGGGTGAAACGCACCCGGTTCAACAAAAAAATGTATAACACCCTGTGCCATTATGTTTTCACCACCTCCCAGGACAGCACAACGTATCTGAAGCAGACCTTTTCCCTGTCAGACATGCACATTTTTTCCATTCCCGACGGTATTGCCATGCCGGATGCTGCCCCGGATAACACCGCAAAAAACACAGCCCGCCAGAAGCTGGCAAACACCCTTGGATTGGCAAAAGAGACCCGGTTCATTGGGGTTTTTGGTAAAATAGATTCCCAAAGCATGCGGCAAGTTTGCAAAACCGCTGAGCAGCTTAACAGGCATTTTCCCACCCATCATCTGTTGATACCGGCTGTTCTTAAAAATCAAGACTCCATAGATGGAAAGACATCCCCCCGGGTACATATGCTGCCGCTGACAGAAAAAAATAGTCCAAGTTTTTATCTATCCCTGGACTGCTGTATCTATTTTTCCCATCCTAAAAATTTTTATCAGGGGGTGCCTTTGGAAATCACAGGAGCCATGGCTTTCCTTTGCCCGGTGATCGGTCCGGATACACCTGGTATCCGGGACATCCTTATTGAGGGTAAAACCGGAAAGATCTTTCATCCAAAGCAATCTGAATCTGTGCTGGAAATCATCAGGTGGATCCTGAATACTCCCCATACAGTCCAGACCCTGACCCATGCAGCCCGGGCTCTAGTTGAAAAACAATACACCATGGATGCCATGGGCAGGACTATTTTACGTATTTATCGGTTACACCAGGTAAAAATGAACCGGCAATTCCAAACAAACGCCTATGAAATCAACCCAGTATAAAATTATCCATACCACCTGTCACACAGATTGGGGAGGGCTTGAAAAAAGAGTTCTGAACGAATCCTTATGGATGGCGGACAAAGGACACCGGGTCATCATTATCGCACCTGAAAACACCCCCTTGTTCCAGAGGGCAAAAGGAGATGGACTTAAGCTATACCCAATGGCGTTCAAACGGTTGTCAGCATTCTCTGATTACAGGCGTCTTATCCGTATTTTTAATCAAGAGAAGCCTCTCATTGTCAACACCCATGGAAATACAGATTCAAAAATAGCGTTACCGGCTGCTAAAAAGACCCATGTTCCATGCAGAATTTTATCACGCCACATCAGTACGCCTGTTAACAATTGCTGGTATAACCGGTTACTTTACAAAAAATTAAGCCATTATACATTCACCACGGCAGATTATACCAGGCATCACCTCCAAGACGTTTTTAACCTTTCGGATCAACAGGTTGTTTCAATCCCTTCCGGTATCGTTGAGCCGGATAACCTTAACCCAAAAGATGAAGACAGACGTGACCTGGCAGCGAAACTCAACCTTGATCCTTGTACGCGTTTTATCGGTTTTGCCGGCCGGATATCTCAGGACAAGGGTGTGGATACCCTTTTGAGAGGATTCCATAAAGCAGCCGGCCATATTATTCCCCACCACCTGGTGATTGCCGGTACAGGAGACGCCTCTTTTCTGGACCGGATGTCAGCACTTGCCCGGGATCTGAATATTGAAAACAGAGTACATTTTATTGGATTCCAGGAAAATCTCTGGCCTTTTTACCGTTCCCTGGACTGCAAGATTCTGCCATCGGTTTTTGAAGGTATTCCCCAGGTCCTGATTGAAGCAATGTATGCCTTATGCCCGGTGATTGGATCCAGGACCGGCGGGATAGCAGATCTTATCACCCATGATGAAACCGGCCTGCTTTTTGACGTAGGACAGTCCGATGAATTGTGTGAGATGATTCTTAAAACCATTGACACCCCAGGGGCAACAATGGCGCGGGCCCAAAACGCAGCGCAAAAAATAAAGCGTTATCATACCATTGAAACCATGGGGCAGAAAATAATGCGCATCTACCAGTACCACTTTAACGTTTAGCCCGGTAATGGTAATAATGTTTGTTCAAAGCTTGTTTGGTAATTGATGAATCGGCTGCAATCTCATGAAAATTGCGATTACCACTTGGGGAAACCAGGTCTCTCCTGTGTTCGACGCAGCACAAACCCTTTTAATTGCCGACATTGAAAATCAATGCATCCATAGTAAAAGATATGAATCTTTCCAGCTTGACGATGTCATCTCCCTGGCAGCGCTTTTAACCCGTGAAAATCTCTCGGCTCTGGTTTGCGCTGCAATTTCAGAATCCTATGCAGCCCGGGTGGCAGAAAGCAGAATCCGTATGTTCGCTTTTGTCACCGGCAATACCATGGATCTACTGAATTGTCTGACCATGGATAATATAATTAAACCGGCTTTTATGATGCCCGGATAGAGGTCGACACCAGAAACGCCTTTGGCTTAATCCCTCCTCTCACAGAATCGGGTATATTAAAAATTTGGCTCTGCGCATCATCTCATATAAAAAATGGCAGCCAACACGATAGATACGCCAAGGCATTCCATGATGCCGGTTAGCCGGTCAAAAAACACCACATTCCATACAAATGATAAAGTGGGCTTTTGAATGTTAACACCCCATTGAGAAAATAATTTGCTCCATTAAAAACGGCAGTTTTCGTAATCAGATCTGCAATTTTCGTAACTTGATTTTTTTTCTATTAAAAAAACAGATTATGTATATATCCTATGAAAACCTTTATATCAAGGGTCTCTATTTTTTAAAATCTGGTATAAAAATTGCTAATTTTTATGGTATTAATATTCTGTTCCAGTAATGAATATAATCAAAAATTAAAGAAAAAGTAAAGTTGTGAAATTATCAAATCCATTATTGAACGCGTTGTTGTTTTGTCTGCCATCGTACTTTAGAAAAAGAATCATTCGTGGTGGTATTCCTCATTTTCAAACCAACCTGGAGGGTGTCACCTTTTGTGAAGCATCCAGTATCGAAGATTACATATCCTGTTTCAAGCTGCTGCATGATGTTTATGTCGACGCTGGATTTATTCAGCCAGCCTCGCCTCCATTGAGAATTATCCCTCACCACTCCAATTCTGAAAGCAGGGTCTTTATGGGGTGTTTGACAGATGATCCGTCTGAAAAGACCCTCATATATACGGCCAGCCTCTTTCCGGATAATGAACAAGAAGGCCTACCCATGGACATTGGATTTAAGCGGCAGGTGGACGAGTTAAGAGACCAGGGTCGCCGCCTTGTTGAAGCCGGGTGTCTGGCATCACATCCGTTATACCGGAGAGGGAACAAGAATATCCCCATGTTGGGTAATCGTATGCTCGTGTTATATGCGATTAACACCATTGGTGCGGATGATTTATTAATTACGACTCACCCAAAGTATTTAAAAATCTATGAAGATATCCTTTTGTTTGAGAAGATCGGAGAAATTTCGTCTTTTTCCTATGTGAACAATAATCCAGCCGTGGCCCTTCGGTTAGATTTAAAAACGGTTTACCAAAGAGTTAAAGAAGTTTATGACAAAAAACCAATAGAAAAAAATCTTCACCATTTCTTTTTTAACTCAGGGTCAACCTCCATTGATTTGTCATTGGAAGAGGAAAAAGAAAAGGCTGAAAGATATTATGGGGCGGATATGATCAAACGTGTTATGTTATATTCATCAACCCATTGTTGATTGTCACGATTTTTTGGAGCAAAATTTTTAGAATCACTGAAACTGAGCCAAATATTTTCGATTACCGGCCCCTTCGGGGTCGGATTCTTTATTTTGGATCATGCGCCTAAGAGCCTGGACAAGGCTTTGGGTTTTTTCGATATGCCCAGGTGGAATCATAAGGGCAGGAATCTTTAAATTTGTAACTGTTCCGGGGATGTCATCGTTGCCTAGCAATCCACTACAACCCAGGGCGTTATTCCCTGCATGCTCCAGCAGGTCAAGGAAGCTGCCATATACACCGCCGGCATCTAAGTGCTCCACAAACTGCATGAAAACGGTTGTTATGGTTAATGGAAGAAAAGGCATATCAGCCTGCCCTGTCTGCCGGCAAGGGGTTGTGGACATCATCACCCGACATCCCAGAGGCCGGACAGGATAGATGGTACAAATCCCATCTTCAAGCAGAGGGCAGGTTCCCCAAGACGGATCGTTTTCTTCCTCATCTGCATCACGGCCCTCCATGCAGGCCAAGGCAAATCCGTTGGTGGTCTGAAGGGGACGGTATCGGCGGGTGTGCCCGGCACGGGCAAGCCGTACACGGATATTATCCAGTGCCATGTCATCCAACCGGTTGTAGATATAGACAATTTCAAGACTTGTGGCGGTAACATTACAGGTACAGCAGTCTGCACACTGTTTGGCACAGGCAACGGGAAACGCGGCCATAGACATGTCAAAAAGAGCGTAAAGCTCCTCCAGGGTGCTGACAGCGTTATTGAATTTTGTAATGCATGTCATGGGCCTAACATCCAGTGCATCTGTGGCAGATTTAATTCTGACCATGGGGCTTATTTATAAACTGTGGGATCAATTTCATACTTTTTGACCTTATAATGTATGGCTCGTTTGCTGATCCCCAAAAGATCGGCCGCTTCTTTTTGAACCCCCCTTGATTTTTTCAGGGCCCTTATAATGGTATCTTTTTCACTCTGTTCAATGGAAAATGCCTGGGACTCGGGCAGGTCTGAAGTCAGCACCGCATTTTCCCTGATGCTTTCAATCTGAAGATCCCATGGTTCAATGACCTTATTTTGGCACAGAATAGCCCCGGCTTCAATGGTGTTTTTCAACTCCCGGACATTACCGGGCCAGGGGTGTTCTTCCAGGACTTTAACAGCGGCATCGGAAATATGCAGCCGGCCAATACCATGTGCCTGACCATAGTGGTCAGCAAACATCTGAGCCAAAGGATAAATATCTTCTTTTCGGTCCCGCAAAGGCGGAATGGTCAGGGCGATTCCCTTAAGCCGGTAGTACAGATCCTGTCGAAAATTTCCCTCTTCAATGGCCTGAGACAGATCAGCGTTGGTTGCTGCAATCACCCGGCAATCCACAGATGTCTCTTTTACCGCGCCCACCTGGCGGATTTTTTTATCCTCCAGGAATCTTAACAGACGGCATTGCATATCATGGGAGATATTGCCGATCTCATCCAGAAAAAGGGTACCAAGGTCCGCAGCCTGGATAAGCCCGACCTTGTCCTTTACTGCATGGGTAAACGCCCCTTTCAAATGGCCGAATAATTCACTTTCAAGGATACCTGCCGGTGTTGACCCGCAGTCCACCACCATATAGGGTGCTTCTTTTCTAGGACTGTTCCTGTGAATATATCCGGCAATACGTTCCTTTCCCACCCCGCTTTCCCCAAGAACGAGCGCGTTGACCTGGGTGGCAGCCACCTTTCTGACCATGGTATAAAGATGCTTCATGGCAGCAGATTTCCCCCAGTAAAAGCCGGATTCAATAAGGGGGATAGATTCTGTGGCAAGGTCTGTGCCACCCAGGGCCACCATGGCATTAATTTTTTTGATCAGTTCCAGGCCGTCAAAAGGCTTGGAAATATAATCGGCTGCGCCCAGTTTTATAGCGTCCACAGCATCCGGTATGGTGCCGTAGGCCGTCAAAAAGATCACAGGCAGATCCGGCAGGGATTTACGGACATCCGTGAACAATTGAATTCCGCTCTTTCCCGGCATTTTTATATCTGAAACCAGTAGATCTACACCTTTCTGATCCTTAAGTATTTGTTCGGCTCCAGCCGCATCTTTTGCCTTCAGCACCTTGAAGTTGGATGCGGACAGCCTTGCGTCCAAGACCTCCAGGATACTGGGATCATCGTCAACAATGAGTATTTTGTGTGTTGTCGTCACGGGTTCGCCCTTTGCTCCTGCCGTTCCTTATCAATTTTTTCAAGCACGGTGATCTGGTACAAAAGATCTGTTATCCGTGCCTGCTGTTCCCTGTTCTGCTTTTTTAAGGCTGTTATTTTCAGCCCTAAAGAATCAACCTTTTTCTGCATGTTAAGACGCTCTTTTATTAAAACTTCCTGTTTGGCAGAAAGCGCATTAAACGTTTTCAACATATCAGATCGCTCGGATTCAAGCAAAGTCTTGCCGTGGGCCAAGGCTTTCTCCAGCATCCCGGGATGCAGCCTCGACCACGGATTGCAAATCGTTTCCCGGCCGGTTGTATCTTGGTTCCCGCAATTTGAAATCCGGCAGGGCCGCTGTGACTGTAAAAGCAGAAGCTGCTCCACAGCCATCCAAAAATCAGGGGCATTGTCTGCAAGGATCATGTCAAGACAAGCATTCCCATAAAGGCCGGCCGCCTGAAGCTGTACATGCCCTTCCCTTAGAGTAAGCTGTGAAAAAATCTGACGGGAAAGGGCATAATCTTCATTTAAATATGCCTCCTGGCCCTGTTTTATCTTGGCATCCAGACAGACGACAGTGCAGGTAGGTATTATGCTGCACCCGTTGAAAAACACCCCTGAGCATACAATAAAACCCAACGCTCCCCAAAAAAGAAGTAAACGTTTAAATGTCCTTCCCATGAACACATTCAGGCAGAAATCAAATTTCCATGAAAAACGCATATAAAAAAACCTTAAAATTCATCAATTAACATACCGGCAAAGTAAAGGAAAACGTGCACCCTTTATCCGGGTTATTTTTCACAAAAATTGCGCCGCCATTGGCCTGGACGATCCGCCGGGCAATATTCAAACCAAGCCCTACCCCGTCCATGTGCGTGCGCACTTCCCTGGCCCGATAATATTTCTTAAAAATCAAATTTTTTTTATCTTCGGGAATACCCGGCCCTTCATCACTGATACCACATGTCAAAAAATGCTTTCCCGGCCCCCGGGTCAAACGAACATCCACCTGGCTGTTGTCCGGTGAAAATTTTACCGCATTATCCAGAATATTTATGATCACCTGCATGATTTCCTTTTCATTGCCTTTGACCATGGGAGGCTGTTCAAGTACCTTAAATTTTGTACGGATGCCCCGGGTCTGTGCTCCGGGCGTAATACTTGAAATGGCCGATTTCACAAGTTGGTTGGGGTCAAAGGACGAAACGGGTCTTTTCTCAGTCCCTGAAACCAGAACAGAGGCATCAAGCAAATGGTTTAAAAGACTGGTAATCCGGGCAATTTCATTGCCGGCAATGGTTAAAAATTTTTTCTGTTTACCATTTACCGGCCCAAAGACCTCTTCTGCCAGCATATTCACCGATTCACGGATGGAAGACAAGGGGCTTCTGATTTCATGGCTCAGGGTGGCAATAAAATCCGAACGGATCTCGTCATCGGCTTTAAGCTGACGGTTCATATCATTGAAGGCCGCAGCCAGTTCTCCGAATTCATCTTTGGATGTCATATCCATTTCATAGGTGTAATTATCAACAGAAACCAATTTAAGCCCGGATTTCAATTTATTCAAGGGCACAATAATGGATCTGGAAATAAACCAAATGCCCATAATGCCCACAACTATTGAAATACCGAACCCGATCATGCAATTTCTCATCACCTGGCGGCTTAAATGATTAATCAGGATCAGTGCCTGTTCAATTCTGTCCTCATTGTCCTTTCTGGCCATGGCAATGGCGGTCATCCACTGGTCCATCACATCGGCGTCAATCCAGGTATATTCCTCGTCCATGCTTTTTTCCATGGATACACCCGACTGAATATGACCACCAAAGTTGTGATCAATGTCATACCAGTATCCTGCGGGTGCTACCCGTCTTGCATCCAGTTCCATGATTTCGAGCAGCACTTTCTGGTAATTACGCCTGGCTGTGCCGACATAGTCAAAATAAACATCTTTTTTCAGAAGCTTCAATTTCTTGATATTGGCGTCCATATCAAGAAGATTGATTTTAAGCTCATTGGACAACACCGCAATCCGGTTACTGATGCCCACGATCCGGGCGGATGCATTGGACATTTCCCGGACCTTTATAAACAGGCTGTAGACTGTGCCATAAAATATAAAAATAAAAAAAAAGAGAAAAATAAAAAGTTTTTTTGAAATACCTGGTGTCATGGGCATATCGTTACCATTTGCATAGGTAAAATTCTTTCTACCATGCCCGAACAGTCAAGTCAAATCCCGGCTGGGGCGAATACGTTTAGAGTTCTAAAAACAGGATCAAAATACGCGCCCCAAACAGTCACCACATTTACCAGTATTGAATTTTCATAACGAATACTCTATACATACGTGGCTAGAAGATAGACATCCTGTCGAACACAGCACAAAAAAAGGAGAATTTAATGGGTGCTGATGTATTTTTCATGGACATGACCGCCACATCAAGGGAAAACCTGCCCGCCAAGTTGGAACGCCTGGTAACCCGGGCAGGACTGCACACTGTCCTGGAAAAAAATGATCTGACCGCTGTAAAGGTTCATTTTGGTGAACAGGGAAATACGGCATATATCCGGCCTGTTCTGATCCGGAAAATCATCCGGGCCATCAGAAAAACAGAGGCCACACCTTTTTTGACCGATGCCAACACCCTTTACGTGGGAACCCGCTCCAATGCAGTCTCCCATATCAAAACCGCCGTAGAGAACGGATTTTCTTATTCATCCATGGATGCAGCCCCTTTGATTATTGCCGACGGTCTGTTGGGAAAAAGTGAGACCGCTGTAACCGTAGATCTTAAACACAACACGGAAGTGTTTATCGGTTCAGAAATTATCAATGCCAACGCCATTGTATCACTGGCCCATTTCAAGGGGCATGAACTATCCGGATTTGGCGGCACCCTTAAAAATCTGGGAATGGGATGTGCCTCCCGCCGGGGAAAGCTGGACCAGCATTCCAATGTAAGTCCCAAAATTAAATCCAAAACCTGCATCGGCTGCGGCCTGTGTGCCCAGCACTGTCCAGGGCAGGCCATAACCATTGAAAACAAAAAGGCACATATTGACAAACCCGCCTGTATTGGATGTGCCGAATGCATTGTTCGCTGTCCCACCCAGTCCATCAAAATCAACTGGAACCAGGATGTCCCCGTGTTCCTTGAAAAAATGATGGAATATACGGCAGGTGTGCTGAAAGACAAATCCGGCAAATGCCTGTTTGTCAACTTTATCAACAATGTCTCGCCCAAATGTGACTGCCTGCCCTATGCTGAAGCCCCCATCTGTAACGATATTGGTGTGGTGGCATCCCGGGATCCCGTGGCCATTGACCAGGCCTGTGCAGATCTTGTGAACCAGGCCCAGGGCCTTTCATCGTCGGTACTGAAGACCCATCTGACCCCGGGAGAGGACAAATTCAAAGGTCTTTATCCATATGTGGACTGGGAACACCAGCTTGCGTATGCACAAGAGATCGGCCTTGGCACAAGAGACTACACCCTGATTAAACTGGAGACCCTGGTATATAAAAATCCAGGGGCACATGGATAGCTATGTATCTGGCAAAGGTAAAAAAAGAGGGACAGGCCACCTATGTCTTGCGTGAATCCGTCAAACAGGGGGAACAGTTGGTGGCCCGGGATATTTTTGACATCGGTCCATGCCCCGGGGCCTGGATTGATTATCCCGGCGGCAATGCCTGGTATGTGAGCCCTGATCTGGAATCCAGGATTTCAACTATAGCCGGCGACGTTGACAAAAATCAGCTTGAAGATCTGTTCTGGCCTTTTATCCGGCCTGCCATCCGCAGGGCCACCCAGACCTTCAGGCAGCGCTCCTTTAAGCAATATAAGCCCTTGACCCGGACACAGAAAGAGACCATTGCAAGACAGGTCCATGCCTTTGACAAACGCCGGGCCCACTTTCTTAAATTCGGTAACATGGACCAAGGTCCCCTGGTGAACATGCCGGCAGTCCTTTTCAAGCAATTTCACAACAAATCCCGAGATGAGATCGAACAGCGTTTCATTTACCAGGAGCGGGTTTTGCGGCAGAAAGATTTGAAATCCTACGTATATACAGCACTTGATCTCCATCGTTTTTTCAAAGGATTTATGGCCAGACAGATGCCCCATGCCCTGGACCAGGATAAAGTTGAGGCCTTTTTTATCCAGGAGTTATGCCAGTTGAACAAGGAACTATTCGAGCTGACCAGCCAGCTGCACGAATACCTGATCCGGTATGCTGTCATGTTTTTTGACCACACTTACGGGGATTCGGTGTTGTTGGATGATATGGCCAAAGATTTCCAGTTCCGTCAAAGAAGCCGATGGTATAAGGCGCCTGGCGCCACTCCGCAGCTTGGGTTATCCCAGGCGCTCAAAATTTTTAACCTCACGGCCAAGGCCCTGGAGTCCATGGACAAGAAAGACCTGACCCGGGAATTCAGACGCCTGGCAAGGGAACATCATCCGGACAGGGGCGGCAGCCACGACATGTTTGTGGAACTGGGTAACGCGTACGAGGCCCTGCTTGAAAAAATATCATAAGTGCGCGACCGAAAACCGTAAATTTTGCAGATTATTTCGTTGGCCATAAATTTTTATTCTAACATAGAAAACCTGGCTCAGAGAGCCAGGTTTTCTATGTTAGAATAAATAAACTTCCCGGAATTGATTGACAACAAAAGGAATCGATACTAATATTAGGTAATTATTGTTATATTTTGTGAATATTTTATCCCAAATTTCAACGTGTTACAAAAGAGATCAAGTGTTACATGTTTTCCTGAAAAAAATCATTCTGCCGCTTTTGTTTCTGTCCGGTTTGCTCTCTATTTTACCCGTCACTTGCCCCGCCTCACAGAACACGGATTTGACTGAATTCTCCATTGAAGAACTTATGGAGATCAAAGTAACTTCCGTGAGTAAAAAATGCCAGCGGCTGTCTGACAGTGCTGCAGCAATTTTCGTAATTACCCGGGAAGAGATCAGACGTTCCGGGGTCACCAGTATTCCTGGGGCCCTGCGAATGGCCCCGGGCGTAAATGTGGCACGTATTGATGCCAACAAATGGGCTGTGAACTGCAGGGGCTTTAACAGCCGTTTTTCTCCAAGTCTTCAGGTTCTTGTTGACGGGCGCAGTGTGTATACCCCCAGTTTTTCAGGCATTTACTGGGAAGTAACAGATGTGCTGCTTGGGGATGTGGACCGCATTGAGGTCATCCGAGGTCCTGGAGCCACCATCTGGGGATCCAATGCGGTCAATGGGGTGATCAATATTATCACCAGGAGAGCCAATGATACCCAGGGCGGTTTTTTACAGGCGTCTGCAGGATCAAAGGAAAAAAACATGGTGGCCGCAAGATACGGCGGCACCATGGGTAAAGACAGATTCTGGCGGATTTACGCCAAACACAGGGCCAGGGATGACTTTCAGTATCTTTCCGGAGAAAATGCAGGGGACGACTGGCAGATCAATCAGGCCGGCTTCCGCATAGATGCCCAATTGTCTTTGACCGACAATTTCACCCTCCAGGGGGATATCTACGACGGCCATATCCACCAGAACCTTTATATTTACAGTCAGAATATCAATTACAATCATACGCCGCCCGACTACATGGATGAATTCCCCGTAAAAACCGATGTATCCGGTGGCAACATCATGGGCCGGTGGACAAAGGTCCTTTCCGGGACATCGGAAATGTCTGTGCAGATCTATTACGACGCCATGTATCGTTCCGAGGATATCCTCAACGAAGACCGAAAAAACGTTGATGTGGAATTCCAGCACCATTTTGGGTTGGGTTTTAAGAATGATATTATCTGGGAACTCAGACTGCGCCATTCATCTGATGATTATTCAGGTTCCAAAGTTGCCGATGTGGATCCTGTCCGCACAAGTGACCTTCTCTACTCGGCCTTTATCCAGGATGAAATATCTTTACTTGGGGATGAAATCAAATTGACCATTGGTTCAAAATTTGAGCATAACGATTATACCGGCCTTGAAATCCAGCCATCCACAAGGCTGTTGTGGGCACCGGGTGAACACCACAGATTATGGGCAGCCGTTTCCCGGGCCACCCGAATTCCTTCCCGGGTAGAGGCCAATGCCCTGGTTTATCTCTGCGGAAAAGTACAGCCCAAAAGCCCGCGCAATAACCCGTCTCCTTTGTATAGAAGATTCGTAAATAATGAGGATCAAGCGGCAGAAACATTGTGGGCCTGGGAAGCAGGATACCGGTTTTTCCCACAACAAAACCTCTCAATTGATTTGGCATTGTTCTTCAATGACTATCAAAATCTAAGGATCTATTCACCGCAGGATTCTAACTATGATGTTGTATTAAGCAACATGTCCAATGCCCGGTCCTGGGGGGCAGAGATTGCCGTGGATCTGGCCACAAGCAGGAAAACCCAATGGACCCTGGCCTATTCACTGACATACCATGATTATGACAATGACCAGGATTTTGAAATCGACTATGGATTTACAAAACATCTGGTGTCTTTAAGGGGGCGCTTTGATTTGACGGAAAACCTGACCCTGGACGCTTGGTTTAGATATGTGGGCAAAACACAGGCAAATTTCGTATTTTCTGATACGCTCATCTATGAAATTGACGATTACGCGAACCTGGACCTGCGCCTGGGATGGAAGATCCGGCCGGATCTGGAATTTTTCCTGACCGGGCAGAATCTGCTCCAGGACCGCCATCTTGAGTTTGTCCAGGAAGCATTCAGTTATGCTGTGGAAGTTCCCCGCAGTGTCTATGCCGGCCTGACCTATAAATTCTGAAATATGCTGTATTCCCCATGGCAATAAGAGTAAGACAGATGCAACCGTTAACGCATAAAATAATAAAAGTATTCATCCCGGCCTGCATTTGCCAGTTTCTGTTATTTCTTCTTGCTATAGGAACAGTCCACTCACAAAACCTTGAAGAGTACAGGGTTAAAGCAGCCTTTGTTTATAATTTCACCAAACTCATTCAATGGCCCCAAAAGGCATTTGACAATGAAGGGGAACCCTTTAACATAGTGGTGTTTGGTAATGAATATATGAAAGAATATTTTCAGACCATTGACGGAAAAATAAGTACCGGACGCGTTATATCTATCCAGTATTCTGATCCCAATGCCTTCGATTATAAACAAATGCTGGCAGAAAGTCAGATTGTATTTATCAGCAGGCATACACGTTTGGAACAGGTTCTGGAAATTTTAAGTCATGTTGGGAACAGACCGGTGCTCACTATTGGTGAAGTCAAAAATTTCAGCCGGGCTGGAGGCATCATTCAATTTTTTACAAGAGATGATCATCTCCATTTTGAAATCAATATTAAAAATGCTGAGGCACACCAGCTCAAATTCAGCTCCAGGTTGCTTAAACTGGCTGTCATCGTCAATGGAAAATAATGAAACGCCAAAACAAAACAAACCATAGCACCGTTTCCATCAGGGCAAAACTGATCCTGACCCTTGGATTCACGGCATTGCTGGCCCTTTTTATGATGGCCGCTGCCATGGTGGCCTATGAAATCTATAATGCCAGAAACAATCTGGTCGATGAACTTGTATCCATGGCGGACTTAATTGCATTGAACTCTTCGGTTGCCATGATGTTCAATGACCGGAATGCGGCATTGGAAGACCTAAGCGCCCTGTCTGCAAAACAGGGCATTATCGGCGCAATCCTATACGACACCCATGGTACAATTTACGCTGACTTTTCAAAGGGGCCCATTCCCATTGCCAGGCTGGCCCATGAAGTCAGGCCCATAGACCCCCCAGGACTGCCCCCAATTGAGAGAATTGCTTCCCAAAAAGTTTTCAGCAGATTTACAAACGGTCATGCCCATGTGATCCTGCCGGTCAATTTTCAAGACAATTTTTTAGGTGCCATTCATCTGATTGATGATATGCAGCAACAGAAAAAAAGACTGTCTGCATATTATATGATTGTTGCGGGTATTGTCACCATCTCTTTGGTAGTGGTGCTGATTTTATCTTCCAAAATCCAGTCCATCTTCACCCGTCCATTATTTGATGTCATTAATTCCATGGGGAAGGTAACCCGGGAAAAGGACTATCAGGTCAGGGTAAAAAAATACAGTGACGATGAATTTGGTGTGCTTGTGGAACAGTTTAACCAAATGATTAAGGAGATCCAGGCCAGGGACGAAGCGCTGAATTCATACAGTTCAAGCCTTGAATCCAGAGTCGAGCAAAGAACCATGGACCTGACCCAGGCCAAGGAAGAACTTGAATCCACGGTCATTCATCTGGAAAAGGCCCAAAAACAAGCAGAGGAAGCCAGCCAGGTAAAATCCAGGTTCCTTGCCAACATGAGCCATGAAATCAGAACGCCCATGAACGGCATTATCGGCATGACGGAAATGCTGCTTTCATTCGATCTTCCCAGTGAACAGAAGACATTTGCGATCAATATCCAAAAATCTGCCCAGGCCCTGCTTGCAATCATCAATGATATTTTAGATCTTTCCAAAATTGAAGCAGGCAAACTTGAAGTTGAATCCATTTCTTTTGATCTAGATACCCTGCTGACCGACATCAAAACACTTTTAATGCCTGTTGCCAGGGAGAAAAAACTATATTTAAGTGTTGAAATCCAAAAGGACGCACACCTTTTCCTGTTGGGGGACCCAACAAGGATCAGGCAGATACTGATCAATCTTGTGGGCAATGCCATAAAATTTACAGAAAAAGGCGGGGTAACCATCATGGTGTCGACCTTCTTATCAAAAGACGGTGAATTTCAAAATTTTGAAGACCAAGGATTCCGGGTTGACCTGAGCATCTCCATAAAAGATACCGGTATTGGGATCCCATCTAAAAAACAAACACTTTTATTCACACCGTTTTCCCAGACCGACGCCTCTTTTACGCGCAAATACGGAGGCACCGGACTTGGTCTTGCCATTTCATCGAATCTGGTGTCACTTATGGGAGGCACCATCAAGTGCACCAGTAAACCGGGAAAGGGAAGCATCTTCTCCTTTGTTCTTCCTTTGAGACTGGCGGAAAAAAGTGATAACGGGGGATCTTTGACCGCCCATGCCCGACCCGAAAAGACGGATAAAATCAATCTTCATGTGCTGGTGGCCGAAGACAATATCACCAATCAGGATGTTTTTTCAGCTATGCTTGAAACCTTTGGATGTAAGGTGGATATTGCAGTCACGGGTGCTGATGCCAGGGATAAGTTTATCTGTTTAAAACCGGACATCATCCTCATGGACTGCCAGATGCCCGTAATGGATGGTTACCAGGCCACCCGGGAAATCAGGGAACATGAAGCAACCCTTGGCACCCATACTCCAATCATCGCCATCACCGCCCATGCCATGAAAGAAGACCAGGATAATTGCCGGGATGCCGGCATGGACGATTTTTTGACAAAACCCTTCATGATGGGAGATCTTTTGGAAATGCTAAAAAAATGGCGCATCCGTCTGAATCCGTCTGGATCTGATGCTGTAGATAGTGCCGACCACACGACACTCTAATGACTTGACTCTATTAGAAAAAACCATTGTTGTATTCCGTTTAACGCAATCTAAACAAAAAAAGGGCTGAAATTTTGACCTGTACCAAATCTATACTCATCGAAAAAATTTCAGATACATTTGATCAGCACCCTTCTCAGTCCAAAGAGGTAGTTGAAACCCTGATTGAAATCATGAAGTCCACCCTGGCGTCGGGCGAAGATATTATGATTTCCGGATTTGGAAAATTTCAGGTAATTGAAAAAACGCCGAGAAAGGGTAGGAACCCAGCTACAGGAGATGCCATGATCCTTAAAAAAAGACGGGTTGTCACGTTCAAGTGTGCGGGCAAACTTAAAAACAAAATGAACCAACAGGAAACCAGAGACTATGAGCCTGTTTGATAATTGATGAATCGGCTGCAATCCCATGAAAATGGCTCCAATTCCCCCAAATTTTATGTCAATAGTCCGGTCCGGCTATTAACAGAAAATTTGTGAAAATTGGTTCTCATTTTCATGAGATTTCGCTTTGATCCCCTAATTATCAAACAGGCGCTAAGGCCCATGATCAAAAAAAAATCGCCCATCTGCTTGTCTTTTAAACCGCTTTGGGCGTTACGCCAACGGACAGACATACCTAATATGTTTCCTTTGGCGTGCCTTGATGGCGACTTAAAATCCGGCGTATTTGTGGCAGATTTGATTCTGGCTATGGGCCTTACAGGCAGCACCATTTAGATCATCAGCGACGTTTGCCGGCCACCTCCCAATCGTGGATCCTGGTGGTTTCGTGAATCTCTTCCCATCCTGTGATCATTCCTGAAATGTGGCTGAACAGGGAGTGCCCTGTTGTGGTCATGTACACATGGACCACCAGAAACGCGAGCAGTAGAAATGCCACCATGGTGTGGAGCAGTGCCACCGGTGCCAGGGACCAGGCCACGCCCCCCCAATAATTCCAGGTGTAATATAAGATGCCTGAAACCATTTGGACCGGCAGCATCAAAGCCGACAATGCCAGATAGGTCAGGCGCTGCAAAGGATTGTGTTTGGCACCTGGCGTTTTTTCAACCGGGTGGGGTCTGCCCTGAAAAATCCCGAATGCATAGTAAAGCGCCACATCGATGAGTTTTCGGGTTGTGGGGATGTATTGACGCCACTCCCCGGTGGTGAAAAGCCAGAATACAAAAAAAGCAAAAAGCACCAGCCATAAAAGCCCCACAAAGTTATGGGCGTTTACTGCGGTTTCATATCCCATCAAGGTGTAGGAGCCATGGATTTCAAAGCCTGTGATCAGAAGAAATATGATCATCCCGGCCTGCAGCCAGTGCCAGAATCGTTCAAAGCGTGTGTACAGATATACTTTAATGGTTTTTGTCTGGTCCATGATATTGTGTTCCTTTTTTAATGTTTTCCGTTTCTGGTGAAAAACCGTCCCAGACCATGGAGGGTGACACCGATACATGATCCAAGCACAAGTATCCATCCTGCCCAGTCCATCATGGCAAGGTTATCCCGCCCGGGCATGTAAAAGCCGATCAGATTGGCGAGCCGTCCGGTATCTTTGACATGGCATTGGGTGCATGAAAGGACATTGCCCCTGGGGGCGACCATATGTGTGATGGGAAACACATAAGCGGTATCAACAAAATCATACTCGCCAGAGTAGGGCAGGTTCAGATATTTTTGGCCGTACGCAATGGCAGCATCCCAGTTAAACTCTTTCCAATAGGCGGCTTTGTCGGTTTTATCTTTGGGGAACAGGTGTGGTGCCACAAGCTTTTTATGGATTTTATCATAAGGAACTTTTCCCCGGTGCACCTTGAACGGAAAAATGCGTGAGTTTTCATCGGTCATGTCGCCGGATGGGTTGCTGATAAACACTTCGCCGGACGGATCAATGGTGTCCTTCAAAGTGAGGTGATCAATGGACCCATTGTACCAGAAGTATTCGGGGACCATATTTTTCCCCCACCTGAATTCGCCTTTTTTGGTCATATAGGCAGGTTTACCGAACTCACCCTTCACGGTGTAAGGTTTGCCATCCTTCTTTTTTCCCGCCGCAGACCAATCCCAGTACATCTTGGTGGGGTTGATACGGGCATATTCAGGAATATGGCAGCTCTGACATGCTACCCGGTCGGTGTGGTCATTGGCCTTGGCATTGTGCTGGTGGGGTTCCCTGCCGTGGCAGGAAACGCAGGTGATCTTTGAGGTAAGATCATCCTCAATCAAGGATTTTTTATTTTCAGCCGCAGGCTGGGTATAGATCCGGCCCGCAATATGGTGTTCTGAGGTGGAGTGGCACCGGGTACAATTAAAATTCTGTCCGTCAATTCCCATATGGACATCCAAGTGTTTATCTGGTTTGATCAAGGAGGAGTCCAGATCTCCATGCTTGACGCCGTCACCGCCACCGCCATAAAAATGGCAGGCCCCACAGTTTTTACGTCCGGGCAGGCCCACACTTTGGGCCACTTTATTCCAGTCCGGTGGATAGTATGTTTTTTTGTTTCCTTTAAATATTCTGGTCTTCTTGGCTGGATGGCCGGCCCCGGAAGGGAATTTTTTGTACGTCCCGGTGCTTTCGTGGCAGACAAGGCAGTCCACCTTGGTTTGATCCGTAAAATCAAAGTCTTTGTTCTTCCAACCATATCCTGCATGGCATGATGTGCAACGAGCCTCGTTGCTTTGGGCGTTGATTCAGAAGTTATTAACGGACAGCCCGCCTTTCCCCAGTGGAACGGCAGGATCTTTTCCAGGGGCTTTCCAGGTCCAGTGGATGGTTTTATGAAACTGAAGGGCCGCCTCATTATGGCAGGTCAGACAGGCCGCCGTTACTTCCGGGCCCGAGGAGAATTCCTGCTGCAAAATTTCAAATTTTGAATGATCCGCAGTAATCCATCGTTTTTTTTCTTTTACCGCCTGTTTGGCAAGCACCCTGCCAGGCGCCAGTTCTGTTTCGCTGCCGCCTGTGGATGCTGTGCAGGGCACAGGAGCGGCCCACAGTAAAAGCAAGGTGGTTACCAGGGCAACAAGTTGATTTTGCTTGTGCTTCATCATGTTAAATAAATGCCTCCATTTGATTTGAACTGGGCCGGATTGATCTTTTCCGGGCCCCTCAGGCCCATGGGTTTTAGGCCATGTTAACCGTTTCGTGGATGATAATGTTATCTGCTTCATTCAAGACATTTGCAGCAGGACACTACAGCCGCCCCCTGCGAATAATGGCCACCAACAGCCAGACACCCAGGACCGCCGCAGCAATGAATCCGGCAATGCCGATGATGGAGACTCCGAAGATCATGGGTGGAATCTGGGAGTTAAGTACAATGGCCGAGCCCAGGATCAGACCGGCAATGATGATGGCAAAAGAGATCCGGTTGGATGTCTGATCCTGGATCATCATCAACCGTTCCAGGCCTTCTATGTTGATGGAGGCCCTTATTTTTCCCTGTTTGATCTGTGTGATCATCTGGCTTGTATCCGATGGCAGGGTCTGCAAAAGGATAAAGATATCCCTGGCGATATTGCTCAATTCCCTGGAAAGACGTGGCATTGAATACTTGCGCAGGGCCGCTGCCTTGATATAGGACCGGGCATGGCCAAGCATATCAAACTGTGGATCTAATGTGCGTACCACCCCCTCAAGGCTGATAAACGCCTTCATCATTAAAAACAGGTCCGGCGAAATTCTCAGCCCGTGCCGGGTGCAAAGCTCAAGAAACTGGTGAATCATGCGGCTGGGGTTGATCTCTTCAAGGGGTCTGGACAGATATACGGCACAAAATTGTGAGATATCCTTTTCCAGTGCCGCCATATTGACCGATTCCTCAGGTTCGGTCAGGCGGCACAGCAGACGGGCTGTATTCCGGGTATTTTTTGAGGCAAGCCCCTGGAGCAGATCAATGAATAACTCCCGGGTGACCAAATCTAAAAATCCGGTCATGCCGAAATCAATCATGCAGATGCGCTGGTCTTCCAGGATAAGAATATTGCCGGGATGGGGATCGGCATGGAAGAACCCAAACTCAAATATCTGGCGCATGACAAAATCAGCACCTGCACGGGTGATCTTTTTTCTGTCAAGGCCTGCCCGGTCAATGGCCTCAACATCATCCGCCTTGGTCCCCCGGATAAATTCCATACACAGCACCCGTTGTGTGGAATGGGACCGGTACACACGGGGAATATGGATGGCCGGATCTTTGGCAAACTGATCTGCCATCTGTTCCATACTGGCCGCCTCCACCATGTAATCCAGCTCTTTTTCCAGGGACCGGGCAAATTCTTCAACGATCTTCACAGGCCGGAATATGGCGATATCTTCCAGGTTTTTTTCCATGACCTGGGCCAGGTAGTGGATGATCTCCAGATCCACCTCAACGATTTTACGGATACCGGGGCGCTGAACTTTCACCGCCACCTGTTCGTCTGGGGACAGTTCGGCCCGGTGAACCTGTCCGATGGACGCCGAAGCAAAGGGTGATGCCTCAAAGGAATGGAAGACCTCACCAATGGGTTTGCCGAACTCTGCAAGGATAATCTGGCCAACCTGTTCAAATGAAAAGCAGGGCACCTTGTCCTGGAGTTTGGCAAGTTCCCGGGTCAGATCCAAGGGGATCAGGTCGGGGCGTGAGGATAAGACCTGGCCCATTTTAATGAAGGTGGGTCCAAGCTCCTCCAACACCATCCTGATCCGTTGATTCCTGGACATTTTTTGATGGGGTTTTGAAAACAGAATTTTATCCAGATAATGATTGATCTTCATGGCATCAATACTATTTTCAAATCCGTATTTGAAAATGATGCCGATGATTTGCTGGTAACGGACCAGATGCCGGTACCGTTTAGTGACCTTGGAAATGGTCGTAAAACTGAGCATTGTCAGAGAAACAGGCCTGGGTTTCAGGCACCCTTTTCATTTTTTTGGGACAGCGCGTCGATCCGGGCATTCAGTGCATCAATGTCTGCACGGGTGGGCAGATCCAGGCGTTTGAGCACCGATTCCACAATCTCTTCAACCTTTTTATCAAGGCTGGATTTTGCGTCGTCATACCGTTGTTTACACGTTTCTATAAATTCCTTTGCCTCTTTCTGGTTCATCTCAGACTGGTCAGCAACCTGCCTGGCAAAGGCTTCGATCTCTTTTTTGGAGCGCAACGCCATACCCACCCCGGTGAGCAAACTGTTTTTCAGGGTTTCAAGCATGTTCTTTTCCTCCATTTTTTTCAAAAACAGGTCCCGGAAAAGAGTTTTCCGGGAACTTTTATCCTATTTTGATCCAAAAGATACATCCAGTATATCTTCTACACAGGTATCGCCTTCAAGAATGGCATCCATTTTACCATAAGATCCAGGCAAAAGCGTGTTGATAAAAAATCTGGCTGACGCCATCTGTCCTGCATAAAAAGCGGCATCTTTATTTTTGGCCGCTTTGGCCGCCACAGCTTCGGGATCAAGGGAGCCCGCTTTTTTGGCCAGTTTGGGCGCGGCAATGCAGGCACGCCACAGATGCATCCAGGCAAAGGAGATCTCCCCTGTGATCTCCAGGAAAGGATGGGCAAAGGCGTATGCGTTAAGCGCCTTTTCAGACCGGGATCTTGCACCGATCTCATTGGCAAGGGTTTCAAACCGGACCAGGGCGCTTTCCACCTTTTCGGCAAGTGCCGTAATACCTTTAATCTCTTTGGCCTCATTGACGGTTTTTCTGATTTGATCCAGAAAATAGGCAAAACTCTGGCCTTTGTTCATAGACAGCTTGCGGCCAAGGAGATCCATGGCCTGGATGCCGTTGGTGCCTTCGTAAATCATGAAAATTCTGGAATCGCGCATGAGCTGCTCTGCCGGAAATTCCCTGCAGAATCCATATCCGCCGTAAACCTGGACCCCGTGGGAGCAAACCTCAAGGGCCTTGTCTGTGACATAGCCTTTGACAATGGGGGTGAGCACCTCAATCAACGCCGCAGTATTGGCCTTTAATGTCTCATCATCTGTGGTGTGAACAATGTCCTCGCATTTGGCATAGTAATAGTGCAAAGAGCGCATGCCTTCGGTGTATACCTTCATGTTTAACAGCTGGCGTTTCACATCCGGGTGGTTGATGATGGTTACGCTTTTGGCTGTGGCATCCTTGCCCGCTGTAAGATGCCGGCCCTGTACCCGGGTTCTGGCATAATCAAGGGCGTTCATATACGCAGCAGATGCCACGGCAAACCCCTGGACCCCCACAAAGGCCCGGGATTCATTCATCATTTGAAACATTTCGGGCATGCCCTTGTTTTCCTGGCCCAGCAGTGTGCCGATGCACGGTCCTTTGTCTCCCAAAGCCAGGGTGCACGTGGCATTGCCGTGGATCCCCATCTTTTCTTCAAGGCCTGTGCACACCACATTGTTGAATTCACCTAAAGATCCGTCTTCATTCACCAGGTATTTGGGCACCAGGAACAAAGAGATGCCCCGGGTGCCGGCAGGTGCGCCCTCAATGCGGGCAAGGACCGGATGGATAATGTTATCGCAAAGATCGTGGTCTCCTGCGGATATGAAAATTTTTGTCCCTTCAATGGTATAGGTGCCGTCATCGTTCAAGGTGGCTGTGGTGGTCAAGGCGCCCACGTCGGAACCGGCCTGGGGTTCGGTCAGCAGCATGGTGCCGCCCCACTGGCCTGCAAACATTTTTTTCATGTACAGTTTTTTCTGGGTTTCATCCCCAAAGGCTTCCACCAGTTTGGCGGCGCCGTGGGTCATGCCGTAATAGAGCATAAAGGCGGAATTGGCGCCCACCATATATTCCAGGGCTGCACACCCTACGATTTTGGGCATGCCCTGTCCGCCTACGTCCGGATTATCCGGATCATCGCACATGGCCAGCCATTCACCTTCGCAAAACAGCTTCCAGGCCCGTTTAAAAGATTCCGGCGTGGTCACTTTACCATTCTCAAGGGTGCAGCCGATCTCATCCCCGTCCTTCAATGTGGGCAGGATCTCCTTAATGGCAAGGTTCCTTGCCTCGGAGACGATCAGATCAATGGTCTTTTTATTGAACTCCTCAAATAACTCATGCTCAACCACTCCGATTTGTTCATGCAATACAAAGTCGATGTCGCGTCTGTCTGCGATTGCCTGTGCCATATTTATCATTCCTTCTTTAAAGTTGTTAATACAGGCATGTGCTGTGCCCAACAACATGCCGGCTGACGAAAAATATGATATATTTAGTATAAAACCTTTGATCTTTTCAAATCTTTTTAAAATAATTAATCTGAATTTACAAAGTTATTTGCTTGTGTTGGCCTTTTTAGTACAAGAAGGTTTTAATATGATTATTTTTTTGCTAAAAGAGTATTTATTTTTGACCCGGTTTCATATGGGTTTTAGGATGCTGTAACCACGGAAACAATAAAATCAATCATATCGCTTGTCTTTTTACCTGGTTTTCGTGTTGCGCCAACAGGGCCCCATATTCCATTCCATTGGCGCGTCTTGAAACCAGGCAATCAACTCATATAAATCTGGCTGCGCTCTATGGTGGTTTTTAATATCTTTGTGGCCCTTAGTTCTGAAAATAAATATCTAACTGATGGAAACAAAAAAGCATGCGAATAAAATGTTGGGGATCCAGAGGGTCAGTCTGTGTATCAGGTCAGCAATATATCAAGTACGGGGGCGATACCACCTGTTTTGAGATCCAGTCCAATTCCGGTGACGTTGTGATCATTGACGCCGGAACCGGTATTCGCAGACTTGGCAAGTGTCTGGTTCAAAGGAAAATTAAAACCTGTTATCTGCTTTTGACCCATACCCACTGGGATCACATCATTGGTCTGCCCTTTTTTCATCCTCTGTTTGATAAAAACACAACCCTTCACATCCAGGACCGCACCTTTGCCGGCCTGAGCACCCGGCAGGTGCTTGACCAGGTGATCTCCATGCCTTTTTTTCCCGTGAGGCTCAAGGATTACAATGCCGACATCCGGTTTGATGCATCCTTGAACAACCGTTTTTCCATCGGCAGTATGGATATTGACACCATTCCCACCTCCCATTCCCAAAACAGCATTGGATACCGGTTTATGGAAAATGGGAAAACCTTTGTGTTTCTTACGGACAATGAACTTGGAAAAACCCATCCCCAGGGCAAAAGCGTTGACGCATACATCGATTTCTCCAGGGATGCGGATGTATTGTTTCATGACACCGAATACACGGATGATGAATATCAGAAGAGAATCGGGTGGGGGCACTCCTGCCTGTCCGATGTTCTGGATTTAAGTGTCAGGGCATCGGTGGGACAGCTGGGTCTGATCCATATTAATCAGGATAGAACCGATGACCAGGTGGATGCCATGGTGGATCAGTGCCGCCGGTTTTTCAAGAAGCATGCGCTTTCCACCCCCTGTTATGCCGTTTCTGCGGATTTTGAAATTTTTTTATAGACAGTATGTTACACGCATTCTTAATTCTTTTTCGTTTTGTGACCTCTCCTTTGCAGCGTTTTTTTCCAACGACCTGGAACGCCGTTCAAAATTTTGCCCACCCACGGGTGGTTACCATGCTCTTTTTCGGGTTCAGTGCAGGGCTTCCCATTCTGTTGATTTTTTCCTCCCTCTCCCTTTGGCTGCGTGAGGCCGGTGTCCAACGTTCGGCGGTTACGTTTTTTTCCTGGGCAGCCCTGGGCTATTCCTTTAAATTTATCTGGGCGCCATTGGTGGATCAGATGCCCGTTCCGGTGATGAGCCGGAAGCTTGGCCGGCGCAGGGCCTGGATATTTCTGGCACAGATTTGCATTGCGGCATCCATTTTTGCCATGTCCATGATTGATCCGGCAAAGGGTCAAAATTATATGGTTTTTATGGCCCTGGCAGCTGTAGGCCTGGGCTTTTCTTCGGCCACCCAGGACATCGCCATTGATGCATATCGCATTGAATCCGCCGACGAAAGCCTCCAGGCCCTGATGGCTTCGGTGTATATTGCCGGATACCGGATCGGGATGCTGGCCGCAGGCGCCGGCACCCTGTTTCTGGCCCAGATCCAGGGCTCCTGTCCAGGCGCCTACGATTATACGGCCTGGCGTACGGCATACCAGATCATGGCTGGACTGATGGCCATTGGTATGATCACCGTCTGTGTGATTAAAGAACCTGACGTCACGGCCAAAGCCGCAAATCATACCCGGACCAGGGATCATGCCCGGTTTTTTACTCTTTTTTTAGTCTCTGCCGGGGCTTTTGTGGGATGGTTCTATTTTTCATCCGGGTTGACATCCTCATTCAAAGAGCAGGTTGTTTATGTCATAAAAAATCCTTTGGCAGCCGGATTCATAATTGAAACAATAAGACTTGCCGGAGGCATCTGCGCGGGGTTTCTGGCCGCAAGGGTGATGGTGGCCCTGAAGGTGGCGGACATGGAGATGATCCGCTCCGGCTATGTTGAACCGGTCTCGGAGTTTTTTTCACGGTACGGCTTAAGCCTGGCCTGGCTGCTTCTTGGGCTCATTGGCCTGTACCGGATTTCGGACATTGTTCTCGGGGCAATTTCCAATGTTTTTTACCAGGATATGGGATTTTCAAAAATTCACATCGCAAGCATCGTAAAAACATTTGGGTTGTTTATGACCATTGCCGGTGGTTTTCTGGGGGGCACCCTGTCCATTCAATTCGGGGTGATGCGCATTCTTTTTGCCGGGGCATTGCTGTCAGCCCTTACAAACCTTTTATTTGTACTCATGGCCTGGACCGGTCCGGCGTTACCCATGCTCTACCTTGTGATTTCTGCGGATAACCTGGCAGGCGGTTTGGCCGGTGCTGCGTTTGTGGCCTTTTTATCCAGCCTGACCAATGTCCGGTTCACCGCCATTCAATATGCCGTATTTTCCTCACTGATGACCCTTGTGCCCAAGGTCTTTTCCGGATATTCCGGGAGCATGGTAGATCAACTGGGATACCCTGTGTTTTTCACCGTGACCGCTGTGATGGGTATCCCTGTGCTTATTTTAATTCTGATCTGTGGGGCCCGACTGCAACCCAACGAAACAAAAAGACAGATCAACCTTTAAGGCAGGGTTTACGTGCTGCTGTCACCTCATCCAGGCGTGTCACTTTAGTAAGATGGGGCGCGGATTTCAATTTATCCGGGTCTGACGCCGCCTCTTTAACAATGGCTTTTACCGCTTCTATAAACTGATCAATATCATTTTTGGATTCGGTTTCAGTGGGTTCCACCATAAAGGCGGCATCCACCACCAGGGGAAAATATACTGTGGGGGGATGAAATCCGTAATCCAACAGACGTTTGGCCATATCCATGGTATTGACATGGTGTTCCTGAACGGTCTTGTCGGTAAAAACACATTCGTGCATGCAGGGTCTGTCGTAGGGCAGATCCAAGGTGGTTTTCAGGCGCTCCTTGATGTAGTTGGCATTGAGCACGGCAAGTTGGGAGGCATGTTTCAGGCCCTTTGCCCCCATGGACAGAATGTATGAAAAGGCCTTGATCATGACGTTGAAATGGCCGTAAAAAGTATGCATCCTTCCAATGGTGTCCGGGCAATCTGTAACAAAGGAATAGGTATCGTTTCTCTTTTCAATCCGCGGCACAGGAAGAAAGGGGATCAGATCCTGGGCCACGGCCACCGGACCGGCCCCAGGTCCGCCGCCGCCATGGGGGGTGGAAAAGGTCTTGTGAAGATTTAAATGGAGTACATCAATGCCGAGTTCACCAGGCTTGTGGATTCCCATGACAGCATTCATGTTGGCGCCATCCCCGTAGACAAGGCCGCCTTTGGCATGAACGATGTCACAGACTTCCTTGATGTTATCCTCAAACAAACCCAGGGTGTTGGGGTTGGTGATCATGATACCGGCGGTTTCTTCGTCCATGACCGCGGCAACGGTCTTGGGTTCCAGGATCCCTTTGGGGCCTGATTTCATATTTACGGATTGATACCCGCAAAGGCTTGCAGACGCAGGGTTGGTGCCATGGGCCGTGTCCGGGATCAGAATTTTTGAACGCTGTTTTCCCTGTTTGGCGTGCCAGGCATGGATCATGAGCATCCCCGTAAGCTCCCCATGGGCCCCGGCAGCCGGCTGCAGCGTGACCGCAGGAAATCCCGTGATCTCCCCGAGCAGTTGTTCCAGTTCATACATCAGTTTTAACGCCCCTTGTGAAAACGCCTCCCCGGCCAAAGGGTGGGCCGCGGCAAATCCTTTGCGGGCTGCCTGGACCTCATTGGTTTTGGGGTTGTATTTCATGGTGCAGGATCCCAGGGGATACATGCCCGAATCGATACTGATATTCCATTGGGACAACCGTACAAAATGGCGGACCACGTCAAGTTCCGACAGTTGCGGCAGTTCTGGTGGATCACCGGTGAGTGCTGGATCAAGGTCCGCCCTTGGCACATCGCGTCTGGGTATGGAGATACCGCATCTGCCTTCCCGGCTTTTGTGCCACAATTCAGGTTCGTTAAAGATAAGACCGCTTGCAGCTGATTGTGTCATGATTGTACCTCCTTTGCCAACAGGTCCATAGCCTGTCTGGACACGGTTTCCGTGGCGCAGAAAAGATAATGGTCTGCCATCTCCGGGTAATAGGATTCAAGGGGGACTCCGGCAAACACATTGTGTTTTTCGGCAAGCTCCCGTCGCTTGTCCCCAAATCCGGCTGGGGCTTTAAGAACAAATTCATTGAAAAAAGCGCCGTTATAAACGGATTCAAACCCGGCATCCACCAGCACGTTTTTCAGGTAAACCGCCTTATCATGATTGAGCTGGGCAATTTCCCTGATGCCGTTTTTTCCCGCGGCCGCCATATATATCGCAGCGGTCATGGCGTTGAGCCCGTTGTTGGAACAGATGTTGGAAGAGGCTTTTTCCCTGCGGATATGCTGCTCCCGGGTGGCCAGGGTCAGCACATACCCTCTGCGGCCCTTTGAATCGGTGGTTTTTCCCACGAACCGGCCGGGAAGGGTTCTCATCAATTTCTGTGTACCTGCTAGAAGACCAAGCCCCGGACCCCCAAAGTTTTTTGCCATGCCAAGGCTCTGGCCTTCCCCTGCCACAAGATCAGCCCCAAAATCTCCCGGACTTTTCAGCAGCCCATGGGCCAGGGCCTCGGTAAATGAGGTAATGAATACGCAATTTTTCTCGCTGGCACAGGCTTTAATACTGCCCAGATCCTCAATGTTGCCCAAAAAATTAGGGGACTGAACCGCCACCCCTGCAATACCATCCATGGATTTCAACGCCGCCACATCTGTCAGGCCGTTTTGATCTGCAGGTATCTCAACCATTTCATATCCAGCCGGCCGAAGATAGGTCTTCATGATATGGCGATGGGCGGGATGAATAAGGCTTGATACGGCCACTTTATTTGCGGTTTTTGATTTACGAAGGGCGATCAGTGCGCATTCTGCCAGGGCAGTCCCCCCATCGTAATGGGATGCCGTGGCAATATCCATACCTAAAAGCGTGGTAACCATGGTTTGAAATTCATAGATCCCCTGCAAGGTGCCCTGGCTTACCTCGGGTTGGTAAGGGGTGTAGGCGGTCATAAATTCGGACCTGGAAATAAGGTAGGGAACAATGGCTGGAATATGGTGGTCATAGGAGCCTGCACCCATCAGGCATGTATATGGTCTGCATGCCGCATTTTGTGAGGCAAGTTCCTCCATCCGGGCATTTAAATCCCACTCGCTTAAGGCCTCCGGCAGGCTCAATCCGCTCTTTGTCCTGGCAGAATCAGGAATGGTTTCAAATAACTGATCCAGATCGGCGTGGCCGGTCACAGCCAGCATCTGGTCGATCTCCTGTCTGGTATGCGGCAGGTAACGCATGACATTTATCCTTTCAACATTTCAAGGTATGCAGCCCGGTCCTTGAGGCTGTCCAGTTCAGACAGATCCTGGGGTTTGATTTTGACAATCCAGCCTTTGTTGTAGCAGTCTGTGTTGACAAGCTCTGGTTCATCTTCAAGTGTTGTATTCACCTCAACGACCTCACCTGAAATGGGAAGAAAAATTTCAGATACTGCTTTAACAGACTCCACACTGCCAAACTCGTCTGCTTGTTCAAAGGTGTCGCCAATTTCAGGGACTTCCACAAAAACAATTTCGCCAAGCTGGTCCTGGGCATAATCAGAAATACCCACGCTGACCAGATCGCCTTCAACCTTTGCCCATTCATGGTCATCGGTGTACTTCAGGTCTGATGGAAAATTAAGTTCCTCTATTGCTTTCATGTCGTCTCCTTTTTATTTAAAATTTTTTATTGCCAGCCTTGCGGTCCTGTCAGGCCGGATGTCTGAAACAAGCCGGACCCCGATTTTACGCTTGCCTTCCACAAGCCAAAGCCGGGTACCCATCTCAAGGGGCTGATTGACCATGACAAATCCGCAGGCAAGCCCCTTTATTTTAACATCCGGGGGCAGGTCCGGCGTATTGATGCTGACGATTTTGTTTTCATGCCAGAAGATCCCCATGTCTGTTGCGCAAGTCAGTACCTGTCCGATATCTTCCCCCTGCTCGGTCAGCACCCGGCCGGCATCACCTGCGGTCACTTTTCTTAAAGAATCCCCCACAAAGGCATAGGTAAAGGATGGCTTTTCCAAATGGATTAGATGGGTATCCCCTAAAAATGCCTTGGTAAACTGCCGGGTGCCAGTCTGAAAGGGCAGGGCAAACTCCCAGGGATGGTTGATAAAGGGGAAATGTCCAATATCCTGGTGGGACAGGGGCAGGCATGCACCGGCCCTCAGGGAATCCCGGGCACCAAGGCCGCAGGGTATCAGGCCATAGGGGGAACCTGTATCCAGAAGATCACACCACAGTTTTTCAATTTTATCAGGCCCAATAAAAATTTCGAACCCAAATTCACCGGTGTACCCGGTTCTTGATATTATGACCGGTGTACCATCCACAAGCCTTACCCCATTAGAAGCGTCAGGATCCAGATCGCCTTTAAAGGAAAAGTAAGGCATTTTTTCAAAAACCTTTTCTGCGTCCCTGATCAGATCAGACACGATTTTCAACGCATTCTTCCCCTGAACATCAAGTTTGGCCACCTTTTCTGATAAATTTTTAATTTCTAAGGTTTTTCCGTCACTGTGACTGGTTAGATGTCCGGTAACCAATGCCCCCATACCTGCATTCACACAGACCATAAAACTGATATCAGAAAATTTATAAATAATGGCATCATCAAAGCAATGCCCCTGGGCATCTAAAAACGCGCCGTAAATACACCGGCCAAATGTCAGGTCATGGATCTGTCTTGTGAAGCAGAAATCAAGCAGGGCAGGGGCGTCTTTGCCCTGAACCCGGATACAGTCCATATGGGAAGTGTCAAACATCCCCGCGGATTTAAGCACGGCAAGATGTTCATTTTTAACCCCTGTATCATACCATAACGGCATGTCGAATCCGCCGAAATCAGCCATATTGGCTCCGACATTCCTGTGCCATGCGTTTAATGGTGTTTTTTTCAGATAATTGGTCATGGCAAAAGCCCCTTTCTTATGATCAAGTTTAAAAAATGTACGGCACCTTCAGGTTATAGGATTTGTAAATCACAAAGGTCTCAACGGAATTTATCCCGTAAATTTTTGACATTTCATTGGTGTAAAATTCAAGCAGCCCAAATCCTTCTTTGAATAAAACCTGCACCATGAGATCATACCTGCCTGTAACCACGGAAACGGAGATGACACCTTTCAGACGGCTGATCTTTTCTCCTTTTTCCACCAGATTTGTTTCAGACAACTTAATGCCCACAATGACACTTCTATGCCCGGGTAGTTTAGCCGGGTCCACAAGTCCGAAGAATTCAAGTACACCTTCTTCCTGGAGCTTGAGAACCCTGGACCGAACCGTATTTTCCGTAATCCCCAGCTTGCCGGCTATTTTTTTGAAAGGTTTTTTACCTTCTTTGAGTTCTCTGATAATATTGATATTGGTCTGATCAATTTTCATCGTTTCTTTTTATTGAGTTATGTTATTTCGCCACGTCTTCATGGTTTTATCTGAAGGTCACTTAAGGCCCATGATCAAAATAAAATCTCCCATCTGCTTGTCTTTTAAGCCACCATTGGCGTGCCTTGATGGCGACTTAAAATCCGGCGCAGCTGTGGGAGATTTAATTCTGACCATGGACCTAACTGTATGATATTGAGGGTATTGAGTCAAACATAAAGAGAGTAACTTTTAAGAATTTAAAAATATATTTTAATAAAACTGATGAAAGTATATATTTTTTATTTAAATTCTAATGTAATTTGTAAATAAATAAAAAAGTGGTCATTCATATCAGTTTCGGCTCAGGGGTCATGCGGAGTATAGAGGACTTGTGGAAGATATCGCTGTAGAGACTTTGCTGTTTCAAACAGGCTCTAACAGGCTTTCAGGCCTTAAATAATAGGCGGATTCACATTGAATTCGTTCATTTTATATAACAAGGTCTTATAGGATACTTTTAAAATTTTTGCGGCTTTGGATCGGTTCCACCCCACTTTTTCAAGCACAAAAATAATCACTTCCTTTTCAACTTTGTCGGAGGCCAGTTTCTTTATTTTTTTCAAAGAGATGTCTTCGAACAGTTTTTCTGAACTTGTGGACAGGTCTACGAATTCTGAAATGATCTTCATCCGCTGGCTTCCAGATTTATCATCAAATGCATAATGTGGCAAATGCATGGCAGAATCGGATGATTGCGCTTGGGGCATATCTTCTGGAGACGATGCTTCAGTGGAAGATCCGTCTTTAGGCAGCTCTTCAAAAATTTTATCCCACGAATTGAGCACCATCTGTTTTTTAATGCAGTTTTGCAACTGGCGCACATTGCCAGGCCAATGATAACTGGTAAGGCGGGCCATGATCTGGCTGTCAGGCCTTTCTGCATGGACTTCGGGATATTCTGCCGAGTATTTTTTAAAGTAAAATTCAACCAGGGCTGGGATATCCTCCGGACGTTCACGAAGGGGCGGGATATTTATTTTAATAATATTAAGCCGGTAAAAAAGATCTTCTCTAAACGTTTTGTTTTTGATATTTTCTTCAAGGTGCTGGTTGGTTGCGGCAATCACCCAAGCATCTGTTTTATATTCCTGGTCCGACCCCAAAGGAGAGAATTCTCCGCTTTGGAGCACGTGGAGCATTTTGGATTGAAGGGAAAGGGGCATATCCCCGATTTCGTCAAGAAAAAGAACGCCCTTGTCTGCAGTTAAAAATTTACCAGGACGTTTTTTATGTGCCCCGGTAAAAGCACCTTTTTCATAACCGTAAAGTTCTGACTCCAGAAGGGTCTCAGGCAAAGCCGCACAATTTATCTTTACAAAATTATTTCCGGATCTGTTCGATTCAGCATGCAGGCTTTGGGCGACCACTCCCTTTCCCACACCGGTCTCTCCTGTAATCAGGATGTTAAGACAGGTTTTGGCCACATGGCTGATCAGTTCCTTGATTTTCAGCATAGGGGTGGAGACGCCTATCAGTGGAATTTGTAAAGTCATATCTTATAACGTCCTCTTTTTCCTATTTTTCTGAACGGCCTATGAGTTGGGTAACTTTACGTTCAACTTTAAACAAATCAACAGGTTTAAAGACAACAATATCCGCCTGGGCTTCAGACGCAAGTGCCCCGGGGTGATCCCCATACCCGGTCATGGCAATGGTCTTAATATCAGGGAATTCTTTTTTTACAATGGAAATCAGCCCGACACCACTGATGTTAGGCATCACAAGGTCTGTGATCAGACAGTGGAAATAATCGGGTTTATCCCGCAAAATTTTTAAAGCGGCGAATCCATCCGCTGCAGTCTTAACCTCATATCCAAGGGAGTTAAAAAATTCATAAAAAGTAGACAAAATATCTTCGTTGTCATCTACGATCAAAAGTCGAGCCGCATCTGCCATATCAGCCTCTTTATCATTGAAATGGATAATTTCCTATGTCATTATCTCAATCTTCTTGGTATATGCAAGAAAAAAAATGTAAGTGTGAAAAAAATATCCATTTTATTGTTCAGCCCAGGAAACAAAAAGGGTACGGTTTTAACTGTCTTGCCTAACAACAAAATTCATATTATAAATTTGCGGTTTCACTTGAGTGTGACGAAATTTCAGGAATCAGACAGAAACTTTCTGCTGTTTTGCAATTGTTAAACTACATATATTTTTAGCGACAAGGAAATTTAATGAAAAAATCAATTATAAAGGGCTCAGGCTTCTTTGTACCGAAACATATTGTCACCAATCAGGATCTAGCCGAGTTTATGGACACTTCTGATGAATGGATCCGCCAGCGCACCGGCATCCACCAGCGGCATTGGGTCACCCAGGATGATGTCTGCGGTGCATCGGATTTAGGCACCCAGGCAGCTCTTATGGCACTGGACAAGGCGGGTTGGCATCCCAATGATCTGGATTTTATAATTTTTGCAACCCTAAGTCCGGATATCATGTTCCCGGGGGGTGGGTGTCTTTTAGCGCGAAATCTCGAACTTGATTCCACACCAGCCCTGGACATTCGCCAGCAGTGTACTGGATTTTTATATGGATTTGCCACAGCAGATTCCTACATTAAATCCGGGCTTGCCTCAAAGGTGCTTTTGGTGGGTGCTGAAGTCCATTCCACAGGACTTGACAAAACCACCCGGGGCAGGGATGTGACGGTGATTTTTGGTGACGGGGCTGCGGCCCTGTGCATCGAAGCTGTTGACACGGATGAAAATGTGGGGCTAATTGCCTCAGCATTGCATGCTGATGGGCATTTTGCGCAAACCTTAAAAACCGAACTGCCTGCGTCCAATCTTATAAAACGCATACCCGATGGTGTATCCAATGATGACCCCCGATATTTTCCGGTCATGGACGGTCCTGCCATATTTAAAAAAGCCGTACGCATGCTTCCCAAGGTGACTAGGGAAGTGCTTGAAAAAGCCGGGATGACGTTGTCTGATATTGATCTTGTGGTGCCCCACCAGGCCAATAAACGTATTAACCAGGCCTTTGGCCAGTTTCTTAAACTGCCCGAAGATAAAATTTTCCATAATATTGAGAAATACGGCAATACCACGGCTGCCAGCATTCCTTTGGCACTTTATGAGGCCATTGAAACCGGCCGTATCGGCAAATCCGGGGATGTTGTGCTTTTTGCCGGCCTTGGTGCCGGTCTGACCTGGGGTGCCTCTATCTATAGATTTCCCTGATGTTCCTTCTATTTGTCGTATTCGTGAACGTAAACCTGTAAGTTCACGAGTACAGATGACCCGGGGCTTGGACCTGTGTTATGCTTCAAATGTTGTTGAGTTCCCAAACAACCGATCCAAATAAAAATTATCTGTTTTTGATGCACAGGCAAACGTATATGACGGATCCTGGTTTCTTGCAGCCATCTGCTTTCGAATATCCCCGGCCATGACTTTGCCTAACTCCACACCAAACTGATCAAAGGGGTTTACACCGAGAATAAATCCTTCGAGAACGGTTCTGGCTTCGTAAAAAGAGAGCAGCATCCCAACACTTTCCGGTTCCAGATTATCAATGCTGATTATTGTTGAGGGCCGGTTGCCGTCAAAATTCCTGGCCGGGTCATCGCTGCTGCGGCCAAGGGCAAGTGCGCCGGCCTGGGCCAAAAGGTTGGCCCACAGTTCCTGGTGGTTGGTAACCCCTTTGGACATTGCCTGAAGCCCGCTGTATCCCGGCACTTTCACACCGATAAAATCAATGGGAAAGGCTTTTCCCTGGTGGGCCAGCTGAAAAAATGAGTGCTGGGCATTGGTGCCGGGTTCCCCGAAAATAATGGTGCCGGCAGGTTGGGCTAACGGCTGACCTTTTGGGGATACCGATTTACCCAGGCTTTCCATATAGAGCTGCTGAACATGGGGGCTGAGCCGGGCTAACCTTGACGCATAGGGAATAATGGCCTGGGCCGGATATCCCATATACAGGTTGTTCCATATGGAGATCAGGGCCGCAGTTAAGGCGATGTTTTTTTCTGCAGGACTATCCAGCACATGCCTATCCATCAGAAAGCAGCCGTTGAGAAAACGTTTAAAAACCTCATATCCAAATGCAAGACTTAAAGGCAGCCCACCCACAGCCGAAGATACGGAATACCGGCCGCCGATGAAATCAAACATATGAAAAGACCCAAGCACAGGTGTTCCAGGATCGTCTCCGGGGCTTCCCTTGGCCGTGATGGTGACCATGTGATCTTCAGGGTCAATGCCCATGGCTTTGAGCCATGTGCTGATCTGATTGAGATTGGCCATGGTTTCGGTGGTGGTGTAGGATTTGGAAATTACAATCCAAAGGGTGGTATCTTTATCAATGGCTTCAATGATCTGGGCAAAATTGTCAATATCCACGTTGGGCAGAAATAAGAGAGGCATTTTTTTGTCAACCCCGGCCAGGGCCTGGTAGACAAATTCACAGCCAAGATATGATCCGCCAATACCAATGACAACTGCCTGGGTAAAGGGTTTTCCACATGCCGAGCAGATTTTGCCTTCATGGACTGATGCACAGAATTGTTCTATTTTCTCATTGACTTGTTGCATCTGCTGTTTAACGTCCATCTTTTTGAATACAAGCGGGGAAGGGCCTGTACCCCGGGCCGCAGTATGCAGTGCTGCACGGTTTTCGGTGGGATTTACGATTTTCCCCTGGGTCATTTCACTGAATTTTTTAAGTGCACTGGACAAAATTTGGGATTCATGCAGCAATGATAACACATGTTCATCAAGCCGCTGGCGTGAAAAATCCATGAAAAAGCCATCAATGCCAAGACTGAAAGCAAAGAACCTTCCGGGCCGCTCCAAAAGCTGCCGCAGATGGTTATCCGGTGTGTTCAGATCCTGGGCCGCTTTTCTTAGTTTTTCATGAAGGTCTTTTATGGAAGGGTCATCCGAATAAAGCAAACCAGCTGAGCTCATATTTATTTCTCCTTTATGATGTGATGGATTTGCTTGCCAGTTTTTTATTTATAGAATAAAAATAGAACCTAAAAAATGCAAGCGCCTTTTGTCTGGATATGCAAGACCCCGGTCATCCCACGCGTGCCGCAGCCGCGAGGGGGATCCGCCGAATGCGGGAAACAGAAAACGGCTGGCGGGCTGGACGTTTTTTCCCAGACTCAGCCCCAACGAACTGTGATGGACCGGCTTTAATGGGCTGATCAGAACAGGATCTGTTCCATGCCGAAGCGCCGGATTTTTTCCAAACCCTTAGGACAGATGTGATTTGTGAAGGATGTCAAATGAAATATCTATGGTGGACCGTTCAGGCCTCATGCCTTTTAACCGCACTTTTTTTCTTTGTTTTCGGCATTGATCTCATCCGGGGGGCGTATAACTTAACAGATCCGTTCAGTTTTTTCATGACCTTTTTTGCCGCAAGTTTCATTATTCTGATCAGCCTGACCCTGACCCTGGTGTTCATGATTAAAATGATACGGGTATACCGGCGGCTTGGACGCTCACAGGCCCAGGGAGACCGCTCCTGATGACGGTCAAAACTCAAAACGGGGAATGCATTTTTCAGGTGGTATTGGGTTTATGGATCTTGCAGGGTGAAACTCCCTGTCGGGTGGGATCCAGTAATGGGTTTGAGAGCCTGTTTGATAATTGATGAATCGGCTGCAATCCCATGAAAATGGCTCCAATTCCCCCAAATTTTCTGTCAATAGTCCGGCTATTAACACAAAATT
>PDWI01001010.1_pt1 | contig 45631 bp, 42 predicted proteins | sample 1430891 | NCBI WGS metagenome assembly PDWI01 (sample SAMN01162508, study PRJNA174530) | Oral metagenome, whole genome shotgun sequencing project. | biome: Marine environment; feature: Marine mammal; material: Swab sample of the gingival sulcus; isolation source: swab sample of gingival sulcus...
ATATTTTCCTTCTATTTTACAAAAGAAAAATTGTATTTTTGCAAAAAATAAACTTTTCATATAGAATGATATATCCGCAAAAATTTGAGCAAAAAATATGTTTTGATATAGTACGACAAAATATTAAAAATAAATGCGTCAATAGTCTAGCATATAAGTATGTAGAGCAAATATCGTTTTTGAATAACCATCATGCTATCGCTAAACAGTTGCAATATAGCAACGAGATGTTTGATGTTTTGGAAAACAATATAAATGTATTGCCAATATATGAGATAAATGATTTTAGAGAGATATTTAAGAAGACGGAGATAGACGGTACTTTTTTTGAGACTAATACGGTGTTTTCTTTAAAAAAATTACTTGATAATATAGCACAGATAGTTGATTTTTTCTCTACAAAAAAGAGAGATGACCTACCTCTGCTCAAACGATATGTTGATGGAATAGTTACTTTCCCAAACATACAACTAGAAATCTCAAAAATACTTGATAAGAATGGGTGTATAAAAGACTCAGCAACGCCAGAACTGGCACAAATAAGAGCCAATAAACATAAGATACAAAACTCTGTTTCAAAGACTTTACAACGCATTCTTCAAAAAGCACAGCAAGATGAAATAGTGGATAAAGATGTCTCACCTGTCATACGAGATGGACGGCTTGTTATACCTGTCTTGTCGATGAACAAAAGGCGAATAGAGGGTATCATACACGATGAATCTGCCTCAGGAAAAACATTCTATGTAGAACCTGCTCAGGTGGTTTTGCTCAACAACAAACTACGAGAACTCGAAAGTGATGAACGCAAAGAAATTGTCAAAATCTTGCGACAATTCACATCTTACACACGCCCATATTATAGCGATATTATTCATTCTCAAAAGAGATATTTAGGGTTAGACGCATTAAATGCTATTGCAAAATACTCTATTGAGATAGGTGCAATATGCCCAACGGTTGATGACGACTGTATTGTCGATTGGCAAAAGGCTCGACACCCAATACTTGAAGACTTTCTGAAACGACAAAATAGCAATATCGTACCACTAAACATTGCACTGAACCAAAAAGATAGAATATTGATAATATCTGGTGCAAATGCAGGAGGCAAGTCAGTGTGTATCAAGACGGTATGCCTGTTGCAATATATGTTGCAATGTGGTCTGCCTATTCCTGTTGCCGAGAGTAGTCGTTGTGGTGTTTTTGATTCGATATTCCTTGATATTGGAGATGGGCAGAATATAGAAGACGACCTATCTACCTACTCCTCACATCTGCAAAACATGAAGGTTTTCTTACTAAATGCTACCAACAAAACACTTATTGCGATAGATGAGTTTGGGGGTGGCACAGAACCAACTATTGGAGGTGCGATAGCAGAAGCCATTTTGAGTGAGTTTTGTACCAAAGAGGTGATGGGTGTGATAACGACACACTATACAAACTTAAAATATTTTGCAGAACAAACTGAAGGTGTAGTAAATGGGGCGATGTTGTATGACAAAGGGCAGTTAAAACCGCTTTTTCAACTCAAAATAGGTCAAGCAGGTAGTTCGTTCGCTTTCGAAATTGCTCAAAATATTGGTCTGCCCAAATATTTGATAGCCAATGCGAAAGATTTGGTAGGCGATGAGGCAGTAAATTACGATAGGCTGACACAAAAGGCGATGAAAAGTAAGGTATATTGGGAGAGGAAGTCAGACAAAATACGGCTTCAAGCCAAGAAACAAGATGAGATTATAGAGCGATATAATAATAAATTGGCTGATATAGAAAGGCAGAAACAAGAGATAATCCAACAAGCCAAAAAAGAGGCTCAAAGCATTGTGGCAGGGGCTAATGCCGTGATAGAAGGGGCAATACGACAAATAAAAGAGTCGAAGGCAGACAAAGAACACACGGCAAAAGCAAGGGCAGAGGTCAGTGGTTTTGCAAAAAAAATTATACCCAAAAACAATGAACTAAAAAATAGTGTAGCACAAACCAATACCTTAAAAGTAGGCGACTCTGTAGTCATCAAAGGACAGCAGACCGTAGGGCAGATAATTGAACTAAATGAAAAGAAAGCAATTGTGGCTTTTGGCGGTATCAAGACCTCTACGAAAGTGGCGATGCTCGAATATGTATCCAACAACAAGGCAAAGAGAGTCAATAAGGCTCATTTATCTAAAACAACCATCAATAGCATCAGACAACGGCAATTGCACTTCTCACAAGAGATAGATGTCAGAGGAATGAGAGTTTCAGAGGCTCTCCAAGCAGTTATGTATTATATAGACGATGCAGAAGTATCTAATGTCGAACGAGTGAGGATACTACATGGCACTGGCGAAGGGGCTTTGCGACAAGCAATAAGAGATTATCTTGCTACACGAAGAAGTGTGAAGTCGTTCGCCGATGAGCATATTCAGTTGGGCGGTGCTGGTATTACTGTTGTAAATTTTGGCTGATAGCCGTCCATAGATTATTGTCAGGCACAGGTGCAGTGATGGATATAAGGTTGTGGCTTACAGGGTGTGTGAATTCTACGCTACGAGCGTGTAGAGAGATGCTCCCATCTCTATTTGACCGAGCAAAGCCGTATTTTAAATCGCCTTTGATGGGTGAGCCAATAGCTGCTAATTGACTGCGTATCTGATGATGTCTACCGGTGTGTAAATCTACTTCCAGCATAGTGTAGCGTTCGGATTTTGCTACGACAGTATAGGTCAAAGATGCCAATTTTGATTTTGGCTTCTCTGTGTCGTAGGCGTATGATTTATTCTGTTTCTCGTTGCGTAGTAGATAGTGCCGTAGAGTAGCCATTGACTCTTTGGGACATACGCCTACTACTGCCCAATATCGTTTTTTTATTTCGTGCTTTTGCAACATTTCGTTGAGTCGAGCCAATGCTTTTGATGTCTTTGCAAAAATCACTGCTCCCGATACAGGTCTGTCGAGCCTATGCACCACACCACAAAAGACATTACCCGGTTTAGAGTCTCTCTCTTTGATATACTCTTTTAGTAAATCGACAAGTGGTTTGTCGCCCGTTTTGTCGCCTTGTACTATCTCTGACGAACGCTTGTTGAGGACGATGATATGGTTGTCTTCGTATAAAATTTGTGTCTGCATAAAACAAAAACTATTTTTGTATCAAAAAAAATAATGGATATACTCTGTTGCTTTTGCTATACATTGAACCTAAAATGCATAATATCTCCATCTTCTACTACATACTCTTTGCCTTCGACAGATAGTTTTCCCGCCTCTCTGACGGCAGACTCGGAGCCGTATTTGATGTAGTCGTCAAATTTTATAACTTCGGCACGGATAAATCCTTTTTCAAAATCTGTATGTATCACTCCTGCACATTGAGGGGCTTTGAACCCTTGACGGAAAGTCCACGCTCTCACCTCTTCGACACCTGCGGTTAAGAAGGTTTTGAGGTCGAGTAACGCATAAGCCGATTTGATGAGACGAGCAACACCAGACTCTTTGAGACCTATTTCGTTTAAGAACATTTGTCGCTCATCGTATGTGTCGAGTTCGGCTATCTCTGCCTCCGTCTTTACTGCCAAAAATAGCACTTCGGCATTTTCGTCTTTGACGGCTTCTTTGACGGCTTCTACATAGTTATTGCCAGACACCGCCGATGCCTCATCGACATTACAGACATACATCACGGGCTTGTTTGTGAGTAGGCATAGTTCTTTTGCAAACTGCTGTTCGTCTTTTGTATCGAAACTAACGGTTCGAGCAGAGATACCTTGCTCTAAGACTTCTTTGTATTTTACTAAAACATCATACGCCAATTTTGCTTGTTTGTCGCCCCCTGTTTGTGCCTGTTTTTGTACTTTTGCCATACGGCTATCAACCGTCTCCAAGTCTTTGATTTGCAGTTCGGTATCTATTATTTCTTTGTCTCTTACGGGATTGACAGTTCCGTCTACATGTGTGATATTATCATCGTCAAAACAACGCAAAACATGTATTATAGCATCAGTCTGACGAATATTTGATAAAAACTTATTGCCAAGCCCTTCCCCCTTGCTTGCTCCTTTTACCAGCCCTGCAATATCAACAATCTCTACCGTTGTAGGCAATATTCGTTGTGGCTTACAAATTGCTGCAAGTTGATTGAGGCGTTCGTCAGGTACGGTAATGACTCCCACGTTGGGTTCTATGGTACAAAAAGGAAAGTTCGCCGATTGTGCTTTTGCGTTCGACAAACAATTAAACAAGGTCGATTTGCCCACATTGGGCAATCCTACTATTCCACACTGTAATGACATCTTTGTTGATATTAGTTTTTATTATTATACAAACTGCAAAATTACAAATATAATTTTTATTTTAACTTTTTTCTTGTTGTTTTGTTGCTAAAACATCATCTATCATAGACAAAAGACATTGTTTGTCGGTTGGGGTAAACCATTTTATACTACTATCTCTATTGAACCACGACAACTGTTTTTTTGCATAGTGTCGAGTATCTCTTTGGATTAGTTCGATGGCTCTGTCGATGTTGTATTCTCCTTTGAAATACGCAAATAATTCTTTGTAGCCAACGGTGTTTAGAGCGTTTAGATGTTTGTATTGAACCATAGACAATGCCTCTGCTTCAAGCCCTTGTGCTATCATATCTAACACACGGTTGTTTATATTGGCATATAGTTCCTCTCGTGGGCGATTGAGTCCTATTTTTATAATATTGAAACTCCGTTGTTTGACACTATTGGTCCTTAGGTCTGAAAATCTACCGCCAGTCTGATAACATACCTCTATTGCGTGTAGCATTCGCTTGACATTCATCAAATCGACCTCTTCGTAGTGTTTGGGGTCGAGCAGTTTTAGGGTTCGTCTCACTTCATCTATCCCTTTGTTTTCATACAACTGTCTGACTTGTTGTCTTAACTCATCGTCTATGGTAGGAATGTCGTCTATCCCTTTGCAAATAGCATCTATGTAGAGCATAGATCCTCCTACCATAAGGGCATTGCCGTTAGTGGCTATCTCTTGTTCGATGACGGGTAGGGCATCTATTTCATACTGCCCTGAACTATAATGTTCTACGACAGAGCGAGTGGCTATGAAGTGATGCTTCACTTCCTGCAACTGCTCCTTAGTAGGCGAAGCTACTCCTATTTTCAACTCTTGGTAAATCTGCCGGGAGTCGCAAGATATGATAGATGTTTGAAGTTTTTTAGCGATTTCAATGCTTAATTTGGTTTTACCTACGCCAGTTGGTCCTAACAGTACAAAAAGATTGTTGTTCACAGTAATATCAAGTTTTATATTCTTATTATTCAAAGGTAATTAAAAATAGTCATATTTTATATAGGAATATTTGTTTTTTTAAAGAAAAAAGTATATCTTTGCAAAATATAAAACAATAATATTTATAATTCTAAACTAAAAAACAAAAAATTATTATGAGAAATCTATCGTACAAAATTGCACTATTCGTTGTCGTTGGTCTATTAGCCGTGGCTTGTAACAAAAATCCTGATTCAGACCCAGCCCCACAACCCAAAAATTTGAAAATTGATTTTAATATACCAAACGGAGAGACTCACGCCTCAAAGATGGACTCCGTTCAGGCATTTTACTGGACCAAAGACCTCAAAGAGATAAAACTCCAAAGAGTGCCATACAATAATGGTGTATTTTCGCTTGAACTATTAGATACAATCGCAAATACGAATCTTAAAAGCATTGTGGAATATTATAGCCGTGAGATTCCAGAAGGAGCAGGAGACATAAGCGATAAGACAGCATTGATAGCCCCAATAGGCATCAAAGGATTTAAAGATGGCAAGATGGTGAGAACCACATTCAACCCTGTGTTTAAAATAGAGGGTGCAATGTTCTCTTCTGGTATATACGTATATAGTACCAAGGATTGTATGGTGAAAATGGACAAAGAGATAGAAGGCAAACAGGTAGTGTTTGATGTTAATTTGGTTAAGGGTTATAATTTTGTGCAAACTGTTCAGTATCAAAGTGAAAGCGGTCTGAAAGATTTATATACTACCAATCAAATGGGAGAGATGATATGGAGCGTATGGTTCTAAACTATATCCCTAATAGGTAGTAAGATATAAAGTCGCCAATACGATTTAATTTGATTGGTGGCTTTTTTTTTATAATAATATTGTATGAACAGAAAATAATAATTAACTTTGCGTTGTAACTGAAATATTATCAAATACATATAAATTTATACCATTATGATTAAATTACTAAAATCTAAACTGTACTACTGTTCTTTGATAGCATTGACGGTCTCTCTCTTTCTTGTGGGTTGTAAAAAGAATGAAGAAGATTCCAATCTGCCCAAACAAGAGGCTTTTTTAGAGCCAGAGAAACCTATCGACCCTACGGCAACTCCTTCTGTATATATCGGAGGGACAGAATCAGATGTGACGACAGATGGGAAAGAAGGTAAACCCATTCCCACTATATGGAAAGATGGGGTAAAACTCTATCCTTTATCTGATGGCTCTCAAGGTCCTGGCTGTGTATATGACCTTGTCGTTTACAATAATGAGGTTTTTTCGTGTGGGTATGATGGAGAGCCTACGGCTCTTTGGAGAAATGATAAAATTCTTTTCGACAATGCGGGAGATGGCATTATATATGATATTGAGATTTATAAACAAAACATATATTATGGAGGAAAAGAAACTCTTTCGGAAACTACCGCCAAAGCAAGTATATGGCGAAACGATTCTTTGCTATATTCTCTAACGGATGGTAGTAAAATAGGTGCGGTATGCGATATCGCAATAGTAGAGGACAATATATATAGCGTAGGGATAGATGGAAAAAGTGCTGTGGTGTGGAAAAACGACCAAAAATTGTATGATATAGATACTCAACACGGATTTTTATGGGCTCAAATAGCCGTCTCGGACAATGATGTATATGTGTCTGGCTGTATTGCCTTTTCTCAAGTCAAAAAAATTGGTAGTGTATGGAAAAACGGAGAAAAACTATATGATTTTATGGTAGCAGACGTACCATATGCCAATGTGTTAGGTATGGCAGTAGAAGGTAGTGATGTGTATAGTTCAGGCTATCAATATGAAGATGGCATATTTGTAGCAAAAGTTTGGAAAAATGATAAAGAACTGTATGCCATAAACAAGAATAAATCAACACATGCCAAAGCTAGGGGGCTTGCCGTGCATAAAGGAGATATATATGTCACAGGCTATGAGACTGACAGTGATGGAGTGAAGAGAGCTAGAGTGTGGAAGAATGGGGTATTGTTGTATGATTTAGGTAGTGCCAATAGCACATCGTATGGATTAGGTGTTGTAGTCAAATAATCTTTTGAAAACATATCGGTTATTACAAAAGCGGTATTGTGGTGTAGCGTTGCAATATCGTTTTTTTGTAGTTAACTATCTATTTTGTATCTTTGTATTATGTTTTTGATATTAGAAAAATAATACAATAGATGAAAATTGGTGTTTTCGACTCTGGATATGGTGGATTGACTATACTTAAAGATATACACAGGATTTTGCCTCAATATGACTATATATATTTTGGCGATAATGCTCGAACGCCATACGGCACACGAAGTTTTGAGGTCGTATATAATTATACTTTGCAGTGTGTCGAAAGGCTGTTCGATTGCGGTTGTCAGCTTATAATAATAGCTTGTAATACTGCTTCGGCAAAGGCTTTGCGGAGCATACAACAGACCAACTTGCCAACAATGACTACTACAGGGCGTGTTTTAGGAGTCATTCGTCCGACAGCCGAGAGTATTGGAGGGTTGACGAAGTCTAATGTGGTAGGGGTGTTAGGAACTTCTGGTACAATACAGTCGCAGTCATATGATATAGAGATAACAAAACTCTTTCCCAATATTGAGGTTGTATCGCAAAGTTGCCCCATGTGGGTGCCTCTTATAGAGAATAATGAACATCTATCAGAAGGTGCGGATTATTTTATAAAAAAAGACATATCACAACTTTTTGTAAAAAATAGTATGATAGATACTTTAATACTGGGTTGTACGCACTATCCATTGCTAAAAGAGAAGGTGGAAAAGTATGTGCCATCTGGCGTAACCATTGTTTCGCAAGGAGAAATAGTAGCCAATAGTCTTAAAGATTATCTGTTCAGGCATAGCGAGATAGAGAGAGTATTATCAAAAGGTTCAACCATAAGGTTTTTGACCACAGAGTCGAATAAGAAATTCTCGGAATATGCATCTATCTTTTGGGAAAAGAGTATCAATGCAGAGACCATAACCTTAAAGTAAAACCAAAGAGTCGTAAATATGGAAAAACCTACTATAATACTTGGCATAGAGTCGTCATGTGATGATACTTCGGCATCGGTGTTAGCAAATAATGTGTTGCTGTCTAATGTTATAGCCTCACAGTCTGTACACAATGACTATGGAGGGGTAGTGCCTGAATTAGCATCGAGGGCTCATCAACAGAATATTATCCCAGTGGTCGATGCTGCTATCAAAAATGCAGGGGTAGATAAGTCAGATATATCTGCTGTTGCCTTTACTTTGGGACCGGGTCTTTTGGGTTCTTTGCTTGTAGGCACATCGTTTGCCAAAAGTTTTGCCACGGCGTTGGGTATTCCGCTTATAGACATCAATCATCTTCAAGCACATATTTTGTCTCACTTCATCGAAGAGCAGGGCGAATCAAAAGAGTTGCCTTCGTTCCCATTTCTATGCCTTTTGGTCTCAGGAGGTAATTCGCAAATAGTATTGGTCAAAGATTATTTTGATATGGAAATAGTGGGACAGACCATAGACGATGCCGCCGGAGAGGCTTTTGACAAATGTGCCAAAGTGATGGGATTGCCCTATCCCGGTGGACCTCATATTGATAAATTGTCGCAAAGGGGCAACCCCTCGGCATTTAAGTTCGCAAAGCCTAATATTAAAGGGCTTGACTACTCGTTTAGTGGTTTGAAAACATCGTTTTTGTATTTTTTAAGAGATAAACTCAAAGAAGATGGGCAATTCATAGAAAACAACAAGTGTGATTTATCTGCTTCGCTACAAAAAACTATTATCGATATTTTGACAAAAAAACTGATATTAGCATCTAAAATATATAAAATAAACACTATTGCTTTGGCAGGAGGTGTGTCTGCCAATAATGGACTACGAAATGAGATTTTTGCTCTGGGCAAACAGTTGGGCTGGAAGGTTTTCGTTCCTAAACCATCATTTACTACTGACAATGCGGCAATGGTGGCGGTGGCAGGATATTATAAGTACCTAAATGGTCAATATTGCGATATTGTTAAAACTCCTTTTGCACGAACAATAATATGAAAAATCGTATCATACAACATATCTTAAACAATAAAGGGGCGTTGATTTTTGTTGTTATAATGCTTATAGCCAATGTAGTATGGAAAGTGTCTGTCGAAGGAGATGAGGCTTGTGATAAGGTTCTGTTGTTTGGCGTATGTGATATATCAAATATTTTTACGATTTGTGCACAAAAGACAGCGGATATTACTTACTGTCTGGCACACCAAATCGATGATACATCATATCGTGTAGGGGCAACTATGATTAGATACCCAAATGGGAATAGCGTGGAGATAGCATGGAGTTGTACGGGTATCAAACAGTGTTTTATATTTTTTACAATAATGTTGTTTTCTTTTGGCAATTGGAAAAATAAACTATGGTTTATTCCTGTCGGTCTCATTATGTGTTGTACTATAAATATTTTTCGTACTACCATATTAACTCTAATAATTAACGAGCATAGGAACATATTTGACCTGATGCACAATTATATTTTAAAATACCTATACTATCTATTGATTTTTATTTTTTGGGTGGCGTGGGAAGAGAAATTTAAGTATTTTAATTTTAAAAAATGGAACGCAAAAAAATAATAATAGAGATAGATAAGCAGTCGGGGTTTTGCCCCGGTGTGATAAAAGCCATCAACAAAGCCGAGCAAGAGTTGAAGTCTGCCGATAGGCTCTATTGTATTGGAGATATTGTGCATAATTCCGAAGAAGTGTTGAGGCTCAATAAGATAGGGCTAAGTACCGTAAACAAGCAGGAGTTTGGACAACTTAAAAACACAAAGGTGCTTATTCGGGCACACGGCGAACCGCCAGAGACATATATTATGGCACGACAAAATGGAATATCTATAATAGATGCCTCTTGTAGCGTAGTACTTGCATTGCAAAGAAAGATAAAAAAAGCACACGAATCATATCCAGATGCTCAAATAGTAATATTGGGCAAAAAAGGACACGCCGAGGTGGTCGGGTTAGAAGGACAAATAGACTACTCTGCCATTGTGGTAGAAGATGAGTTAGACCTCGACAAAATAGACTTTGGCAGACACATTATACTTTTCTCGCAGACTACAAAATCTATTGAAGAGTTTGAAAATGTGGTGACTCAAATAAAAGAGAATATCGTAGCAGGGGTTCGTTTTGAGTATTTTGATACGATATGCAGACAGGTCTCTAATAGAATACCGGAGTTGCGTGATTTTGTCAGTAGATTTCAATATATAATCTTTGTAAGTGGCAAAAACTCATCGAATGGCAAAGTGCTTTTTCAGGTTTGTAAATCTGTTAATCCTAATACCTTTTTTGTTTCATCTTTGGCAGATATAGACTTTGATAGCATCAAGGGAGCAGAGTCTATCGGTATTTGTGGTGCTACTTCCACACCAGTATGGCTTATGAATGAGGTGAAAGATAAAATAGAGGAAGTTATAAATCATTGAAAAAAAAGACTGTCATAATGTATTGTATGATAGTCTTTTTGTGTTGGTGTAGATAAGTCCTTTAAGCCTCAAATTCAATATCTTTATTTACTTCAAAATGATATGGTAGTCCACTTTGAGCAAGTTTTTCGAGGAAAGGGTCTGGGTCAAACTCCTCTACATTAAACACCCCAGCACCGCTCCATTTTCCCGTAAGGAACATATATGCTCCAGTCATTGCTGGAACGCCGGTGGTATAACTAACAGCTTGCATACCAGTCTCCTTAAAGGCTACTTCGTGCGAACAGTTGTTGTATATGTAGAATGTTGTAGGCTTGTTGTCTTTGATGCCTCGAATACGACAGCCTATCGAGGTAGAGCCGGTATAGTTCTCTCCCAACTCTTGTGGGTTTGGTAGTACCGCTTTGAGGAACTGTATAGGAACGATTTTTTGACCATTGTAGTCAATCTCATCAATGCGAGACATTCCAATGTTTTGAATCACTCTAAGGTGTGTAAGGTACTCTAGCCCGAAAGTCATCCAAAACCTTGCTCTTTTGAGTGTTGGGTAATTTTTTACCAGACTTTCGAGTTCTTCGTGGTATAATAGATACGAATCTTTAACCCCAATTTCAGGGTATGTTAGCCCTCTGTGTACAGACAATGGTTCGGTTGTGTGCCACGCTCCATTTTCCCAATACTTACCTTCTTGTGTGATTTCTCTGATATTGATTTCGGGGTTGAAATTGGTGGCGAATGCTTTGCCGTGATTTCCAGCGTTGCAATCTACTATGTCGAGGTAGTGCATCTCATCAAAATAGTGCTTGTTGGCATAAGCGGTGAACACAGATGTTACCCCCGGGTCGAAGCCACAGCCAAGTATAGCAGTCAGACCTGCTTTTTTAAATTTGTCTTGATATGCCCATTGCCAAGAGTACTCAAAATGTGCTTCGTCTTTTGGCTCATAGTTTGCAGTATCAAGATAATTTACTCCACTCTCCAGACAGGCGTCCATAATGGTCAAATCCTGATACGGAAGTGCTACATTGATGACAAGTTTTGGTTTGAACTCGTTGAAAAGGCTTACCAATTCTGGCACATTGTCGGCATCTACCGCAGCCGTTCTGACCTCTACGCCATAGCGTCTCTTAACCTCTTGTGCTATATCATCGCATTTCGATTTGGTGCGACTGGCAAGAAGTATCTCACCAAACACATCGCTGTTTTGGGCTAATTTGTGTACGACTACAGTGCCGACACCTCCAGCCCCAATTACTATAACTTTGTTCATGTTTTTTATATGGTTTTTTGTTTTTTGTAAAAAAAATGATAAGATGCTTTGTAAGAAAACTATGCAATCGAAAACAAAGTTACAGTTTTTTTCTTTTAAACAAAAAAATAAATTAACTTTGTTGAAAATTAATGTAATTAAGTAATGCGGAGATTTGCGGTATCAATATTGCTTATGTTTGTCTGTCTTGTTGTTTTGGGGCAGACAAAACACAATAATGTTGTCAATATAGATGAAATAATAGCAAATGTTGTTGATTATATGAACGATGACGATGAAGAGTCGCCTGTTGATATTGACCAACTCTACGAAGATTTGAGTTATTATTACGATAATAAAATCAATTTGCCAACAGCCACCAAAGAGCAGTTGGAGGGGTTACATTTCCTCACCGCCACTCAAATAGAAAATATTTTGGCATATATTTATATCACCAAAGGCATTCAGTCTATATACGAACTGCAATTGATTGATGGGCTGGATTATTTTTGTATTGAGTTATTGACTCCTTTTGTGGAGGTGTCTGGTTCGCCAAAACAGTCGGTTAGTTGGCGTCTCAAAGATATATTCAAATATACAAAACATCAATTATTTAGCCGTACAGATGGCACTTCGGAGCAGAAAAAGGGCTATTCCACAGACAAATATATGGGTTCGCCAATATATCAACAACTGAAATATCAACTAAAAGCAGGGAAAATGTTGAGTGTAGGTCTCTGTGCAGAAAAAGATGCCGGAGAGCAGTTCTGGGGCAACTATAATAAAGGCTTCAATTCCTATTCGGGATATATGGAGGCTAATAATTTGTGGAAATTGGATAAGTTGATAGTGGGTGATTTTAGGGCTACTTTTGCACAAGGGTTAGTGTTAAGTAGTTCGTTTTTTGCAAGAAAATCTAGTAATGTGATGAAAGTTATGCCAACGCAACAAGGTATAAGTAAGAAGTCGTCTGCTGATGAGTATAACTTTTTTAGGGGTGTGGGCGTATATACTCAATTAAACAATTTTAAAATCACGGCATTTTATTCATTTCGTTCTTTCAATGCAGACACAACAGGGGGCGATTTTTCCTCTTTTGATAAGACAGGGCTTTTTCGTACCGAGAGGGATTGGGCAAAGCGACAAACAGTGGCTATGCAGGTGATAGCAACCAATGTGGCGTATGTCTATAAAGACCTAAAAATAGGTGCTTCTTTTTACAAAAATTGGCTTTCTGTACCGATGCAACCAGCAGATGTGCCGTATAGGAAATATGCGTTTAGAGGTAGTCAGCAGGGGGCGATGTCGCTTGACTACTATTGGCGTGTCAATAAGTTTACTTTTTTTGGCGAAACGGCTATGACAGACCGTAATGCGATGGCTACTATCAATGGTATATCATTGTCGCCAATATCGACTCTCAATTTTGTACTTTTGCATCGTTATTTTAGCCCACGATATGATATTATGTTTGGTAAAGCATTTGGCAAATCATCTACTGTTTGTAACGAAAATGGGTTCTATCTTGGTGCAACGGTCAATCCTCTCAAAGGCTTTAAATTGTCGGGCTATGCTGATGTATTCTCCTTCCCATACCTTCGATACGATGCTTCCGCTCCTTCGTCAGGCTACGATGCCTTTTTGCAGTTAGATTATTCGCCCCAACGAAACACTACGATGTATTTACGTTTAAAGTACAACACAAAAGAGAAAAATTTCAAAGACTCAATATTTCCTACTTATCAAATATCGGATTGTAAAAAGCTGTCGTTCAGGTATTTGATGAATTATAAGATGTATCCATTTGCCTTCAAGAGTATTATTGAGATGAATTTTGCACAAGCCCCACTATCGCCCATATCTCAGGGGGTTGCTTTGGTGCAAGATATTTCTTACAAAAATGATTGGCATAATCTGACAATAAATGTTCATTATGCTATGTTTGATGCCCCAAAGTTTGACAATCGTTTTTATTTCTACGAAAATGATGTGCCGTATGCTATGAGCATTCCTATGTTGTATGGTAGAGGGAATAGATACGCTATTTGTGTGAAGATGGATATTGTAAAACGATTAGTCCTATATTTGCGTTTGGCACAAACAATATATGACGACTATAGGGCGACCATCTCATCTTCTCTCGAAGAGATACAAGGTAATACTAAAACAGATTTTCGTATAGCACTGAAATGGAATTTTATGCTACGATAATCGTATTGAACTGGGTGTTTAATGAATTCTGCCTAATATTAGCCCTAAAAGGATTAAGAGGCTTAATATGAATGTGTTTCTAGCGCTCTGTCCAAGTATTTCTATCAATCGTTCGCCTCTATTAATTGTTTTCATCTTTTTCCAAGTCTGTATTGTAAGTGTAAGATATACCAAAGGCAAGAGTGGTGTTAATGTAGATTTTTTTTGTAACAAAAACATAGATAAAGCCACTGCAATCAATCCGTTGATAAAATAAAGCCACTCGCCAAATTGTTTGCCAAATATAACTACGGTAGTGCGTTTGTTGGCGAGGCGGTCGGTGTAGAAGTCTCTATAATTGTTTGCTATAAGTATATTTGTAGATGCAAACCCAATGGCACACCCTCCAACGAACGACTGCCACGATATGCCTCTCGCTTGTATGTAGTATGTGAATACTACAGGTACAATTCCATAAAATAGCAATACGCAAACGTCTCCCAATCCATTGTATGCCAGAGGGTATCGCCCCCCAGAATATGCTATGGCAAATATCGCAATGACCACCCCTATAAATATTAAGTGCCAATTTACTACAAAGACGAAGTATAGCCCAATGGACGATGCTATCGTTATGACTATTATAGTGGCAATGAGCATCTGACGAGGCGTTATCCAGCCTTGTGCTACAGCTCTTTTAGGACCTACCCTGCTGTCGTTGTCTGCTCCTTTGCGATAGTCGAAATAGTCATTGGCAAAGTTAGAGGCTATTTGGAATAGTATTGCCACAGCCATCGCCATTGCCGACAACAAAGGGTCAAAAACGTCATCTCCTACGGCTAATCCAATAGCGACTATCACAGGTGAAGCCCCTGCAATTAGCGTTTTGGGGCGTGAGGCTATAATCCACCTTTTGAATATATCTGACATCTGTTTTTAGTATGGTTTTTTCTTTATAAATGCAAAATTACAATATATTTTCATTTGAGAGGTCTAATAATTGTTTGAGGCAAATTAAATATACACTTTTTTTTATGATGTAAAAAAAAGTATTATCTTTGCAATATAAATCTATCTTATATTTTGTAAAATTGGATAGATAATACAAAGTTAATTAACAAAATAAATATTATAATTTAACAATTTTAAAAATTAGTTTTTATGGAAAACAAAAAGCAAACAGCAAAAAAAGAGATTAAAAAATCTCGTGGCGTTAATGCATTTATTGTAATTGTAGCGTGTTTGATACTCGCTGAGTTATTCTTCTATTTTGTGTTGGGTAGCCCAGCAAACTTTGAAGATGGCAATGTAGAAAATCACCCTCTCAATCTTATGGGTACGATGTTTAAAGGTGGTTTTGTAGTGCCTATCATTCAATCGTTATTGCTTACAGTATTGGTTCTTTCTGTTGAGAGATTCTTTGCACTTAACAAAGCAAAAGGTAAGGGTAATCTTATCAAATTTGTTGCTAATGTGAAAAAAGAGTTAGTTGCAGGAAATATCGATGCAGCACAAAAACTTTGCGACAAACAACAAGGTTCGGTAGCAGCCATAGTAGATGCTGGTTTGGCAAAATATCGTCAAGTAGAAGGTCTCGATATAGCAAAAGAGATGAAAGTACAAGCGATTAAAGACGAAATAGAAGAGGCTACAGCCCTTCAATTACCAACTATGCAACAAAACTTGCCAGTCATCGCTACAATCTCTACTTTAGGTACTCTTTTAGGACTGTTTGGTACTGTATTGGGTATGATTAAGTCGTTCCAAGCACTTGCAGGAGCGGGAGGTGTTGACTCTATGGCTCTTTCAGTAGGTATCTCTGAAGCACTTATCAATACTGCTTCTGGTATATTGACAGGGGCGTTGGCTATTATCTCTTACTCATTCTATAGTGGTAAGGTAGATAATATGACTTATGCTATTGAAGAGGTTAGTTTCACTCTTGCTCAAACTTACTCTGAAACACATAAATAATTAATTATAATCTATATACATACACACAATTTTGTGATTACCCAAAGTTTGGTAGTTGAAATAGTGTGGCTGTTGTATGGGTTAAAATATACAATAATTTAATTATGGGAAAAGTAAAGGTAAAAAAGCAGAATACATTCATCGATATGACTGCGATGAGTGATGTTACTGTCTTGTTGCTTACTTTCTTTATGCTTACTTCAACTTTTGTTCAAAAAGAACCGATAACGGTAAATACTCCTGCTTCGGTATCGGAAGTGAAAGTTCCCGAAACAAACACTATTACCATTTTGGTAAATACTGAAGGGAAAATATTTCTTGCTATGGACAACCCAGATGAGTTGGAGGCAACAACATTGATGGTAGCAGAGCAGTATGGCGTTACTTTTACACCTGCACAAAAAAGTGCTATCCGAAAACTGACATCGTTTGGAGTTCCTATTAAAGAACTTCCAGCATATTTGGACAAATCTATCGAAAAGCAAGATGCTTATATGCAAGAGCAACTTAAAACGACAGACAATCCACATGTCGGCATTCCAAACGCTTCGGCGATGAAGAAAGATGGGCAGGATGCAGGTGAAAAAGAGAAAGGAGAAAAGAAAATAGACCCTAATAATGAGTTTATGGTATGGATACAATCTGCCACAAAAGGTAAGGCTATCGGTGCTGTCAAACTTGCTATCAAGGCAGATAAGACTACAGATTATAAAGTTGTTAAAAAAGTGATTAGCGACCTCAGAGATTTGCATAAAAACGAATATCTATTGGTTACTAACCTAAGAACTGGTTCGTCAGATTAATTTATATTTAACGACTTAAACAAAAAAAATAAGGAATATGTCAGAAGTACAAGTAAACGAAGATGGCGGCGGGAAAAAAGGCAGACAGAAGAAACAGACTTTAAGAGTCGATTTCACGCCTATGGTGGATATGAATATGTTGCTTATCACATTCTTTATGTTCTGTACTACATTGCTAAAACCTCAGGTGATGAACATTAGTATGCCATCGAAAGAGAAAGTAGGTAAAGGCGAAGGTACAGAGTTTAGAGAATCGACAGCACTAACTATTCTGTTAGGAGACGACAATACTATATATTATTATGAAGGTATGCCAAAGGAAGAGGATTGGAAAGATTCTACTTTTTTGAAGCAAACATCGTATAAGGAAGATGGTATCAGAGCCGTTTTGATGAGGAAGAATGAAGGTACATACCAAAAAATACAAGAACTCAAACAGAAGCGAAGTAAGGGAGTTATTAGTGAGAAGTTTTTCTCCGAAAAGGTAACTGAAATACAAACAGAGGCTAACAAAGAACTTAAAATAGCCCCCAATGTATTGATTAAGCCAGTGGATAAATCCTCTTACAAAAATATGGTTGATGCTCTTGACGAAATGTTGGTGTGCAACATCGGGTTTTATCAAATAGCAGAGTTGTCTGACGGCGATAGGTATTTGCTATACATAAAATCAGGCAAGACAAAACCCGATTATTTGACTGATTCGCAGAAAAAAGAATTGGGTATTAATTAACTACTAAATAAAGGAGTGAATTTTATGACAAAAGATTTTGATTTGCAGTCGCCCAAGTGGCTAAATATTATCTTTGCGGGTAAAAACCAAAGATATGGAGCATATCAGTTGCGTAACGAGTCGTCTAATAGACATATCAAAGCCTTGATAGTAGTTATTATTCTATCTTTGAGTGCTATATTTTTGCCAAGTGTTATAGAAAATATGATACCGGCAGAACAGACTGTGGCACAAGACGATGCTATTACACAAACAGATTTTGATACAAAAACAGAAAAGCCAAAGGTAGAGGAGCAGATAATAGAGATTCCTAATACCCCACCACCAGTATTGACTAAAACAATAATGGTAACAGAGGCTAAAATTGTGAAGGACGAAGAGGTGCAAGAGCAGAACTTGGCTAAAGCCAATGAGGCTCTTAAAGACCTTGATGCCGAACTTGCAAGTAAAGATAACCTTGATGGTGTTACCGATGGTTCGGGGGTCAATTTAGATGAGTTCAACACAGATATTACTGGTGATGCGACAGATGTTGATGAAAAGAAAATCTATACTTGGGTACAGGTCAAGCCATCTTTCCCCGGTGGCGAAAAAGCCCGTATTAAATGGTTGCAAGATAATTTAGTTTATCCATCACAAGCTGCCGAAGCTAGTATTCAAGGGCAGGTACAAGTAGGTTTTGTAGTAGAAAAAGATGGCTCTATATCAGGCGTGAAGATAGTGAAGAGTGTTCACTCGTTGCTTGACAGAGAGGCAATGCGTTTGGTAAAAAGTATGCCAAAATGGATTCCAGGTAAGCAAAATGGTAACACTGTGAGAGCATACTACACACAGCCAATTAGGTTTGTATTGAGATAAAAAGTTTGGTCTATGCAGAAATATGAAGGTAAGGCATTGGCTATAGTAGTATTTGAGTCTTTAATGGCTATATTTTACTGCTTGGCTGGTCTATCAATGATTTTTTGGCAAAAGATGGAGCTCTTTATAGCAAGTCCAAAGGTCAGATTGATAGTCGGAGTAGTGCTTTTGCTGTATGGTGCTTTTAGAGTGTATAGGGCTATTAAAAAACTTTTTTGAATGTGTTATAAATAAGGAGTTTTTTTGGAATATTTATCTTTAATCTTTTGAGAGACTCTTGTTGATAAATTAGAAGAGATGCCGATTATATTTTATTGTAATCGGTGTTTTTTTTAGAAAAATAGAAATATTTGTATGACAATTTGTAGAAAAAGAACATTCGTTTCATTATATCTTATTTTTATCGGTTTGTTGTTGTTGGGTTGTAGGTACAAGACTAATGATGAACCAACAGATACCCTTTATGAAGGTATTATCTCTATTGCGGTAGATGAAAACATGTATAATATTGTGAATTCAGAATTAGATGTTTTTGCACACCATTTCCCACAAGCATTTGTCTTCCCTGTTTTTAAGACGGAAAAAGAGGTTCTATTGGATTTGATAAACGACTCTGTTAAATTAGCTATTGTTGGGCGAGATTTAGATGCCTATGAATATAGTTTGCTACCCGCCACTCGTGTGGTACGCAAATATCCATTTGGGTATGAAGGTATTGCTTTTGTAATAAACAAAGATAATAAGGATAGTGTTATGAATACCAGCCAGATAGAGGGTATCCTGAAAGGTGATATAAGTGTTTGGCAAGATGTCAATCCAGACTCTTCGTTGGATACTATCAAAGTGTTTTTTCAGAGTAGGAGCAATGGAGTGATGCGATATGTTGCAGATTCTATTACAAAGGGGACACGAGATGTCAAACGTCAATTTTATGTTCTGTCAGAAGGCGAGAATATGGTCGATAAAATAGCCTCCAACCCTAATAATATAGGCATTGTTGGAATGAATCAACTGGGAAATCTAAATTCGCAACAATATATCTCAAACATGCAAAAAGTTACCATCTTGCGAGTATCTCAAAACGATAAGCCAACAGTCGAAAATAGTTTTTTACCATATGCTGGCGATATATACAACGGCAACTATCCTTATTGGCGTCCCCTGTCGGTATTGATAGCCGAAAGTCGGGAAGGGTTGGCAAGAGGCTTTTGCTTTTTTCTTACACAACAGATAGGTCAAAAGGTGGTGCTTAAAGCAGGATTGATGCCTATCATCGATGCCAATAAGAGAATGACGCGTTGGAGCGATTGAAGAGAGTCGTGTGTTTGTGGGAAAATTATGAATTGAGTGGCTTTCAATCTCTTTCATCACTTATATTTTCGTAATATAATATATAATTGTTAAATTTGTAGTTTTATAAAAAAGAGTTTTTATGCAGAAATTGTCGGAACTATCGATTGGAGAAGTAGGCTATATCGTTAAGGTACACGGATATGGAGGTTTTCGTAAAAGGATAGTAGAAATGGGATTTATCAAAGGACAGCCAGTGAAAGTGGCTAACATAGCACCACTTGGCGACCCTATCACATACAACATTATGGGCTATGATGTCTCTCTACGCAAAAGTGTAGCCGAGCAGATAGATATAATATCCCCCCAACAGGCAAAGATAGAGTTGGCAAAAGATATTGATAATCAATATAATGGCACTATAACCGAAGAAGATTTTAGGCGTGTGGCACTCGATAAAAGACGAGAGATAACAGTTGCTCTTGTTGGTAACCCTAATGCCGGAAAATCAACTCTGTTCAATGCATTCACAGGCAAACATGTGAAAGTTGGTAATTATAGTGGTGTAACCGTTGATGTCAAGACAGGCACAGCAGAGTATAAGGGTTATAAGTTTAATTTTACAGACCTTCCGGGTACATATTCTATCTCTGCGTTCTCGCCAGAAGAGAGACTTGTCAGAGAGCATATAGTAACACAAAAACCAGATGTTGTATTAAATGTAATTGATTCTGGCAATTTGGAACGCAATTTGTATCTTACGACTCAAATAATAGATATGAATGTTAGTTCTATAATAGCATTCAACTTCTATGATGAATTTACTCGTAGGGGAGATAAGATAGACCTTGATGCACTGGCTAAATTGATAGGGATACCTATTGTGCCTACTTCGGCAGCCAATGGTATGGGAATAGAAGAGTTGTTTGAGTCTATTATAAAATTGTATGAAGGAGCAGATATTATCGATAGAGATGGCAAACTATTACCTTCGATAGACGATGACAAGCTTATCGAACGATATCATCATTTAGTAGAGTTGGAGCATCGACACCAAAATAATAGTGATAATCAGGATTTGATGAGTTGCCATCAACTGCACTCAATCGTGCGTCATATACATATCAATTATGGTAATATTATCGAGGAGGCAATTGCCGACATTAAGTCTGTGTTTGCTATCAACGAAGGGGCTTACGATAGTTTTACGCCTCGTTATGTGGCAATCCAACTTCTGCAAGGCGATAAAGAGATAGCGGGGCTTGTGGCTCGTTTTACAAACTACGGAGAGGTGTTGGAAATATGTAATAAGTATGTTGCACAGATAGAGGCTGAATTCAAAGACAGCCCTCAAAATGTTGTGATGGACGCTAAATATGCTTTCATAGCAGGGGCTTTGAAAGAGACATATTGTCCTGCCGAAAAAAGTGAGGCTACTACTCCGACATCTAAGATAGACCGTATTGTTACAAACAAATATCTTGCTTACCCTATATTTGCACTGATAATATTTCTTATGTTTGAGGCTACATTCACGCTGGGAGCATATCCTATGGATTGGATAGAGCAGGGGGTAGGAGTATTGAGTGATTGGATATCTTCGCTCATACCAGAAGGAATATTGAAAGACCTTGTGGTTGATGGCATTATCGGTGGGGTAGGTGCGGTCATAGTATTTTTGCCCAATATATTGATACTCTATTTTTGTATGACACTGCTGGACGCATCGGGGTATATGGCAAGAGCATCGTTTATAATGGATAAACTCATGCACAAGATAGGATTACACGGCAAATCATTTATCCCTTTGATGATGGGTTTTGGCTGTTCTGTTCCAGCCATTATGGCAACTCGTACTATCGAAAACCGTAATTCTCGAATGATAACCATCTTGATTTCGTCTTTTATGTCTTGCAGTGCAAGGTTGCCAGTATATATCTTGATAATAGGGTTGTTTTTTGCGAAATACCAAGCGTTAGTGATGTTTGGGTTATATTTTTTGGGGATAATCATTGCTTCGCTTTTCTCTATTATATTCAAAAAATATATTTTTACAAAAGAGGAGTATCCTTTCGTTATGGAGTTGCCGGTCTATCGTATGCCACAGATGAAATATGTTCTCCGTGATACTTGGGAAAAAGGGGCTCAGTATATGCGAAAGATTGGAACTACTATTTTAGTTGGCTCGATACTTATTTGGGCTTTGGCATATTTCCCCAATATAAAGACACAAAATCCCCAAGATAAGATGGAGCATTCTTATCTCGCTACCATCGGCAAGGGTATAGAACCTATATTATCTCCATTGGGTTTTGATTGGAAAATGTCTATCTCAATACTAACTGGAGCTACTGCCAAAGAGGTTGTGGTCAGCACATTAGGGGTATTATATAATGTTGATGAAGATGATATAGATACATCTTTGTCGGCAAAGATAAAGAGTGCCACATATAGCGATGGCACACCTATATATACACCTGCCTCGGCAATATCATTGTTGATATTTATTCTGTTGTATTTCCCCTGCATCGCCGCTGTTGCCACAGTCAAAAAAGAGACAGAGTCGTGGCTGTGGACAATATTTATGGTTGTATATACTACACTTTTTGCGTGGCTGATGGCGTTTGTCTCCTACAATATAATATCACACGGACTTATTCAGGAGCTGCTTGTCGGTATGTCAGTGTTGCTTTCATTTATTTTTGTTGGTAAACGTATTTTTATTAAAAAGAATAAGAAATCGCACTGCAATAACTGTAATCAATGTTGATTTGAGATGTTAGTTTTTGTTTAGCAAAAAAGATATTTTATTATGAAAATTGTTTTTGTTGTAGTGGGCAAAACGGTAGAGAAGGAAGTTACTGCTTTGGTGGATAAGTATTTGAACAGGATAAGGCGTTGTGAGGTATCTTTTAAGGTTGTGTCAAATATTAAAAATAGATTGCCGCAAGAGGAACAGAAACTTAATGAGTGTCGTCAGATACTTAAACATATTGGCAGGGACGATTTTGTGGTTTTACTGGACGACAAAGGCAAAGAGTTTGATTCTGTGAGCTTTGCCAACTGGTTGGGAAAAAGAGAGATGGTGGTGCGTACTATGGTTTTTGTTGTGGGCGGTGCTTATGGATTTTCTCAGGAGATGTACGACAGAGCAGATTTTCAATTATCGCTCTCGAAGATGACATTTTCTCACCAGATAATAAGAGCTATTTTTGCTGAGCAGTTGTATCGAGCCTTCTCTATCATTGAAGGGCTGCCATATCATCACGAGTGATTTTTTGTATAAACGCATAAGATATGTTTTTAATTTTTTGTCTTATTATTGGGATTTATGTAGTTTTCATACTCTATTTGGCTGTTGCATGGATTGGCAAAAAGTCGTATGAACCAACTAATGATTCAGTAGGGGTAACAGTGTCGTTGGTTATTTGTAGTAGGAACGAACAAGGCAATCTACCGAACCTTTTGAGTACTATAGAACCACAAATAAATGATATTGACCAAATTATTCTTGCCTCCGACCATTCGACAGACGATACCTTGTCGTTGCTTAAATCCTTTGGGAGAAAGTATGCTAATGTTGTAGTATTTGCTTCTGACGGAGAGGGTAAGAAAGCCACTTTCAAAGAGGCTCTTTCGCAGACTACAACAGACTATGTCTTATGCTCCGATGCTGATGTCTTATTGCCAATAGGCTATTTCCGTTTGGTGAAGGATTTTTTGACCAACTTTCGACCAAAAATAATGATAGGTGGTGTGAAATATGCCAGCAGTCAAACTTTTTTTGGTAAGTTAGAGGCTTTGGAGTTTTCTTCTCTTGCGGTCTCTGGGGCAGGAATGGCTTTGTCTGGTTGTCCTACTATGTGCAACGGTGCCAATATGGCTTTTGACAAAAATATTTGGAGCGATGCTCAACACTATTTGGTCGAGACACAACAGTCGGGCGATGATGTTTTCTTGCTTCATTATGCTAAAAAGAAGCAGTATAAGATAGCGTTTCTTAAACACAAAAATGCTTTTGTAGAGACTTTTGCAACTGAAAATATCAAAAAATTCTTTGAACAACGAAAACGCTGGGCTTCGAAAAGCACTTCCTACTACGATTGGCAGACAATAGGCGTTGCTCTATTGGTTTTGATAGTTAATATGGTTGTGGCAATCTCTATTTTATTGGTGGCATTAGATATTCGTTTGATTGGGTTTTTTGTCGTCAAAGTACTTGTTGATGCGGTTATACTAATTCCTTTTTTGCATTATACTCAACAGATGCATCTATCCAAATGGATTCCTATATTGTCGCTTTTATACCCTTTTTATATAATATTTACTACTGTTGGTGGTATATGGGGCAAATTTAGTTGGAAAGAGTAAAAATATTGTTTATATTCGCTTTTTTAGAAAAACCCATTCCATTGTGTTATAAAAAATATTATCTTTGCAAAAAAATATAAGTTGAATTTTTAATGCTTTTTAATTATGAAAAAAATGTTTGGATTGTCACTGTTATTGTTATCGATATTAGTGATAAATTTTACCTCTTGTAGTCAATCTCCTGATGTTGCACCTCCCACACCTCCCACACCTCCTCCTCCAATTACCAATGACAGTGTGGTAAAAGAGACAATTATACCATTGTCTTCTACCTATTATGCCAAAAGAGCGATTGAAGGCAAGTTGATTTATATGATGTCCTTCGGTTCTGCTAATGCGTTTGACGAAAGTGATATGATAAAAGATGCTGGTATGCTTTATCGCTTTATACTTGTAGTAGCGACAGAACCAACAAAACCAACGGACAATCCTCCTATGGGGACTTATAAGTTCTCAAATTCTGGAGACGGAATGACTATATTAACCAAAGATGAGTATGGAGAAACACTTTCATATTGTTCAGGGTTTAACGCTGATGGAAACGCTGACAGTTATGATATTATATCTTTCAAAGATGGAGGCGAATTGATAATAGAGGCTGACAAGATAACAATAAAAGTAACAACAGAAGCATCTGAACATAGCAAAGAAGTTACTTATGAACTTACTTGTGTTAGACCATTGATAACTAAATATGTCTTGGATCTTCCATATGAAAAATATGAACCAAACACTCCTACAAACAAAGAGGTGACATTTACAAACGCTGTATTTTTAAACAAAAAAGATGCCTATCGTATAGGCAATTCTGTGATAGATGCAAGTTTTACTAATGAAGGCGATAACACACATAAGGCAAATATAATCTTTTTCTTGAATCAAAATGCCACAACAATACAGACAGGCACTTATCCTATCAACGGTTCAAGTGATATAGGTACAGTATTTAAATCTACTGGTTCTACTGCTGGAGATGCTTATACCTTTTTGGGTGAAAACGAAAGCATGTATTTCATTGTAAGTGGAGACGTAGTGATAGGTGATAATAGTTTTACTTTACAAGGAAAATCCTATTTTGGTAGTGACATCAAATTTGCCTATCAAGGAGCAATGGACTTAGTAGAAACTACCCCAGTTATCAAAAAATAGTTAGTTAGGATTATGAAAAGTGGATTTGGTTGCAAAAAAACTGCCAGACTCATTTAGTTTTCTAAAAAAAACACAATTTTACTTTTGCATACTCAATATCAATTTGGGTATGCTTTTTTATTAATAATCCAAGATTATTTTATGAATGATGGAATCTGCTTGATAAAAAAATATTGTGTTATAAAAATTCCGTTATTATTTGTATCTTTGCAAGATAAAAAATTAATTAATGTGAAATAAATATGGACAGAATAATTATCAAAGATGCACTTAAACGTACCGACTACGGCAACGAAGTAAATGTAAAGGGTTGGGTACGCACCCGCCGTGGAAACAAAAATGTTAGTTTCATCGCACTCAATGACGGCTCTACCATAAATAACATACAGATTGTTGTAGATTTGAGCAAGTTTAGAGACGAACAACTAAAAGGCGTTACCACAGGCTCTGCCATATCTGTAATAGGAGTATTAGCAGAGAGTCTTGGACAAGAGCAAAGCGTAGAGATACAAGCAACATCGATAGAACTATATGGCACAGCATCATCAGACGATTATCCTTTACAGAAAAAAGGGCATACGCTCGAATATCTTCGTGAGATAGCACACCTTCGTCCTCGCACCAATACTTTTGGAGCTGTGTTTCGCATTCGCCACAATATGGCAATGGCTATACATACTTTTTTTCACCAAAGAGGCTTCTTCTATTTTCACACTCCTATCATAACTTCTAGTGACTGTGAAGGAGCAGGGCAGATGTTTCAGGTAACAACACAAAACTTATCAGACATCAAAAAAGACCCACAAGGCAATATCGATTATTCTACCGACTTTTTTGGTTCGCATACAGCACTCACCGTATCTGGGCAACTCGAAGGCGAGCTCGGAGCTATGGCACTTGGTGCTATATATACCTTTGGACCAACATTTAGAGCCGAAAATTCAAACACCCCTCGACACTTGGCGGAATTTTGGATGATTGAACCCGAAGTAGCATTCATAGAGATAGCAGAAAATATGCAGTTGGCACAAGATTTTGTTCAGTTTTGCATAAATTGGGCGTTGGAAAACTGTATGGACGACATAAAATTTTTGTCTAAGATGTACGACAAAGAGTTGATAGACCGTCTGAAATTTGTCGTAGACAACGACTTTGAGCGTCTCACCTATACCGAAGGCATTGACATACTTCAAAGTGCTATTGCAAAGGGCAAAAAGTTTGAATTTCCTGTCGATTGGGGAACAGACCTTCAGAGCGAACACGAACGCTATCTTGTAGAGGAGCATTTCAAAAAACCAGTTATATTGACAGACTATCCAAAAGATATTAAGTCTTTTTATATGAAACAGAACGATGACGGAAAGACCGTCAGAGCAATGGATGTATTATTTCCTAAAATAGGAGAGATAATAGGTGGTTCGCAACGAGAAGAAGACTTTGATAAACTAACTAAACGAGCCGAAGAAATGGGTGTACCGACCAAAGATATTTGGTGGTATCTCGACACACGCCGTTTTGGAACTGCCCCTCACGCTGGTTTTGGGCTTGGCTTTGAGAGACTAATCTTATTTGTTACTGGTATGCAAAATATTAGAGATGTCATACCGTTCCCACGAACCCCCAAAAGTGCTAACTTCTAAACAAAACATATCAATTTATATATGCTTACCACCGAACAACAAGAAAAAATACGTAACCTAATGCAACGCGAGGTTGTCCCAGCCATCGGCTGCACCGAACCAATTGCAGTGGCTCTATGCGTGGCTAAGGCTACAGAAATATTAGGTGAAGAACCACAAAAAATAGAGGTTCTATTGAGTGCCAATATCATAAAAAATGCTATGGGAGTAGGCATACCCGGCACAGGAATGATAGGACTCCCAATATCAATAGCTTTAGGAACACTCATAGGCAAGTCAGAGTATGGCTTGGAGGTGCTAAAAGATTTGACGCCCGAAAGCGTTGAAAGAGGTAAAGCGTTTATAGAGGCAAATAAAATAAAGATTGAACATAAAAGCGACATCGCCGATAAACTATACATAGAGGCACGGTGTTATAGTACAAACAACAAAGCCGTGTCTATCATCAGAGGCACACATACAGACTTTGTTTATATTAGCAAAAACGATGTCGTTGTGCTTGACAAAGACGACCAACAAGACAATGATACAAATAACGCCGAAGATGATTTAAAATTAAATTTTCGTACAGTATATGAATATGCTACCGAATCGCCGATAGAGTATTTGATGCCAATAATGGAGGCTGCTATTATGAATCAAAAAGCGTATGATGTTAGTCGCAAAGGTAAGTTTGGTCATAATATAGCACCAATATTACAAAGTGATAAAGGCAAAATGATTTTTGGAGACAACCTATTGAGCCGTTCGTTGGTTACCACCATTGGAGCTTGCGACCTCCGTATGGACGGAGGAATGGTGCCTGTGATGAGCAATTCTGGTAGTGGCAATCAGGGTATCACCGCCACATTGCCAGTCTTCACCTATGCTCAAAATCTCAACTCGTCCGAAGAGGCAACAGCCCGTGCTTTGACATTAAGTAGTCTTACGACCATATATATAAAACAGCACTTGGGCAGATTGTCAGCCTTATGTGGTGCGGTGGTAGCATCTACGGGGTCAAGTTGTGGCATTACCTATTTGCTGGGAGGCAACTACGAACAAATATCGTATGCCGCTCAAAATATGATAGCCTCTCTGACAGGTATGCTGTGCGATGGTGCTAAACCAAGTTGCTCGATGAAGGTTGCTACCGGTATCTCAACTGCTGCAATATCTGCCGTTATGGCTCTCGAAAACAGTGTTGTGTCTTCTTTAGAAGGCATTGTTGCCGATGATTTAGACCAAACGATAAAGAATTTTGCTCTTGTTGGTAGTAAAGGAATGGCTGGAACAGACAAAGTAGTCCTCGATATTATGGTAAATAAATAATTACTCTATATTCACCACCTCAATAACGCTCATAACCACTCTGCCTTTTGTATAAAACAAGAAATCTTATAACCATATTAGGACCTACTGCCAGCGGGAAGACTCATTTGGCAACACTTGTAGCAAAGGCTATTGGTGGAGAAATCATTAGTGCCGACTCCCGTCAGTTGTATCAAGGAATGGATATTGGCACAGGCAAAGATTTGGCGGAATATTATGTTGATGGCATACAGATACCGTATCATCTTATAGATATTGTCCCCGCAGGATATAAATATAACCTTTATGAATATCAAAGAGATTATAAAACTGCATTTAATGACATATATGAACGAGGGGCAATGCCTATCCTCTGTGGGGGAACAGGACTCTATATTGAGGCTATACTTAACAATTACCAAATGGCGAAAGTTCCTCTCAACGAGCAACTACGAGAGAATTTACAATCTAAATCATTGGAGGAGTTGAGAAATATTTTGTCCTCGTACAAATTGTTGCACAACACCACAGATACGGCTACTACCAAAAGAGCCATAAGAGCAATAGAAATAGCCGAATATTACAACCAAAACAACCTAAAGCCTCAGACAACAGAGTCGTCCATCGACTATATAGTATTTGGTATAGATATAGATAGAGACCTACGCCGAAGTCGTATCACAGAACGTCTGTCGGCAAGAATAAAAGAGGGTATGATAGAAGAGGTAAGGGCTTTATTGCAATCTGGCATAGAGCCAGATGACTTGATATATTATGGTTTGGAATACAAGTTTGTAACAAAATATTTGATAGGGGAAATAAGTTATGAGCAGATGTTTGAATCTCTAAAAATCGCCATTCATCAGTTCGCCAAACGACAAATGACTTGGTTTAGAGGTATGGCAAAAAGAGGCATTACAATCAATTGGATACCATTCTCTCTTTCTGACCACGATAAGGTTGAAAGAGTATTGTCAATGTCTCAACGCTATTTTACAAAAAATAATACATAAACAAATGGCTACATGTCATCTATACACTAATCCGTAAGAGAATCGAATCGATACACAAGCCAATTGGTAGATAAATCGCAAAAAAAACTGTATATTTGCAATATAAAATTGTTTTCAAAAAGAGCCAATTCTCAACTTAAACCTATAATAACAAAACCACACACAAAACAATGTCTGAACCTATACACGAGTTAATCCATTACTTACAAAAAAATTATATAGAGGTAACAGGTATGGGTTTGAGCCTTTTGTACCTTTGGTATTCGGTCAAAGGGAAAGCATTGCTGTGGGTGTTTGGCACACTCTCGTCCATCTGCTACCTTATCGTATTTATACAAGGTAAAATATATGCGTTGGGTACTCTACAAATATATTATATAGCAATTAGCATATACGGTCTTTGGAGTTGGGTAAAAAAGAGAGATGTCGATGGTGGAGAACTACCTATAAACAAGATAAATATCAAGCAATGGACTATTTATATATTCATCTCTATATGTTGCTTTATTACATTATATTTTGTGATAAAAAACTTCACTACATCAAATGTGCCTTTGGGCGACTCTTTGGCAACCTCACTGCTGATTGTTGGCACAATGTTGCTCGTTAGCAAATCAATAGAAAACTGGCTTTTTTTTATCGTAGCCGATACAATAAGTATCACTATAGCATTAGAACAAAAACTATACCCAACAGTAATACTTTTTATTACATACACCATAATGGGCATAGTAGGATACTGGAAATGGAAACAATTACTCAAAAAGCAAAACGTGTGATATGAATCAGATAATCACTACCGAAGATGGCTCGACAACCATATATATATCCGAAATAGACGAGACATACCACTCTTCTTTTGGGGCTATCAACGAATCTAAACATATCTTTATAGACGCAGGGCTATTGCATTGTAACAAAAAAGATATTTCTATACTTGAAGTCGGTTTTGGTACGGGGCTTAATGCGTTCCTTACACTTTTAGAGACCAAACTAAGAACTATTAACATCACCTATACAACTTTTGAACTATTCCCTCTTGATAAGGATATTTTATCAAAACTGAACTTTAAGTTCAACAGCCACACTCAAGAACTATTTAATCTGATACACAACGCTCAATGGGGCAAACTCACAAATATCACACAAAATTTTTCTATACAAAAAATCAAAGCCGACTTTACCAAAACAGAGCAACTGCCAATATTTGATGTATGCTATTTTGACGCTTTCTCGCCACAAAAACAGCCTTATATGTGGGACATTGGCATTTTTGAACGATTATTCTCTTATGCCAACCGTAATGCCATACTAACCACATACTGTGCAAAAGGAGAAGTGCGTAGAAATCTACAAAAAGTAGGCTTTGTCGTAGAGCGTCTGCCCGGTCCAAAAGGCAAGAGAGAGATTCTTCGTGGCACAAAACAGTGCATATAGAGGCAACTTCCTAAACAGCCAATTAGTTCTTACGACACATCACGAATCTGTCGTTGTTAGAAATATCTTTTTTTAAAACGATTGAATGGTAGCCAATCTTTTTTAACATTTCGACCATTTGAGTGCCAAACATTCTATTTATCTCAAAAAAAAGATAACCACCACTACAAAGATTATCAAAAGCAAAATTCGCTATTTGTTCATAAAACACCAATGGCTCATCGTCTCTGACAAAGAGTGCTAAATGTGGCTCATAATCAAGCACATTAGCTTTCATATCTGATTTCTCGGAATCAATGACATACGGAGGATTGGAGACTATTATATCATAATAGTCAACGATGCGTGGAGGCGGATTAAATATATCTGCTTCTATAAAATCTATTTTCACATTGTTTTTCAGGGCATTCTCTTTTGCTAAAGAAATAGCCTCTGATGATATATCGATAGCCTTTACCACTGACCCATCACAACGACAAGCCAAACTAATGGCGATACAGCCACCGCCTGTGCCAATATCCAATATCTTTGCATCGCCCAACGAAGCAGTCTCTTCAATTATCCACGCCACAAGTTCTTCGGTCTCTGGGCGAGGCACTAGGGCTCTTTTATCACTCCGAAAACATAACCCATGAAACTCTATTTCTCCTAAAATATGCTGTATCGGTTCATACCTCTTTAAGCGATTTATAGCATCGTCTATCGAGAGGCGTTGTTGAGGCATGGGGACAAAATCATCTATTATAAGTTGTTGTGTCTTATTTAGACCACATATTTTTTCTACCAACATAAAGACAAAACTTTCCGCCTCACGCTTTTGGTAAAAGGCAGAAAGTTCTGATATTAAACGAGAGGTAAGTTCCTTCATACAAATAAGTATTTGGTTATCAAACTATAGTCTGAAATGGGATTTTTGTACAAAGACTTTAAATATATCAAAGCCCACGCCTATAACAGTTTAAACCAAACGTCTAATATATAGTCAGTTGATAAACAAAGGCATAAAAAGCATCAACAACTCTTCATTTTCTTCGTTTTCAAAAGGCACAATAGTACCTGCTTTAGAAGGGTCAGACAACGCTATGATAATCTGACTATCTTGCATATTGGTAAGTATCTCTTCAAGCGAAGACGATCTAAAACCAATGGTTATAGGTTCATCTGAATACTGACAGACCATCTCCTCTTTTGCAGAAGTAGAGAAATCTATATCTTTTGTAGATATTTTTATTGTATTGTTGGCGATAGTGCATTCTACAAGCCCTGTACCTTGATTAGCACAAGGTTTTACCAATTTTATAGCATTTAGCAGGGTGTACCTATCGACTATTGCTTTGTATGGATTTTGCGGTATTACTGTTACATAATTAGGATAACGTCCCTCTATCTGACGACAAATCATCTCAAATTCGGGCATTTTAAAGACAATATTTTTAGTATCAAAACTAATACTTATATCTTCATCTGTCTTTACAAGGATATTTTTTAGTGTCAATGCTGGTTTTTTTGGCAGAATAAATGATTTATCAAAACCTATATTTAAATTTTTAACAGTGTGTTTTACAAGAGTATGAGCATCTGTTGATACAAAATTAATACTATCATCAAACATATCAAACAAAACACCTGTCATCACAGGGCGAGTGTCGTCATCTGCTGTCGCAAAAATTGTCTTACTAATGCCATTAAAGAGTGTATTGCTTGGGATATTGAGGGTATCTCTATCTTCGGAAAGTTCTTTGGGCTTAGGGAACTCTTCACCATTTTCACCAACGGCAATACCCAGAAAGTCGCCACTAAACGACTGGCTTTCATTGATTAGGGTAACGTTAAACGACTGTTCGTCTATGTTTAGGGTTATAATTTGCTCGGGCAACTCTTTGAGCATATCCATAATTCGAGTAGGCATAGCGAATACGATGTTGCTTTCGCTCGACTCCAATCTTGCTCTTGCCGACAGGGTTGTCTCCAAGTCAGTGGCAACAATATTCAAAATATTGCCCTCTATCTTAAACAAAAAATTTTCTGTTATAGGTAGTGGTGTTTTAGGATTTATTACTTTCTGTACAATAGACAGTTTACCATAAAGTTCGTTTCTCGATACGGACAATCTCATAATCAATAATTTATTATATGAATTTATACTATTTTTTTTGCAAAGATAAGAAAAAAAAGTGATATAATATCATTTTAATACAACAAAAAAAGCGAGGATATAGCCCTCGCCTTTATCTGCTATTTTGTAATCTTATTTAACGATATTCATCTCTTTCAAAAGCCATTTAGCTTCTGCAAATTTATCTATGATAAATAGGATATAGCGTGTATCGACCATAATATTCCTACACAATTCGGGGTCGAAATATATATCGCTCATCGTTCCCTCCCACTGGCGGTCAAAATTAAGCCCAATCAAATTCCCATTAGCATCAAGAGCCGGCGAACCTGAATTTCCGCCAGTAGTGTGATTGGTCGCTGTAAAAGCCACCGGTACTTTGCCTTCGACATTGGTATAAGGGGCAAAGTCTTTTTCGTTGTACAAGTCCAACAATTTAGCAGGTAAATCAAATTCATAATCATTAGGAATATACTTTTCGATGACCCCATCAAGCGTTGTTTGAAACTTATAAGCTATGCCATCGGCTGGATTGGAACCTTTGATTTTACCATAAGACACACGAAGCGTAGAGTTGGCATCAGGGAAAAACGCCCGTTCCTTGTCGGTGGCTATTTGCAGTGCCATATACTTTTTCTGCAACTCATCTATGCTATCTTGTATAGCCCAATATTTAGATGAGCATTTTGTGGAATAGGCGTCATAGAATTTTTGATACAAAATTACAAATTTATCTTTTTTCACCTTTTTTACCAGTTTATCGGTGTCGGCAAATAGTTTTTCTACATCATTATTTCGGTCTGTTATTATCGATTTTTTATTCCAAATATCAAAGAGTGATAAGTTTTTATCTTTATTTGAAAAAACAGAATAATCATTAGGTAAAAGATTTTTAGGGCTTTGCTCAATATAGAACGCCATTATTTGTGACAACACTTTGGCATCAAGCCCTTTGTCAAAGTCTTTATATATTCGTTCCAAACGAGATTGTATTGCTTTACTTTTGTTGTCTGTCAGTTTCCCTTTTTCATACAAAGAGATTACAGTGTTGTATAGTGAAGCTAAATACATTATCTCAGAATTTCTGGGCATCTCCCACCATAGAGCGTTATTGACTGTATATAAAGATTGATTTTTGTATAGACGCTCAAACTCATTTAATATTGGCGATATTTTAGGGTTGCGAGACGACAATTTTTGTTCGTATCCTCTGCGTTTGGCTATGGCGTTGCTTCTTTTAAGCCCCTTCGACTCTCCTTGCCATTTTTTCCAAGCATTTGCTATATATGCATATTTTGCAGCATATTTAATCCTTGTTGCATCGTCAATTCTCATCTTTTTGTCAAGCGTTTTAAGAGCGATGTCTCTGATGGCTATTCTATTAGGATTAATTTGTTTGATAACTTGCTCTATTGCCACAGATGGTAGATATTCTGAGGTACGTCCGGGATAGCCAAAGATAAAAGTAAAATCACCCTCTTTCAACTCTTTTGTAGAGATAGAAAGATAATGCTTTGGACGATAAGGCACATTTTGAGGCGAATAGTCTGCTGGTTCATTATTTTTATCTACATAGATACGAAACATAGAAAAATCACAAGTGTGTCTAGGGAATTTCCAGTTATCAGTGTCTGCACCGTATTTACCTATCGACTGAGGAGGTGCTCCCACCAAACGAACATCATTATAGTTATCTTTTATAAAAGCGTAATATTCATTACCAGCAAACATTGGCTTCACATCTACACTCTGAAACTTTTTGAGGTCAAACTGTTTTTTAAGACTGCTTATATTTTCATCTATCTTTTGCAGTTTTGCTTTTGGTGATAGACCATTGGTTGCATCCAACACTTTGTCTGTAACCTTAAATATCTGCCTAACAATGCTTACGCTTAGTCCAGGGTTCGGCAATTCTTCACTATGATTTTTTGCCCAAAACCCCTTTGTAAGCAAGTCATTTTCTACAGAGGAATGAAACTGTATATTGTCATAACCACAGTGATGATTAGTCAATATCAAGCCCTTTGGCGATATGATTTCGGCAGTACACCCCCCATCGAAATGCACGATAGCATCTTTGATGCTTATATCATTAGGGTTAAATATGTCAGACACCGAAATTTGCAATCCAAGTTCCTTCATCTCTTGTTCGTTCAATTCAGTAGGAATCCACATTCCTCCATTCTTTTGTGCTACGCTCAAAGCATTTATAGTCAATGATAAAAGTGTAGCAAAAAACAATCTTTTCATAAGTCTATTATATGTTTTAGTTTCAAAAAAAAATAAAAATATCCACAAAGGTACAAAATTATTATCAATGGTATATTTTTTTGTGATACGATTTGTTTTTATATATAAAAATATTATCTTTGTATTTTTATAAAAATATTTTAAACCTTTAAATTTTATTAAAAGCGTATGAGGAAATTATTTACAGCAACTATTTTACTGGCTTGTGCCTCTATAAGCCAAGTCTTTGGACAAGGCAGTCCTACCGAGGTTACCATAACAAAAGGCGAGGTAACTACCAACTCTATCACTTGCTCCTTCACCAAAGGTAGTGAAGTGGCGAAATACCATATTGTCCTTGGTCAAGAAGAGCAATTCCAACAATGGACACAGATGTTAGGTAAAACAGTTGATGAACTTATAGAGATGTGGAGTGGAGGAGCAAAAGAGAACGACACTACGCACACTTGGAAGAACCTTACACCCAACACTCCATTTTCAGTTTATGTGTTGGCAATCAGAAGTGATGGCACAAAAATATTGCCCTATCAGACATTTGCTTGTCCTACGCTATCGATAGGAGGCACTGGCGTTGCCAAACAGACTATTGAAATATCTGAAATCACCAGCACTGGGGCTAAAGTTACTGTAACTGCAAACAGCGAGACAAGCGACTTCCGAGACCTTTTGGCAACAGACTCGCTATACAAAGCCATAGGACTTGACTCATTGGTTTCATTAACCAAAGAAGACCCATACAAACAATACGAAAAAGATGAGTTTGTGTGGAATAACCTACAGACAGACACAAAATACCATGTCATTGCTGTCGGCAGAAATATAAACGAAGAATGGGGCGAAATCACAACAACTACATTCCGCACTCTTGCTTCCACTACATTGTTAGAAAACATATACTCCTCAAAAGAGATTAAAGTTTTCCCTATGCCAAACAATGGCAACTTTACCGTTGTAGTAGAAACCAGCAATGCCAATGCAACAGTTGATGTCATCGACATACGAGGCAATGTAGTATTATCTAAACCAATGCCAAACACCACATTGACGATTTCTAAAACAGGACTTCCAAAAGGGATATATTTGATACGATATATTTCTACCGATAAAAAGATACTCACCAAAATGGTCGTAAATTAATACAATTTTTTACATTTCATAAATATATTGAAGAATAAATTGCCTTTGTTTTATTTTAAGACAAGGGCTTTTTTATAAAAAAAATGTATCTTTGTATGATTAATGGATGGAGATTTAGTTTTGAGATTAATTGTAAAAACAAATAATTTATATGATACTTCAAGAATTGCAAAACAACGACTATGCCGTGATAGTGGCAAATGGTGATTATCCTACAAACGAGATACCTTTGGCGTATATCAAAAAAGCTAACTACATTGTATGTTGCGATGGGGCTACAAATGAGTTGGTGGCACATGGGATAGAGCCAAACGCTATCGTTGGCGACTGCGACTCCATCTCACAAGAGAATAGAGAACGATTTGCAAATATCATACATCATATATCAGAACAAGAGACAAATGATTTGACAAAAGCAGTGAATTTTTGTATTCAACAAAAAATAAAAAACATTGTAATAGTAGGAGCTACCGGCAAAAGAGAAGACCATACAATAGGCAATATTTCTCTATTGGCTAACTATCTAAACAAAGATAAATCCCTAAACATCAAGATGATTACAGACTTTGGCATTTTCGTAGCACTGCAAGGCAAAAACACTATCTGCTCACCACCAAGACTGCAAGTATCAATATTCTCTATAGACCAAACTCCTATCAGTTCGTATGGCTTACGCTACCCATTAAAAGAGTTGGTATTGTCTGAATGGTGGCAAGGGACTCTCAATGAAACATTAGACGAGAAGTTCACTTTAGAATCAGAAGGACGACTAATAGTATATCTTGCATATTAACAACTATGGAATATCACAGCGCATTATCCAAAGCAGAGACATATTGTGCCACAAGCGAGAAAAGCCCACAAGAAGTTATCGACAAACTATCAAAATGGGGAGTCAGTAGGGGCAATATCACAAAAATAATTGCTAAATTAACGAATGATGACTTCATCAACGAAGAGAGATATAGTCTTGCTTTTGTAAAAGATAAATTTAAGTTCAATCGTTGGGGCAAAACTAAGATTGCATTTATGCTACACCAAAAAGGAATTGATTCGAAACAAATAGAAAAGTCGTTGCAGTGCATAGACGAAGAGGAATATCTCGCTACGGCGGTCGAGTTGCTTACCTCAAAGTGCAAAAGCATTAAAGACAAAGAGCATTACGCCATATCGTCCAAATTATTCAGGTTTGCCCTATCTCGAGGGTTCGAGAGCAGTATCATACAAAAAGCGATAAGGCTTATTGATTTAGCAAAATAGACACGTTACTCTTTTGACAAACTACTTTTTTGTATGAATATTACAAAGACAGATATATCGATAGCGTTGGTTTATCAACTTTTTTGTAAAATAATATTTATCGCCTCGGGGAAAAGTTGATGTTCTATTGTGTGAATCTTATCCTCTACTTCCACAATGGAATTACCGTTATACTCAAAGGCTCGTTGCGAAATGATTGTGCCACCATCAATGGTATTGTCTATTAGATGAACCGTAACACCAAACACCTTAACACCAAAATCGAATGCATCTCGTATGGCATTAGCCCCTTTAAAAGATGGCAAAAGTGCTGGATGTATGTTGAGAATACGATTATTATACGCTTGAAGTAATGTCGCCCCTACAATCTTCATATATCCTGCCAAACATATCAAATATATATTTGCCCTACGCAAAGCCTCGACTATTGCTTGTTCATATTCGGGTTTTGAATCGAAATGCTCTTTTATTACCGTAATGTATGGTACCCCCAATCGTTCTGCTCGTTGGAGTACAAAAGCAGAAGGTTTATCACAAACCAACAATTTAACTTTGGCAGGAATAGTACCACTCTGACAGGCCTCCACTATTGCCTCGAAATTAGAGCCATTGCCCGAAGCAAACACGGCTATATTCTTTATATTTTCACTCATCTTCTATTGACTATTGTTTCGCGTAAAGGACTCAAAGTCCAAAAATGGGATTATATGATATACTGTCGCCTCTATCGGTTTATAGAAGCGTGATACGGCAAGAGGATTTGTAGCCTTTTCTGTTTTTTGATAGAAAAATGATACAAGGTTAAGCACAATACTGACAACTATAAGCCACTTGAAACCACCAAGTAACCCACCAAACAACCTGTTTAACCATGAAAGTGAAATGGCTTTGAAGAGGTTCGTAAGTATCCGTGCCAACACCTTCAATCCGAGATGCGACACTATAAATATTATCACAAACGCAATAGGCTTACTTATATACAACGATATATTAAGCGTATCGCTCACAAAATCCGCCACTAAATCGCCCAAATATCGTGCTAAAAAGATGGTTACAATAAGGCACACAATCATCGTTAGTTCATTAAAAAAACCACGATAAAAACCCCAAGCCATACCCAACAATATAGGTGCTAACAATATATAATCAACAGAGGTCATAGCAAAATTCTATTTTCTAATTAACAACCAATATATTACCCATAGCCTCATCGTAATAGACGCTATATTTTTGCAAAGAATATTTAGCCAAGCCTTTTTGTACAAAGCCAGTGCCATCAGCCAAATAAAATTGAGAACCACAACTACTACACAATGCTAATCCAATATTGCTACAGGCGATTCGTACATCGGATTTTTTTTCATACGGACAAGCCATATCAAATGCATAAAACTTATCCTCTACCGAATGAAAAACCACTACTCCTCCAAGCCCTAGTCGTTGATTGGCATTGAGTGGCTCTATGAACTCTTTATAACTATTGAATCCAGCAAGTTGAGGAGCATTGGCGGAGATATTAAATTCAAGCCTTACGGGATAGTTTGGCATACTATCCGAACGACTACACGCCACAGCAACTACGACTACCAATACTACAAAACAAGCCCTATTCATCGCTTAATCAACTTGCCCACAGCCATCGACCTGCCTTCTACAACAACTCTGACTAAATATTGTCCATTAGGTAAATCCGCAATATCAAAATCACCTTTATTTGCAGAACTAAACACCTCGTTGCCCAACATATCTATCAAATAGACTTTTTCGACATTCATATCGCTTTTTATACAAAAAGAGTCTTTTGCGGGATTTGGGAATATCAAAACAGAACTATTATCCTCTATATCATCAATTTTAGTAGGCTGTTTTTTTTCTACGGTAACGGTATAGACCTTTTGTACAGTGCCATTTTGTGCCGTAACAGTTACAGAATACACATTCTGACCATAAGCGACATTTTTTGTGCCAATACCTACGATAGTTGCTCCACTATGCGTGGAGGTAGCAGATATAGAGATCGTAGAAACTTCCGTTGGAACAGTAACTCTGTAACTCAAAACAGATGGACTAAAAGAGGGGCTCAATGAGTAACCATCTACTGATAGTCTCGCCAAAGTGGCATCTGATGACAATGCGTTATACATAAAGTTGAAACTTACTTTTTTAGTGCCACTATCTAATGTAATATCTGTTATTGACTTATTTGTATTTTTACCACTCCACGACTTTGAGTTCGGCACAGAAGTGTCATCAAAGGTATTATTTGTTGCTGATGGATATGTGTCGCCACTACGCTCATCGGCATTACTCAATGCTCCTCCATCTGCCTGTTTGACATAAATACCACGATGAGAAGGGTCTGCATTTATAGCATCGCTATGGTTGTTTATATAATTTCCATCTATATGATATATCAACATGCCACTATTAGGAATGTATGTATCCCAACCTACTTGCTGACGATTTTCTAAAAGGAAATATTCATTGGAAGTAGTTGTTTGATACTTACAAATAAGAGTATCTGTCTGGTAGTTGGGGGTTGTAAGCAAACTGTTGTTTGACAATGTAACCTTGCGAGGTGTAGAGAGTTCTTTGACATACGACCAACCAAGTTTTTCTCTACACCAAGCAGACATCATCGCTGGACTGCTTCCTGGTTTGCCCGAGGGCCCATTCCATGAGCCACTTGCCATTAGACACCAATCACCTAAATGAAGTGCTTGACCTCCACTATTATCATAATCGTTGTCGTACAAATCAGGTAGTCCGAACACATGACCTAATTCGTGGCAAATAACTCCGACATGAGTTATCTTTCCCAAGTACTGCGATGGTACTCCACTATGATACTGTAATTCTGGCGAACAGGAATACCTACCTAACCATTTTCCATCAACAACAACATTGTCGTAAACTGCCCAAGCATGCGACCAAATAGATTGTTCTAAAGGCTCACCTGCCTCTTGTCCGTAACCTGCAAATATAACATGTATCTCATCGACATACCCGTCATTGTCTAAATCATATTTGGAGAAATCACACCCTGCTTGGTCTGCCAAAAGCGCTGCCTCTTTAACCATCCTGCTGGGGTCTCCCGTTGAATTGCCATCATTATATGTGTAATCTTGATTATAGTATTTAATAGAATCCGTAAGAGTCAACGGTCCATATACATCAACATGAAAATCAAGTTGTCCATAAGAGACTGTCTTGAAATAATCCCTTACACTCCCCGTGATAGTGCCATCGGCTGTTGAGGTGTAGTTTAGATTATTGCACAACATCTCAAATTCATTTGCTGTACGCTGAAATTTATTATCGGCAAATTCTACAAGGAAAATAGGAGCGGTAACAGAGCCTATAAAAGACGAAGTGCGAGTATGACTACTTAATACTTTTGCCCTCTGTACCTTCAACTGTTTTATAACATTTTTCTGAAAAGTGCTATACTCTAACTTTTTAGGAAGTTGTCGTAGCAGAGCCTTCTCTTTGCTATCTCTTTGTGAAACATTATTTGCCTGAACACCAGACAACACAATATCGCCTTTGATGTCTTTGACGGCATACTCAAAAAAACCTTTGGCGTTGCGAAGAAGAGTGTAACCATCTTCGCTCTCTGCCCAAGAGCCATACTCATCTCCTTTGAGAGTGATGGTTATATTAGAGCCATCGGGTAATCTATATGTTATCGGATAAGGATATGCTGGGACAGCAATGATTTTGACTGTTATGAAAAAAAACAACAGTGTCGAGGTAAAATATTTAAACATTTTTATTATGTAATTTAAATTTAATTGTAGCAAAGTTAATATTTTTTTTATAAAAAAAAATTATACTTAACTTTGCAATTCACAAAAAAGATAAAACGATTATGACAAACACAGTATTAGAACAAGAGAAGAAAAAACTTAATTTCATAGAGCAAATAGTGGTCGAAGACTTGCAAAATGGATTAAATGACGGTAGGATACAGACTCGTTTCCCACCAGAACCAAATGGTTATCTTCATATTGGACACGCTAAGGCGATATGTCTTGATTTTGGCATTGCCCATACATACAACGGTTTGTGTAATCTTCGCTTTGACGATACAAATCCAATAAAAGAGAATGTTGAATATGTCGATTCTATCAAAGAGGATATAAAATGGTTAGGCTTTCAATGGGATAATATCTATTATACCTCCGACTATTTTGATAAACTACATACTCTTGCCATTCGTTTTATAAAAGAGGGTAAAGCCTATGTTGATGAGCAGACAGCCGATGATATAGCCAAACAGAAAGGCACTCCAACGGAGGCTGGTTCAGATAGCCCTTTTCGTAATAGGTCGGTCGAAGAAAATCTCTCTCTCTTTACCAAAATGAGCAATGGAGAAATAGAGGAAGGCAAGATGGTACTTCGTGCTAAAATTGATATGGCACATGCCAATATGCATTTCAGAGACCCTATAATGTATCGCATTATCACATCGCACCCACACCATCGCACTGGTGATAAGTGGAAAGTTTATCCTATGTATGACTTCGCTCATGGACAAAGCGACTATTTTGAGGGTGTTACTCACTCTTTGTGTACGCTCGAATTTGAGGTTCATCGACCTTTGTACGATTGGTATATTGATCAGTTTGCCGATAGCGACTATCGTCCTAAACAGAGAGAGTTTAACCGCCTTAATCTCACATATACGGTGATGAGCAAACGCAAACTCTTACAGCTTGTAGAAGAGGGGCTTGTGTCGGGCTGGGACGACCCTCGTATGCCAACCATTAGTGGACTCAGAAGAAGAGGATATACACCTGTGTCGATACGAAATTTTATAGATAAAATAGGTTATACGAAGTTCGAGGCTCTAAATGATATATCTTTGTTGGAGTCGGCTATAAGAGACAACCTAAATAAAACGGCAACAAGAGTCTCTGCGGTGTTGAATCCAGTGAAACTTATCATCACTAACTATCCAGAGGGGCAAACAGAAAAACTTACAACAGCCAATAACCCCGAAGACCCAAATGCAGGTCATAGAGATATAGAATTTTCTGGAGAGTTGTTTATAGAAAGAGATGATTTTATGGAAAATCCACCCAAAGGGTTTTTCCGTATGACAATAGATAAGGAGGTGCGATTGCAAAACGCATATATCGTCAAATGTACTGGGTGCAAAAAAGATGACAAAGGCAATGTGGTAGAAATATATTGTACCTATGACCCTACCTCAAAAAGTGGCACAGAGGGGGCTAAAAGAAAGGTGAAAGGCACTTTACATTGGGTCTCGGCACATAATGCCCTGCCTGCGGAAGTCCGACTTTATGACCGTCTGTTTACCGAAGAGGATACTTCTGTCGTAGAAGGAGACTTCCGTCAGATGATAAATCCCAACTCGAAAGTGGTATTGACAGAGTGTAGGGTAGAGCCATCTGTGAAAAACTGCCAACCGCTTGATAGATACCAGTTTACTCGTCTTGGGTATTTTTGTGCAGACTACGACTCTACGACAGATAAATTGGTGTTTAACAGAACGGTAACACTTAAAGATGGCTGGAAAAAGTCGGCAAAATAGGTGTGATTGTTATTACAAAAGAGTATTTTAGTCTTTACAACGACAATATTGATAGATAAATGATAGATTTTAAAGAGGGGAAAATTCTATATTTTGACAAGCCGTTGGAGTGGACTTCGTTCGACCTTGTCAATAGAATTCGTAATATAATTACAAGAGCCACTAAAGAGAAAATAAAGGTAGGACATGCTGGAACACTCGACCCTTTGGCAACAGGAGTTATGATATTGACCACAGGCAAAGCAACAAAAAAGATTGAGAGTCTGCAAAGTAAGGTTAAAGAGTATGTGGCAACACTAAAATTAGGTGCTACCACACCTTCATTTGATATGGAACACCCCGAAGATGCTACATTTCCCATCAGTCATATCGATAGGTGTTTGATAGATAGGGTGTTGCCTGAGTTTGTAGGAGAAATAATGCAGGTGCCTCCAGTCTATTCGGCTGTTAAAGTTAATGGCAAAAGAGCCTTTGACTATGCAAGAAATGGCGATGAGGTACAACTCAAAGCCAAACCCTTGGTCATAGATGAGATAGAGGTGCTTAACTGTGAAATGCCGTATCTTACCATTCGTGTAGTATGCTCAAAAGGGACATATATAAGGGCGTTGGCACGAGACATCGGCTTGGCTCTTGGTTCGGGGGCATACCTTACAGCACTTCGTAGAACACGCATCGGTGATGTCGCCGATAGCCATTGCCAAACTATAGAGCAATTCAAGGAATATATTGACAAAACTTTTGGTACAGAGCATTGATGAACACCTCACAATTTTCGCAACAAGAACTCAAAAGGCGTATCTTACTTGACTTCAATAAGACATTTGACGATGTCGTGGAAGAGATACGGTCTATTATGCCAGATGTTACCTATCAACAGATAGAGTCTTGGGAAAAAAGTAATGCTTTGGAGTCGATCGTCATCGATGGTAAAAAGAGATATTTTCGCCGTGCTTCTCGCAATATTTTTCGTATAGATAGAGATGCAAAAAACTACTATATAGATGTTTTTGGAGACGAAAAAGCGTGGCGCAAAGAGTTGTTTGCTGGTTATTTACCCACAATAGTCAACGAGCAGCTCTCAAAGAGGTTCTGTTTCCGATTTAGGCTAACCGTAGAGCCAAATGTTGTGCCAAACGGCGAGACTATTCGTTGTTGGTTGCCGTATCCAAAAGAGTGCAAATATCAACATATATTGGAGGTCAAAGCCTCAAAAGAGAGTGTTGTGTCTGAACATAATCGACATTCATCTATTTTTTTAGAAAAGAAAGCGATAGACAATACGCCTGTTGTTTTTGAGGTTGAGTATGAAATAGAGACGAAAAGTTTTTTCTACAAAAAACACAAATATGATATAGATAATATAGAACATATTTCTTTATCGGAACAACCGCCACATATAGTTTTTAGTGAACAGATAAAGCATTTGTCAAAACAAATTGTTGGAGAGGAAAGGGACAAAGAGACTATTGCTCGTCTGATTTTTAGATGGATTTCGGAAAATATCTTTTGGGCTGTGGCACGAGAATATTCAACAATAGAAAATATACCTAACAAGGTTATCGACCATCGACATGGCGACTGCGGAGAAGTTACTCTATTATTTATGACTCTCTGTCGATACAACGGCATACCAGCAGAGTGGTTGAGTGGTTTTATGCTACACCCCAAGGCAGAAAATCTACACGATTGGTGTCAAATATACATATCGCCGTGGGGGTGGATACCGGTAGATGTCTCTTTTGGCATTCAGCATTGGGCAACAGACCAAGAGATAACAGATTTTTTCTTTGGAGGTATGGACGCATATCGAATGATAGTAAACAGTGGAATATCAGACAGTCTGACTCCTGCAAAAATTTTTGAAAGGAGCGAAACGGTCGATTTTCAACGAGGAGAGGTAGAGTGGCGTGGAGGAAACATATATTTTGACCAATTCGATTATCACTTTGAGGTAGAAGAGATTACTAAGTGAAACATAATATATTCTTACATTTAATATTTTTTTTATAATGAAATTAGCACAAAAAATTGGATTATTACTTCTGTTCATAACGATTTCTATATCAGCACAACAGAAAAAAACATTATCGTTAAACGATGCAACATTAGGATACTACAAAGGTTTATATCCTAAAAATATTTATAACTTGATGTGGCTTGACAATAGCGATGTTTATATGCAACTAAAAGACAATAATTTTGTATTGACAGATGCTAAAAATGGCGAAATAATTAAAACGATTACGTTGGCAGATTTCCAAAAAGCATATCCAAAATTAGAACGATTACCATATTATATTGAAAATGTAAATTCGTCAAATATCACTTTCAATAATGGAGGAATTTATGAAACATTCAATTATTTAGATAATAAAAATGAAGTAAGTGTTTCTGTTGATAAAAAAGCACAAAACAATGATTATAATGACAATGTCAAAGCTATTGCCTACACGATTGAGAACAATTTATTCGTAGCAACTGCCGAAAATTCTAAAATTACTGTTACCGATATTAAGGACAAAAACATCGTGTCAGGACAAGCCATTCATCGTAGTGAATTTGG
>PDWI01001351.1_pt1 | contig 45622 bp, 38 predicted proteins | sample 1430891 | NCBI WGS metagenome assembly PDWI01 (sample SAMN01162508, study PRJNA174530) | Oral metagenome, whole genome shotgun sequencing project. | biome: Marine environment; feature: Marine mammal; material: Swab sample of the gingival sulcus; isolation source: swab sample of gingival sulcus...
CTTCTTTGTGTATATTAACCTTATTCCTCTCTTTTATTCTTTCTGAATTAATATTTATTTTTATGCAAATATAATTATTTTGCAAAGTTAAGAAGTATATAGTTTGTGGCGGATGACGTATTTATTTTGAACATTATTAAGACAAACTAAATGAATACAAGATATATTTTACTGACAATTGCTATATTTTTTATATCCTCATTTTGCTACGCACAATATTCAATTTCGGGATATATTGATGCCGAGCAAAAGAATAAAACCGTTTATTTGGGTTTATTAAAATACGATGAGCAATACACACTCGCGAAGACGCAAATACTCCTTGTAACAGAAGCAGATAGCACAGGATATTTTGAGTTTAGCGGACAATTACTTTCCGAGAAAGATAAATTTTATCGTATTCATGCAAATATCACAAACGACAAATCCGCTCTACAACTCGTACGTTCCGACAGCCTATGCAATTACCATAATTTTATATTTTCTAACAAGGATACCATTTTTTTCCCAAAAGCAAAAAATATTTGGTTTAGCAATGCTGAAAACACGAATGCTGCCGATAAAGACAAGGAAACCTTAATTAATTTTACACACAATCTAAGTTACGAATTTGCACAAAGTAAATACACGACAATAGAAGTTATTAATCGTTTCTCAAAACGAATAAAGCAATACGCATCTGACTCTATTTCATCTCCTTTCGTGAAATTATTGGCTGTAGATATTATCAAAAGGAAGGGCTTTAATTTGAAGAATGATTTTGAAGATAATCCTGCTTTTTATAAAAATATACAGCAAGCTTTGTTCAACTATTACGGTAAATCCTCTTATTATTTGCAGTTTCAAGACGAAATATCTACAATTTCATACTCAATTGTAGATAAAAAATACCGTTTGCTCAAAACGTGGAACTTTATTTTAGTTTTATTGACAATTGTTTTACTTACGCTTGCTTTTTCCCTTTTTAGAAAAATTCGCTTACAGAAAAAAGAAAAGCTTGAAGATTTTTCACAAACATTGACCAAGCAAGAGGAAAAAATTGCAAAATTAATTTGCGAGAATAAAACCAATAAAGAAATTGCCGACGAATTATTTATTTCTTTGAGTACTGTCAAAACACACATCAGCAATTTGTATGCAAAGGTAAATGTTGCTAATCGCAAAGGTTTTCAGCATAAATTTAAAAATCATACCTGGGACTAATACCAATATCAAACCCTAATTATTATTCGGATAGGAAGCTGTCTTCTTAATTTGCAAGCATTTAACACAAATTGCAAATCTTAAAAAATACAGAAGATGAAAAAGCTATTCTTATCAATGTTGTTGTGTTTTGTTTTTGCAAATATCCATGCACAAAAACACACAGTCAAATTACAGCTTGTTGAAAAAGCAAGTTTGAAACCAATAGAATATGTTGGTTGTGAGGTAAAAACCGCAGATAATCAATCCGGGATTGTCGATTTTGCACCTACTGACAGTTTAGGAAAAGTTTCGTTTATGCTCCCCAAAGGCAGATACCGTTTTGAAGCAGTGTATATGGGAGAAGTCTTGTTTTCCCGAACGACAGAAGTTGCCGCTGATATTGATTTCGGGAAAATATACGTATCGAACGAGATTTTGTTGTCGGAAGTAAGCGTAAAAAGTTACCGTCCAAGTCTGAAACACAAAAACGGCAACTTGATATTTAACGTAAAAAGCAGTCCTTTAAGCAAAAATTATACGGCAAACGATTTATTGGCAAGAACACCATTGCTTACTCTTTCAGGTGCGGGAGTTTCTATCGAAGGCGGCGCAGCAGAGTTAAGGATAAACGGCATAAAACAGAATTTGTCGGGAACTGCCTTAATCTCATTTTTAAATAGTTTGAAGTCTGACGATGTGAAACAAATAGAAGTACAATCAGGCAGAACTGCCGACGTAGATGCTAATTTGCCCGGTGGAGTAGTCAATATTGTACTGGAACATAAGAAAGGTGTAAATGGATATGTGGAATCAAAACTTAATGACAACGGGAAAAGTTATGAAAAAAATGCCACTCGCTTGTTTAAAGCTTCAGGCGGAGCAGCTCTTACGCTCGGGACAGAAGCATTACACTTTTACGCAAATATATACGGCAGCGGCGGACGTTCGCACGGAATTAAGTCGAAAAGCGATTACTTGATAAAACCAATAGGCAAATTCATTCACGAAAGCGGAAAATTGCTTTACAAACCAAGCAAATACGTAGATGCAAACTTCGGATTAACTTATAAAGCCAACGAAAATAATACTCTGAAAGCCGAACTCGGATTTGAAAAAACTCCCACAATAGAAAATACATATGATAATCATATAAAATTATCAAATTCAGATTTTTTTATCGACAGTTTATTCACAAATTCTAAAATAAAATCAAGTCGCAATTATTATTCTGTTACATGTTCTCACCATTGGAAAAGCACGCATAAAAAAGCCAAACTCAACACTATTTTTAATTACTTGCACAACAAACACGAAGAAGAACAAAATATTCAAACACAATATCAAATACAAACAATAAATAATGCTACGGAAATTAACACTTTATTCAACAAAAGTTCAATGTTTTATGCTCAAACAAAATTCGATTATACATTTGACAATGAAATACACACAATTGTCGGAGTAAAATACACTCGCACAAAACGCCAAAATGATAATCATTTTTCTTCCGATAAAGTTGATGACTCAAATATGCGGTACAACTTCACGGAGGAACTTCCTGCATTTTTTGTAAATATTGACAAAAATTTTTCAGAAAAACTATTTCTTTCAATCGGGTTAAGAGCAGAATATACTAAATTGAAATCTGATAATTCAGTTATTAAAATTGATTATTTTGATTTATTTCCTTCATTATTATTGTCCTATAAATTGCCTGAAAATTGGTTTTTCCGATTAAATTATTCGAGAAGTGTATTCCGACCGGCATTTGCCTTGTTGAATAATTATAAAATAAAAATATCAGATTATTTGTATGCTGTTGGGAATCCGACATTAAAGGCACAGAAAACCGATTATCTCAAAATAGGATTTTCGCAAAAAAATCATTCAATAAATTTATCGTATTCCTACTCCAGCAACCCAATTTCAGAGAATATATATGCCGAAAACAAGATTGTTTTTATCAAAAACGTAAATTCGGGCAAAATGCACAATATTTCGCTCAATTACAGCTACAACGGCAGAATTATTCCAATTTGGTATTTGTCTGCAAATTCAGGAATTTCTTATTTGTATTTTCCCGAAAGCATGTATGAAAAAGAAACAGTACAAGCTTATATTTCATTGTACAACAATATAAAAGTATCAGAAAAAATAGAATTAAACATAAACTCTAAATATGCCACACCTTGGATTATGAATGACAGAAAGGTTGATGAGCGTTTTTCTTTGGATTTTAATGCCAAGTACAATATTGTAAAAAAATTGACTTTTTCTTTTGGGATAAAAAATTTACTAAGCAAGAGAAGTTCCTCTTCTATAAGCGATAACATTTATACACATTACGATTATTGGTGCGAAAAGGCTTTCAGGACATATTTTATAAGCCTTGTTTACAACTTTTCAAAAGGAGAGAAATTTAGAAAGCAAAGAATAAAAAATGAAAATACCGACAGATATAGAGTGTATTAGATGGCTGCTTCGAGCAGCTGTATCTTTCTGTCCAAAAAATTAGGCTTTGAAACGCCTATAAATATTTTTGCTAAATTTGTAACATAAAAAATTGGATTTGGTAGTTGAATCTACCCTTGTTTTTTTGATTTAAAACTTCGTGCAACGAATAATATTTTTACTTTTGTAAGTTAATTGTTACAGGCAATCCGGATATTCAAATTAAATATAGGTATCCCATTGTTTTATAATTAGCGGATTATTTAGTGTAATAATTCACAATTTAACAAAGTGTTGTTCAAAACGACTTGTAGTTAATAAATGAAACAACTTATGAAATTTGAATGGGACGAAAATAAAAACAAATCAAACCAAGAAAAGCATGGCATTGATTTTAACGATGCCAAAAATGTTTTCAAGGATAAAAATAGCAAGGTGTCTCCTGATTTAAGGAAAGACTATGGCGAAAGTCGTTGGAAAATTATCGGGAAAATTTATGGAAGTATAATTTCTGTCATTTACACTATGCGCGACAAGGCTGTAAGGATAATATCAGCAAGAAAAGCCGGTAAAAAAGAACGTGATGAATATAATGACAAATAAGATATTATGAAGAATAAAACTATAAATCAACAAGAAGCAATCAGTTTGCTTAAAGCGGGGAAGGATATTACCGAATACAATGTCGTATTTAACGAAAAAAAAATAGAGGCTCTATACGCAATTCTATTGGGAAAAAACAAGATAGAAGTACCGGAAGAATTAATTTACTACGATGATGATGCAACAGATTTTAGCGATGATCCGGACATAACAGATGAAGATTTAGAAACAGGTAAAATTATTTGGAATATCAAAACATCTCTACCTATTGATAAAGAATTGAAAGACTGGATAGATAGAGAAAAAATTGATGTGGATAAATTATTAATAAAACTAATGAGAAACTTCTACGAAACAGTTAAAGACTTCCCAAAGAAAGTTGCATTGTAATGAAAAACAAATAAAAACAAGATTCAAACACATCGTTCAATATACTAAATTATGAAAGGTTTTAAAATTATTGTACTTGCAAAGCAGGTGCCTGACACACGAAATGTAGGAAAAGACGCAATGAAAGCCGACGGAACAGTCAATCGGGGTGCGCTTCCTGCCATTTTCAATCCGGAAGATTTAAATGCCTTGGAACAAGCACTGAGGATAAAAGACAAATTTGAAGGCACAAAAGTTACCCTATTAACAATGGGACCGCCACGCGCAGCAGAAATTATTCGCGAAGGACTTTATCGTGGAGCAGACAACGGCTATTTGCTGACCGACAGGAAATTTGCAGGTTCTGACACTCTTGCAACCTCTTATGCAATTGCGCAGGCTGTGAAAAAACTTGAACCCTACGACTTGATTGTCGCCGGACGGCAGGCAATTGACGGAGATACGGCACAAGTAGGACCGCAGGTTGCAGAAAAATTACACCTGCCTCAAGTAACGTATGTCGAAGAGGTAATTTCTATCAACGACAAGGAAATAATGCTAAAACGACGACTCGAAAACGGAGTTGAAATCGTAAAAAGCAAACTCCCGCTGATTATTACCGTTCATAATTCTGCACCCGATTGTCGTGCCAGAAACGCAAAACAAGTGATGAAGTACAAACACGCCAAAACATTATCCGAACTACATGCAGCAGGCGAAGTGTATATGCAATTGGCTCAAAACCGCCCATACCTTCAAATCGAAGAATGGTGTATTAATGATGTAAAAGCCGACCTAAGTCAGCTTGGTTTAGGGGGTTCGCCCACAAAAGTAAAAGCCATTGAAAATGTTGTTTTACAAGCCAAAGAAACTCAAAAACTGACCGACAGCGACGACGACATCAACGCATTGATAAAAGAACTGATTGCCAAACATACAATCGGCTGATTTGAATGCCATGCCAATTTCGCAGGTCGAAACCAAAGCATACAACATCAAAACACACACAAAAAAAAAACTAAAAAAAGGCTTGAAAAAACCGTAAAACAGTTTAGCATAACTATTGACAAAAAAAACATTCCTAAATATGAACAACGTATTTGTATATTGTGAAATTGAAGACGGACAAGTAGCTGAAGTAAGTCTGGAGTTATTGTCGAAAGGACGAAAACTTGCCAATCAGTTAAATTGTCAGCTTGAAGCAATTGCTTTAGGCAAAAACCTTAAAAACATAGAAAACCAAATATTCCCGTTTGGTGTCGATACTATTCATGTAGGCGATGACAAACGCCTTGCGCCCTTTCTGACCTTGCCACATGCCTCTGTCGTTACGCAACTGATGAGAGAAGAAAAACCGCAAATAGCCCTCTTTGGCGCAACAGCAGTCGGCAGGGATTTGGCACCGCGCATTTCATCTGCATTAAAAAGCGGACTGACAGCAGACTGTACAAGACTCGAAATCGGCGACCATACCGACAAAAAAAGACAGAAAGAATACAAAAACATTCTTTACCAAATTCGTCCGGCTTTCGGAGGAAATATTATCGCAACGATCATAAACCCGGATCATCGCCCACAAATGGCAAGCGTGAGGGAAGGCGTAATGAAAAAAGAAATTTTTGCACCAAACTATAAAGGCGAAATCAAGAAAATTGATGTGGACAAGTATTTGTCTGACGAAGATTTTGTGGTAGAAGTCATCGAACGACACATTGAAAAGAGCAAAATCGACATAAAAAACGCGCCGATAATTGTTGCCGGAGGTTATGGAGTCGGCTCAAAAGAAAATTTCGAGCTTTTACACGAACTTGCCGATCTTTTGGGCGGTGAAGTAGGCGCTTCGCGGGCAGCCGTCGATGCCGGATTTGCAGAACACGACAGGCAAGTCGGACAAACAGGCGTAACGGTTCGCCCGAAACTTTATATCGCATGCGGAATTTCTGGAGCAATACAGCACAGCGCAGGAATGTCAGAATCTGCACTGATTGTTGCAGTCAATACAGACAAAAATGCACCGATAAACAATATTGCCGATTATACAATTCATGGCGATATTGCAACAGTGTTGCCAAAAATGATCAAATATTACAAGGAAAATTCCAAATAATAAAATCATTTTTAAATTTATTTTTCATAAAAAACAATGTCTCATATAAGTTTGATAAACTTGTTAAAAATGTAAAAGAAGATGAATAATTTCTATACAGACAATTCGGATTTGAAATTCCATTTGTCGCACCCGTTAATGAAAAAAATTGTAGAGCTGAAAGAAAAAGGTTTTGAAGATAAAGAGAAATACGATTTTGCTCCATTAGACTACGAAGATGCACTTGACAGCTACGATAAGATTCTGGAAATTATTGGCGAAATCAGTGCCAATATCATAGCTCCGAATGCAGAAAGCGTTGATGCCGAAGGTCCGGAACTTATAAACAATGAAGTAAAATACGCAAAAGGAACGCAAGAAAACTACGATGCACTGGTGCAGTCCGGCATGATTGGAATGACGCTTCCGCGAAAATATGCAGGCTTAAATTTCCCGATTACGCCTTATATAATGGCTGCGGACATTGCCTCAAGAGCCGATGCCGGATTTGTCAATATCTGGGGCTTGCAAGACTGTGCCGAAACAATCCATGAGTTTGCTTCCGAAGATATAAAAAACGAATTTCTGCCTCGTTTCGGAAAAGAAGGAGCAACAGCAGCAATGGACTTGACAGAACCCGATGCCGGTTCAGACTTACAAGCCGTACAATTGAAAGCAACTTTCGACAAAGAAAAAAACACATGGCTGCTCAATGGCGTAAAACGCTTCATAACCAACGGCGATGCAGATATTTCGCTTGTGCTTGCCCGCTCAGAAGAAGGCACTTCTGACGGACGCGGGTTGTCCTTATTCGTGTATGACAGAAAGCACAAAGCCATGTCTGTCAGAAGAATTGAACACAAAATGGGGATTGTCGGTTCGCCAACCTGCGAATTGGTTTTCAAAAATGCACCGGCACAATTGGTCGGCGACCGCAAACTGGGACTGATCAAATACGTGATGTCGCTGATGAATGGTGCTCGTTTGGGAATTGGCGCGCAATCGGTCGGATTATGCGAAGCAGCATACAGAGAAGCATTGGCGTATGCCAAAGAAAGAAAACAGTTTGGAAAAGAAATATTGAAATTCCCGGCTGTTTATGAAATGATAACAAACATGAAAGCCGGCTTGCAAGCAATCCGAAGTTTGCTGTACGAAACCGGTCGTTTTGTTGATATGTATAAAGCATACAAGCTGATAGCCGAAGATCGCCGACTCACACCCGAAGAAAGAAAAGAAGCAAAATACTACAACCGCTTGGCAGATATTTTCACTCCGCTGCTGAAACTTATCTCAAGCGAATATGCAAACCAAATGGCTTACGATTCTTTGCAAATTCACGGAGGTTCGGGCTTTATGAAAGACTATCCGATTGAACGAATTTACCGCGATGCACGCATTACCTCGATTTACGAAGGAACTTCTCAGCTTCAAGTGGTTGCAGCAATTCGGGGTGTTACCACCGGAAGCTATTTGAAACATATCCGCAGTGAATACGAAACAACAGCATTCAACTCAAAATGTGCTTATCTACACAAGATATTGATTAAAATGACCGACGAATACGAAGCTACCGTAGCAAAAGTAGTTGATGTTAAAGACAATGAATATCTGAACTTTCATGCCCGCAGATTGGTCGAAATGGCAGGAAATGTCATTATGGGATATTTGTTGCTCCTCGACGCGATGCGAGACGAGAAATATTTAACCTCTGCTGATATTTTCATAAAAAAAAGAAAAGTAGAAAACAGAAAAAATGCAGAATATATTGCCGACTTTCATCTCGAAGATTTAGGTCAATTTAAAGTAGATTAAGGGTTTAAAAGCATCATTTTTTTCGGTAGTATCTCATAAAGTGTGTAAGTTCTACAAACAGAATCCAAGTATAAAATTTGCCCCCTGTTTGTTGTACTTACACACTTTTAGGGATAGTGTCGATAATTTTTTTATGAAAAAGCCCTGATAAAAAAATATCCCGTCGAGAAAGTGGTTTACTTTTTTATTTTCAATTCCCAAGCCTTTTTCTCCAAGAGGGGATTGCGGAGAAAGTCTTACATGCTAAATCGGTATGAAAATTTCATGAGAAAAATATTGTGAGGTTTGACATCAAACAAGTTGCTCATTCCTTCGTTGAGTGAAAATTTGCGGGAATTGTCGCTTTGCGTTCTGCCCTGCGACCAAACCACGTATAAAACAGAACCGGGCGTATATTCCCAACGCACAACCAAATTCGAGCGAAATTGTTTGAAATTAAAATCAGGATTATTGACCTTATAATCAGTGCTTCCATCTGTATTTTCGTCAATCAAATATTCATTGTCGTCGGTATTGCAGGTAATTTGCTTGTTGTTGTAGATAGAAAATCTGTCGGCAAATTCGTCGGCTTTCGGATTGGTAATGTATTTAAAATCTGTGTATTTCCCAACACTTACAAACGGCATTCCGTAGTATTGCACGCTGAGTTCAGGCATGATGCTCAGGTCGAAACGAATGGTCATGCTCACGGTTTTTTGGTCAATATCTGCAAAAATGTAGCGTGTATTGTTTTGGAAGTCTTTTTTTGCGACATATTGCAGCTTCGATTTGAACAAATTCAAGCTCGGACTGAGCGATATTTTTATCATATTGTGCGGTCGGTAAACGATGCCTGACCAATAATTTTTTGTTCGGCTGTTTTTCTCGTCTCCCCAATAGTTGAACATGCCAAAATAAAAGTTGATTTTTTTGCGGTTGTCGCTGTGTATATTTATCCAGTTTCCCAATCCGTTTTCTGTTTTCATGGACGGTCCTCCGCGAAGTTTATCATTAGATACGCCTTCGGTTTGATAGTCTGCTCCGGAGCCGATTCCCCATTGGTTTTTAAATTCCGTATAAAAATTTGTATTAAAGCCATTCCAGATGTTTGTCCCGCCAAAATCCCAGCCATGCCAATTGTTTATATTGATATTGAAAGAACGGAAAATGGCAAAAGGCTCAGTAATTCTGTATCCTGCCCAAAAAGAAGCCCTTATCCCATCGGATTTTTTCAAATAGCCAATGTCGTTGAGTTCAAATCCGGGCGATCTCCAAGCAAGCTCAAGATTGTACCTGAGTTTGCTTTTGCCGTTTAGCCCAAAGCTGAGGCTTCCTCCGTGTCCGCTGAGCGAGGTCGCATTTGAATCAAGAGAAACATAATCGGCATCAGGGCGTTGAAAATATCTCCTTGACGATTTTTGCGTTCGCAAAATTGCTTCCGGCTCTCCCTGCACATGACTAAATGCCGTATTTAAGGTAAAACAATACTTCTTTTCTTTCCAATATTGGGTAAAATCAATGCCGCCGGTGTATGCCGATTTGTGCAGAAATTGCAGCGCCTTGGTGTCAATATCTCGGTGCGTAGAAGTTATCATTGTTCCTAAAATCGTATTTCCTTTTCTGAAATCTTTCTGCACTCTCCCGACGAAGTAATTGGTAAGCGGTTCTACGGTTTCCTTTCTTTTTTCGCCTTTGTTGTCAATTTCGGCACTTTCTTTTGCGGTTACACTTTCGAGCACTCCGACGGAAAGTCCTTTTTTCGTTTTCCCCGTAAGTTTAAAAGCACCTAATATTTTGGTTTTCTCCGGCATGTCTACAAATTCATTCTCGTCCGTATCAGGATAATGTTGCGGCGATCGCCCTATTCTTCTTGAGTAAAACAGATTGCTTCCTCCGGCAAATTTGAAGTTCATGATATTTCTTCCTTCGATGAAAAACGGGCGTTTTTCTGCAAAATAAGACTCAAAAGCCGAAAGGTTCACTTCGGAAGGATCGGCTTCAACTTGTCCGAAATCCGGATTTACGGTAAAATCAATGGTCATATCGTTTGTGATGCCGATTTTTCCGTCAAGCCCCAAAGTCAGCTTGCTTTCTTTTCCGGGCATGTAAGGGTTATCCTTTTCTTTTTCATACCTTTCGTGTTTGACAACAGTGTACGGCACAAGCTCTATTTGCCGTTTGGGTTTTATTCCCTCAATACCTTTCAATTCGCCAAAATGCTGCACCCAACCGGCTTTGTCTTGCGACACAAATTGCCAGATAGATTTTTCTCCTTTGCGAAACAGTTTGCGCCTCAGTTGTATGCCCCATATTTGTTGCTCTTTTTTTCCGAAGCGAAGTTGGCTGAAAGGAATTTTCATTTCGGCAGTCCACCCTTTGGAATCTGTTGTTGTGGCAAGATACCAAATCGGGTCCCAACTTGCATCTTGGTTTTTTCCGTCGCCGGAAATCATCTCGTCGCCTTTTACGCCGGAAGCACTTGCCGTGAACGAAAATGCCGTTTGCTTGTCGAAATAGCTGTCGATGTTTACCTCAACCCAATCGCCCTCAAAACCGTCTCGGCGCGACATGCGTTTCACGATTTTTTCCGGCTCGCTGTCCCAAGCGCGTATGCCAATGTAGAGGTTGTTGTTGTCGTACAGGATTTTAAACGATGTTTTTTGCGAAGGCTCTTCGCCTTCGTTGGGTTTGCTCTGTTTGAAATCGGAAGCCCATTCTGCTTTGTTCCACACCGGATCGTTTAGTCGTCCGTCAATCACAGGAGAATCTGTTGTTATACGTTTTGCGTGGTATTGTTTTTTTTGTGCGCTAAGAGAAAAAGAAAAAAATACGAAAAAAACAATAAGAAAGAAAGAAGTAAGATTTGTCGTCATTTTTTTAGAATATTAGGATGTGGGAAATTTATTGTAGCCGAAAAACAAAAAAAAACAATAACAATGCCAACCATCTTAAAATGCAAATATGTAAATATTTACAGAAGTAAAACAAGGCGAGAAGTGTTCGGGATCGGACATTGCATGTTCGTTGTCGAACAGTTATTTTTTAAGATTTTCTGTTTTTATACAATATAGACTTGAATCCTTGTAAAAAGAATTGTAGCTTTACATTTTATACTGTATTTTAATGCGAATTATTTTCAATTTTGCACGAACAGCGTGTTATGAATCTTATAAAAACAACAAAACCATGATTATCAACAGTATCTTAGATAATGATTTGTATAAATTTACGATGCAACAGGTCGTGTGGCATAAATTTTCCGGAGTAAATGTTGAATACGTCTTTACGAACCGAAGCAACGCCCCATTGGAGCAACACATCGACGAAATTCGGGAAGAGATAAATCATCTCGGAAATTTGAAACTTACGAAAGAAGAAAAGCAATTTTTAATGTCTTTGTCTTTTTTAAAACCGGCTTATGTCGAATTTTTGGGAAATATTCAGCTGAACCCTGAAAAGTATGTCATCATAAAACTCGACGAAAACAAGAAATTATCCATTCGGATTGTTGGCGGCTGGGTACACACCATTTTGTTTGAAGTGCCTATTTTGGCAATTGTCAGTGAGATTTATTCAAAATACCAAACCCAACAAAAAGGCATGGATAAAGAAATTATCCATAAGAATGCGCTTGAAAGATTGGCGAAAAAGAAGGAAATCGTAAAAGGGTGCAATGGTTTTAAGTTTGCTGATTTTGGAACACGCCGAAGATTTTCGCATTCTCTGCACTCGGCAATCATAAAGGATTGTATCACTTTGTTTGGAGGGAGTTTTGTCGGGACAAGCAACGTTTACTTGGCAATGAAATACGGTCTCACGCCCATCGGGACAATGGCACACGAATATCTGATGGCGCATCAGCAGATTTACAACCTGAAAGGACACCAACTGAAAGCACTTAACAATTGGGCTGAAGAGTATCAAGGAAAACTTGGAATTGTGCTGACAGACACTTTGACAAGTGATGCGTTTTTAAAAGATTTTCACTTAGGACACGCAAAACTCTTCGACGGCATCAGGCAAGACAGCGGAGACCCCTATCAGGTTTGCGAAAAATTCATAAAACATTACGAAAATTTGGGAATAGATCCGAAAACAAAAACAATAATATTCTCAGACAGCCTGAATTTCCCGAAAGCAAAAAAACTATACGATACATTCAAAGGAAGAATCAATATCTCGTTTGGAATAGGAACAAATTTATGCAATGATATTGAATTTGTTGAAGCACCGGGCATTGTAATAAAATTGGCAAAAGTCTTCGGGCTTCCTGTTGCCAAAATAAGCGACAGTCCCGGAAAAGAACTTTGTGAAAACATGCATTATTTGAACTACCTCAAGGGAATTATTAAAAAATAAAGAATTTTATATTACATTTGATTTTTTGGGATAAACAGAAATAAAAACGCTATATCAAATCAGTTTTTACGCAAAAATTAAGAAAAATGAACGAAAAGAACTATTGTGTAATCATGGCGGGCGGAGCCGGAAGCCGTTTTTGGCCCATGAGCCGAAATAATCGACCGAAACAATTTATTGATATTCTCGGTACAGGAAAAACTTTATTGCAACAAACATACGATAGATTTCGCAAACTATTTAGGGCAGAAAATTTTTTGGTCGTTACCAACAAAGCATACAAAGAACTCACACTTGAGCAATTGCCTGAGCTGAATGAAAATCAGGTTTTGTTAGAGCCATATCGCAGAAATACAGCTCCTTGTATTGCCTATGCCAATTACAAAATAAAATCTATTTGCCCTGAAGCAAATATCGTTGTCAGTCCGGCAGACCACTTAATTCGCAATGAAGAGGATTTCTTGCAAGTAATTCGCACCGGATTAGACTTTGTTGCCAACAAAGACGTTTTGCTGACATTGGGCATAAAACCAACTTCCCCACAAACCGGATACGGATACATACAAACCGAAAAAACAGGCGTAGCCGGAATCGAAAAATTGGGCAAGGTGAAAACCTTTACCGAAAAACCCGACTACGAAATGGCGAAAGTCTTTTTTGAAAGTGGCGAATTTTTCTGGAACTCAGGCATTTTTATCTGGTCCTTAAAAGCTATAATTACGGCTTTTGAAAAATCTTTGCCCGAAGTTGATACGCTTTTTAAATCAGGCATTGGAAGTTATAATACTGAAAATGAACGAGAATTTATCACAAACACCTATTCGTCGTGCAAAAATATTTCCATAGACTACGGAATTATGGAAAAAGCCGAAAACGTGTATGTGCTTTGCTCGGATTTTGGGTGGTCTGACTTAGGCACGTGGGGTTCTTTGTTTGAGCAGTGTGATAAAGACAAAAACAATAATGTGATACAATCGGAAAATGTTTTGACCTACAAAACAAACAACAGCATAATAAAAACCCCGAACGACAAGCTCGTGCTCGTACAAGGACTTGATGATTACATTGTGGTTGAATCTGAAAACGTCCTGCTGATTTGCAAAAAGGAAGACGAACAACAAATACGACAATTTGTAAATGACGTTAAACTAAAAAAAGGGGAAAAATTCATATAGAACTGAAAACTCCATAGATTTTGTGTAGTTTACGAATAATTTAGCATTGTTGTCCATATGAATTAAATATCCGGATAACGAATATGTCGAATTACACGAAAAAGTTTGGGAAAATTTATATTAAAAAATTTGGATTTTGACACAGTATCTAAAATTTTTTAGACACCAACAGAATGATTATTTGGCATTAACAAGGGAGCATGCTCCCTTGCCAAAATCAAGAACTTACAAAATATAAACAGATGAAAAAGAATTATCTACTATTTATTACAATTATTGCAGCTTTAGCCGGATTGTTATTTGGCTACGACACCGGAATTATTAACGGTACGCAATATTTTTTCAGTAAGTTTTTTGAACTGACACCCGCCGTAAAAGGTTGGGTTGTAGGAAGTGCCTTATTGGGCTGTTTAATTGGAGCAATGATTTCCGGCGGATTAAGCAACATTATCGGACGCAAAAACTCATTAATTTTGTCGGCAATACTATTTATGGCATCTGCTTTAGGGTCGGGATTGCCCTCATTTTTGCCACAAGCAGTCAGCCTGTTGGTTGTTTTCAGAATCATCGGAGGCTTGGGCATTGGCATTGCGTCGATGAATGCGCCAACCTACATATCGGAAATTTCTCCCGCCGACATCAGAGGGAAAATGGTAACTTACTACCAATTGGCAGTTGTAACCGGATTTTTCTCCGTATTCTTGGTAACCTATTTTATCGGCGAGGGCAACACGCTTGAATACAACGAGAATTTTGGTTGGCGAATAATGTTCTGGACAGAATTGCTGCCTGCAACACTATTTTTGTTGGGATTGTTTACCGTGCCCAAAAGTCCGCGTTGGCTGATCCTCAGAGGAAGACACGAAGAGGGAAAAGTGGTCTTGCAAAAAATACAGGGCGAGGAAATGGCAGATAAAGCGTTTCATGAGATTTTGGAAGACATTAAAAAATCGGAAAAAAAAGTCGGGAAAAAGGTCAATATCTTTAAAAAAGGAGTTTTTGCCATTATCGTTATCGGTACGGTTTTTTCTGCATTGCAACAGTTTACCGGTATTAATGCCGTACTGTATTATGGTGCTGATATTTTTGAAAAAGCACTTGGCTTTGGACAAGAAGACGTACTTGCACAACAAATTTTATTGGCAGCGGTCAATTTCACGTTTACATTTATAGCAATGTACACCATTGACAGAATTGGACGTAAACCATTGGTATATATCGGAAGTGCCGGAATGGCATTGGGTTTTATCCTTTTAGGAACAACCTTGATGTCGGGAAATGTAGGTGTATTGTCCTTGATTGGCGTTTTGTTGTTTATCGGTTCGTTTGCAATGTCTATGGGACCTGTCGTTTGGGTTATGCTTTCCGAAATGTTTCCCAACAACATCAGAAGCATTGCCATGTCGATTGCTGTGGCAGCACAATGGCTGGCAAACTATTTCATCTCGCAGATTTTCCCTATGGTAATGGAAAGCGATATGAACAAATCTGATTTCTGGAGCGGAAGTTTGCCCTATTTCTTGTTCACGGTATTTATTCTTTTCATCATGTTCTTTACATGGCGCTATTTGCCTGAAACCAAAGGTAAATCCTTAGAAGATTTGGATAAAATATGGGGAATAGAACCCGAAGAAGCATAAAACTTTAATTCAGAGGTGTAGGACATTTTCCTGCACCTTTTTACTTTTTAAGAAGTCCGAAGACGAAAGACCGAAATTGGAAGTCTGCAAAGCAAAAAGAAAAAAATTCCCTCCTGACGAAGAGGCTTGAGGAGATTAAGCTTATTGCCGTTGCTTCGTCTCGTTGTGTGAAAATAAATTCCCCACCTTTGGAGAGGTGTCCGCAGAACGGAGTAGTAAAATTGAAAATCACAACTATTTAATCAATAAAACAAGTGCTTTTACCTTGGGTTTGGAATTGGAAATCTAGTGGTAATAAATGGCACTCCTGAACAAGGACGAATCCGCATTCTTACGAACAGGAGCGTAGAAATGCGGATTTTTTTTATTGGAGTATTTTTTATTTTCCTCCGAGAACTTTGCGCTTGGCTTGGAGCTTTTTGCACAAAGTTCACGAAGTTTGTTGCCCCGAGTGGCTACTAAGCATCTTTTTTCTTGTAAAATTGAGGTTTTATCATATTCTCAGGTGAAAGAATTTCATCAATTTCTTCTTTAGAAAGAATCCTTTGCTCTAAAACCAATTCATAAACACTTCTGTTTGTTTCCAGCGCCTCTTTGGCAACCTTTGTCGATGCCTCGTATCCGATAACCGGATTGAGTGCCGTTACAATACCTATGCTGTTCAAGACCATTTGTCTGCAATGCTCATCGTTTGCGGTTATTCCTTCAACACAACGGTGCATCAATGTTGTCATTCCGTTTTTCAGCATTTCAATATTCTCGAAAAGGCTTTGTACAATCACCGGTTCCATTACGTTCAATTCCAACTGTCCTGCTTCTGCTGCAAGGTTTACGGTGAGGTCGTTTCCTATGACTTTGAAGGCAATCTGATTTACCACTTCGGGAATGACCGGATTTACTTTGCCCGGCATGATTGAAGATCCCGGCTGCATTGGTGGCAGATTTATTTCATTGAAACCACAGCGCGGACCGGAAGACAAAAGGCGTAGATCGTTCGATATTTTTGAGAGTTTTATGGCAAGGCGTTTTATGGCAGAAGAATACATGATAAATGCGCCTGTGTCCGGAGTTGCCTCAACAAGGTTTGGAGCAAGTACCAAATCAAGACCTGTAATTTCGCGAAGATGCCCCAACACCTTGTGGCTGTATCGCGGATCGGAATTAATTCCCGTACCGATTGCCGTTGCGCCCATATTTATTTCAAGGAATAGGTTTGCATTATTCGTAAGTCTTTTAATTTCCTCCTCAAGAGTAGCGGCATAGGCTTCAAATTCTTGTCCAAGCGTCATAGGCACAGCATCTTGCAGCTGGGTTCTTCCCATTTTTATGGTGTTTGCAAATTCGGCAGCTTTGTCGCGGAAAGTACGCGACAAATCAATAAGCACTTTAACGAGGGTTTTATTGCTCATTATCAATGCAATTTTTATTCCTGTCGGGTATGCGTCGTTGGTAGATTGCGATAGGTTTACATGGTTATTGGGGTGACAAAAATCATATTCGCCTTTGTGATACCCCATTATTTCCAAAGCACGATTGGCTATCACTTCGTTGGCATTCATGTTTGTTGAAGTTCCGGCACCGCCCTGAATCATATCAACCACAAAATATTGCCTCCATTTTCCGTTCAGAATCTCGTCGCAAGCCATGTCGATGCCGTCGGCAACTTCTTGCGAGAGCAGATCGAGTTCAAAGTTTGCTTTTGCCGCAGCTTTTTTTACCATTACAAGCCCTTCAATCAGCAAAGGATGGAAGTTTAGTGGAACGCCGCTGATGTTAAAGTTTTCTATTGCCCGCAAAGTTTGCACGCCATAATAGCAATCTTCCCTGACTTTTCTGTCGCCCAACAAATCGTGTTCTGTTCTGGTTCGTGCAGAGGTGTATTCTGATGCAATATTCACGGCTCGTGCATTTGAATGGCTCATGCGTTGTGAAATCACTTTTGCAATTCGGCTTACCATTTTCAGCTCTATTTCAGGCTTTTCTCTCACGGTTTCGGAAAAATCCGCAATATTTATCATCACAATGACGGCTTCTGTTTCAGCCTTTGCCGTTGTCGAATGGGCTGCGTCTTTATCGATAAGAGCAGCTTCGCCCAAAAAATCGTTCTTTTCGAAAGTCGCCAGCTTTACCTCTTGATCAAAAGCATCTTTTTTGTAAAGTCCGATTCGTCCGCTATAAATAAGATGAATGAACTCTCGCCGAGCGTTTTCTTCAAAAATTACTGTTTTGCTCTGAAATTCTTTGGTAATAAAATGAGGTGTTATGATCTTTAACTCGTCCTCATTCAGGTCTTGTAATATTTCTATCTCCTTTGCAAAAGAAATAAGTTGTTTGGTATTCATGATTATTATTTTAATTATAATTAAAAAATAAATGAGGATTGTTGTGCTCAATTTTCTTATTTTGTCGAATCTTGCCGTACAATCCTAAAAAAAGCAAATATATGATTTCCAAACACAAAATAAAAAAAAGAAAAACAGCTTTTAGACATAAAATGATGATTAATGCTTTAAACTTTTTTTGAACTGATTTATCTTTTATATACATCAAATTTTGATTGCTATTTGGGGTGTTTAGAATTGGCATCGTGGGATTTGCGTTAAGAAAATCATGAAATATTTCGTAATTTCTAACAAATACCGCACAAGCTTGATTTTTTGTTTCTTTTTCATCAAGGGAAAAAAAGACTAAAATTATACTTAAAATTCTGATGTGTTTAGAAAAAAATACTACATTCGTAAAATTTAAATCACTTCATGTTATTAAAAGTAAAATGTTTGAAAATTTTCAAAAAAAACAACCAAGAACTCCTGTTTTTTTATTTTTTTCATATTTGTCCTATTTTAAGTTTACTTTTGTATTAATTTATGGGTGAAATTGTTTCAGGACGATACACTTACAAAAAATAAACAGAAAAAAATTTGCAAAATCTTTGAGATTTGGCAAATTTATCGAATTAAATATAAACAGATGAAACGAATTTCAACAATAAGTTTTCTTCTTTTCGCGGTGTTATTTGTGCAATGCAATTTTGAGAAAGCCGACGAAAAACGAAAAAACACATTGCTTCCCGAAACCATGCGCGTGGCATATGTCGTAAATTTGCAAGATTCGCTTTTCCCGAAAAACTGTAAAAATCTGACGGAAAAATCTTTCATTGATATTATTGTAGATAAAGTATTGGCAAACGAAGTTGATGTTTATCAAAGTTTTGATGTCGGGAATTATTATCCGTACAGCATAAACAAAAGCGAGAAAACAGGGCTTGACGAGATAAACAAAAAAATGGACGCACTCGATAGAATGGTGAGAGTTGTTGATGCTGAAACCGGAGATACGATTCAGCAATTAATTAAAGGCAAGTTTTCGCGAGAAGAAATAAAATCGGTGTTGTTTGTCGAAGATTGGTTTATGTATGAAGAACCGCTTAGTTTTAAGAAAGATGTAAAAGCCGTAGTTCCTATCCGAAATTATTTTTCCTACTTTGACAGTTTGCACGAAAATCCGATGAAAAGAAAACTTTTTCGGATTATTCCGGAAAAAAATCAAGAAAAAACGACAAGAGAAAAAGCCCAAAAACGCTTGAAACCCGTAAAAGAAATGATGTATGAATTTGTGTTCAATTTTAGCGAAACAACACTTTTGCAGTCAGAACCTGAATTGTATGCTCTTTTGAAAGAAAACGGAGAAATTCTCGAAGACCATTTTGCCCCTTATTTCAACTCGCTTGCGCAACGTAAAATGATTTATTCGCTGATTGAAAAAGCCGTTTGCGGAAAAATTCCGGTTTATGATGCCGATGAAATGACAGAAAAGCTGCCGATAGAGGAAATTATTCGTAGAATTGGCATTGAAAACTCGGACGATGTGAGAAATCCGAAAAATGGAAAACTCTTGCTCGATGAACTTTTTTCGTCTATCGGATACGATGAATACCGGTCTGTTATTTTCACAGAACAATGGTTGATTGACGAAGAAACTTTATTGGTTGAGAAAAAAATAAAATCAATTATTCCCGTAAGGCATTACAAAATATTTGACGAAAACGACAGCATTATTTTTGCGAAAAGAAAACTTTTTGCCGTAAAATTGTAAGTTCGTACATTCTACACCCTAAATCAAGCTTTGCATTTTCACCTTTGCTCCCAATGAACATTGACGAGCAAAAAAAGAAAAATAAGTTGCATAATTTATTGGGAAAGTCTGCAAGAAAGCATACTTTTACAAAGTACAAGAGCATATTTTATTGTAATGGCGAATAAAATTCTGTCTTTTTGGTTTGTTTTGCTTTCCACTTTCATTTTGGTGGGGCATTCTGTCGTACCTCATAAGCATTGTTATGAGGATTTTAACGATCATGCCCATGCAAGCAAAGACAAATCATCTGCTTCACGCAAGCATTTATTTGGCTCTATCCTTTTTCACGATATGCATAATCATCAAGGAGAAGAATATTGCCATTTCAATACGTCTGTATTCTCAAAGCAAAACATCGACATTGCATTTATATCTGCCAATGATTCATTTCGTTTTTATGCTTTCGTGCCAAAGTTAAAGAAACTCTTTGCGAGATGCTGTTTTGCATATGCTTTCCAAATAATATCCAACAATTTTTATCGAGGACCTCCCTTGTTTTTATAAAATACACAAAATAAGTTCAATACTGCTTTGAATGAAAACAATGGTTTTTAGGCTCTTTGTGTGCTGAAAGTCTGCATTTTTTCTTCAAAAAAACATGAAAATGCGCTTCCTTTCGGGCATGAAGTGAAAAATCAAAAAAAACCATTCAGAAAAATACGATAGTTCGCTTTGCGACTATTTCCGTATAATTTCTTGTCTGTAAATTGATAAGAACAAGTAAATTTCAAATCCATTGTATAACGTAAATTTATCAAGTAAAACAAAATTTTATGAATACCTACAAGATTATTTCCATAACAGTACTGATATTTATATATATCACATTTACTTCCTGTTTTCAGGCACAAGATCAGGAAAAAAGTCCCAATTATGCTTCGGCTCACGATCATGAACATTCGAGCGAAGAACACGATCATGAGCATTCAGACGACGAGCACGATCATGAGCATTCAGACGAAGCGCATGAAGCAGAAGAAGGCAAAAAAGAACACAAACACGACAGTTTGTACCATATAATTGAAATAAAACCCCGTTTCTTTTACGATATTATTCGTACATCGGGACAAATAGAACAAGCTCAGGGAGACGAAATAACACTTTCGGCAATGCACGACGGCGTTGTGCTTTTCAATTCATCTTCGGTTATTTCGGGCGAAAAAGTAAAAAACGGCATGTTTTTGCTCACTATTTCAGGCAATGAATTGATTCATGACAATATGGAAACCAAGTTTTTGGAAGTGAAAAACCGTTTTGAAAAAGCAAAAGCTGATTTTCAGCGTGTCAAGCCTTTGCACGAGGATAAGATTATTTCTGATAAAGAATTTTTAGAGGTCAAATCGCTGTTTGAAAATGCGAAGAACGAATTTAAGGTTGTAAAACAAAACTATGCCGGCGGAGGGCGGAAAGTTGCTGCGCCGATAAATGGATTTATCAAAAATGTTTTCGTTACCGAAGGACAATTCGTCCAGACAGGACAAGCACTCTTGAGCATTGCCAAAAATAAACGATTGATGCTTACGGCAGATATTTCATTAAAACATTTTGGGAAACTGCCGAATATAAAATCCGCAAATTTTGCAACACCTTACGACAATAAAACCTATGATATCGAAAGCATGAACGGACGCTTGATAAGCTATTCGCGAACCACCGGCGCACATGTAAATATGGCACAAGTGTATTTTGAAGTCGATAACATGCCGGGCTTGGTTCCGGGAAGTTTCATCGAAGTATTTCTGAAAACCAACACAAAAAACAATGCCATTGTCGTTCCCAAAACAGCATTGCTTGAAGAAATGGGCAGCTATTATGTATTTGTGGAAAATAGTGGAAATTTTCAGAAGCGTTACGTCAGGCTTGGCGGCTCAGACGGGAAGAATGTCGAAATTGTCAGCGGATTGTTTTCCGGCGAACATCTTGTAACGGCAAATGCTTTTCGCATAAAATTGGCGATGTTGTCCTCGTCGCTTCCGGCACATACGCATTCACATTAATCAATATTAAAACCTTAGTAAAGATATGTTAAACAAGATAATAGATTATTCAATAAACAACCGCCTTGTCATTTTGGTTGCTGCAATTTTGCTGCTCACAGGCGGTACATTTATCATTACCCGAATGGAAGTAGATGTTTTTCCTGATTTGAACGCACCGACGGTTGTCATCATGACCGAAGCGCAGGGAATGTCGCCCGAAGAGGTTGAAAAGACAGTGTCTTTTCCGCTCGAAACCTCAATAAATGGAGTAACGGGTTTGCGGCGAGTCCGCTCGTCGTCGTCAATGGGTTTGTCCATTGTTTACGCCGAGTTTGATTGGGATATGGACATTTACGATGCCCGACAAATGGTCAGCGAACGGCTGATTGCTGTTGCCGACCAATTGCCTGCCCACATAAGCAAGCCTTTGCTTGCTCCTCAGGCTTCCATAATGGGCGAAATTATGATTGTAGCCATTCAGGCTGATTCGACAAACGCCATGAAAGTGCGCGATTTGGCAGATTGGATCATAAGACCGCGATTGTTGTCGGTCGGAGGCGTGGCACAGGTAACTATTCATGGTGGCGATAGCAAAGAATACCAGATTCTTGCCGATCCCTTAAAAATGAAATATTACGATACAAGCCTTGATGAATTGATCAAAGTCTGTCAGCAAATCAATGAAAATGCCAACGGAGGATTTCTGGATCAATATTCCCAAAAATTTTTGATTCGCGGCATAATCCGAACCGCAGACACGGCAGAAATTGGCAATGTCGTTGTGAAAATGAAAGAGAATATTCCCGTAAAGATTAGCGATTTGGCAAATGTTACCATTGGCGCTACTCCGAAAATCGGCGACGGATATTATGGCGGCGAAAAAGCCATAATTGTAACAATTACAAAGCAGCCAAAGGTAAACACAATAGAACTTTCCGAAAAAATAGTTCACGCTTTGAACGAAATACAACAAAAACTGCCTCCGGACGTGAAAATTCATACCGATGTGTTTGAGCAGGCGCGTTTTATCCGAATCTCAATCAATAACGTAATGAGGGCATTGTTTGAAGGCTCTATTTTTGTTGTCATTATTTTGTTCGTATTTTTAATGAACTGGCGCACAACCATTATTTCAATTCTTGCCATTCCTATTTCATTGCTTACCGCCATTCTTGTCATGTGGAAAATGGGCTTTTCCATAAATACGATGAGCCTTGGCGGAATGGCTATTGCCATTGGTTCTCTGGTCGATGATGCCATTATTGATGTGGAAAATGTGTACAAACAATTGCGGAAAAATGCAAAGCTCCCCGCATCAAAACAGCAAAGCATACGAAGCGTAATTTTTAATGCTTCGGTTGAAATTCGTCCCTCTATTTTGAATGCTACTTTTATCATTATCATTGCCTTTGTGCCTTTGTTTTTCCTTAGCGGAATGGAAGGACGAATGTTGAAACCTTTAGGAATAGCCTTTATTGTTTCGCTGTTTGCCTCCTTATTAACCGCTATTACGCTTACACCTGTTTTGTGCAGCTTTTGGCTGACAAACCCAAAGCAGTTGAAAAAACACGAAAAAGGAAGCTGGCTGGAACAGAAACTGCTAAGAATTTACGAGAAAATTTTGCATGTGGTTTTGAAGCAAAAAAAAATCACAATTTCTGTGGCAAGTATCCTGTTTGTTGCAACACTAATAATCCTCTTTACCTTCGGGCGAAACTTTTTACCGCCTTTCAACGAAGGCTCTCTTACAATTAATATTGCCACCCAACCCGGCATTGCACTTGACGAAAGCAACAAAATAGGTCAAGAAGTTGATAAAGCATTGTTGTCTTTTCCCGAAATATCGTCGCTGACACGAAGAACCGGACGCGCAGAATTTGCAGAACATACTTTTGATGTCAATATTTCTGAAATTGATGCTCCTTTTGTGCTTAAAAATCGCTCTCGAAAAGAATTTCTCAAAGAAATCAGACGAAAATTAAGCAAAATCAAAGGTATTATTTTTGAAATAGGACAACCTATCAGTCACAGAATTGATGCAATGCTTTCAGGCTCAAAAGCCAATATTGCCATCAAACTGTTTGGAAACGACCTTAACAGAATGTTTTATTTCGCCAATCAGATAAAAACGAATATCGAAAATGTCGAAGGAATTGGCGACCTCACGGTGCAGCAACAAGTGGAAATTCCTGAACTACACATAAAACCCAAACGAGAAATGCTCGCAAAATACGGAATCCCGATAAATTCATTTGCCCGCTTTATCGAATTTGCTTTCGGCGGTGTAAGAGTTTCCGAAGTATTTGAAAAAGAAAAAAATTATCCCTTAATTTTACGATTCAACGACAAAGAGCGAAACACCATAGAAGCAATAGAAAACACCCTGATTGACAGCAATAACGGAAAAATCCCTTTGCACTACATTGCAGATATTGTATCGTATTCCGGACCCAACACAATCAGTCGGGAAAACGTGCAACGGAAAATTGTGATTAATGTAAATGTTGCCGACAGAGATGTTTCCGGAGTTGTCAAAAGCATTCAGAACATCGTAGACGAAAAAATCAAGCTGCCTGAAAATTACAGACTTGAGTATGGCGGACAGTTTGAAAGCGAACAAAAAGCAACGCGCCAATTGTTGCTGACTTCCTTGCTTGCCATTCTGGTAATTTTTCTGATTTTATATCAAGAATTTAAAAGTTCGGGATTGGCAGGCATTATTCTGCTGAACCTTCCTTTGGCGTTGATTGGCGGAGTGATAGCCATTCTTATAACCTCAAAGGTAATCAGCATTCCGGGAATTATTGGTTTTATCACCCTCTTTGGCATTGCAACCCGAAACGGCATTTTGCTTATTTCTCGTTACCGAAATTTGAAAAATCAGGGCATGGAATTGTACGATTTGGTTGTAAGAGGCTCGCTCGACAGGCTGACTCCCATTCTAATGACAGCCCTCACCGCAGCTTTGGCATTGATTCCGTTGGCAATTTCCGGCGAAAAACCCGGAAACGAAATTCAAAGCCCAATGGCGCAGGTTATTCTCGGCGGATTGTTGAGCGCCACATTGCTCAACTTGCTGCTGATACCGCTTACCTATTATTTATTCAATCTGAAAAAACAAAAAGGAGGAAAAAAATGAAAATAAAAATTAGTCTGATAATTCTTGTGCTGCTCTTCGGAATGGTGGAAGTGTTTTCCCAAACTATTGACGATGTGTTGAGCCAAGTGATGAAAAACAATAAAGAATTGCAGGCAGCAAGGCAACTTTTTCAAGCTCAACAAGTAGGCTACAAAACAGGACTTGCGCCCGAAGATCCGCGCATCGAATACGGAAAAACATGGGGAAATCAGCTTGAGGTTAGAAAATTTGGTCTAAGCCAGAAAATTGATTTCCCGACGGTTTATCTCCACAAAAAAAAGGCTGCCGCATTGAAAAGCCAACAGAGCGAATTTGAAGTTTTGCGCAAAAAAACCGACATATTGCACGAAACGCGCTTGCTGTGTATCGAGTTGATATTTTTGCAAAAAAGGCAGAAAGAACTTCGCAGACGATTGGAAAACGCTCAAAATCTGTTTGAAAGTGCCAAGCGAAAGAGCGAATCGGGCGAGGCTTCTATCTTGGAATTTAACAAAGCGAAACTCTCGTTCCTAAAGCAGCAAAACGAAAATCGGTTCTTGACGTTTCAATACGAAGACGCAAAAAAACGATTGACAAAACTCAACGGCGGAAATCCAATTGCGTTTTCGCAATCTGAATATCCATTGTTTGCAGGAAAAAACGATACGGTAGAAGTGGTGCAAGCTTATTTGCAAAAAAATCCGAAAATTTTGTTTTATCAAGCAGAAACAAAAGTCTTAGATGCAGAATATCGCAGCCTGAAAGCCCAATGCTTGCCCGATTTTGAGTTTGGATATGCTTTGGAAAAAAAACAAGGCGAAAATGTAAACGGCGTGCGTTTCGGTATGTCCATTCCATTGTGGAAGAATACAAAGAAGCTGAAATTCAAACAACAACAGCAACTTTACAATGAGAAATTTACGGAAAGTTCTCTTGAAAATGAAAAATCGTTTATCCGGAGGCAGATAGAGAAAGTGAATGCGCTTGAAAAAAATTATCAACAGCTCAGAGAATCTTTGCAAAGCTCTGACAATGCCGAACTCTTGAACAAAGCATACGCAGGCGGACAAATTTCAGCTATCGAATACTATCTTGAACTTGCCTATTTTTACGATATTATTGATGAATATCTGAGAACCGAATACGAATTTAATATTGCAGTGGCGAGTTTGTATAAATTTGATTTCTAAGAGAAAAAAAAGAGGCGACCAAATTGAGAGATCGCCTCTTTGCATATTATTCTATTCCAATCACTTTTTCCAGATAAACTTTGTCGTCGAACATCAGTTTGATAAAGTATGTTCCGGCTTTCAGATTATGCGCTTTGGGCGAGAATGTAAAGGTGTAATTTCCGGGAACTTGTTGCTTGGCTTCGACAATGCTTATTTTTTGCCCTGTCAGGCTGATGGCTTCCAAGGTAACCTCTCTGTCTTTCGTAAGTTCGTATTTTATGTTTACCGTTTCAACGTAAGGATTCGGAAATACTTTGTATTCAACCGGCATGTTTTTTAAGTTCGGGAGGTCGTCTGTTCGTTTTTTCAAGCTCATTTCGGCGGAAATATCGTCGCTGAATACCGTGTATTTTTTCACAAAAGGTTCGCCTCCTGCCGGATATACTTTTCGTATAACTGTAACCATCACCGGATAACGATGTTTTTTTTCGTACCACAAATATTTTGTGGTTTCAACTTCAATCGTATTGCAAGCCGCCTCGATATGATGATCGTATGCTTTGACACGCAAAACGTTCTTCAACACACTGCCCGGAAGTTTTAATGTTCCCAAAGCATCTGCCTCAACGGTATATTCGCCTGTTATGATGCTAATTTGGGTTTCGCCCGAATATTTTCCGTCAAACTTATCGCCGTAATGAAAAGGATATTTCATTTTTGTGATAGGCGTGTTGTATTTTATCATCAAATTGTTGTTTATGTAACCGTGCAATTTCGTACTTTCGTTGTCAGAGGTGTAAAAAAAGTGGTTTCCATGTTCTTGAATCACAACATTTGCCTTTGGGTAAGAAGCGGCATAGGGCGTTTCGTCCAAAGAAACAGTGGAGGCATAATGCGGTCCGATACAATTCAGCTTTGAGAAATCCCAAACCACATTTTTCCCGCTTGCTCCTTCGTTGATGTATTTTGCTACCGTGGTTTTTGCTTTGTCTCCCACTTGCAAGCCATTCGTGTTGTAACGCAATGTTGTCTGCGCTTTGATTGGGCTTAACATGCTGACAACAAGTATAAAAAGTAATAAATATTTCATGTTCTTGGTTTTTTAATTTGTTTTTATGAATTTTTGCCACATAAAATTACAAAAAATAAGGGAAGGATAGACAATTTTTTTGACAAAATCATTTAATTTTACCATGAACGAAAGGTTTTGCTTTGATTTAGTAATCTGTTTGGACGAATTATCTATAAGAGGTATCGGAAACAACACTATATTTAAGCAGCATAGCGGTTTAGCTGTCCTATTTTGTTGTTTGTTTCACCTCTTGTTTTTTTCGAGTTTGTTTAAAGCCGCTTGTGGTGGTGGAAGCGGCTTTAATCTGTTTTTTTAGAAAGGCAGATCATTCTCCTCGTTGCTCTCGGGCGGAATATCGTTTTCCGTAATTGGCGGAAGTTCGCTGCCGACATTGCTTCCTCCCATTTTTTCAATTTTCCATGCGCGCAAATCTGTGTACCAACGCTCGTTATATTCTCTTGAGGAAATATCAAAGCTCACTTTCAAATTATCGCCTTCATTTATGGCGCGAATATTCTTTATTTTCTCTTCTCCCCAGAGCGAAAAACACATCGTTTTCGGATATTCTCCCGGAATCTCAATAACAAAATCCTGACGAACCCATCGTCCGTTTCTGCCTTCGCCCGACTGCTCAGGCAACACTTTTATCAATTTACCTTCTGTTGAAAAGCTCATAAAATTTCAGTTTTTTTTGTTCGTATTTTTTTTATTCTTTTTCAATAATTACAATTTTTTCAATTTTATCGCCTTGTCTGATTGCATCAATTACCTCAAGACCTTCATATACTTTCCCGAACACAGTATGTTGTCTGTCAAGATGCTTGGTGTTTTCTCTGCCATGGCAAATGAAAAACTGACTTCCGCCTGTATCTCTTCCGGCATGTGCCATTGACAAAACACCTCTGTCGTGGTATTGATTCTCTCCATCTAATTCGCAAGGAATTTGATAACCCGGTCCGCCAACTCCCGTACCATAAGGACAACCTCCCTGAATTACGAAATTAGGAATCACGCGATGAAATATCAATCCGTCATAAAATCCTTTTTTAGATAGTTTTACAAAATTTTCAACCGTTCCCGGCGCATCTTTCTCAAAAAAATTTACTTTCATTACTCCTTTCTCGGTGTGAATTTCTGCTTGTTTCATATTTCCTTTTTTTTATTAATAGATTCAAAAATGTATTTTTTCGGCACTAAAATCACGCCGGCGGTTGCACAGCCATGATTTCAATTTCAAAAATAAGCGTTTTATAAGGTTTTACAATATTATTATATCCTTGTTCGCCGTATGCAAGATGCGGAGGAAGATATAATTTCCATTTCGAGCCGTTTTTCATCATTTTCAGTGCCTGATACCAACCTTTCAGCACTTCTCCTTTGTAAAATCTGATGATCAGGGGCTTGCCGGTTTCTATGGTGCTGTCGAAAACTTTGCCGTTTACGAAAAACCCCTGATAATGAATCGTAAGCAAATCTTCTTGTTGTATGCTTTCGCCCTCACCTTCTTTAAGTATTTCGTATTGCAAGCCGCTTTTCAGGCTGACAACTTCTTTGCGTTTTTTATTCTGTTCAAGAAATTCTTCTCCTTCTTTAATGTTTTGGGCAATTTCTTTTATTGAAATTTGCTCCATATAATTTAAAACCAATTTATTGGCTTCTTTAGGACTAAGCAAAGCCTGTTTGTTTTTCAGAATATCATTCACGCCTGTTGCAAATGCAAGCAAATTTATTTCTTGCATTCCTTCCGACTTGAGTTTGTTGCCAATGTTTATTCCAAGGGCATAAGAAATTGAGTCTTGCTCCGATTTTAGCGCATTGCCTGTTTTGCGTTTTTCCTTTTGGGGAAAACTTTCCTCTTTTTCTTTGGTCGAATCTTGCAATCCTTTCTTTTCCTGTTGGTTGTGCGAACACGATAGAGAAAAAATAAGCAAAATAAATAAACTTGTTATCAAACGCATATCATTTGTTTTAGGAGGTTAAAAGTAATTCTAAATTTTTAAAATTCATATTTTATCTCGTATAAATTCAGGTCTCCAATGCAACATTTTAGGCTCGATCCGAACCTTATGGGCTTTAAGATGATTGAAAAACAAGAAACTTTGGGGCAATTCAAGATTATGGTTGATACAAAAAATTTTGTCAAGCCTTTTTTCTTTTGCCTAAAACAAAAAAGGCTTTCGATTTCTCGAAAGCCTTTTGGGTAGAAGATGGGACTCGAACCCACGACCCCCAGAACCACAATCTGGTGCTCTAACCAACTGAGCTACATCTACCATCTTGCACTTTACGTTTGCAAATATATGAGTATTTTTTTATTCCTCAAACAAAATATGATATTTTTTTAAAAAAAAATACCCTTGTTTTTTCAACTAAATATATCCCAATCTGTAATGCTCAAGCAATAAAATGATTGCTTTTGCTTTTTCGTTAAAATCGTGTGTTTGTTCTTCATTTTTTCGTGCTGCAAGCTTTTGTGCTCGATGTATGCCGCCGAAATAGAATTTCTGAAACAAGCCGAAGCCGATGAAATAGCCGCTGATGTAGTATTTCATACAAATCCCATACGCGCCGACACATAAAGAAGCAAGTTGCAATGTCAGACTTAAACCGCCCTCCAAAGGATAGCCTGCATACATTTGCCCTGTGCCGGGAATAAACGTCGAAAGCATTTTCGCTTTTTTTATGCTTTTTTTCTTCGGAATATTTTTTTTCGCGTACAAATTCACGGCTGCCGCTTGCAGACTGTCCGAAAGTTTTGTTTTGTCGATTGTTTCGTAATAATCCTTGAATTTTTGGGCGGCTGTGGAATATTCGTTCAATTCGTTATACAACAGAATTTCAAGAAAATCGATCTGTTTGCTTTTGTTGCGGTCTTTTGTGAAAAAACGCATTTGTTTTACTTGCGAAATTCCCTCTGTAAACTCTTCGGCAAAATACGAACAAAGAATCAACTCATACCTGATGCGAAATTGCATGCTGTCGGACAATACTCTGAAATTTACCCGCAATAGTTCATCTTTTGCTTTTTTGTAATTGTCTAAATTTTTGTAGCACAAGGCTTTTTTCAAGTGGTTTTCTGTTTTTATCTCATGTTTTTTTGCATGAAAAATGGCACGTTCGTACATCAAATAAGCTTCTCGAAAGTTTCCTGCCTCAAAAAGCGAATCGCCCAATGCCGAAAACGCTTTGACTGACTGTGCGTTAATTGAAAATAGTGCGCAAAGGTATATGAATATGAAACAAGATGTTTTGATCAATGGTGTCATAATGTAATTTTCGTTGGTAATGAAGCGTATATACACTTCCGTAGATATTTCCGAGATAAAACAAACAAAACAAACTGCCGAAAAACAGCGTTTTAACATCTTTGATGCCGTCTTTTATGTAGTTTTCTGCCGTCAAAGCACCTAACATTCCTACGGTTAAGAACGAAGCAATTCCTTGTCCCGGACTGCCGGCATATATTTTTCCCGCTCCGGGAACTATTGCTGAAAGTGTTCCCGCAAGAAACAAGGATTTTTTTCTGTAATCTTGAAGTTCTTGATTCAGTTCGAGCAGCTTTTTCTCTTCGTTCTGAATCGGGAAATAGTCGTAAGTGAAATTCGATGCCTCTTTCTCAAACAACGCAAAATCTCTTTCAAGCAAGGCAATTCCCGCAAGTTCAAAATGGCTTAACTTTCTGCATTTGAAATCCATTTCAGCAGTATCGCTCAAAATTTCTTTGGCTTTGGCAAAATTTTGCGTGTGAATATGATTGTATGCCAAAAAATATTTTGATTTTTCATACCAAACAAATTTTTTCGACACAAGCGACAAATATTCAATAGAATTATCCAAGTCTTTCAATTGATAATACAACCAACCTTTTAGATAATTGACTGTATCTCTGACTTGTTCGTCTTGTAATGTTTTTGCGTTTATCTTGTTCAATAGAAAAACTGCATCGTCGTATTCGCTATTCGTAATCAAATGTTGTATAAATTGGAGTTCGTTTTTTACGCTTGTTTCCGTTTTTTGTGCCCAAATTCGGCAATTTTTCCCGAAAATCAGCATTAAAAAAAGAATGAAAATAAGTATCTTTTGTCGAATCACTTGATTGTTTTTTGTTGTTTTTTGCTTATTTGGTAATATTTCAGACTTTCCGACACTCGATTGTGTTTTTTCTTAGGCATTGTCTTGCGGAAATCCGTTGCAGAAAGCCTGTTGCAGCGCATAAGTCGGTCGGCAGAACAGCACGTTCCTTTTATCACTCCGTATTGTTTCAATAATGCTTTGCTGAAATCGGAGCAGCCGGGTTCGTACAAACAGCCTGCTGAAAACTGCGGGGAAATAAATTTTTGGTACATAAACATTAAACCTCCCAATCCTAAACTTATGGGATTGTATTTTGCAATTTTACTTTCCGAATCGGATATTCCAAATTTTACAACTCTATCATTGTGTTTTTCGGGGAAAGTAAATTCCTTTAGTTTCAAGAGGTCAGCTCTTTGGTTTTGTCCGTATGTGAAACTGCACAACAGCAATAAAATACAGATTGTAAATATCTTCATGTGTTTATATTTTGGCTCAGGGCTGTGTTTTTTTTACTCAACACGACTATTTTTTGCAAATTTCGTTCGTTCGTAGTTTTTGCTCGACCCTGTCAGGGTTTGAAACCCTGACAGGGTCGGGCGATTTGCCTTTTGCTTATTTTAATCGTAAATATCAACACGATTATAAAAAATGTCGTGTAGAAAATTTTTTTGCCTTTTACTTCCTACTTCCGTCCTTATGAAGTATGAACTATTTGTTTTCCATGATTTGGGCATTTTCCGGAATTTGAAAATCAAAATATTGGTTTTCTGCTTCCTCGTTTGTTTTGACATCAGAATAAATCATTCGGCTTACAATAGAATCCTTATCAGTCTGATAATCAATTTCCGTTACACGCAAAGGAATGCTAAAGCTGTTGTAATAAGCATAAGCCGAATAAAACATCTTTTTTGTTATTTTATTATCCTTGTCGAAATAAGCAGTATAAATTGGCAGATAATTTTTATAAACCAATTCAACTTTGCTGACTTTTTTCAGCAAATCAACCGGAGGCAGCCATGTTGTAATCATCAGGTCGTCTTCAAATCGTGTGTCGGAATTTTGAAAGCCCAAACTTTTCAGTCCCATATCGTAAGTTCCGTCTGAAATGAAATAGTACAGCAAGTTGTTTTCCGATGAAAAAAATTCACTTTGCTGAATGCTCACTTTGTTTTTGTCCGGATAATATATTTTTGCTTCGCCAAATTTGTTTGAGACAAGGATATAATTTTCCGGCACAGAATAGTGCATAACAAGTTTTCCTTCTGCGGGTTTGTAAAAAATATCGCACTCGACAGAAAGGCGTTTGCCGGCAAATACTCTTTTTGTATCCATGTGCAGGCTTATTTTTGCAACTTGCTTGGGCGAAAAAGTTCCCAACAGAAAAAAAGATGCGAATAAGAAAAAAAACTTCATCTTGTTGATTATTACGTTTTATTAAAAATACAAATTCTTGCCGTTTTTCAAACTTTTGTTTGTGCGGACAATGCTTTCCAGATTCTTGCTCAATCTTTTCGTATCTTTTTTGGTCAATGCCGAAATGCTAATCGGAGGATAATTGGCAGAACCTTTTTTGGTTTTTACCGACAAAGTCAGCTCTTTTTTAAGTCCGAATAAAGAAGTTGAAACATGAAAATCAGACAATATTGTTTTAGGGATTTCAATAGCCATTTTCTTCCCTAAAAACGGATGAATGCTAAAATATCTGAAAATAAGCTTGTTGGAACTTCCGCTGTAATAAAAGTAATTTAATTTCAATACCAACATACAAACATAAATCAGCAGGACAAACAAAGCGGCATACATTGTTGAATATACATTGTTTTTTAGGTCGATAAAAATGGCATAAACCGTCAAAATGAAAAATAAGGCGAAAAATATTTTATACATAAGGCTTATTTTTGCCGATTCTAATTTATTTTCGATAAGCATAATTCAATTTTTTTGATATGTTAAAAAAACTCAAAATTATTGATTATATTTTTCACCTACAAACCAAATGCAAGTATAAAAGCTAAATAAGACAAAATTTTAGAGAAAAAGCTCGTTCTGTCCAATCAGTATAAACAAAATAGAATTAAGGGATTAAATCAGAATCATTAAATTTTGATTTCAAAAAAAGAATAAAACAAAAAAACGCTGCTTCTTTCGCAGGATTTCCCGCCCAAAAACTTGTAACTCTAACAAATTTTTTTCACTTTTGCGCCTCGAAACTTTACAGGAGGTTGTCAGAAAAGCGGAAAAGTTGATATTGCATGGTTTTCCCACCTCTGTAATTAAAAAAATAAAATACTATTATGTACGCAATTGTAGAAATAGCAGGACAACAATTTAAAGTTGAAAAAGAAAACACTGTTTTTGTCCACAGAATGGAGCAAAACAAAGAAGGCGATGATGTTGTATTTGACAAAGTGCTTTTGATTGATAACAAAGGTGCTGTTACTGTCGGAACGCCTGTGGTTGAAGGAGCCAAAGTCGAAGCAAAAGTTTTGGCTCATGTAAGAGGCGATAAAGTTAAGGTATTTAAGAAAAAAAGAAGAAAAGGATACCAAACCTTAAATGGACATCGTCAAAATTTCACACAAATTAAAATTGAAAACATTGTAGTCTAATTGTTGAATTCTTATCTTACAAAATAGTACAAGTTTGAAGAATTCATAACCTAAAAAACGAAAAAAAATGGCACATAAGAAAGGAGCGGGAAGTTCGCGTAACGGTCGCGAATCGGAAAGTAAACGATTAGGAGTAAAAATTTATGGCGGACAGTTTGCAAAAGCAGGAAATATCTTAATTCGACAAAGAGGAACTGCCCACAGACCCGACAAAAACGTTGGCTTAGGAAAAGACCATACACTTTTTGCATTGACCGACGGAATAGTGAAATTTACAAAGAAAAGAAACAACAAATCATACGTTTCTGTGATTCCTGTTGAAACAAAAGAAACGACGGCACAATAAAACCAAACGGTTGATGCACAAAAAGAAAAAAACTCAAGGCTCAAGAAAAAAAGCCCTGAGTTTTTTTTGCGAATTTAGTCTGCATTTACCGATGCTATGATTTTCGAGTAATTTTCATCAAGTTTCTCTTTTGTTGTAATATCAATACACAGCGACTCGCGAAGACGTTGCACAATCTCGTCTATCTTGTTTTGCAGATTTTTGTACCTGCGCAGTTCGTTTTGTAAATCGCCAATTCCGCGATTTCGTTCGAGGCGTTTCGTCATAGTTTGCTGAATATCTGCAATTTCAGCATCAATAACATCTAAAGCCTCATCGGTAAACGAACGTTTGAAAAAGCTCTCGTCAACATATGCAGCGATGAATTTTTTCTTGCTTGTTTTCTCATGAAAAAACGTATTGATAGACTCCATTGCCACCCAAGCCGACAACAAACTCTTTCGTGATACAACAGAAAGCGTAACGTCCGATTCTCTTACACACTTCTCAATAAAACTTTCAATACCCTCTCCGGCAAGCATTTTCTCTGTATCAATAAGAACTTCTACTCCCGAACTGCGTAGCCGCTTCTTTAGTTCGTCTGCAACTGCTGCGTCCTTGTGATTGTACGAGATAAATACGGTTTTTGTCTCTTTTTCCGGTGGCGGCACGCTTGGTGGCTCAAATTCTTTCAAGATCTCCAACAAAGCGAAATTTATTTTTGTTACGGTTTGTCTCCATTCTGCATTTGTCAGTATGCCCATGTTGTATTTTCGCTTTTCTGCCGAGTATGTACTTTGCAGCACCCCGATTTGCGTTTCGTAATCCGAATCTTTCCTTTGTAGAAATTTTGCAAACGTTTTTAATGCTTTTTCTGTGTGTCCTTGCGCTATTTGCTCTTGGATTTTTCTCAACTCATTCATATTTTTCCCTTGTCAATTTATTTATCCGTAAAATAAGCATAAATATAGTGAAAAAAGAGTTAAAAATGCAAAAAGAAGATTTTTTTCTTAGCTCAAAGGCAGGAAATTGATATTTTTTTTAAAAACAAAAAGAAGGTTGATAATCAGAAATTTGCTCTGAGTCTGACTCCTCCCGAATGAATGGTTTTTCCGTGTTCGTTTTGTCGTCCGTTGTAGTTTAGGTGCAGTTGTAAGGCTTTTGTAAGATTGTGTAAAATATTGCATTCCCAAGTAAAATTTTTGCCTTTTTGCAGTCCGTTGAGCATCAAATATGCAACAGGTGTATTTGATGTTGCGTTGTAAGAAAGTTTTATGTAATTAATTTTCAGTAAAATATCTGTTTTTTGTATTTTTTGATAATTTAGCTCAAACGAAAAATTTTGTTCATAAGCCCTTTCCTTGCCGATTGTATTTTTTTTCTCGCCATACTTAAAACCTGCTCCGGCTTTCAAAAATTCACGAAAGTAATAGTTTATTTTACACTCATTGTCCATATTTTCAATCGAAAAATCTCTGTTTTTTGTATATTCGAGTTTGCTTTTTTTGTTTCCTGAAATAAATTTATTCGTAATTTCAACAGGAAAGTGAATTTCCTTTTTCAAGCGTTTGGCAAGGTATTTTTCCGTATTGAAATATAAATTAACCGTATGTGTTGTTGATGTGAGCTTTTGAAAACCGTTTATCAAAAGGCTTTTGTTGTGATTTTTGTTAAAAACATAGTCTGATTTCAGCACCGAACCAAAAGGATTGAAAGAAAATTGATTTTGAACAAACATCAACAAACTCAGATTGTTCGGGTTTTGCATATTCGCGTACAAAGCCTGTTTTAGTTTGTTAAAAAAAACTTCGCTTTCGCTTTTCTTCTCTAATTTATACGTTGTTGTATTTCTGAATTTTGAAATTATTTGTCCCATAAGTGTTTTCCTTTTGCGCAGGATTTTGGCAGGATAAAAATCAAAACTACTGCTAAAGCGCGACGAAAAAACTTTTTGATAGTCATTTGTTGCAATATAAATTCGTATATAATTTGCCTGATCAGCAAATGTTGCCACATCAAATTCGTCTATCTCGCGAATGCCGTTTTCGTTGTAATCTGTCCATTTATACAATCCGTTTCCGTCGGAAACTTCAATGTATGAAAATTGCTTTTTAGGCTCCATTCCTGTGAGTGTTTCAAAAAAACTTGACAAGGAAAGCATTCCCTTGAACAATGATGTGTAATTTGAGATTTTTCCGGAAATATTTTCTTCAAGCCTCTTTTGGTTTTTCGTTGTGTCGGAATAATTTATGCGGCGATAATTCAACAATATGTCGAATCTGCATTTTTTGTGGCTCAAATTCTGAAATCCCACGCAAAAATCTCGGCTTGTGTTGTTTCGATTCAGCGAATTGTTTTGCGGCTGAAAATTGTTTCTAATGATATAATTTGCAAACCATTTGTTTTTTGCCGAATCAAGGCTTTGCATATAAAATTTCAATTGCTTATATTTGAAACTTGCAGCTTGCACAGCGTCTGTTGTTTTATTTCTCAAGGTATTTGCTTCAAGACTGTGCGCAATGCCAATTTCGTGAAGTTTTGTTTTATACGATACGTTTGCGTTGTTTATCCAAAAGCGCGTTAAATTGCGGTTTCCTTCACTATAAAGCAATGAGCTTGTTTCGTTTGCCTGAAATTTTTTGATTTTTATTTGCGCATCGACATTGTTTTTTACTGCGCTGATTTGTTTTTTTCGTTTCAGATATTCGACATAATAATGCAAATAAGCGTATTTTTTCAAATTATATTTTAACGAAGCCCCGAAAAAATGTTCGTCATTTTCGTTTAAATCTTCCGGCAAATTCCACGCTCGTTCAAATTCTACGGCATTAAATCTTTCGGCAGCATCAAAATTTTTGTTTATATACCGATAGTTGAACGAAGTTTCCACTTGCTTGCTTGAAGAAGCTGTTTTTATGAATTTTTTGTTGAAATTCAGGTTTATAGCGGTTCCAAGATTATCGTCCTTGTTTTTATCCGAAAAAGTATTCACGTCGTTGTTGCTCAGTGCTATCTCAAACGAAGCATTGCTTGTTTCGTTTATCTCAAACTCTCCGCCGAGCGAAAAAACTTGTTTTTTCTTCGGCGTTGCGAGTTTGACAATCGCTTGATAAGCGCCTTGCGGGATTCCGTTTTTCGGAGCAATCCATTTAAAAACTCGACCATTTGCCTTGCTTTGTTGCAGAATATAATCTCCTTTGTTTGAACCGAGATATGAAAATTTCACGTCCCAAAAAGCCTCATCGACATTTGTCGAATAAACAAAAATCTGCTTATAGATTTTCCCATTGACCAGAGAATCGCTCTTTTTGTATAAAATTTTATCGCGTGTAAATTTCACACTATCAGCTTTTACAACAAAAGCCTGCGACAAAGAATCGCCTATTTCCGACAATGTTTTTTTGTCCGCATCGGTCAAAGTCAAATCCAGAGGTTGGTTTTTGCTGTCGGATTCAGAAAAATAATTGACGTAAAATTTCGATTTTTCCCGTTTCATGCTTGCTGTTCCGGCAACAAGAAAACGCGTGTAATTTTTGTCGGAATATTCAAATTCGGCAACAATCCGCTTGTTTTGCGTAATCGGGCGTTTGGTCGTAAAACATAATTCAGCCGTATTGTAGTTGATCGTATAGTCGTTGTCTTCGCCGCGTTTCAGCAATTTCCCGTCGATAAAAATGCGCTCCGATCCTGAGAGAATAATGATAAACAGTTCGTTGTTTGCACCTTGCAGCCGATACGGTCCTTGATTTCCTTCTATTGCCACAATTTTTTGTCGTGCAAATTTCCCTTTTGCCACAGCCGCGCTCAGGCTCGATCTTGTGATGTTTTGGTTTTTTATATGAATATTTTCAAAGCGTCCGCCCTGAATTTTTTTGTTGTAACGCAGAAAATAGCCGGAAGGTTTGTGCAGCTCAAAATCACCAACCGTAAGTTTGTTTTTTTCATTGAAAATAGAAATGAAAATTTTGTCAAATTCCTGAATCTGTTGCGTATTGCCTTCGGCTTGAATGGGAATATTGTTGTCGGAAATTGATGCCAAAATTGAAATATCGTTTCTTAATTTCCCTGATAATTGCAGATTAAAATCCGAATTTACCGCCATATCCTGATTGTTTCCCATGCTTATTCCGCGCGAAATGCTTCCTTCTTTGTTTAATTTATCTGCGAACATTGTCCTTTTCATGCTGCCAATTTTAATTTTATTTTTGTTTTTGTCGCGAAACGAAGTCGTTAAGATTATTGAATCGTGAAATAAGTAGTGTTTTTTGGCAAAATTGAACGGAAACACCTTATATTCAAAATATAAAGTATCGGGATTGAATCCGGCATTGAAAAAAACGGGTTTCAGGCATATTGTCGAAGTTTCCGCATTGAAAATGAACAAAGAATCCGGAATATTTCTCCCGGATTTATCGCTTATTTTCACGCTTTTGGGCAAAATACTTAAAGTGTCGAGGCGAATATTTTTGCCGACAGGAATTGCTTTTTTCCTATGATGCTCAAATGTTTGTGATTGCACCGACAGAACATTGACAAAAACCAAAGCAACAAAAAACATGTTTGTTAATATTTGCCTTAGTTTCATGTGTTTATATTTTGTATGAGTGATAGGCGATGAGTGATAGGTGATTTGCTTACGCGAAAAATTGCCGCTCAAATTTCGTCCTTATAATCATGCCCTGCGTGTGTTCGAGAATTAAATAGCCGTTAGTTTTTATCCGAAATCTTACTCGTAGAGTAAAGACTCGACAGGATTTGCATTTGCCGCAGAAACAGCCTGAAAACTCACGCTCAGGATTGCAATAGTAAACGAGATGGTCGTAGCGGTCACAAATATCAGAATGCCGATATTTGTGCGATAGGCAAAATTTTCTAACCACTTGTCCATTGCAAACCATGCAACAGGGCAAGCCAAAACGTTGGCAATAAGCACCCATTTTGAAAATTCTGTCGATAAAAGAACAACGATCTCGCTGACCGAAGAACCAAGCACTTTCCGAAGTCCGATTTCTTTTGTGCGTTGTTCAACTAAAAATGACGATAAGCCAAACAAACCCAGACATGCAATAAAAACAGCCAACAGCGAGAAAGCGTTTACCAGAGAACTCATTTTTTCTTCGGCTTTGTATTGTCGGTCGAGGGTTTTGTTTAGAAAGAAAAAATCAAATGGTTTCTTTGGCGAAACTTTATTCCACGCTTGTTGTATGAAATGCAGTGTTTTTTTTACATTTTCTGTGTTGATTTTGAGTGATATGCTGTTGTAGAAAATGTTTGCAGGCGCAATTTCCATAACCAGCGGTTCAATGTTGTAGTGCAACGAGCGATAATGAAAATCTTTAATTACTCCGATGATTTCTCCGTCTTTTGTTTCCAGTTTTTTCCCGTTGAATTCTACTAAAGTAAATTTTTTACCAATTGGATTTTTCCACCCAAATGTTTTGACTGCAGTTTCGTTCAAGATAAATGCTTTATTTTTGTCGGTATCGTTTTGTACAAAGTTGCGTCCTTCGATGAGTTGCAAGCCATAAATGTCAATAAAGTTATAATCGACAGGAAAGGTTAAAATATTTGGAAACGAATCATCAATTTTCATTCCTTCGATTTTATAAGGAAATTCCGAATTGTTTGGTTTTCCCGGAACGCCGCAAGAGATGGTAACTCCTTTGATGTTTTTGTTCGAGAGAAACAGCTTTTTCAGTGCTGCAAAGTCGTTTTTCACCTCCTTGTCTTTTATGGGAATGACAATAATCTGTTCTTTATCAAACCCTAAGTTGGCATTTTGCATAAAATCTAATTGTTTCGAGACCAATAGCGTGAAACAGATGAGGAAAGTAGAAATTGCAAATTCGATGATGACAAGGAATTTTCGCGCTGCAACATTTCCTTTTTTCTGCATGGTTTTTCCTTTGAAAAAATCAATTGCTTTAGTGTTTGATAGATGCAATGCCGGATAAGCACCGGAGAGCAAACCCACGACAAATGCAAAAAAGAAGAAGAACAGCACAAGCGCAAAGCCATTGAATTTGGTTATGCTTAGTTCTTTGCCCGTGAGTGTGTTAAACCAAGGGAGCAGTATTTCTATCAGCGCAAAGGCAAGCAAGAGCGAAAGGAAGGAGAATATCAGCGATTCGCTTAAAAATTGCACGATTAGTTCTCGTCGTTTTACACCTACGATTTTGCGCACGGCAACTTCTTTTGCGCGTTTTGCCGATTTTGCGGTCGATAGATTCATGAAATTCAAGCAAGCGATGAGCAAGATAAAGATTGCTACTGCCGAGAAGATATAAATCATTGCCATGCTGCTGTTTGCTTCAAGTTCGCCCTCAAGGCGCGAGTGCAAATGTATTTTCGTCAATGCTTGCAGTTTGAAATGCCGCTTATCTTGCATCCACTCTTTTATGTGCTCGTTTACGTATGTTGTGAAATGCGCTTTAAAGCCTTCTATGTCATATTTTTCGGGAAACAGCATGTAGGTGTAAATTTGCGGTGCCCACCATGCTTCGCGCGACATGGCTGCCTTGCCTAAAATGCTGCTTATGGTTGAAAACGAAGCAAGAAAATCGAATTTTATATGCGAATTTAGGGGCGGTTGTGCTACAATTCCCGTAACTTTGAAAGGAAGCCGACTGTCCACCATAAGCATTTTTCCTATCGGATTTTTATCGCCGAAATATTTTTTTGCCATTTTTGTGGTGATAACAATGCTAAAGGGCGCAGCCAAAGCCGTTTTCGGATTTCCAAGCAGGAGTTTGAAGTCAAATACATCAAAAATGCTTGAATCGGCATACAAAAAATTCTTTTCGTCAAACAGATTTGCTGCGCCATGACTGACCGAGCCTTCAAACTTTGAAAAGCGTACCGTTTTAATTTGCGGATAGTCTTTGTTCAACAATTTTGATATGGGAATATAGCTTGTTGCAAAGTGTCGGGGAACATCGGTGAAATATCTGGTTTCTGTTACACGATAAATCCTGTCGGCATTTTTATGAAATTTATCATATCCGATTTCATCTTCAACAAAAAGAATAATTAAAATACAACTTACAATGCCAATGCTTAATCCTGAGATATTTATAAAAGTGTACACCTTTTGGCTTTTGATATTCCGAAATGCTACTTTTATATAATTTTCTAAAATGCTTCTCATTTACTTGTCATATTTTATTCCGCCAAACAAAAGTACGAATAATTTGCACCAAGCAGTGAAAGATTTTCATTATAAAAAATAAATTGTAAAAAAAACATAAAAAGAATTTTCGCAACAAATATCATAGTTTTATATTTGTTGATCCAAAAAAAAGGACTTAAAAATCAGCACAAGCTGGTTTAAATTTAATTAATAAAAGACTTGAGAATCATGCTTCGTGCTTTAATACTGCATGATTTTGTCTGAAAATACGTTTAATTTTTTTATTATGGATCTTAAAGGAATATTATCAATTTCAGGACATAGCGGTTTATTCAAATTAGTTTCGCAAGCCAGAAACGGAATCATTGTCGAATCTCTTGACACAAAAAAAAGAATGCCGGCTTATGCCACTTCAAAAATCAGTGCCTTGGAAGATATTGCCATTTACACCGAATCTGACGATATTCAATTGAAAGAAGTTTTCAAAGCAATCTTCAAAAAAGAAGATGGCAAACAAGCAATCAGTCATAAATCCGATGCAAGCGAGCTTAAAAAATACTTTGCTGAGATTTTGCCAGACTATGATCGCGATCGTGTTTATGTATCAGATATAAAGCGTGTTTTAAGCTGGTACAATATTCTTCAAAAACATCAGCTTGTGGATTTAGACGAAGAACAGCAAGAAAAACCAAATCCGGAAACTGACGAGGAAAGTAAAAAAACAACAGACAAGGAATAGTTTTGTTTGAAAACGCAATAAATTTCCCTGAATCGTGAAAAGGTGTTGGGGAAATTTATTTTCTCTTTTCCGGAGAAAATATTCAAAACAACAGAAATGAGTTTTTCCTTTTGGCACAGTGCCGAAAAAAATAGGATTATTCATAAATATCCAACAAACCTTTCGGGAGGTTTACGCGGATAGTTTCCTGCTCTTCATCAATCTTATCAATAATATTTCTGTGAAAAGGAATCAGGAATATTTTTCCCTCTGTTGAGGCAACTTCAAGCACCGCATTTTGCGGATACCTGATTATTTTATTTAAAATGCCTGTTTTGCCAATATTTTTGTCTTCAACGGCAAAACCAATATATTTTTCAAAAGCAAAAAATTCGTCCCTGATTTGCACATCTGAAGGAAGATAAACATCGCAAGCAATCAGTCTTTTAAGCTCATGAATGTCGTCATAATCTTCAAATTGTACCAGCAGATCTTTGTCGGTTTTAAAGCGAATACCGTCTTCTGCAACAAAAAAAGGAACTAATCCTCCGTCGATATCAACGAGGAAAAGTTCCTGATTTCTCATTTGTTCGTCTAAAACAATGCCGCATTTCAGAAGCAATTCATTGTATTTGCCATGAATTTTTGTAAAAATTCCTAATTTTTGGCATTGAGTTTTTTTCACCTATTTAACAAAAATTATGAGACATCTTTTTTTTGTCGTCTGTGCATTTCTATTTCTCTACGTTTGGCGGTGTGAAATAAAAAGCTTGTCGGCTGACTTCGTTTTTATTCATCCTTTTCTTCGGGAGCTTCTCCTTCAGCCTCCGGAGTTTCTTCTTGAGTATTTTCGCCCTCTTCTTTGGCTATTAGTTGCGCTTTTTTCTTGGCAATAGCAGCAGCTTTTTCCTTATTTATTTTCATTTCTGCTTCAAGGCGTTTTTTCTCGTCTTTTTCATTTGCAGCTTTGATAGAATCCACTTTCTTCTGCAATTTCAATTCTTTGTCTTTTTTCCAGATTTCAAATCGTCTTTCAGCTTCTTCTTCGTCAAAAGCTCCTTTTCGCACTCCTTCTAATAAATGTTTTTTAAGCATTACACCCTGTTTTGATAAGATAGAACGGCATGTATCTGTCGGAACAGCTCCTTTAGAAAGCCAATCTAATGCTTGGTCAAAATCTAATTCAATACTGGCCGGATCAGTGTTTGGGTTGTATGTACCCAATTTCTTGATAAATCGACCATCTCGTGGTGCTCTGCTATCAGCGACTACAATGTGGTAAAATGCGTAATTTTTTTTACCGCGTCTTGCTAATCTGATCTTTAATGGCATGAGAATAATGTATTAATTAATAATAAAAATGTTATAAAGCGGCGCAAAAATAGAATTTTTATGATTAATTCACAATTAACTCTCTATTTTTTTTGAAAAATATTCTATCGCTAATTCCTTGAAAAATAATAGTATTTACAATTACGACATTTAATCCTCAAAACCGAACATCTTTCCTTTGTCTTTTCGGCTCGTCTTTTCCTCCGACAAAAAAAGCAAGGCTAAAAGTCATAATCCTTTGTCCTTCGCAGAAAAAAACGGCAAAAATTTTCCCCTTAATTGCCTTTTTTGTATCATTATTGAATATTTATTTTTTCAAAAAAGAATAATGATGCAACTTTGTTTGCATTTTGTTGTTATTATAATAGAGAAAAGATGCTTTTGTGCGCGAGTATATGTTCATAAAACAAATATTAAAAATCGTTATTATCATGAAAAACAATAAAAAATCGTTCTTATTTCTGATATTATCAGGAATTATTTTTATGACTTTCTTGGCAATTCCGTCAAATTCGTTCGGGCAAGAAAAATTGGTTATCGCTTGGCCATACAAGCTCGACGAGGTAAAACCACTTTGCAATTACATTGGGAAAAAAACAGGGAAAAAAGTAGAAGTTGTTCAGTTGAAAAAAATAAAAGAAATCAGAAATGCGTTTAAAAACGGAACGCTTGATTTGTGTTTCATGAACGGTTTTGGATATGTTTTACTGGAAGGCTACAAACAAATTAAAATAGAGCCATTGACCGTTTTAGGGAAACGAGACGGCACTCCGAATGCCTACCATAGCTGCATTATTGCACATTCAAAAACGAGTGTTTCTACAATCAACGAATTGCGGAAAAATGCTGCAAGCCTTCGGCTTTTGTTTGTGAAACCCACCTCAACCTCCGGACATTTAGCACCTCGACTTGCTTTTACGGCTTTGGGGCTTAACTCGGCAGAGAAAGATTTTCAGAGCGTAGAGTTTGCCGGAAGCCATAAAAAAGTAATCGTAGGCATAAGAAATCGAAAGGCTGATGTGGGCGCATGTGCCAGAGGCGAACTCGACTTTGCAATCCAGCGAGGCGATGTGTCTGCAAGCGAAATTAAAATCATCTGGACATCAGGAAATATTGCAGAAGGACCGCTTGTTGCAAGAGAAAACCTCGACCCAAAAACCAAAGAATCTGTGAAAAAAATATTGATAAACCTAAATGAAGAAAATCCGAAACTTTGGACAGAAATACACAAAAACTGGTCGGGCGCAGTGGAAGCCTACGGTTTTGTAGAAGCAAAAGACAGTTTTTACAATCCGATAAGAAGAACCACAAAAAGCTTAAAACAACTTCTTGAAGTACTTGATTATTACATTAATTAAAATATTTTTTATTGGAAACATTAAGAAAAGAGCGAGGACTGTCATTAATTTTGACAGCCTCGCTGCAACCAGAAATTAACCACTAAAAAAACACTTAGAAAAATACTTAAAAAAACAATAAAGAATTTTACTTTGTTATTTTATGAACATAAAATTAGAAAACTCTGTTTGAAATAAAGAAAAAGTTTTGAGATAGATTTTTGTTCCTTTTTTTTGTGCTTCTTAATTAATGTTTTGTATTAGAGGTTTTTATGTTTGTTTTTTTGGGTTTAAACTCAAATATTTTTATTTTTCAATTATGACGAATTATTCATTTTGTTTGACGAATGATGTTGCGACGATTTTTTGAAAATAAAAAGTGAAAAAAAAACAAAAAAATTTGTAAAATCATAAAAAACAACTTACGTTTGCAGCGCATCTTTCAAAAAAGCGAGAATAGCTCAGTTGGTAGAGCATAACCTTGCCAAGGTTAGGGTCGCGGGTTCGAGTCCCGTTTCTCGCTCCACTCAGGTTGCCCGGATGGCGGAATTGGTAGACGCGCAGGACTTAAAATCCTGTGACCATTTTAGGTCGTGCCGGTTCGATCCCGGCTCCGGGTACGACACTATCCCTAAAAGTGTGTAAGTTTCTGCTTTTGTCTGTATGTGTTTATCAGGAGATACGAATCCCTCATAAGGTTTCCGGAAATCAGAACAATAGCTATTTACTGAAATATTTTTTATTTGCTCCCATAATTTTAGTCCTGTTTTGGTACCTCTGTCTCCACAGACAAAAGAGATAAACCTTTTTCCAAGTCTATTAACAGCAATGGCAAAACACAACATTCTCTACTTCAACCCTAAATCCTTTGCATCATATTCATTTGAACCTCTTTGGGAACTTTTTAACTTCCAAAATTTCATAGCATCTTTACTTGATAAGTTCGGATTATCTTTCA
>PDWI01001064.1_pt1 | contig 45621 bp, 40 predicted proteins | sample 1430891 | NCBI WGS metagenome assembly PDWI01 (sample SAMN01162508, study PRJNA174530) | Oral metagenome, whole genome shotgun sequencing project. | biome: Marine environment; feature: Marine mammal; material: Swab sample of the gingival sulcus; isolation source: swab sample of gingival sulcus...
TTAATAATAAGTGCTATGTAACTTGCTCCAATCCCTTACTTACTACCATTATACATATTTGTGATTTCATTACAAGTGAATTTGCCGAATTATTTGTTTTTTTCTGCGTATGCTAAAAGGAAGTCCATACCATGAACTTCCTTTCCTTGCTTTTGCCTTATTCGATTATCTCAGTTACTACCCCTGAGCCTACCGTTCTTCCGCCTTCACGTATAGCGAATCTTAGTCCTTCTTCGATTGCTATAGGTGTAATCAGTGAGATATCCATTATGATGTTATCTCCAGGCATGCACATCTCTGTACCCTCAGGTAAGTTTAGGTCTCCCGTTACGTCTGTAGTTCTGAAATAGAACTGTGGTCTGTATCCGTTAAAGAATGGTGTATGGCGTCCGCCTTCTTCCTTCTTTAGTACGTATACCTGTCCCTTAAACTTAGTATGTGGGTTTATCGTTCCCGGTTTTGCAAGTACCTGTCCTCTTTCGATTTCAGTTCTCTGTACACCTCTTAGAAGTGCTCCGATGTTATCTCCAGTCTCTGCGTAGTCAAGAGTCTTCTTAAACATCTCTACTCCCGTTACGACTACCTTTCTTCTCTCTTCTGTCAGTCCTATGATTTCAACTTCGTCGCCTGAGTTTAGCGTTCCTCTTTCAACTCTTCCCGTTGCTACCGTTCCTCTTCCCGTAATTGAGAATACGTCCTCTACAGGCATTAGGAATGGCTTGTCGTTGTCTCTCTTTGGTTCAGGAATATAGCTATCAACTTCTTCCATAAGCTCTACAACCTTGTCGCCCCAGCTTCCTGAAGGATCTTCAAGTGCCTTAAGCGCTGATCCTCTTACGATTGGTGTATCATCTCCAGGGAACTCATACTCTGAAAGCAGTTCTCTTACTTCCATTTCTACCAAGTCAAGAAGTTCTTCGTCATCTACCATATCGCACTTATTAAGGAATACGATTATATATGGTACGCCTACCTGTCTTGAAAGAAGTATATGTTCTCTCGTCTGTGGCATAGGTCCGTCTGTTGCTGCTACTACCAGGATTGCTCCGTCCATCTGTGCAGCTCCCGTAATCATGTTCTTTACGTAGTCTGCGTGTCCCGGACAGTCAACGTGCGCATAGTGTCTGTTATTTGTTTCATACTCTACGTGGGCTGACGCTATCGTGATTCCTCTTTCCTTTTCTTCAGGACCTGTTATTAAGTACTGAAGTAATCGCAGCTGTCAATGTTGTTTTTCCGTGGTCTACGTGACCTATCGTTCCGATATTGATGTGCGGTTTGGTTCTTTCATACTTTTGCTTTGCCATCTTTTTTCCTCCTAAAATAAGGTTATTATTTATTTACTCGTATTTATACTGTCTACCAAGTTGTTAGGCAACTTGTCAAAATGATCAAATTGCATTACGTATACGCCACGACCTTGTGTCTTTGAGCGCAAATCAGTCGCATACCCGAACATTTCTGCAAGCGGTACGAATGATCTTACGGCTACTGCGCCGTTATTCATATCCGTTCCTTCAATCCTACCTCTACGCGATGATAAATCTCCTATAACATCACCCATGTAGTTTTCGGGTACCGTAACTTCAACTTTGAATATAGGTTCAAGCAATACAGGTTTTGCTTTCTTGACCGCTTCTCTGAAAGCCATAGAAGACGCTACCTTAAATGCCATCTCAGATGAGTCTACGTCGTGGTATGACCCGTCATACAGTTCAACACCTACATCTACCACTTGGTAACCGGCAATAGGTCCATTTTCCATAGCCTGCTTAATACCGTCTTCAATCGCATTGAAGTATTCTTTCGGTATCGCTCCGCCGACGATTGAATTTTTAAATTCAAATCCTTCGCCGGGATCACGAGGATAAACTCTGATTTTAACGTGGCCGTACTGTCCGTGACCACCCGATTGTTTCGCATACTTGTGATCTACATCGGTTTCCGCAGTTATCGTTTCCTTGTACGATACTTGCGGCTTACCTACGTTAGCTTCCACTTTGAACTCTCTCAACAGTCTATCGACGATAATCTCAAGATGAAGTTCTCCCATGCCTGCTATTATAGTTTGTCCAGTATCTTCGTTCGTGTACGTCTTGAAAGTCGGATCTTCTTCTGCCAATTTAGCTAAGGCTATGCCCATCTTCTCCTGACCTGCTTTAGTCTTAGGTTCAATGGCAATTTCTATTACAGGATCCGGGAATTCCATCGACTCAAGGATTACTTCATGCTTTTCATCACAAAGCGTGTCACCTGTCGTAACGTCCTTTAGTCCTACTGCAGCTGCAATGTCGCCTGCATAAACCATGTCGATTTCATCACGCTTGTTAGCATGCATTTGAAGAATTCTGCCGAGTCTGCCTTTCTTTTCTTTCGTAGAGTTGTATATGTACGATCCGGACTTCATCGTTCCGGAGTATACTCTGAAAAACGCCAACTTACCGACAAAAGGATCTGCCATTATCTTAAATGCAAGAGCCGAAAAAGGCTCTTTGTCAGATGCCGGTCTTTCCTCTTCTTCACCTGTATTAGGATTTACTCCTTTGATTGCCGGTATGTCTACCGGTGACGGCATGTAGTCGATTACGCCGTCTAACATCATCTGTACACCTTTATTCCTGTATGCGGATCCGCAAAATACAGGAATCATTTCGCAAGCGATCGTCTGCTTTCTGATAGCTGCCTTGATTTCTTCCTGACTTATTTCTTCTCCCTCGATGAATTTCATCATCAAGTCCTCGTCAGTTTCAGCGACGGCTTCTACCATTTTCTCTCGCCATTCGTTTGCCTTTTCGAGCATATCTTCAGGGATATCAGTTCTTTCATAATCCCTTCCGAGCTCGTCTTTATAAATTTCTGCTTTCATCTCGATCAAATCTATGATTCCGACAAAAGTATCTTCTGCTCCAATAGGTAGCTGAACAGGAACTGCATTCGCTCTCAACCTATCCTTTACCATGTCTACGACTCTAAAAAAGTTTGCGCCCAAGATATCCATTTTGTTTACGAATATCATACGTGGAACGCCATATTTTTCAGCTTGTCTCCAAACAGTTTCCGATTGAGGCTCAACGCCACCTTTCGCACATAGAACAGTAACTGCACCGTCCAATACTCTAAGCGACCTTTCAACTTCAACCGTGAAGTCTACGTGTCCCGGAGTATCTATTATATTGATTCTGTGTCCGTTCCATTGTGCGGTAGTTGCAGCAGAAGTTATCGTTATACCACGTTCTTTTTCGGCGTCCATCCAGTCCATTACGGAAGCACCGTCATGGGTTTCCCCAATCTTATGCGTCCTTCCCGTATAGAACAGAATCCTTTCCGTCGTGGTAGTCTTGCCGGCATCTATGTGTGCCATGATGCCGATATTTCTCGTATTTTTTAACGAGAATTCTCTGCCAGCCATTCTTTTTCTCCTTTATTGAGATATACGGATCTGTTAACTACCATCTGAAGTGTGCAAAAGCCTTATTTGCCTCTGCCATTCTATGAGTATCTTCTTTCTTCTTTACAGAAGCCCCTGTACTGTTGGCAGCATCCATAAGTTCCTTGGCAAGTCTCTCGTGCATAGTTCTTTCGCCTCTTGCTCTTACTGCATTCGTAAGCCATCTGAGAGCTAAAGTCTGTCTGCGCGCAGGTCTTACTTCGATAGGAACTTGATAGTTTGCACCACCGATCCTTCTTGCTTTAACTTCTAAAACAGGCATGATGTTATTCATAGCCTTTTCAAATATTTCCATAGGTTCTTCACCTGTCACCGTCTTGATATTGTCAAAAGCATCGTAAACGATATTTTGCGCAACACCTTTTTTGCCATCTAACATGATACTGTTAATCAGCTTTGCAACGACGACACTCCCATATACGGGATCCGGAAGAACTTCACGCTTTGGGGTATTACCTTTTCTTGGCACTTCGCTTCCTCCCTTGTTTGCTTAATTGCAACTTCGTCTTCACCTAAACCCGCTTTACAATTTGAATGATAAATCGCGGTTTAGATTACTCTAATCAGACATGCAATTCCTGTCTGAACAGCCTCCGGGGGTACTCGACATTCGTCCACCTGCAATATGCAGGCATAACGACATCGCGGCGCTCAATACTCATAGAACTATTATGATATATTAAGGGCACTTATCCCGTTAGTTCGAATCAAAATCCTATAACCTATTTTTTCTTAGGTCTCTTAGCACCGTATTTTGAACGTGCTTGTCCTCTTTCGGCAACGCCTGATGTATCGAGTGTGCCTCTGATTATGTGGTATCTTACACCCGGAAGGTCTTTTACTCTTCCGCCTCTTATAAGTACCACGCTGTGTTCCTGTAGGTTATGTCCTATACCCGGAATGTAGGCTGTCACTTCAATACCGTTCGTCAAACGAACTCTCGCTACTTTTCTTAGCGCCGAGTTAGGTTTTTTTGGCGTAACTGTCTTAACAGATGTGCATACGCCTCTCTTCTGCGGTGAGTTTATATTGGTAGCTCTTCTCTTTAAAGAGTTCATACCTTTTCCCAAAGCAGGAGCCGTTGACTTTTTAACTTCAGTCATTCTACCTTGACGGACTAATTGGTTAATTGTAGGCATTTATTTCTCCTTTCCTCAAAATATTATTTACAGACAAAGTGACCCCAACATCAAATCAGGGTCAAATTGTCTAAAAATCAAGCTTCATTATATCACGTCATAGACGTCTATACAATACAATTTTATTCTTCCGATTCCAATACTTCTTCCTGCTCAACATCTGTCACAGGCTCTTGTTCCACTTGAGGTTCACTTACAACATCATTTGTATCTTGAACCTCCGGTGATTCATTTGACTCTGAAACTTCGTTTATAATGTCGTTCCACAGTTCAAGACCGCCTACATCGGATACGTGCATTTGATCATCTTGGGCTTGTAACGGTTCCGTTATGACTTGATCGCTTCCAAATTCTAAAGCTTCTTCAGACTCGACACGCTTCATATATTCATCTATATACTCTTGGTTCTCACCATAATCGACTCCCACACTGCGATACGTCTTCATGCCCGTACCTGCAGGTATAAGTTTTCCTATGATGACATTTTCCTTTAGTCCTATAAGCTTATCCGTCTTGCCTTTTATCGCCGCGTCCGTAAGAACTCTCGTAGTTTCCTGGAACGATGCGGCAGACAGGAACGAACTCGTAGCCAGTGATGCTTTAGTTATTCCGAGCAATACTTGTTTGCTAACAGCAGGTTCTTTTCCGGCTTCCTCGGCAGCTTTGTTCGCTGCATCAAGTTCTTGTCTGGAATACATGCTTCCCGGTAACAAGTGCGTATCTCCCGAATCTTCAATCTTATGTTTAGATAACATTCTGCTGACGATTATTTCTATGTGCTTATCGTTAATTTCAACACCTTGCGCCTTGTATACCCTTTGAACTTCCTTCAAGAAATACTCATATACACCATGTACACCTTGAAGCCTCATTATATCGTGAGGGTTAAGCGGTCCGACGGTAATATTATCTCCGGCTTTAACGAAATCTCCGACATTTACGGCACGTCTTGCTCCATATTCTATCTGATACGTATATTCGCCTTCTTCTCCGTTTACGACTATATCCGTCATGTTGTCAGAACGCAAGTTTACTGCAACAACTTCTCCGTCCGCTTCGCAAATCTTAGCTCCGCCCTTTGGATTTCTGGCTTCAAACAATTCTTCAACTCTCGGCAAACCTTGAGTTATATCGTTACCTGCTACGCCTCCGGTATGGAAGGTTCTCATCGTAAGCTGCGTACCCGGTTCACCGATTGACTGAGCCGCGATAATACCTATGGATTCACCTATGTTTACGCTTTCACCCGTAGCCAAGTTTCTACCGTAGCATTTTGCACATATGCCGGACTGACTCTTACAAGTCATGGCGGATCTGATATAAACAGACTCAATGCCTGCAGCCTCAATTGCAAGTGACTGCTCATCTGAAATTTCTTCGTTTGCTGCTACAATCAGTTTTTTCGTCTTAGGGTGTTTTATATCATAAAGACTTGTTCTCCCCATGATACGTTCATTAAGAGGTTCAATGGTTTCTTTTCCGTCTACGAAAGCTCTCACTTCCACGCCGGTTTCCGTACCGCAGTCGAGTTCTCTTACTATTACGTTGTGAGAAACATCGACTAACCTTCTCGTCAAGTACCCTGAGTCAGCAGTACGAAGTGCTGTATCTGCAAGCCCTTTACGAGCACCGTTTGATGAAATGAAGTACTCGAGAACTGATAGTCCTTCTCTGAAATTTGCCTTGATAGGAATCTCTACGGTGCGACCCGTCGCATTTGCCATGAGTCCACGCATTCCGCCTATTTGCCTCATCTGGTTTTTATTACCTCTTGCTCCGGAGGTCGCCATTATATTGAGGTTATTATGCGGATCGAGCGAATCCATAAGGGCATCTGCGATGTCCTCTGTCGCCTTACTCCATATTCTTATGATTTTTTCATATCTTTCTTCGTTCGAAACTTCACCGAACGCGAACTTTTCTTCGTAGGCATCTACTTCTTTTTGGGCTTCTTCGATAATAGGCCACTTGCTGTCCGGAATCTGCATATCGTCTATGCCGATAGTAACAGCAGCTTTCGTCGAATACTTATAACCCATTGATTTTATATAGTCGAGCATCAATACTGTACCCGTATTTGAATATACCTTGAAGCACTTATTGATTATCTCTCTAAGCTTTTTCTTTCCGCATAAGAAGTTAACTTCAAGTGAATACGGATCTTTCTTTCTATTTATAAAGCCCAAATCCTGTGGCAACTTCTGGTTATAAATGAAGCGCCCTACCGTCGATTCTATCAACTTGCCTCTTACATCATCTTCTCCGTTAAAACGTCTCACCTTGACTTTGGCGTGTATGGATAAATCTCCGTTTTGATATGCCATAAGCATTTCGTCCATATCCGTAAATATCTTGCCGTCACCCTTTTGAGGAATTCGTTCAAATCCCGCTTTTTTGTTGGCTTCCGAAAGCTTTTTATCGGTGAACTCATCCATTGCATAGATGACTTTTTCTTTACCGTCTACAACCGTAACTTTCTTCGCCGTTCCCGGATAAGTCAAATAGTACGCTCCGAGTATCATGTCCTGTGTAGGCTCGGTGATAGGCGAACCGTCTTTTGGAGCAAGTATATTGTTTACGGACAACATTAGGAATCTCGCCTCAGCTTGAGCTTCCACCGATAGCGGTACGTGTACAGCCATCTGGTCTCCGTCGAAGTCGGCGTTAAACGGCGTACAAACCAGCGGATGAAGTTTAATAGCTTTACCCTCTACCAATACGGGTTCAAATGCCTGTATACCAAGTCTATGAAGCGTAGGAGCTCTGTTTAACATGACAGGGTGCTCCTTGATTACATCTTCAAGTACATCCCAAACTTCAGGTTTAACCTTTTCAACCATTCTTTTAGCGTTCTTTATATTGTGTGCGTATTCTCTTTCAACGAGTTCCTTCATGATGAACGGTTTGAACAGTTCAAGCGCCATCTTTTTAGGAAGTCCGCACTGATAAAACTTTAGTTCAGGACCTACTACGATAACGGATCTTCCCGAATAGTCCACTCTCTTTCCAAGCAGATTTTGACGGAAACGTCCCTGTTTCCCTTTCAGCATATCCGATAGCGACTTAAGCGGTCTTGAACCGGGACCGGTAACAGGTCTTCCCCGTCTTCCGTTATCTATGAGAGAATCCACAGCTTCCTGAAGCATTCTTTTCTCGTTTCTAACGATGATGTCAGGTGCTCCAAGTTCCATTAAGCGTTTAAGTCTATTATTTCTGTTTATTACGCGACGATACAAGTCATTCAAGTCAGACGTCGCAAAACGACCTCCGTCGAGCTGTACCATAGGTCTAAGATCAGGTGGAATCACAGGTACGGCTTCCATTATCATCCAAGACGGATCGTTACCCGATATCCTCAGTGCCTCTACTACTTCAAGTCGCCTTACTATCCTAATCTTCTTTTGTCCCGTAGCGTCCTTTAGTCTTTCTCTTAAATCTTGAGAAAGCTCATCGAGATTTATATCCTGCAAAAGTTGTTTGACAGCTTCTGCCCCCATTGCAGCCTTAAAAGAATTTCCGAACTGCTTCTTATATTCTCTATATGCTACTTCCGATAAAATCTCTTTATATTTAAGTCTCGTATCGCCGGGATCTGTTACTATATACGACGCAAAGTACAGAACTTTTTCGAGATTACGTGGAGTAATATCGAGTACGAGTCCCATTCTTGAAGGGATTCCCTTAAAATACCATATATGCGATACAGGTGCCGCAAGGGTTATGTGCCCCATGCGTTCTCTTCTGACCTTTGCTTTGGTAACTTCTACACCGCATCTGTCACAAACGATTCCTTTGTATCTGATTCTTTTATACTTACCGCAGTGGCACTCCCAGTCCTTCATAGGTCCGAAGATGCGCTCACAGAACAGCCCATCCCTTTCAGGTTTGAGCGTCCTATAATTTATCGTTTCAGGTTTAGTCACCTCACCGTGCGACCACTCTAAAATCTTGTCCGTCGAAGCGAGCTTGATCTGCAAGGAATCAAAATTATTTAATTTATAATTGTTTAGTTTTTCATTTGCTCTTTCCATCAAAGATCTGCGCCCCTTTCTTATAGCTCTTCAGCAGGTTCATTGAGATCATTGTCGTTTTCTTCGCTTTCAACACTCGTTTCGCTGAATCCGTCGTTTAGCAAAGATTCTCTGTCAAGCCTATTATCGACACCCATTATGCTGTCAATTCCGGTTCTCTCTTCATACTCTGAAACCTCTTTGAGTATTATTTCTTCGCCTTCATCTGTCATCACCCTGACATCGAGTGCCAGCGACTGCATTTCCTTTATCAATACTTTGAAGGACTCAGGAATGCCCGGTTCAGGAATGTTCTCGCCTTTTACTATAGACTCATACGTCTGAACTCTTCCGACTATGTCATCGGATTTTACAGTCAATATCTCCTGAAGTGTATATGCAGCACCGTAAGCTTCAAGCGCCCATACTTCCATTTCACCGAATCTCTGTCCACCGAACTGCGCCTTGCCTCCAAGAGGCTGTTGCGTTACTAACGAATAAGGTCCGGTACTTCTCGCATGTATCTTATCATCTACGAGGTGGTGAAGTTTAAGCATATACATATATCCAACCGTTACAGGATTATCGAAATACTCTCCCGTTCTGCCGTCTCTAAGATCAAGCTTGCCGGTTTCTGAATATCCGCAATTTACGAGAAGTTCCCTTATATCCTTTTCGCTTGCACCGTCAAATACAGGTGTCGATATGTACCAACCCTTTTTCTTTGCCGCAAGTCCGAGGTGAACTTCCAATACTTGTCCAACGTTCATTCGAGAAGGAACGCCAAGTGGATTGAGCATAACCTCCAGGCTCTGTCCACTCTCCAAGAAAGGCATATCCTCTTCAGGAAGTATTCTTGAAATTACGCCCTTGTTACCGTGACGACCTGCCATCTTGTCCCCTACGTTAATCTTACGCTTCGTGGCAATATATACTCTGACAAGTTTATTCACTCCCGGATTTAATTCGTCTCCGTTTTCACGCGTAAACACCTTTACATCGACGACTATACCGGTTTCTCCGTGAGGGACTTTCAGCGAGGTATCTCTTACTTCTCTCGCCTTTTCACCAAATATTGCGCGCAGTAAACGTTCTTCCGCACTCAAATCGTTTTCGCCCTTAGGGGTTACTTTGCCGACTAGAATATCGGTAGCGTTAACCTCTGCTCCTATTCTTACTATTCCTTCTTCATCTAAGTCCTTAAGAGCTTCCTCTCCTATATTAGGAATGTCTCTAGTTATTTCTTCTGCACCGAGTTTGGTATCTCTTGCTTCCGACTCATATTCAACAATATGCAGTGACGTTAAAACGTCGTCCATTATAAGTCTTTCGTTGAGGATTATAGCGTCCTCATAGTTATAGCCTTCCCAGGTCATAAATCCTATTAAAAGATTCTTTCCAAGAGCTATCTCGCCTAAGTCTGTCGAAGGTCCGTCTGCTATGACTTCGCCTGCTTCAATATGTTCTCCGTAGCTTACTATAGGTCTTTGGTTTATACAAGTACCTTGATTTGAACGTTTAAACTTAAGCAATTTATATTCATCTATCTTGCCGTCTGAATCTCTTTTAATTTTAATTACATCGGCATCTACGTACGATACCGTTCCTTCGTTCTTTGCGATTGCAACGACTCCGGAATCACGTGCAGCTTTATACTCCATGCCCGTTCCGACAAAAGGAGCCTCAGTTACGAGTAGCGGCACTGCCTGCCTCTGCATGTTCGAGCCCATAAGCGCTCTGTTCGCATCGTCGTTTTCTAAGAACGGAATCATCGCAGTTGCAACCGACACGACTTGTTTTGGAGACACGTCCATCATATCCACATCTTCGCGTGGGAACATGGCGATTTCGCCGCCCACTCCGCGTGCCGCAACCTTTGCATTGAGGAACCTGCCTTTTTCGTCTAAGAGTTCGTTAGCTTGTGCAACGATCATCAGTTCTTCATCATCTGCATCTATATATCGTATCTCTTCAGTTACAATTCCTGTTTTTTTATCTACAACTCTATATGGAGTTTCTATGAATCCATACTGGTTAATAACACCATACGTAGTAAGCGAACCTATAAGTCCTATGTTAGGTCCTTCTGGCGTTTCGATAGGGCACATTCTGCCGTAGTGTGAGTGGTGTACGTCTCTTACCTCGAAGCCTGCTCTTTCCCTTGAAAGACCGCCCGGTCCAAGCGCTGACAACCTTCTCTTGTGAGTCAATTCAGCAAGTGGATTGTTCTGATCCATAAACTGCGACAACTGCGAACTTCCAAAGAATTCTTTGATAGCTGCTGTTACCGGTCTTATGTTCATCAAAGCTTGAGGAGTTACCATTTCCATATCCTGAATGGTCATTCTCTCTTTAACGACTCTCTCCATTCTGGCAAGCCCTATTCTGAACTGATTTTGAAGAAGTTCGCCAACAGTCCTAAGCCTTCTGTTTCCAAGATGATCTATGTCGTCTACCGATCCGATTCCATGGTTCAAATTCAGCATATAGCTTACAGAAGCTATGATGTCTGCCATTATTATATGTTTAGGCATGAGTTCATCTTTTCTCATGCGCAGTTGCTTCTCAATTTCGGCATCATCTTCCGCTTCGTCTAAAATTTCCATTAAAACAGGATAGAATACCCTATCTCCCGGTTTCAACAAATCCGTTTTAAATTCTATGTATTCTTCAAGATCGACGAATCTGTTACCTATAATCTTAGTTACATCATCGGTCGCATTTTCCTTGAGCGAGTATGCCATTACGTATTCAACGCCGGCATTCTCAATCGCTTTGGCGAGCTTACGAGAAATCTTATGACCTTTTTCTACTAATATTTCTCCCGTATTAGGATCTACTACGTCCTCGGCTACCGTAACATCTATTATTCTATTGTATAATCCGAGTTTTTTATTGTATTTATAACGTCCAACCCTTGCAAGATCGTATCTCTTAGGATCAAAAAATAGAGAATTTAGAAGCGACTTTGCACTATCCACCGTAGGTGGTTCGCCCGGTCTAAGCCTCCTATATATCTCTTTCAATCCCATTTCGTAATCTACGGTCGGATCTTTTTCTATCGTTTTGAGCAGTCTTTCGTCTTCGCCGAATATCGATAATATCTCTTGATTCGTTGAGATTCCGAAAGCTCTAATAAGCGTAGTCAACGGTTGCTTTCTCGTTCTATCTACGCGCACCGATATAATCTCGTTGGAATCCGTTTCATATTCGAGCCATGCTCCTCGATTCGGGATTATCTGGGACGAATAAAGTTTCCTGTTCGATTTATCTGCTTCCACTCCAAAATATGGACCCGGCGAGCGTACTAACTGAGTTACTATTACTCTCTCGGCACCATTATAGATGAAAGTTCCTTTTTCTGTCATGAGCGGAAAATCACCCATGAAAACTTCTTGTTCTTTGATTTCTCCGGTCTCGTTATTTACGAGCCTTACTTTTACTTTAAGGGGAGCTGCGTACGTTACATCTCTTTCTTTGCACTCTTCCTGTTCATATTTGGAAGATGAGCTCAGAGAATAATCGATAAACTCAAGTATAAGGTTATTCGTATAATCTCTGATAGGGGAGATGTCTTCAAAGACTTCTTTCAGACCTTCTTCCAGAAACCAGCGATATGACTGGGTCTGAATATCAATGAGGTTCGGCATGCTGCTGACTTCATTGATTTTGGAGAAAGACATGCGTTCTTTTCTGCCTACTTTGACAGTTGCTGGCATTTTCATCACTCCTTATTTTTAATAGTTTACATTTGCGTGGCAGTCTACTATGATAACATGATTTTGTCCATAGGTCAATGAAATATTCGGAAAAATAAGTGATGACTACCAATATTTTCTTGCATTTTTTCGTGTGTTCTTCCTCACGGTTTAAATTTACATTCACAAACACACTATATAGGTTGACTTTTAGAAGTGCAAAGCGACATTAACACCTATTGGTTTATAATAGCATTCGACGTATATGTCGACTTTTACAAGTGCAAAACCCTTCTTTTGTCGATTGACAACAAGAAGGGTTTATATCATTTTGCATATGTGCATATGAATATTGCTTGACTGCTTAAGCTACTGGGATATGATTTCTTCCCACAGTTCGCCTAAATCTTCCATATTACTTCCGAACTGAGCATTGGCATAGTCTACGATCAATCCCGATATCCATCTGAATATGAAGTACGACGATATTGAGAATATCAGCGCAAGTATGAGCCATATGAGCATAGCCTTCGCAAAGTTCTTTCTCGTTTGGTTCTTTGGCGCAAATGCCGTAATCAGGCACACTATCCATCCCAAAACAGGGATACAATAAATAAACGACATGAAGAAAAAGTACGCGGTGCCTACAACTCCCGACTCTGCGTCGGATTGATTTACAACCACAGTTTTCGTTGATGTTGCTTGAGTCTCCGCACTAACTTGCTGGGTCACCGGTTGCTGAACAACTTGTGGTTGAGCTACAGGTTGCACTTGTACAGCCGGTTGCGGTGTCTCTTGAACAACAGGTTGCGGCGAACTTTGTACCGCTTCCATCTTAATCGGTTCTTGCGTTGCCGATTGTTCACCACCATTGTTACTTACCTTGGGCTCCGAACCGTTCTCTACATTAGATTCTGAAGTCGATTCAGCCTCAGCTTCTATTTTCGTGCCGCAACTCATACAAAATGCACTATCGTCCGGCATTTCCTTGCCACAGCCCTTACAAAATTTAGACATAAATACCTCCACCTTATAATATATACTTTTTATATACGCTATCTGTTTTAGATAGATATACGTTTAAACTTCTTACATTATATCCGATAACAACTGATTATTCAATATTTCACCTCAATAGGCAAATAAATTGCCTCGATATAAAATCCCATTATATATGTGTATGTGTTCCGCTATCGTTTTAAGCTACTCGCTATGCTTGATATACGTTTTTAATTGCTCTATATACCGTTCAGCTAAATTCGATAGGTAAGAATGTTTCTTCTTTATGTATCCTATTTCCATAGCTCCACTCGAATTTTCAACTCCTCCGCGAGCCGTCTCCGACATCTTGTACGGCACAGCCTTGTACTCTAAGCCATTCAATTCTTCACATATGATGCCTGGGCAAACAGTATAGCCGTACAAGCCCACCATTAAATTGAGCATGGTAGCTCTGTCATTTACTTTAATTGTTCTCGGATAAACATTCGTACTTACAATTTCTTCCGTCAAGTAAAACGAAGCGTCGTCACCTTGTTCAAACGAACAGCACGGATATTGCATCAGTTGTTCGTATCCTATGACTTCTTCTTTTGCAAGAGGGTGCTCCTTCCATACATATACGCACGGATAACAGTCAGCTAATTTATGAAACTCCAAATCAGCCGAATTTAAAAGTTTCAATATAGCCTTTCTGTTGAAATCGCTCAAATACAAAACTCCAAGTTCGCTCCTCATTTCCGATACATCTCTAATGACGTCTTTCGTAATGGTTTCACGTATGGCAAACTCGTATTCATTCATGTCAAAAGGTTTAACCATCTCAACAAACGCCTTGACTGCAAACGAATAATGTTGCGCTGAAACTCCAAATTTCTTTTTTATAGCAGTTGAGTCGGAATATTTTTCCATGACGTCTTCATAATGGCTATATAGCGAACGAGCATACGACAGAAACTCCATGCCATGAATCGTTAAAGTCACACCTCTTGAACTTCTGTTGAAAATCCGAAATCCGAGTTCTCGCTCAAGTTCCTTGACAGACTCTGTAAGTGATGGTTGGGATATATAAAGTTTTTCAGCCGCTTTATTGATTGACCCGGCATCTGCTATCGCTATTATGTATTTGAGTTGAGAAAATTTCATTTTAAATTACACTCCTTATGAAACATTTCGTACATCGCTTTTATATACCTATAATCCGTTCCACAGCAACCGCCTACAATATTTGCACCTTGTTCGATGAGTTCTTTCATCTTAAAAGAAAACTCACTCGGGTCTATTCGCGATTCACAGTTTACGTTAGGTTTGCAAATTATAGGCAGTTTTGTCGCCGATTTCATTTGACGTATGACCTTACTTCGAGTCATATTCTCTATTCCAAACGAACAGTTTATGCCAACCGCCGAAGCGCCTTTTTCTTCCGCTACCTTAACAAACTCTAATATTGACTCTCCACCTAACGTTCCCTTTTCGTCTACGGTTGCAGATACAAAAATTGGAAATTCATACGCATTTTCATTTTGAACAGCTTTTACAGCTTCAAGTGCCTCAATTGCTGATTTTAAATTCATTGCGGTTTCGATAAATATTAAGTCAAAATCATATTTTAACGCCTCTACGACGGTTTTAGAATAATTATCTTTAGATTTATGTGGCCCCAGATCGAGTGCAACGAAAACCTGCCTGTCACATATTATGCCCTTACGTTTAGCTTCTTCTCTCGCCATATTCGCTGCGAGCAAAGCGTTCTCAATTTTCCTTTCAAATTCCGCCTTACTTTTTGCTTTGCCAAAACCCACATCAAACGTATTAGTCAGTATAATCTCGCTTCCTACCGATATATATTCCAAATGTATCTGCCTTATCACATCAATCGGCGCATCGTATACTAAGGTTCCACGTCTTTTGAGTTCCGTTCCCATTGCACCGTCTAAAAGCAACACTTTATTGCCTTTAAATCGACAACTATCCTTAAACAGAAAATCTATCGAGCGTTTATTTGAGCTTGGCTTCATGTGCAAGATACTCCTACTCTTCCAAAACTAAAATTTTCTTTTCAAATATAAACTATCATACATCGCCTGTTTAATCAATGGGCGCAGAGTGTTGAGCTTTGAACTGTATGCAAAAAGGATATTTTGAAGCAATTACTCTTCATAATATCCTTTTGGTTTATATTATTATATTCCGCTTTTAAGCGTTATGATTAAAACAATTCGGTATCTATCAATCGTTATATCAAGAGTTCGTTATTTTTGCCAGAAGAACATTGCCAAAGCCGCTAATCCTCCCAAGAGAAATACCGCTCCAACCACTCTGCCAAATACCTTGTGCCCTAAAACGCCATACCAGAATCTCTGCTTACCGTTTGCAGGATCGACTGCCCAGCTCTTGCCTAAAATTGCGCCTATTCCGAGAGGTATGAAAATTACCGCTACTACAAGCCACACGTAAACCGGATTTGCATGAAAAAACGCTTCCGCTTTATAATAATATTCGTTTATCTTGTCCATCATAATTGTCTTTATCCTTTGTAATAATCTCCCTTAATGAGCTGGTAATATACGTGGTCAGATTTTTTCTGTACCTTTAAGCACGCAAGCACCCTATCATTAGGTACTCTCTTCCCTGGCAGTTCATCTTGTGAGAGATACATGGTGTCTATTAAGAACTCTGCACCTGCCATAGATTCAGCATCAATATCACTTCCCTGTAAGTTGGTTGAAATATGACTCTTTGGGTTGTTTAAGTTCTTAACGAGTTTTTTGAGCGGCTTAGGCACTTCAACTTCGCCATCTCTCATAGCTACGAGAAGATCGGCAACCTTTCTTAAAAAGTCAAAGTCCTTCTTGTGCGCTTCATCTAATCCATATAGAACTATAACTGCTGCTGCCGGATCGTCTCCAGGTTTATAAAGACTTGGTGCAGCCTGCACTACTACCGGATATACTATCTCAGCGTTCTCATATTGCTCATAGAATTTATCTTTACCGAACAGAGGCGCCTTTCCGGCATGTGCCTTAAAAAAGTCCGTGTTCCTATCTCTTGGCGTATTCTCAAACGGAGCCAGTCTCCCAAGGTCGGTCGAGCCTGCCGCATTTAGTTCCGCCTGCTTCTCAGCGAACTTCTTTCTAAGTTCCGTAACGTCTTGACCGTTTTTCTCCATTTCATCGAGATCTTTTTCAGTTAGATTCTCATAATACTTCTCTTGAATATCCTTTGCTCCATAAAATAATTTCATAGTACCCCCTTGTTCACATTACAAATATATTTAATTCGACTCTCCTCGCGCATCAATAACCGTTAGAAGTTATTAAATTTTTAAACCGCGATTTTAGCCTCGTACATTATACCCCACATATGTTTATCGTACAACCCAATAACACTCATAGATTCACCTATTATAAATTTAATACTATAAAGTTCTAAGAAACAGACGATAGCTTGAGCCTCCAAACTCCACAACTTCAAATTTTGCAACCGCTAACCAATCCACATTTATTCCGTTTGTCGCAGAAATAGACTGCTCTAATGAGTACGTAATATCAACGAGCGATATACCTGCGTATGATCCTCTTAAAGTCGTTTTTGAAACAAATATCTCATCTATATATAAATCAATATCTACAGATGCAAAGATAGGCAATTTATTGCTTAAATATCTTTCAATTTCCCTTAAACTACTATATTTATTGACATTTAATTTTATCAATGTTTGTTGTACATCGTACCAACCGCGATACTGATTCGGGGTGAACTCATAATGGATATTATCGTAAATATCCACAGGCACCGGGAAGGCTTGATCTACATCGTCAAACATTACCAAGTCATATATCTCGCCTCTTTGAACTAACTCCTTTTCAAGTTTAAGTAGCTTGCTCCTATCTCTGCTATCTATGATTACAAATATAAGCTCGTTGCTTTGCATGCAACAAATCGTCTTGCCTTTATTTAATGCCCTGTGTGCAACCGCAAGCAGTACGTTATAGGGGTTCACATCATTGGAATACGTCTGTATAATATCTACAAAGTCAGTTTGTAATCCATATCGCTTATAAAAATCATCTGGCGTAAGGTCTTGCTTTTCGCAAAATCCGTTTTCCTGCCGCTCAATGTAGCCATAGTCTAAAAGTTCATCATTGATTATATAACCTTCATCTTCTATCGCTTCTAAGATATCTTGCCTATCACTCTCTTCCACGCCGATTAAATCATATAACTCATTTGCTAAGCCTTTAGTAGTTTCATCTAAACCTAAAGCCTCTGCCCTCTTAGCTCTTATATAGAGTCCGTCTGACACGCATTGATTATCATAAGCATGAACATTATTGTCCGCACGCGACATATATTCTTTTGCCGAAATAGGTGCTACATTTTCATCAGTTTCAGACCGCGTATTTTTTATTTTCTTAATCCTCTTAACTACCTTGACGATAAACGTAGCTACCATTGATATGAGTACCCATACTATCAGTATTTCCTGTATTGTAAGTGGCGTTATTTTTTCAATCAACTTTTTATTTTCCAATCTTTATTTGTAGTATATGCCTGCCAAGCACGTTATTATTAAAATGGCTATCAAGGTACGTTTTTTAATAAGTTATACTATCTTCCTTACAATTGATTTTTCATGAATTTATTTTTCCACAGCCTATCCATTTTAAATGTCCCTACTGCCATTTTATTTATGAATTTAGTTTAACATAACCATATGCAATATACCAATATCACTCACGAAATATTTGTATCATGAAATATTTATATATCTCTTTTATATATCTATGACGTATCCGTATAAATAATAGTATAGATAATTTAAACTTAACTGAGATAAAAATTAAGAGCATATCAAACCAAAACTCAGTTTTTTATGCTCTTAATTCTAAGTTAGAATCAAACGGTATAGGACTTTATCTAATATTTTACAAAAGTCTTTATCCCGCCATAGCGTCTTATAGCCATTCTTTTATTTTTTTAATTAAATCCTCTACAGGGACATTACCTCTTTCCGACATCATCTTTATCGTTGCTTTAGGAATCATCACTTTTGAAAGCGCCGTATCTAATAGTTTAAACTCGGGATTATACTCCATTAACTTTTCTTTAATGCTTGGATTTTTCTCTAATATGTCTTTTAACATCGTGTTTTCTGTAATATTCATTTTTATTTTCCTCCATCTCAATGACTTGTTTTACATAATTATACAGTGGAGTTTTATATAAGTATGTAACTATGGTTACCAAAGAAAAATTTTTAGTTAAAAACCCAATTTACAATTTCATAGACTTTAACAGGCCTTGTATACTTTCAATATAGTAATCGTCTGAAACGGCTCCATCTCGAATTACAACAACGCGCTCACAAGTTTTCGCAATAAATTCCACATCATGAGAAATGATTAAAAACTTTGTACCTTTATCTCGTTGAGCTTTAATGAGCTTCGCAACATGTTCCATACTTTTATAATCCAATCCTGAAGTAGGCTCATCTAAAATGACTAACGGCACGCCTCTAATTAAGGCAACCCCTAACACTAATCTCTGTTTTTGCCCTCCGGATAAAGTTGAAGGGTGATTATCTTTAATTTCAAACAGGCTAAGTTGTTTTAAAATATCTTCCGCCCTTTTAGTATACTTGTCCCTATTCTTAAGACCTGTAACCATTTCATCGATTAAATCCTCTCCAAACAATTGTGAATCTAAATCTTGCGGAATATACCAAATCTTGTTTATTCTATCCTTCTTTTTAAGAGAAGCTCCATTTAAGCTTATCTCGCCGCCGCTTTCTTTTTGAAGTCCTGCACAAATTTTACCTATGGTACTTTTACCGACTCCGTTGTCGCCCACGAGTACAATGATTTCATTGTCATCAAATTCAAATTAAATATCCTTTAAAATTATACTCTTTCCATATTTTTTAGAAATATTTTTAACTTGAAAGCGATTTACTTTATAACCTATATATTTTACTTTTTCCTCTAAAGCAATGTCTTCAAACGATAAAGAACGCAATCCCATTTCATTTAATGCTTTTGAACTGTGGGCTTCAAGCTCTAAGGCATCATATTTTCTTACAATCTCACCATTTTCCATAAACACATAATTATCGGCAATCCCCTTTAAATAAAATAATCTATGTTCGACTATTATTATAGTTTTACCACTATCTTTTAGGGTTTTTATAAGCTTTGCAAACTGATATGTCGATTGTAAATCTAAATTAGCAGATGGTTCGTCAAATACATAAACATCAGGATTCATAGCCTTTGCAGAGCATATAGCCACTCGCTGCCTCATTCCATATGAAAGCGAATATATGCCGTTATCTAAAAGGGCTTCTATATTCATATCTGCCGCTGCACTGTGAACCCTTTCAACGACTTCTTCATGTGATAGGCCCGAATTTTCACAGCCGAATGCAATTTCTCCTGCTACCTCATTTGCAAAGAATTGACTTCTTGGATCTTGAAACACATTTCCAACCAGCAAACTTATTTCCCATGTATTTAATTTTCGCAAATCCCTATTATCAATATAAATATCTCCTGATAAATCTCCTTGATAAAAAGAGGGTATCAGCCCGTTTATTGTTCTCGTTAATGTCGATTTTCCACAACCTGAAGCACCAACTACGACTAAACATTCCCCCTTGGGAACGTTTAAATCGATGTTTTTTAATTGCTCACCTTTTCCTCGATACGAGAACCGAACTGTATCCATTCTGATTTTACTATTCATTAAACGCTCTCCTATAGAATGACCGAGAATATTAGCAAACAAGTACTAACAGATAAAATAACTCCATCTGTCATGCCAAGGTTTGTACTATAATAACTGTTTTTTTTGCTCGGATTCTCAATGCCACGAACAATAGATGCCGCGGCCAGTTCATCTCCAACCTTAATGGATCGAAAAATTAACGGAACGACTGCATACTCCATCGTCTGCAAAGGATGCATAAATGTTTTCATTACTCTTCCCGTAAAGCCTCTAACTTTCATCTCCTCTCTAATAGTTCTGAACTCCCCCGAAATCGTAGGTATAAATCTAATAATTACGATGAGAATCAATAGAATGCTCTGTGGAAAAAAAGATTTATAAAAAACTGCAATCAGTTTTCCGGAGGGGATTTTAAATGTCAAATATCCCGCCATTATAGGTATGATAAATTTGTATATCATACCTAGCAACATTGGTGAAATAAACATAACTCCCTTCGGCACCATTTCTAAAAGCCAAAAAACCGTAAAAGCATATGCCAGCATATATACCACGCTCTGTTTGATAAAGCCAAAGTATATAAGCATCATACAAAGCCACGATACAAACAGAGCATGCATATAATAATTTTTTGTAAAAATAAACACCAAGCATGAAATAACAGTAAGAAGCAAACAGGTCAACCCACTTATTTGGTTAATTTTTCTTTCCCTTTTTTTCATCTTATTATTCTAATATTCCTGCCTTCTTAAAATGTTTTTTGAGAATTCTCTGTGCAAATAAGACACCTAAAACAGACATAGCCACGGTTATGAAAATCCCCAATAGCAGGAGCTTAGGTGTGTAAACCATGTCGTACTGCATTTGCAATGTATCTCCTGCAAATCCTGACGCCAAAGCCTGTTCCGTAAAGCTCTCCCAAGCAACCCAGCAAGGAATAGTAATTCCAAAAACCATACCTGCACCATACGTCCCCCAGCCAATCATATTTCTAATCGGATTCCTATACGCATCTTTGCCTAACATTATAAGTTCACAAACAACCCCGACAGCTATAAAATACGGAACCATAAACAAGTAACCTGCAAGACCTGTAAGTATTCCGTAAACCAATGCCCAAATAAAGAATAATCCGTGTTTATTTATCCTATTGGCAGCTACGAGATAAAAAATAGCACCGATAAACATTTCAATTCCCGGCGCTGCATATAGATATACTACAGGAAACGTAACTGTGCTGAGCCCTACAAGCGCAGAAATCACCAAAAAGAGCGCTATCATTATTGCAGCTGTTACTATATCTTTCACCTTCAATTTTTCACTACCTTGATTTTTAATATTTTCTACCATAGTATTCCTCCTTGTCATATAATGACTATATCCATTTTACTTAAATTGACCATTCTTCTGATTTTCTCCTGCTTTCAAGAAAATCCTTATATATTCCTTCTATCGATGAAAGTTCATCATGTGTACCAACTTGCTCTATTGTTCCCTCTTTCAAAACTATTATTTGGTCAGCGTTTTTTACAGTAGAGAGTTTATGAGCGATTATAATCGTAGTTTTGTTTTTTAATAAATTCTTTAATGCAATCAATAACTGTTTTTCATTTTCAGGATCTATGCTCGATGTTGCTTCATCAAGAATGACAAATCTACTGCGTTTCAACATAGCCCTTGCGATAGAAATTCTCTGACGCTCTCCCCCTGAAAGATTTGAACCGCCTTCCTGTAGCACCGTATCATACCCGTCCGGTAATTTCATTATAAAATCATGGCATTGGGCTTTCTTCGCAATGTCTATCATATCTTCATCTGTAGAATCCGGATTTCCAAATTTGATATTGTTTCTGACGGTATCATCAAAAAGATATACATCTTGGAATACGAAGCTGAAATTCGATAATAATTCATCGTACTTATATTCCTTTATATTAGACCCGCCTACCATGACTTCACCTGAGTTGACATCCCAAAATCTCGCCATAAGGTTACAAAGTGTTGTTTTACCGCTTCCGGAAAACCCTACCAAAGCAGTCTTTTTGCCTTCAGGCACTATCATACTCAAATCATTAAAAAGGCTTGATTGATCATACGAGAAAGAAACATTCCTCATTTGAATATCTGCCGTATCAACATTTGATTTAGTGCCTTCTTCAATTACAGGCACCTTTCTTAAATTCATAACACTGTTCAAATTCTGTACCGCAATACCTTTTAAACTTTGCATGCTTCCTGCCAATTCAAAGCCAGAGAAAACAACGAAGCTCATTACCGTCAATATAATAGCTTTTGTGGCTTCAATGCTTCCTGCAAAATATCGCATCAGCGAAATAAATATTATGGCGCATATCCCGATTTTAAACACTAATAAAAACAGGAATTGTGTAGGCACCAAGTTTTTTTCTACCGCTAAAAATCCTCTACGACTCTCTGTAATACTCTCGTTTAATTCCTTAACCGTATTCTCATCTTTACCAAAGGCTTTAGTTACCCCAATACCTTTTACATACTCAAGCATTTTTGAACTCAAATTCAATTTAAGACCCAACAATTTTTCGGTTAGCCTATCAGTTTTTTTCTGCGTAACCATATTGACTAAAATACCGATAATTAAGGTTACCAGTATTATTGCCGCCGTTACAAAGTCATACGGAAGTATAAATAAAACCATAATAAGTGTTTGTAACGTCCCTACGATCATCTGTTCAATAATTGGAATACCGATAGTTTCAAGCTCCCCTATTACAGTCGTAAGACCTCCTGCTACATTGCCCAAGGAGTTTGTGCTGAAGTAACCCATATTTACATTTTTCAAACGGTCACCTATGTGCAGCCTATTTTCACCTCCTAAACTGTATGAAGCGATATACTTATTTCTATCGGATAAATAACCAAACATGATTTTACCTACCATACCTATGGCTGCAATTCCAAATACAATATAGACGTCATTCATTACTACGGCTTGTCCAAAGAAAATCTTTTCACACATTTTCATCAAGCAAAATAAAATAGCACCGAGTGAAAACCCTTCAAATACACCTTTGAGGATATCGAAGATAAGCATTCTTGTTATATTTTTTGAGTATGATCCCGAAACTTCATATAACATTTTTATTAACTCTCTCATTTTAAATCACCTCGATTCCCTTAGCCTCTGTATATACATTCCACATCTCTTTGTACTTTCCTTGCAAGCCAAGCAATTCTTTGTGGGAGCCTTCTTCAATGACTTTGCCGTCATCTACAACGATAATTTTATTTGCATTTACAATAGTGGACAGCCTATGTGCAATCATAATTACGGTCTTATTTGCAATAAGATTGTTTATAGACTCTTGAATAACTGCTTCATTATCAGGATCGGAGTATGCAGTAGCTTCGTCCAACAATACAATTGGACTATTTTTCAGGAAACTTCTTGCAATTGCAATTCTCTGCCTCTCTCCTCCTGAAATACTTGCTCCGCCTTCTCCAACTAAAGTTTCATAACCGTTTGGAAGACTCATTATAAACTCATGGCAACTTGCTTTTTCACAAGCTTTTTGAATTTCGTCCATACTCGCATCAGTCTTCCCCATCTTCAAATTTTCCAGGATTGTCTTATTAAACAGAAAGTTTTCTTGAGATACGTAAGTTACAAGCTCCATGTTTTGTCTCAGCGGCATATCGTTTAAATTTTGCTTTCCAATTAAAATTTCACCTTCTGATACATTCCAAAATCCGGCAATCAGTTTTGCGATTGTAGATTTGCCGCCACCTGAATCTCCAACGATTGCAGTCAATTCATTTTCATTTGCCTTAAACGAAATACCGTTTAATACATCTCGTGACTCATCATAGGAAAATTTGACATTATTAAATTCAACATCGCTCGATTTGATTTTCTTTATTTCACTTCCCCTTTTTAAATCAGGGATTTCCATAACCTTCTTTATTTCTGCTATTACCACTTTTATGTTTGCCATAGTTTCCATATAGCTCATAGCTTTTATGAGCGGCTTATACGAAGCATAGGATAACAGTATGCAAATTACGAGTGTGTCTATTTCGACACTCCCTTTCATAAAGAAATACAAAGCCGTCGGCAAAACAAAAATCATAGTTGCCGGAATCGTTTCCATAGTGGCTGTCATAGAAAATCCAACGCTATGATACCAATCCAGCATCGCTTGCTTATTCTCATCTACCTTTTCCTTGAATTTACCAAATGATGAAGCCGATTTATTAAATGCTTTTATAACCTTAATTCCGTTTACATATTCAACCATCGTTGTATTCATGGCTTTAGCCGCGTTCTCATACCTCTTAGTTTTTTCTTCGTATCCTCTCATCATAAGCATCGAAAACAAAAGTCCAAAAGGGATTGTAAGCAAATTCGCGATTCCTATTCTCCAATCCAGAATAAAAATAATTATCACCAAAATAATAGGAATGAGTATATTTGCAACTACCTCCGGAATTAAATGTGCAATGGGCTTTTCCATTTTATCCAATGTTTCAACCATAAACTGAGACCACTGCCCACTGCTTTTTTTCTCCACTTCTCCCATAGAAATTCTGCTCAATTTATCGGCTAATACCTTTCGTCTATCCTCTATAATTCTAAATGCCAGATTATGAGATGTGACCGTCGAAATTTCATGAAATAATACACTTCCTAAGAATCCAATCAATACGGTCACAACATAAGGTAGATAACTGCTTATGTCTTTTTGTCCTTCAACAAGATTATTGATTATCCCGGCTACAGAAAAATATGGCAAAACACCAAAACCGACACCTATTATTGCAAGTAGGACAGATATAAAAATTTTACCTTTATGTTCCTTAATTATGTCCATCTTGTTACCTTCTTTCATAAAAATTATTCATATTATAAAATCCCAATAAAAATATACCCTTAAGAGGGTATCAAAAGAAAAGCTCAAGTTATACAACCTTTTCGACCTTTTTTTAATCCAAATAGGTCAGATAAATTTACTTCTATATTGAGTTGGAGTTAAACCGAAGTAAGACTTGAACGCAGCAGAAAATTTGCTCTGATTAACGTATCCCGCAATGTCTGATATTTCTTTGACTGAAAGCTCAAAATCATCAACGAGCATCTTGGCGGACGCTTCTAAAAGAAGATTTCTTTTAAAATCCCCTATTGAATTTCCTGTAATATATGAAAAGCACCGCTTCAAGCTCGATTCGGATACAGCGTATTTTTTAGCTAATTCTGAAATAGAATATCTCTTAAAGGGATTTGCTACCATATCTTTATAACATTCCTTTGTCGCATCATAAACCGGCTTTGAAAAGGACGGTATCTTATTTATGTCCTTTGTTTCTACTACTCTTAAAGACAGTAACAGTTCCAATACTTTTATAATTATATAAGGCGTTTCTATTCTATCATCAGGCTTATATAAATCATTTACAATATTGTTTATATCATTTTTGTAATTTATTATTGAAAAAGCCCTTTTCCTACAAAAACGATCTCTAATCTTGATTATATCAATATCTAAAAATGGAAAAGATCTGTCAATAGTTTTCTGAGCTAAATTCATATCGATGTATATAGATAATCCTCTGTATGTCTTCATAGGTATACGAGAGTTTTCAAATGAAGCTCTACCAAGATCACCGATAATCAAATCGCCCTTGCCTAAAAAAACGTATTCATCGCTGTTCAGTTTCAGTTCATAACAGCCTTCCAAGCAATGGTCAATCTGCAATATACCTTTTTTAGGCTCAATTTTTTGGTATACAGTATCCATATTCAAATTATTGTACGAAAGCTGTATTCCTTCAAACAAATTATACGTTCGCATTTCGCCTGTGCCGGTTTCATTCTGAATTCTATATATCTTAACATCATCAAGTATTTTTTTATCCGAAAAAACGTAGTCCTCATATGCAATATCAATAACGTTCTTTTTCCTAAATTTCATTCGCCATACCTCAAGTTTATTTGCCAATCCTCCTGAATGCCCTTAATGCTATGAACAATTGGATTAAAGCTATTATCTCATATATTATCAACACTTCTAATCGCCCGTTAATAAGCCAGTCACCTTTTTCTTTAAAGTACATATATATAGGTGTCAATAACAATATCAAAGCCGGAAATATAATCATTAACTTATGCCATATAGCAGCATTAGATTTTTGTAATGAATTTAAAGCTGAAAATCCTACAACAACCGTAAATATAGCAGGTATTAAACCGTGCAGTATTGCCCCTGTATGAAGGTAACCTGCAAAAACAAAAGCTATTTTTGTAAGCACGTATAAGACGCCCAAAGTAATATATATTTTGTACGTAGCGTTGCCTCTATCGCTTAACTCTTTACTCACAATCTTACCCTCCTTTATTCTTTTATTAAGAACCGTTTGGTGGAATTGGGAACTTGATATCCCCCAAGTGCCAGTAGTCTCGATTATATGTCATATCATCAAAAGCCCATGGCAACTGCTTGATTCCTATTGCTGTCTGCACCATGCACTCAAACCAAATCCCATATTCAACATCTTCATATTTTTCCTTTAAATTCAATTCTGATTTAATAATATTCGCTACGCTTTCAGGCTTGTCATTCAATTTAATTTGGCTACTTCCAATGTTGTTTCCACCACTGCTGTACAACAGTTTTTGATGACTGAGCTCATCAATAATTTCCAATCTCCAGTACATTCCAGATGGTGCTATATAAGGTAAAATCCTTATATTTTGAAATCCCATTTTATGTAGCTCTCTTATGCCTTCCAATATTAATAAACATCTCCTTATTGAATTACCCATTTTATACTTTATCCTTTTATTATATATTTGTTTATTTCGTACGGCGTCATATTATGGATATCGTCTGGCTCAGCAGCTCTGATAGTAAAAAAGTAAAAGTCTTTAGCATCTTGAGCGGCAAAACCGACATCTTCATAGAACCTTACGTATTTCTGATGTTCCACATGATTTTCATCATCTTTAATATCCCAAGCCGAACCGCTTGGATTGCCTTCAAATCCACCACCCCAAGAGTGAACGCCTATCGTCGGATTGGAACCTACGGTTACGCTTTTACCGCTCACCAACAAATCAGTTCCACCTGAAGCAACAAAACCATCATCTACTAAGTGTGTATTTATATTGAGTTGGTAAACTCTTCTTCCTAATTCCAAAGACGTATCGGTTTGTAAATCGCCACTGACATCTGCACCGGGAACGTCTACTAAATTAAGCGTTTTTATATCAGGATATTGAAGAATCATATTGTCGAAATCATCCAATGTCTTGTCTACAATAACTCCTTCTACATTTGCACTTGTTCCATCACTATTTACAGTGAAAATACCGAATTTTTTACTTGTAGAGTCACTATCATTATTACCGCAAGAGGTCAAACTTAAGACAATAAATAGCACCATTACGATTCCTATTTTCTTCAAACTCTTCATTCCCATTTTACCACCTGCCCCATTTATCTTTATTTCCTAATACAATATTATTATTTACAAATCGGCTACTGCATATATTAAATAAATTATGTTTTATCCGGTTACGATTTTATGTTTATACTGATTTAATACCCCTTTACTATTTATGTTTAAACAGTAACGTCTGCCTCTTAATATACGGCACGTCATATTTGTCAATCAATTCAATGAAGAATTCTTTTAATGCACGGTCATCAATCTCTGCAACCTCTCTGTATTTGGTAATTAACCTTTTGTACTCAGATTTTTCGTGGCTATCTACCAAATCTTTAAAATATCCGTACATATGTTCATAAGCGTTGATTGTTTTACCTATATTCGGTATTTTATCAAGCAACTCACATAAAACCGTTTTATACTCTCTGTATAATTGTTCGTATTCCATTTTTTGAGCTAATAGTCGCCCTAATTTGTCTTTTAATTCTATGCTGTATGTAAAATACAAATATTTGTTGTCGCTATGAAATTCGACAAGTGCTTTCTTGCCTGCCTCTTTAATTTTTTGAAATTCAAATAATATGTATCGTTTAATAAATTCATTTTTAAAGTTGCTCTTATATGCACATTGAGCGCGATACATACCCAAAGCTTTTAGACGCTGTTCGTTATGTTCTACTATAGGCTTAGGATAGTCCACATTGAAATCGCTCATTTTATATGGTTTATGAATATACCTTTCCTCTACGTCTAATAGTTCGTTCAATACGCTTTTGATATAACGAGCCTTATCATCAAATCTCTTTGATTGAGTATTGGGATTAAAAATCCTAAAGTAAGGACAAGCATCAGTACCGGTAGACGCTATCCACTGCCAGGAACCGATATTTGATGCGCTGTCATAATCTATCAACATATCCTTAAAATACTCTTCACCCATACGCCAGTCTACGAGTAAATCTTTCACCAAAAAAGATGCAGTAATCATACGCAATCTGTTATGCATTTCTCCTGTCCTCATAAGCTCCCGCATTGCGGAGTCGACAATAGGATAACCTGTAAGACCGTACTTCCAAATATAAAAAGCATATATGTCATGATTCCAATTTATGCCACGATATTTTTCAATTATCTCCTCGCCGGCTTGTTTAGGATTATGATGATAAACCATATTATAAAAATCACGCCATGCAAGCTGCCTTATAAAACATTCTATTGACTTTGCGTATCCTTCCTCTAACGCCAAGTGGTATACTTTCCTTATTGATATTTGACCCGTTGACAAATACTTTGACATAGAACTGTTACTATTTAAAAACGGATCATCTCTATTATCTTCATAATCGATTAGATTTTCATCTATAAACCCATATAGCTTTGTCAAAGCTATATCTTCACCACAATCCGACTCAAAGTCATACTTCAGGCTTTCTATGATATTATCGTATTGGGACTTGTGACGATTATAGAAATCTTTATTTATAACTCGCTTGAATTTATCATAATCAAATTTTAAAATGCCTCTTTTTTGTAATGACGACCATTTTCTATAATACGCAGTAAAAACCTTGTACTGCTTCCCTTTCCCATTTAAAATTTTATCGGCTCCGTGTAAGTGCTTATCCAAAAAACAAGAAACATCAGCATTATTTCGTCTTATAATCTCAATTACTTTTTTATCTCTTTGTAAGCCGTAACCTCGTTCCGAAGCATTAAAAAACACCTCTTTTATATCACTATGCTCATCAAATAATTCCTGAAACGCCTGCTCGGGATTTCCGTATAAAAATAATATATCTCCACCTAAAGCTTTTACCTTTTCATAGAAAACATTGAATGCCGAGAAAAAATAATCGTTACTAAACGTACCTATTTTAACTTGTTCAGTATTTATATGAAACACAATAGTCAGCTTGGTATTTTCTTTAGATTCATCTACTGAGCATGTACTCTCAACAGCCATTATGAGCGCCGTATTATCTTCAAATCTCAGGTCATTTCGAATCCATAATATATTGTTCTTCATCTTTACCCTTTATTCCTTTGGTTCGATCTTATCTACATCTATTATTCCCCAAATTTCATTAGCAATAATTTGTTCAGCCTGTGATTTTTCGTATATAATTTTTAAGGTCTCTGCCCTCATTTTATACGCTTTATAATCTGAAAAAATCCTCAATACCGATTGAGTGATGTTATCAGCTTTCCATTTCCATATAGGTACCCTGACTGCAACACCATATTGTTCCAAATGTTCGAGATTGATCTTTTGCTCCGGTTGAGTTGCAACGCCGACGATAGGTATTCCGCTCGTAATTGCCGTTTGTAATGTGCCCTGACCACCATGACAGATAACTAAATCAACCTTTTCGTTGATTGCTTTCGCAGGGACAAATTTATCTGTAATATACACGTGATTATTTTTCAATAAGCTCCTTGCCTCTTGAATATCACAAATTGCCGGTGGAGATAAAATAATTCCACTATAATTAAGCCCAATTTTAGTATTAAAAACTTTAATTATCTCTAATAGATTCTCCTTACTCCCGGAGCTTCCTAAACTGCAAAATATCTTTTTTCGCCCATTAGAAGCACTTAATATAGAGTTTATATGTTCATCTCGAATTATCTCATCTTCGCTTTTTGCAAAAATCGCTCCTGTAAAAACGCAGTCTTCTCCATATAGCATAGTGTTATAGAATTGCGGGATATCATTTATTAAATATAAATCAGACTTCAGCATTTGAAAAATATTTATTAAATGACTGCCCTGCCAGCCGATTTTTTCTGCCGCTTTTCTAATTGTAGAGTGCCTAAGTGCAGGATTTCGTTTGGCAATACAACTTGGAATAATTTTAATTATTATCTTCTGAACGTTTTTAGTAAGCCTCGATAATATGAGTTCATCCGGAAATGTGTGGCTTTCCTTCAAGAACTCTTCTTTAAGCGGGATAGGCAAAAAGGCTATACTCTTAACCTGCAGATTTGCTATTCTTTTTGCAATGCTTGCGATAGGCCAAAATCCATAAAGTAGCAAATCGGGCTTTATTTCTTCATAGGCTTTTATTTCACTTTTTAGAACTTGCACCGCTAACGCTTCATCACCTATCAATTCTCCGAATTTCGATTTGAAATCATCTTGAAATTTAGCTTCTTTCATTTCAGGTTCTGTACGATAAATTTCAAAATCCAAATCGAGCGCTTGTTGTTCAAATTTACTACCATGAGAAATAAAGATAATTTTCAAATTACAATTATCAGGTTTTGATGCCTTTATAATTTTAGCAATTTCGATAGCTCGTGTCGCATCTCCACCATTTTGAAAAATAGTCGAAATCACTATTTTAATTGTTCTCATACTTCACTCCACACTTGACCGCTCGTCTTTATTTTCTATATTACAAAATGCCTATCTGTAAATTTTATTTTATAAAGAACCCATTGTTGATTATATCCCTAAACATCATCTCTATATATACTTAGATTCAGTCCTGTGATTTCCTCTGCTTCAGTTACGTAAAGATGATTATAGAAGTAATAATCCATCCATACAGTTTTCCCATTTTTTAAGTAGTAATACCAAATATTGCCTTCGGAATCTTCGGGGTTTTCCTTGACAAAATCATATGAAAACTCGTACTTGTTACCTTCTTCGTCTATGTATAGATATCTCCACGAATTTCCTTCTACCTCTAATCCTTCTCGGGTTAATATTTCAAATAAAGTACCGAAACTAATGCCATAACGATATTGACTCGCGAGTAAATCCTCATAATACGTATAATCGTCTTCTCCTCCGTATGATATTCCAACTTGGTCATTCTGCTTTTTTACAACTGCTTTTATTTCTTCTTCCGTAAACTCCAAAAGATTTTCTTCAAATCTATAATCTATACATGAGTAAAGATATGTTTCTTCAGCTAAAATGCGATCTTCATCGTCAAAGCTCGTCACAGATGCGGAGTAGTCTCCGTCATCTACGGCATAGTCATCTTCATCATTCATGACATTATTTCTAATAGGATTATCGAAGAGCAGATTGTATCTCATGCACATTTCTTCTGTAAATCCCTGAGCAATAACAAAATCACTAAATTTACTCAACTCATTCAATCTGTCGTTAAGACTTTTTCTATCGGTATATTTAGCAGAAATTGAATTGACTTCCATTCCGTCATCTATACGCGTATCTAATGTAAAGTTCATCAAGCCATCGTACTTTTCGTAACAATGTCTTAACATAACGTCTTCATAATCAGTCCAAAGGCTATTCGAAATCGATTCAAACTGCCAAGAATACGAATCTAAAACGTGAAATACAATTTTTTCTTCTGAATCTATAGTTATAGTCCAAAGTAAGTCATTATATCCATCTTCATCTTCTACTTCTTCCGGCTCCTCTGAAACCGAGAAATTATCAAACCCATATTTTGCGATAATAAAATTGCGCACATCTTTTCTCGTGTATTCTTCTGTACAGCCGGAAAGCATTAAAATCAAGCCCGTTATTAAGATTATTGCCAGAATAACCTTTCGGATTCCATATTTACCATTATTCATACTTCTTGGCACAAGTTTGTTTCGAATCAATAATATAGTTTTTTTCATCGTTGCCTTTCCAGGTTGACTTTCACGTAAAACTCATAACTTATATTTCAATTTCACTTTTATTTTTACTTTAATTGCTTATATCTTCCGTATTGTTAATGTATATGTAACCCATTGTCTGAATTTCGTTCCTCTTTTTGAATTTACCCTATATCCTACAGCAATAATTCATCAAAGTTATAATAATCTATTTCTCTTACAAAATCTCGATTCCCTTCTGTTCAAACTATTTCCATTTTGGAAATAGTTGAGTTCTTATTGAGTGCTTCTTCATTAAACACATAACGATTGTAAAACTGCCTAAAGGGAAGTATTTTCACGATTTCGCTCTTTGTATCAACGCTATGCACAAACATTACATCTGCTCACTTCTTCTACAGTGTTACGGCTTCATTATTCTTCGTGAGCAGTGTTACGGCTTCCGCAGTGAAAACTTGCCTCGCTTCGCTTCGGAGTTTTCTTGCATGAGACGTACATCTGCTTACTTCGTAAGCAGTGTTACGGCTTCAACGTGTCCACTTTGCGGGAACATATCAACGGGGGTTGCTTCGTTTAACTCGTAGCCTGCTTCTATGAGCAGCTTTATATCGCGGCTCATGGTGGCAGGGTCGCACGATACGTATAGGATTTTACGCGGAGCTAATTGTATGAGCGATTCTATAAGTTTTTTATCGCAACCTCGCCTGGGTGGATCGATTATCGCGATATCAATATTTTCATCGGTAAACTCAGCTCCGGCAATTTCATCTAACAGCTCTTCTGCTTTTCCAAAGCGGTACACCGCATTAACAATACCGTTTATCACTGCGTTTCTGTTGGCTGCCAAGACAGCCTCGTGAACGGATTCTATTCCGACGACTTTACCTGCACCTCTGCTCGCCAAAATAAGACCTATAGTACCTACACCGCAGTATAAGTCCAAAACGTTCTCATCACCTTTTAAATCTGCGTATTCCACAACTTTTTCGTACAGCTTTTCAGTTTGCTCCGGATTTACTTGATAAAATGATTGCGGAAATATCTCGAATTTCAGACCACATACGTAATCCGTTATCGTCCTTTTTCCGGCAATATTCTTAGCTTTGCCTTGATTATCAATCTCGTATACTGAAACAAGCTCAGGCTGATAAATTTCATTACCAAAATCATCACTAAAACCATCATCCAGTCTGTCTATTTGCTCGTACATCATATCGACGAGTAGCTCCGGATTCGGTATTGGAGTTGAGAAGTTATCAAAGATTACCATGACTTCACCTGTCGAAAACGATGTCCTGGTTATGACTTTAGGGATTTTCTTATTCTGTCTTTGCGATATATAAAGCGGTTTTTCTACAGATTTTACAAAATTTCTCCAAGCATTTGCAACTGCTTCAGCTACCTTTTGTTGTAACTCACAAGAATAGCAGTCTATCACATCGTGAGTCTTTTGAGCCATAAAACCTATCTTTTTGCCGTCAATTGCCATAGTCGATTTATTGCGATACCTGAATACTCGACTTGCTCTAACTATTTCACATACATTAGGCGCTTTAATTCCGGCAATTCTTTTGAGCTTATCTATAACGTGCCTGCGTTTTAGCTCAAGCTGAGCATCGTAGTTTATAGACGCAAATGTACAGCCACCACATTCGATTAAATATGGGCAGTACTTGTCTTGACTATACTGTGATTTTGATATGTAGGATTGTGTGTCGGCAAGTGCATAATTTTTCTTAACCTTGCCTATTAAGGCGACAACACTGTCGCCAAGCGTAGCACCCTTTACGAATATAGCCAAGCCGTCAACGTGACCAATGCCGATTCCCTCATTCGTTAAATCGGTTATATTTACCTCTACCAAAGCCCCTTTTTTCAACAGTATAGCCTCCGTCATTTTTTAACTATATTATAAACATATTATATCAAAGTCATAAAACAATATCCATGACACCAACGCAAATTCCCGATGAATCACGTGTCAACATATTTCAACATTATAAATGCCATATCAAATTATAAATAGTGCCAAGTACAATATACCAAACTTCATTTATCAATTACACATTGTATTGCTAATTTTCAATCTCAGTTTTAGTCTATATTCAAGACGCTCGCCTTGACAAGTGACACGACGTCATTTATAATGACACTGTGTCATTTTGTTGTGATGTTTAATATTGCAAGGGTGATGCTTAGTGTTACAAAAGGAACTTGACTAAAAAGGGAGCTATAAATGCCGAAACCTACATACTTTAATCTAAGCACAGATAAGAGAAATAAAATATATGATACTTTGCTTGAAGAGTTTGAAGCAAATGCCGTCAATGATGTTACGGTAAAAAGCATAGTTGAGAAATTGAATATACCAAGAGGCAGTTTTTATCAATACTTCGAATCCATTTACGACAGTTACTTTTACGTACTTGGACGTGAAATCGTAGAGATGCACGAACTTTTCATGAATCTTATAAAACAAAATAATGGTGATGTCGCTATATCTCTAAATTCATTTGGAAATATGATAGCAGAAGAAATCTTCGATAAAGGTAAATACAAACTGTATAAGAATCGCTATCTCTACTTAGATGCAAAACTTGAGAAAGCCTGGCAAAATTATCAAAGAGATAAGATGAATCACTCTAACAATTTATTCTCCGTAGCAAAAAGGGAAGAAGTTTATTTTATAAGCGCGGTAATTCATTCGCTCATACGTAGACTGTTTAGTGAGTCTTGGGATAAACAAACATTTATAGATTCATATAAATTACATATGAAATGGATAAAAGGAGGTATTCAGAAATGATGCATTTAATTGAACCGCTATTCGATATAGCTTACTTGGGATTTGTAATTGCACTCGGACTACGACTTGTACTTGAAAAGACTAAAGGTGCAAAGATTTACGGCATTATGGCAATCACGCTCGGAGTAGGAGACGCTTTTCATCTTATTCCAAGAGTCATAAGTCATCTGACGCCTGACGGTTTTGAAAAATACGTCGCTCTATTATCTTGGGGCGAGTTTGTAACCAGCATTACTATGACTGTTTTTTACGTATTGTTCTACTACCATTATAAGCGCATCAGTGGAGATAACGATAAAGTTAAGGCTATACTAATATATATTCTTGCTGTTACGAGAATCGTTATGGTAGCCTTACCGCAAAATATGTGGGGAACTTCGGGGAGCTACTTATTTGGTATTCTTAGAAATATACCATTTGCCGTTATGGGAGTTTTACTCATCATATGGACCTGGAAATACAGAAATCGCGATGGACTTAAACACACGAGTATTTTAATACTTGCAAGTTTTGCCTTCTATCTTCCTGTGGTTATCGGGGCAAGATTTATAGAGATTCTGGGAGCACTCATGATTCCAAAGACAATAGCCTACGTATTGCTCGTAGTCGTAGGATTTAAGTATTTTGTAAAAAACTTCAAGGCTGATATGCTTATTAAAACCGCAACCATATACCTAATACTTGGTCTTTCCGGTGGCGTTTTCTATAGAGAATTAACGAAGTATTTGCCTTGGGAAAACAGAACGACGTTGAGCTTTGTACACGTACATCTAATAGCACTCGGATTCTTATTCTTTTTAATAATATACCTGCTGGTGCAAAACGAACAAAAATATATTAAGAAAATCAAACTGCCTGTAATATTTTACAATATCGGTTTAGCTTGGACAGTAGTAATTCTAATGGTAAAAGGTATATACACTATAACTTCAGATGGCTCCGTATTGTTTTCAGATGCCGCTATGTCGGGGATTGCAGGAATAGGCCATATTTTCCTTAGCATCGGTTCTATATGGCTCATGGTAAAGGTGATACAGATCAAACGAGAAAATCAAATTGCTTCACATGAATAAATTGCTTGACAATATATTTATAGACATTTAAATCAACTTCACCATTTATTAAATACATTCATTTAAGTGAATACTATTACTGAAAGTAAACCGAGGATTTCTTACAGAGAATCCCCGGTCTTTTTAAACACTCCCGTGTGTCCTGTTATTTACGCTCATTCAACGATGTTGCTATATTAGCTCCAGCCCAACATTTGACATAGAACTTAAAATAACTTATTCAGCTTTATACTTAGCCTTATCCTTGAAGTGATGCGCATCTTCGAGCACCATATCCTTAACTTTTATTAGCCTTATGGTGTTATCTCTGGCAGTTTCTTCAAGCTTCATAGAAATGTACTTTATGTTCTCCTGAGCCTCCGGTATAATTACGTGCTCAAGAGCATTTACACGTCTTCTTGTTTTTTCTATTTCTGCCGCCATGAGCTGACAAGCCTTTTCACGTTCCGCCAAAAGAAGCATGTCCTCCATAACATCTGAAAGCGATTTTACCGCATCATCTAAATCTCCTGATGTAAAGGCGAATCCGTACGAATATATGTCAGCTTCATCTGCTGATTTAGTCTTCGCATCAAAGACAGGTATGTTAACACTCATTACGTTTTTGCTTCCGACATTAAGGGTTACTTCCTGCTTAGGAACCATCATAGCTGTATTTAGTGTCTGTTCATCCATTCCGGCTTTAGCAATTACGAAATTTGTATTTGCAGCCTTGATTCCACTTTCCACCTTCTTACGAAGATCCATATTTTCGCGCGCAAGTATCATGAACTGACGCATTAGCTCATCTCGTTTATCCTTTAAAAGCTTATGTCCCTTTATCGCTATTGCGAGTTTGCCTTTTATTCTGGTCAACTCCATGCGAGTAGGAATTATTTGAGTCGATGCCATATCTTCACCTCCTCGTTATTCAGCCTCATAGTACTCGTCGAGCCACTTATCGTTTATACGCTTAAGCTCTGCTCTCGGCAATAGTCTAAGTAGTTCCCAGCCCGTCTCAAGAGTTTCCTCTATCGACCTGTCTTTTTCATATCCCTGACTGACGTATTTAGCTTCAAACTCGTCTGCAAAATTCGCATACTTCAAATCTATTTCTGTCAATGCTGCCTCACCAAGTATCGTCATCAATTCCTTAGCGTCCTTACCTCTTGCGTAAGCTGCAAACAGCTGGTTCATCGTGTTAGCGTGGTCACCTCTCGTCTTGCCTTCTCCTATTCCTTTATCTTTCAGTCTTGAAAGTGAAGGTAATACGTTTATAGGAGGTTTAAGCCCTTTACGGTAAAGATCACGCGAAAGGATTATCTGCCCCTCGGTTATGTATCCTGTCAAGTCAGGTATAGGGTGAGTTTTATCATCTTCCGGCATGGATAGAATAGGTATCATAGTAATTGAACCCATTTTGCCGTCCTGTCTTCCTGCTCTCTCATATACGGACGCGAAGTCGGTATACATGTATCCCGGATAGCCACGTCTTGCAGCAACTTCTTTACGGGCTGCAGATACTTCACGAAGTGCATCTGCATAGTTCGTAATGTCTGTCAATATTACGAGCACGTGCATATCGCATTCAAATGCTAAATATTCAGCTGCCGTAAGTGCCATTCTCGGTGTAGATATACGCTCTACCGCAGGATCGTTTGCCAAGTTTATGAACATTACGGTTCTGTCTATAGCGCCTGTTTCCTTAAATGACTCTACGAAGAAATTCGATTCTTCAAAAGTTATACCCATGGCAGCAAATACTACCGCAAACTTCTCATCCTTACCTCTTACCTTTGCCTGCTTAGCTATCTGTGCTGCAAGTTGAGCATGTGGCAAACCTGACGCTGAAAAAATAGGCAATTTCTGTCCACGTACAAGCGTATTAAGACCATCTATAGCGGAAATTCCCGTTTGAATAAACTCTGCCGGATAAATTCTCGCTGCCGGATTCATAGGCTGTCCGTTTATATCTCTTCTTTCCTGTGGTAAAATTTCCGGACCTTCGTCGATAGGTCTTCCCATACCGTCGAATACCCTGCCGAGCATATCTTCCGATACGCCAAGTTCAAGGCTTCGTCCGAGAAAACGAACTTTACTGTTGCTCAAGTTGATTCCTGCGGAATTCTCAAACAACTGTACGACAGCGGTATCGCCATCGATTTCGAGAACTTTGCACCTACGTCTTTCGCCGTTTGCAAGTTCTATTTCGCCGAGTTCATCGTAATTTACGTTTTCAACACCGCTAACCATCATAAGAGGGCCTGCGATTTCCTGAATAGTTCTATATTCTTTAGGCATTTATTCATCCCCCTTTTCTATCGCTTCACCGACTTGTTTTTCAAGTTCAGCTAAGATGCGTTCAGATTCAGTACGTATCTTTTCTTCAGGTGTATATTTGAATCTTCCTATTGCTTCTCTTACAGGCATAGCTACAAGAGATTCTATAGTGGCACCTTTCACGAGAGCATCTTTTGCCTTATCATAGAAACTCATTACGAGCTTCATCATTGTAAACTGCTTCTCTAACGAAGAATACGTATCTACTTCATCGAAACTGTTCTGGTTCAAGAAGTCCTCACGAATTGAGCGCGCAGCTTCCATCTTAAGTCTATCTTCAGGTGATAAGGCGTCCATACCTACCATTTGAACAATCTCGTTGAGTTTGGATTCATCTTGGAGCAAGTTCATCATATCTTGCCTGCCGTCCATCCATCCTTCTGAAACTTCCGTATTAAACCAGCTTGCCGTATCATCAATATACAATGAATAACTCGTTAGCCAGTTAATTGCCGGGAAGTGACGTTGATAAGCCAGATTAGAATCGAGTCCCCAGAATACTTTAACTATACGTAGCGTAGCCTGTGATACAGGTTCCGATATATCTCCACCTTGTGGCGATACCGCTCCTATTACCGACAATGCCCCTTCTCTCTGGTCTTTTCCGAGAGATACTACGTATCCTGCTCTCTCATAGAACTGTGCAAGTCTTGAACCGAGATAAGCAGGGTAACCTTCTTCACCAGGCATTTCTTCAAGACGGCCTGACATTTCTCTAAGCGCTTCTGCCCAACGTGAAGTCGAGTCCGCCATGAGAGCTACGGAATATCCCATATCCCTAAAATATTCTGCAATAGTTATTCCCGTATATATTGAGGCTTCTCTTGCAGCTACAGGCATATCGGAAGTATTAGCTATCAATACCGTTCTTTCCATCAGGGAACGTCCGGTCTTAGGGTCTTGGAGTTCAGGGAATTCGTTTAGAACTTCCGTCATCTCATTACCACGTTCTCCGCAACCTATATAAACTACTATGTCGGCTTCAGCCCATTTTGCAAGTTGGTGCTGAATTACAGTCTTACCTGACCCGAATGGACCAGGAACTGCTGCCGTTCCACCCTTTGCGATAGGGAAGAAAGTATCTACTACACGTTGCCCCGTTATTAACGGTTTATTAGGTTGCAATTTCTTTGCATATGGGCGGCCTTTTCTAACCGGCCATCTTTGCATAAGCGTTACTTCTTCGTCCCCATTTACTGTCTCTATTACTGCAACCGTATCCGTCACTACGAATTGTCCCGATTTTATTTCTTTTAATTTTCCTTTTATTCCAGGTGGAACCATTATCTTGTGTTCTACAACTTCCGTTTCTTTTACGGTTCCAAGGATATCGCCTTCTGCGACTTCATCACCCTGTTTCGTAATCGGAACGAAATCCCACTTTGCGTCTCTGCTCAAAGCCTCGACATGAATTCCCCTAGGTAAGTTATTACCTGCCACTTTCATTATTGATTCAAGCGGTCTTTGTATACCGTCGTATATACTCTTTATGAGTCCCGGCCCCAGTTCAACCGACATAGGAACTCCTGTCGATACTACCGGCATTCCCGGTCCAAGACCGGACGTGACTTCGTATACCTGAATCGATGCTTCGTCTCCGTGCATCTCTATTATTTCACCCGTCAGTTCTTCGTCACTGACGCGTACGAGATCGAACATATTCGCATCTCGCATTCCTGAGGCAATGACCAACGGCCCTGCCACTTTTTTTATAGTACCTTTACTAACCATATGTAAGAATGTACCTCCTGACCCTCGTTAAGACTCTTTCGAGAACAGTATATCTGAACCGACAGCCTGCTCAACTGATTTTTTAACTGATGCAATTCCGTTGCCCGTATTCCCTGATACTCCGGGAATCTCTATTATCGCAGGCAACATCCTTGTTCTATACTTTGCGATTTTTTCTGCCGTCTTGGCTGCAAGTTCTTCTGTAATATATATTATTCCATATTCACCCTCTGCCAAGTCATCTATCTTATCTTCCGCTATTTGCGCATCCGTAACCGGAAACGTTTCAAATCCTAGTGCGGCAAATCCGTAAATGCTCTCATAATCGCCTATTACTGCAATTTTATACATAAGTTTGCCTCACCCTTTCTCTGATTGAAGAATCCGGAATGCCTTTTAACTTACCGGATAAGATTATTCTTACCGTCTTGATTTCACTTAAGCGAGCTAAGATATATGCTATCACCGGACCGATTCCGAATGATTTGTATTTTTGAGGCTTAACAGCTCTCATAATTCTGTCATCACACCAACGTTCAAATGAAGACATAGACTCATCAAGATATTCAAGTCCGTCTGCATAAGGCGTAGTTGCCAGATAATCCGTAAGCTCTACCATGCCGGCCTCGGCAGCTTTTGCCAGTTTACCAACATCTAAAGTCTTACACTCTGCCATAGCACGCTTCATGAAATCAAGCGACTTTCCGGTCTTACTTGATCTAACTGCCGTCTTTACATTTGCCATTGCTACAACTGCTTCTGCGTAATCCATTACCAGAGAACTGTCGGATTTTTTCCCGGCGTCATATATCGCTTCCAAACAAGCTTTATCGATTATTATGTCACACAGTTGTCCGTCACCCGTATGAAGCAAGCTCTCAAGTGCCTCTGTCGCTGCAGCGCTCATGCTGTCCGGCAGCTTAGATAAATCGCCATCTTTGACTATTTTTCTAATATTCATCTTTGAAAGCCATTCATCATCGTAATATATGTTGCTCTTTAGCTCCCCCGCTGCTGCTTCTTTAATTGCGGACTTAAGCGTTTGAAACTGTTTAGGCAGCCTCAAAACATCGAAATTACGTACATCCGTCTTGAGTTCTCCTACTGTCTTCCACAGCTTCTGTTCTTCCATACTCAACATATCCTCTGCAGTTTGGTTTGAACCTTCATCGCCCCAACCTCTATCTTCGAGGAAATGCATGCAGTTTTCATAACTTCCGCTATCTATCAATTGTTCTATGGTGCCGGCAGAAAAAAGCGAAACCTCAAGGGTGCGTATTCTCGCTACCTGATAAACGTATTGTTCACTCATTCTTTCTCCCTTTCAATAATGCGATTCTAAAAGAGTATTTTCTGTGAAATATCCGAAAGTTCATCGTGTCTTTCGATAAATAACGCTTCTATAGTGCAATTTTCTTCTATTCCACCATAAAACAGTATGAATCCGTTATTCACATCTATACTTTTTTCAGAAACTACGAGTTTTCCATCTGCCTTTTCAGCTATTTCAGATACTTCGCTCTTAAAGTTTGCGGGAAGTCTCTTCAAATCTCTATCTGAAAATCGCATTTCACCACTTTCACTTCTGACTCTCTTCGTCAATAATTTCTTTATTAAGGCAAAATATTCTTCATCGCTCAATTCATCAACAAGTTCAAGCGCTTTTGTCATAGTATTTTTTATGATTTCCTGCTTTGCTTCCAGAATTTTATTTCTTCTGTTTAAGTCTATCGATGATTTAACGCGATCACGATAATTGGCAATGTCGACTTCGGAATTTTTTTCAATTTCCTTTTGAAGTTTATCCGCATTTAATTTTGCCTCGTCGAGTATCTTGCCCGCTTCATCAACAGCCTCTCTCATCGCTTGATCAGCAACGGATTGAGCCTCGCCAATGATGCGTTTTTTTATCTTTTCAAGTTCTGTCATATCATACTCCTTGAAAACACTATGCAATGTTTATTGTAGATATAGCTATTATCGAAATCAAAAGAGCTAATATTGCGTACGTTTCTACCATTGCAGGGAAAAGCATAGCCTTACCAAACTGTTCAGGTCTCTTAGCGACGATTCCTATTGAAGATACCGAAGTTCTTCCCTGATGTATAGCAGAGAACAAACCTACTATAGCTATAGGTAGGCAAGCTGCAAATATGGTCATTCCCGTTCCGGTTGACATATCGGTTGCTGCGCTTCCACTTAATAGACCAATCTTTGCAAGCGTTACAAACGTTACCAAAAGGCCATATATACCTTGTGTTCCCGGCAAAAGCTGCAATATGAGAACTTTTGAGAACATCGAAGGTTCCTCAGTTACTACTCCTGCTGCTGCCTGTCCGCCTGTAGCTACGCCCCAAGCTGATCCCATACCTGCAAATCCTGTTGCAAAAGCTGCTCCAAGTACTGCTACTGCAAATCCTAAACTAATACCCATTTTTAAAATTCCTCCTTAATTTCAATATATTTACTTTCCGTTGCAAACGGCTCGAATATTTTGCCGCCTGCCTCGTAAAATTTCCCAAAGAACTCGACGAACTGCAAACGATTTGTATGTACGTATGCGCCGAGAATATTTATTGCCATGTTGAGAACGTGACCAAACACGAATATCACGATAAACAACAACTTGCCCAATATATTACCTGCAACCATCGATGCCATCATATTGATAACACTGCCTATAACTCCTGTCGCAAGTCCTAATGCCAGCAACCTTGAGTATGAAAGGACGTCCGATAGCCACCCGCTGACTCCATATATGTCGTATGCACCGAGTGCCAGTCTCAAAATTACGTTCTTGCGGCCTCTGCCTGCCATTACGAGAATTCCTCCCATGCCTCCAAAGACGAGAATCTTAGAGATTATGACGAGCCAAGGTGCCAATGTTATGTTCATCTGCGATATCGACGAGAATATTTCAGACGGTAACAGCATCATGACCAAACCTATTAGAAGCATATACCAAAAGACTATATCGCATACGAAATCCAGATATCTCTTTTCTTTCAGAATGACATATCCTTTGATTCCCAGTCCTATAAACAGATGTACTGCGCCAAACAGCATACACCAGAGCAGTAATCTTATAGGGTCATTTAGCGGTGCGAACCAAAGCGGTGGAATTACGAATTCCTTGTTGAAAAACACTTGCGCTATTATGGTCGGTGCATCTCCGAAATATCCACTGAACATCACTCCCCAAAACATCGTAGATATACCACACATTCCGAATGTTTTAAGCATCTTGCGAGTTCCATCCGCCATGTTTGGATACTTCTTTACGAGAATGAAACAGCTAAGCGCCATCAACATTCCGTATCCTGCATCTGATAACATCAGCCCAAAGAATACGATGTAGAAATACGACATAATCGCGGTAGGGTCAAATCCCCTTCTCGTCGGCACGCCGTACGATTCCACTATTCCCTCAAGACTCTCAGAGAACTTGTTGTTTTTAAGAATCGTCGGAGCCTCTTCTTCCTCTGCCAGTTCTTCTAAATCAACCACGCAGTCGAATTTTGCAGAAAACATCTTTTGGAGCACTTGAGCTTCTCGCTTAGGTACATAGCCACTTACTACGAAAGTCTTTGCGGTATGTAACAAGTCCGCACTCACCTCGTCTCCTCTCGATTCCATTCTATAGTAGTCTGCTAAAGCTTTAAAAGTCTTTTTTGAGCCTATTCCTTCCCCGATATCGTTCTTTAAGGCTTCGATATCAGCTTCGCACGCGGATATCTCTTCTTCCAAAGAACGAATCTCTTCAACGGGCATTTTAGACGATGTACACGAGGTTCTTGCAAAACCCTCATCACGCAGTGCCTCTTCAACCTGACGTCTTTCGTCTTTCATACATATTATTGAAAGATAAACCGCATCTTTATCTTGGCTCATAATCTGAACATCTACTCCGCTCGCCTCATCGGCATGCTTTGCAATGGCTTCATACACCGTTTCAAGCGTAGCCTCAGGCGGCATAGTTCCTATCATTATATGAGTGCGTTCCGTTCCTAAAGTTTCCATAGGAATATCAAGATTAACCCAAGGGGTTAGGGCTTCCATGTTATGTCTTATCTTAACTATGTTGGCCTTTTTTTCTATTATCTCCTTAGCACTTCTGTTGATTATATCAGCCGACTCCAAAATTTCAGGCGCTCTTTCGACCATTTTATTGATTTGAGAACGTTTAACCACTCTCTTGCCTTCAAGGCCTGCGAACATTCCCTCTTTCTCTGGGAAGTATTCTTCAATCACCGAAAGCGCCTGTTCCAAGGCATTGTACTTTTTACTTGCTTCCTGCCCTACACTCTTGCTTTCCTGCTCAAGTTGATCATCTTCACAATCTATCTTATTAAGTTCAACTGTTGCGAGCATTTGGAGCGTTTCTAAGATGGCTTTTTTATCTTTTTTTAGCCCGCAGATACTAATTCGCTGCATCTGCACTACTGCCATACGTTTTCCCTCCTTTTCCTTCTATCAAAACTATCTTTAAAAAAGAAAATCGAGCGCGATTACAAATTGGCGTAATTGACCTTTAAAGTCAAAATATCGATAATCAATTTTGTAGTGCCTCGATTATTGCTTTAATAGCTTTGCTTTCTTCCTTTTCTGCATTTGAGCGTAGCTGCTCAATATGTTCATCTACTTGTAAAAGTGCTGTACGCTTTTGCTCGTCGCATTCAGCTTCTACATCTTGCATTTTTTTCAATGCTTCTTCGTCAGCTTTTTCACGTACTGTTTTAAGCAACGTAGCCGCTTCATCTTTTGCTTTTTGGACTACAGAATCGCAGTCTTGCACGTTCTTTTGAACAAGTTCGTCAGCTTCAGCTTCAGTAGCTTTTATAGCTTTTAACGTGTCGTTTAACATCGCGACATTTATTCCTCCTATCCACATAAATATACTAACTATTCTACAACATCTTGCGGCACTTTTCAAACCGTATTTTTCATTTATCGCGCAATTCTATCGTTAAAATTTACACGATAATTCCAAGTTATATTATCAATATTAACGGCTTTCATTTTTGCTCATGATCATTAGTATTCTTCCACACAAAAAATTGTAATAGCAATTTCTTTTTTCCCTTATAAAGATTTCCAATAATAAAGGTTGCAAGGTTTCATTCTCGTCCAAAGTGTTGCACCGAATATTATATAGTTTTTGGTGCAATTATTTAATTTTATTTACTTTAATCCATTTAATAAATCAACCGAACTTTTAATAACTTCTTCAAAACTAGCCGTAACATAAGAATTTTTCTTCTGATATGCTTTCCATCGTTTTAGAAAATCTTTATCTTCCACTAAACTCTCAAGCAAAGTGATAATTTTATCATAATCAAGTTCTGTTTCTCTATATCTAAAGGTTCTATCAAGTGCTTTTTTAAGTGTATTTTTATCAATATCCTCTTTTTTTTAGCCTATACATTATGTGTAAATCATAATAATCTTTGCTACGACTGTTTATAAAACCTCTTGAATAGATAGTTTGCACTTTTTCTGCAAGCATAGTTTCTATCGGATAAGCCTTAATCTCAATAGCATCACTACTGAATATACTCTTGAAATTATAGTCTATAGGGTGTGGCGTTATCACATCTCCTGTTGCAATATCAAGTGGAACATTCTGCCTAATATTTTCTAATTTACACAGTATATTTGCTCTA